>Ga0137373_10009181_pt1 | contig 10399 bp, 11 predicted proteins | sample SagtaG_5_FD_104912 | JGI IMG/M metagenome (GOLD analysis project Ga0137373, IMG submission 104912) | Vadose zone soil microbial communities from Sagehorn Ranch, Mendocino, California, USA - Sage1_R_80_16 metaG | ecosystem: Environmental > Terrestrial > Soil > Vadose zone | place: USA...
ATGGCTGACACGTCCGCGAAAGCGACCGTGCTTCCCGTGCCGCCGTCGCTCGTCCCCGCCGTACCGTTGCCGGCCGTGCCGCCATCCATGCCACCGGAACCGCCACGCCCCGCAGAGCCGCCGGAGCCCGGCGCACCACCGCCGTAGCCACCGGTACCGGTGATATCGGTGGTTCCGCCACTGCCTCCTTCGCCGCTTGCGCCTCCATTATCTGCGCCACCAACGCCAGTTCCGGGTCCCGCTGAATCGGTGCCGCCGATGCCGGTGTTCCCCGTTTCCGTGCTGCCGCTGCCGGTTGCCGGACCGACGCCCGGACCGCCTCCGTCGCCGAAGAGGTCACCGCCAGCGCGTCCAATCTCGCCAACGCAGTTGGTGCCGACGAGGCACAGGGTTGCAGCCACGAAGAAAGGTGCAACGAAGCCGGCTCGCATCCATTCCTCCTCATATCGCGGCGCTCGCGACGCACGCCGCGACAGGTTACGGCCCGACGCTCACGCTAGGCCGACCATCGCCGTCCTCAACCAAGTTCCGTCTTCGGTTTCCCACCACGATGACGTCTGTGCGCCAACGAAGGGGACGACAACGTAGAGTGACAACTTGAGATGAGCCAGCTGCTCATCGAGTTCGAGCACTCCACCGTGCTCGTCGAGGTCGAACCATGTCGCTTGCGCCACCGGGTGACGCTGTCCTTCTTCCAGCGGATCCCGAGTTCTTCGCGAATGTTCCATTGCGGTACCTGCTCCTCGAAATTTGCCGCTCCGATTGATTTCGATCCGATTCGGACGCAGCCTTACGAAGCCTGCTGACCCCCCGTTAGTGCCGATACCCGCGTCGTCATGCGAACAATTCGCCAGGCCGCATTTCGTTTTTGCGCCGCGGTGGGAGCCGCGATGGACAGACTCCGCCAGTCGGGTATCGTGCCGGCGACGGTGACAGTTCGCATCCGCGCTGCGACATTCCCCATTGCCTGGCTGGGCGCTCTCGCCGTTTACTCGGTCGCGTTATGCGCAACGCCTAGTCGGGCAGCCGTCCCCCAACGGGGCGCCGCGGTCAGCGAGGGTTCCCCCATCTCAATCGCGTTCGAATGGGAGCGAGCCCCCGGGGCTGAAGACTGCGCCGAGGGGCCGTTCCTTCGACGAGCCGCAGAGGCCCTCCTCGACAAACCCGTGTTCGTGTCTTCCGATCGTGCCGATATTTTCATTCGTGGACGGATTGCCCCTACCGCCAATCGTCGAGGTTATCGCGCGCAATTGCTTCTCGTCGCCGCAGACGGCACCGCGATCGGGCAGCGGGAGATTCAAGGCGAGACGCCCGACTGTGCGAGCTTGAACGAATCGCTCGCGCTGGTCATCGCGCTCGCCGCCGACTCGTTGCGCGCGGCACCGCCTGTCGTTCTGCGTATGCCGAAGGCGCCCCCTCGACCGGGTGCGCCTTGGAACGTCGAGCTAGGGGTCGTCAGCGCTGCGTTCGTCGGACTGATGCCAGATGTTTGGCCCCCCGCCTTCGGCCTCCGTGCGCTGTTGGAACCACCCGTGTTTTTGCCATTCGAGCTCAGTGTCTTGGGGTGGGCGTTCCCCGACCACCATACGACGCCGGACGGCCGGGGTGCGGATTTCAGAGCCATCGCGTTTCGAGCCTTTCTTTGCCCCACGCTTTTCGCGCCAGGAGGGACCCGCGTGCACGGCTGCCTGGGTGCTGAATTCGTGCCGCTGATAGCCACCGGGGTTGCCGTCGACGTTCCCTTCACGCCTGCGAGCCGGATCTTCGGTCCGAGTGCGAAGGCCGCCGTTTCGGTGCCCCTTTGGGGCAAGTCCGCGCTTCACTTGGGTGCCGGGCTCATGATGCCCCTGGTCCGCGATCGCTTCTATTATCGCGACGAAGCGGGCCAGGCGAAGGTCATCCACCAACCCTCTCTCTTCGTGGCTTCTGGAGAAATCGGCATCTCCCTACGAATTCCTTAGCAAAGAATGCATGGAGCGAGCACTCCATCAGGTGTGGATTACTCCGCCGATTTAGCTCATGATGAGAGCCCGCTCCGGATCCTGAGCGGTTGGAACGAAATGCAACCCGCGCGTCAATCGGCTCGAACGGCTTTCGACGCCGCGCCCGCGGTTGCGGTTCCAGCAATGCGGCAGATTCTCGATGAGTATGCACCGCACGTGTGGCGCACGCTTCACTATTGCGGGGTCGCTCCCGCTGATCTTCAGGACGTATGTCAGGAAGTATTTCTCGTGATTCACCGCAAGATCGGTGAGTTCGAGGGGCGCTCGTCGATGCGCACTTGGGTGTACCAAATCTGTCTGCGCGTCGCTGCGGGCTATCGTCGCCGGGCCAGGTTTCGCCACGAGCAGATCGTCGCCGAACCCCCTGAGCTCGCCGTGTTGCCGACGCAATCCGAGGAAATCGACGAGCGTCGCGCGCGCGAACGTTTGCTGCAAATCTTGGACGGGCTCGAGCCCGCGAAACGGGAAGTCTTTGTGCTTTTTGAAATAGAGGAACAATCGATGACCGAAATTGCCGAAACGCTCGGCTGTCCTCTTCGAACGGCGTACTCGCGCCTGGAGGCGGCACGCAAAGAGATCATGCGAGCGTGGACGCGCGTTCCGGCAAAGAGGACGGGATCATGAACAACCGGCGCGATCCCCCTCGGCTCAGTTCCCATCAGGCGCAAGCGCCCGCATCGTTGCTCCGCGCGGTCCGCGCGGCTGCACGTCACAATCCCAGTTCGCGCGATGTCGAAAATATCGCGCTCGCCCTCGGGCTACCGCCGAGCGCGCTACCGGCTCCGCCGTCTTGGCTCGAGCAGGGTCCGCCTGCTGCTCGGCCTCCCGTGGTCGCGCCGCATGCCAGTGGCTCGCTCGTGCGAACGGCGGCGCAACGATTGCCGGTCACGCTGGGCAAGGCCGCGGCTGTCGTTGGGGCGAGCGCCGCCTTGTTCTGGGGCGGTAGCCGCTTGTGGATGTCCCCGCGACACGCCGTGTCAGTGGTCAACGTACGCGAGGTCGCGCCGGTGACATCGCCCGAGCCTGTTTTGCCGCTACCCCAACGACGAGCTGCCGAGCCTGTTCCGGCACCGACCGCCGAACCGCCTGTAGCAACGCCCTCGACCGTGATGGGTTCGACACCATCGCGCCGCGCTCGGCACGTGCGCGCGGCCCCGTCGCAACGCCCGGTCCCTGCGAGCGATCGCAGCGAAGAAGCTCCCGTGGCCGTCGACACGCCGCCGGTGCAGGCACCTCAAGTGATTGCAGCGGTGGAAGAGGCGCAAAAGCCACAATCAGCGAGCGAGGTGACCGAGGCTCAGATTCTTTCCGAGGCGCGCAAGGTGCTCGCTTCGGATCCCGGCCGCGCTCTGGCTGGTGTGCAGCGGCACCAGCAGCTGTTTCCGTCGGGTGCCCTGGTTCAGGAACGGGAGATCCTTGCCATCGAAGCACTGCGAAGGCTTGGCCGCGAAGCGGAAGCCAACGCTCGGGCTCAGAGTTTTCGCACGCGATTCCCTTCCTCGATCCACGGCCGAACCTTCGCACTTCCACGTTCCAGTCAACGTTGAGGCGCGTGCGGAGCGCCTCGAAGTGGACCGATGGCATTCCCACGCATCTTCGAGCCTCGACGGCTGGGGGTGGATGGCGTTGGGGGCGCGTTTTCGCTCCCATGACTTTCTTGCTCGCATGTTCCGCGGAACTGAGCGTCGGCGAGGTGCTGCGCCGACACGATAGCGGTCCGGCGGTGGGGGGCGCCGATGCCGCCTACGATAAGAAGGAAGGGGGAGGCTGGGGTACAGCGGATGCGTCCATCCGAGACTCCTCGGGCGTGCCCATCGAAGCGACCGCACCCGAAGCATCCGTGTGCCGGCCCACGCAAAACGCATGTACCCGCGCCGAGGAATGCTGCTCACGCTTTTGCATCGGCGGAACGTGCGTCCAGCCTGCCACCTGCCAGCGCACGGGTAGCTGTACGCAGAGTAGCTCGTGCTGCAGCGGTAGATGCGAGCCGAGCTCGACGACGCTCAGCTGCCGTGGCGTGTGCTCGGCCGATGGGGTTGCTTGCACGCGAGCGCAAGATTGCTGCTCCCTAGGCTGTTTCAACGGCGTGTGCGGTGGAGGGACCTGCCGGGGACGCGGTGTGGCCTGTTCGGCGAATTCCGATTGCTGCTCGTTCATCTGCGATTCGGCGACGCGTCTGTGTCGACGAATCGGTGACGACCAAGACGAATGTCAGGCCTCCGGCGAGCCATGCGGGAGCGGCTCGACCATCAGCTGCTGCAGCAACACGTGCGACGCGACCCTCGGACGTTGCGCGTTCTCGACCAAGACTTGCGCCGGATTGGGAGTGCGGTGCGCGCAGAGCAGCGACTGTTGCAAAGGCGAATGCTTGCCCGGCCCGCTCGGCGAGTCCACCTGCCAGATTCCGTGCCTTGGCGACGGGCAGGATTGCACGACGAGCGCAGAGTGCTGCAACTTCGGTTGCTCCGGCTCGTCCGCCGTTTGTGGCCCGCCGGCGGGAGCGAATCCCATCGACCCGCCGTGCACATCGACAAACGCACGTTGCTCGAGCAACGCCGAATGTTGTTCCAAATATTGCGTTCTCGGGTTTTGCGACCTGCCGTGTCAGCTTGCTGGAGTTTCTTGCAGGTTGGGCAGCGACTGCTGCTCGGGAGTCTGCACCGGCGGCGTGTGCCGGCGATAGCTGACGGCCGACCGGGCCGGGCGCTCAGTCCAATGTGGGATGTGCGGCCGAGCGCGGATAGGAAAGCACGCGCGAACGAAAGGTGTGCCGGAGAAAATCATAAAGCAACTCGGGCGGGTCTTCATCGGGTTTTCGCTGCATCCTGCGACGCAGCCGCCACAGAGAAAAGCCGAGGGCGAAGAGCAGATCCGACAACGTAAGATAAGCCTCACCGTGATTTTTCCTGAAATAGTGTCGTCGCGAGTCGAACCAGTACTCCGGAATACGCCTCTTGCTGTGCTGATGGACGCCGGTCGAGGCGCCGCCGATGTGAGCAACCGCGCTGCGGCGCACGTAGTTCGTGGACCAGCCGTGCAGCTTCGCGCGACGGCAGAAATCCGTCTCCTCGAAGTACAGAAAGAAAGTCTCGTCGAACAAGCCGACGTCGGCAAACACTTGCCGGCGGATCATCATGCTTGCACCGGCCACCCAGTCGACGACGCGATCGCCGTCCGGAACCGGCATCGCCACCTGCCAGCGGCTGAGCAGCCTGGAAACGACCCCGAGGCGCAGGGATCGTTCGAGCTCACCCATCGGACTCGGAAATCGGAAGGCGGTGACGTGAGGCAAGCCGTCGATGCCGTAGATGTAACTTCCGGCGATGCCGGAGCGAGGCTCGCGCTCGAAGACATCGACGAGCTCGCGCACGGCGCTCGGGTCGGGAAAAGCATCCGAGTTCAAGAGATAGAAGTAATCGGGGGGGGAGCTCTGCTCGAGCCCATAACGGATGCCCAGATTGACTCCATAACCGAACCCGCCATTTTTCTCGGCGGGGACGACCGTCACGCGCCCGGGCCGGTCCAACGTCCGAGCCGCGAGCGACAAACTTTCGAACGATCCGTCCTGGGAATCGTTGTCGACGATGACGATTTCGGAATCGGAGACCTCATCGAGCGCCGCGAGCAGCGCGCGCACGGCTTTCAGGGTCATCTCGGCGGTTCGGTAGTTGACCACTACGGCAAGAACTTTCACGTGACGTTGTCCCTACTTCTCGCAATAGAAGCAAATCTGAAGCCGGGTTTTATCAGCGCACGAACGAGCCAGTTCGGGTGCGTCTGCCTATCCGCTCACCCGGCCAAAGCCCGAGGCCATACTGCACGTCTACTACTAGCGTTACTGTATGGAGCAAGGCGATACTGGCTGCCAGATCCTGGTCGTGGAGGACTCTCCGGAAGTTTCGGAAGCATTCTCGATTCTTCTTCGCGAAGAAGGATACCGCGTCGCGACCAGCGCCAATGGTGTCGAGGCTTTGAACCTGCTGCGTCAAGAACGCCCGCAGCTGGTGTTCGTCGATCTCGTGATGCCGTTGCTCAACGGGTTTCAACTGATCGAGCAAATGAAGCAAGACGACGAGCTCGCAAAAATCCCCGTCGTGGCGGTGACCGCATCGACGTACCGCGTCAACGGGATCACGACCGTAAAAAAGCCCTTCGTGCTGTCGGGCTTGCTCGAAGCCGCGAAGCTCTATTGCAAGGAGCAAGCAGCGGTCCCGTCCGTGGAGTGAGCGGTTACGGTCCGAGCAACCGAAAGATGATGCTAAACTAGCCGCTGCCTCATGCGGATAGTCCTGCTTTATCCTCCTCCCTGGAAGATCCCAGCCCCCGGCGAAGACTCGAGCTTCGGGGCGGAGGGCGCTCCGGCCGAGTACCACGAAGGCGATCTCGACCCCGATTTCTACCAAACGCCCTACGGGCTTTTTTCGCTCGGCGCGCAGGCGATCCGGGCCGGGCATCAAGTCAAGGTTCTGAATCTTTCCGCGTATCCGTGGATGCGGGTGGAAGACATCGTGCAAAAGCTCGATGCCGACCTCTATGGGATGTCCTGCTGGACGGCCAACCGGCGCGGTGTGGTTCTGACCGCGCGCAGCATTCGCCGGCATCATCCGCGTTCGCACATCGTCGTGGGTGGTCCGCACGCGACGCCGCTCGCGACCGAGATGCTGCAGCACGTGCCCGAGATCGATACGGTGGCTCTCGGAGAAAGCGAGCCGGCGTTTCTCGAGTTGATCGACCGGCTGCAAAAGGGAGAGGCTCCTCGGGGCATTGCCGGCACGGTGTACCGCGCCGATGGCCGCGTGGAGCTCGGCGAGGAGCGCGCCTCCATCGCCGATCTCGACGCGCTCGCGTCACCCCAAGAATATTTCGACACCCACATTCTGATGACCTCGCGCGGCTGCCCGTGGGCGTGCACGTTCTGCGGAGCAGAAACGACTTGGGGTCGCGGCTTCCGCGGGCAATCGGTCGGTTATGTGCTCGATGCCATGTCGAAAGTCTTGGCGCGGCTGCCGGTGAAAATGATCCAGATCAAGGACGACACCTTCACGACGAACAAGAAGCGGGTGATGGAGCTTTGCCGCGGTATCCGCGACCGCAAGCTCGATTTCTTCTGGAGCTGCGATACGCGCGTCGATCTTTTGACCGAGCCGCTGCTCCGCGAGATGCGTCTCGCCGGCTGCGAGCGTCTCAGCCTGGGCGTCGAATCGGGTTCCCAAGCCATCCTCGACGCGATCGACAAGAAAATCACCGTCGACGAAATCATCGAGTCGACCGAGCTTGCCAAGAAGTTCGGCATCCGTGTTCGCTATTACATGATGCTTGGCAACCGCGGCGAGACCGCGCAAACCTTCCGTGAGACGCTCGATTTTCTCGCGCGCGCGCGACCCCACCAATACATCTTTTCGTGCTTGTCGATTTATCCCGGCACACGCGACTTCGACGATGCGGAAAAAGCAGGTTGGCTGGACCGCGAGGTTTACTTCACGCAAAACTTCCAGGAGCTGAAGACGCCTTTCGATGCATCCGAAGCGGACACCGAGCTCATGAACCGCTGGTTTTCCCAAAACAGCGGGCTCCGCGAGGCATACGAGGAAGGCGTCGAGGAATATCGCGCCATTCTCGAACGGCTAGGGGACTACCACGCGGCGCACATGGATCTGGCCGGTGCCCTCGTGCGGGCGGGGCAGCTCGAGGAGGCCGAGCATCACGTGCGCCGCGCGCTCGAGCTCGGCTACCCGTTGCCGGGGCTCGTCGACAACTACCTCGCGTGCATCGCGTACGGACGCGGCGACTTGCAGGGGATGATGGACCACTTCAGTCATGCGGCCAAAGTCGATCCGCAGCACTTCGTGCTGATTCAGAACGTGAATCGCGCGCGCGCCTGGTTTCGCGAAGGGGGGCCGGCCAAAAAGCTTCCGCTCTCGCTCACGGCGCGTCACGATTTTCAGCTGCTCGAGCGAACGATCCAGCCCACCCTCCCCGGGCCCCTGCCGGCGAATTTCGAGGATTGGGGTCCGTTGCCTTCGCTCCCCGCCCCCGCCGATTCCTTCTTGCGAACGCCCGACGTCGAAGGGAGTCGCTCCTTTCTCAAGACGCGCCTCAAAGTCGTTTCCAGCTGAACCGTCATGAGCGCGACCAAAGGGCCCGAGAAGGCGCCGGCATTCGAGCCGGCATGGCTCGATGCGGGTGCAGATCGTGCGCTCGCATTGGTAGAGCAAGCGGGAGAGCGCGGGCCCGATCTCGTCGAGGCATGGGTCGCCCTCCGCAACGCGGCCGCCGTTGCGGAGGTGGCCGCATTCGACGATGCGCCCGGTCCTGCGCGCAAGGCGGCACGAAGAGGACTCAATGTGCTGAAATCGCGCGGCGTCGCCATTCCCGAGCGGGTGCGCATCGCCCGCGCTGTGCGGGCGGACGCACCGATCGTCGAGGCTTGGTTTCGACCGCCCGATGGCGCGGGTACGGCGGCCTTCACGGTGGGCGCGAGGTCCGGCAACGGGCGCTATCGTTTGGTCGACGTGATCGTCAAGAGCGGCGCGGGGCTCGTATCCATCGCCGACATGGAGATGAGCCGTACGCAGCTGCGCGAAAGCTTCGCCGAGATTGCTCGGCGATTCGGTTCCGCGCCCGCGGCAGTTCCCATCGCATGGGCCCGCGCTCGCATTGCCGCGGCGCGCGGCGAGAACGAGCGCACTGGCACCCTCGTGCCGCTCGGATTCGAGCGCCACGCCGATGTGCTGGGCCCCGCACCTTCCCACGAACCTGCCCACCCGGCGGATGAGGCGAAGCTCGAGCGAGCCGATCAAGAGCGCGCGCTCGCCGGCTCGGGAAGACTGCATGCCGAGCCGGAGCTGCGCGGCTGGCTTCCCGATCCCGCCGCCATGCAGAAGATGCTGCTCTCCGTCACCTCCCAGGTTCCGCTCGAGGCGTCGGGCGACACGGCGAGTGCCGAGGCGAAGGTCCAGGAAGTCATCCAGAAGGCGACCGACGGGTTCTTCACGGCCGAGCTTCGCGTTCGCTTTGCCGAGCGGATGAAGGACGCGGCGATTTCGATGATCGCGCGCGGCGCCCGCAATAGCGCGGCCGACTTGCTCGAGGCCGCCGACGTCATCGGTGCGCTCGAGCCCGGTCGAGAGCCGCATACGATTCCCTTTTTGCGCGCGTTTTTCGAAAAAGCCTTTGGACTTGCGGCAGCGCGGGCAGCGCGCCCATCCACCTCGCCTTAGTCCACCGAGATAGGCTCTCGGTCTGGTGACTAGGCGCTCGAGGAAGCGAGCAGCACGACCGCCAACGCGAGCGCCGCGCCCATCAGAGCGGGTCCTTTTCGCTTCTTGGCGGCGGCGCGGCGGCCCCACCAAACGCTGTAGCCGGTTCCCATGCATGGACCGCGTAAGGTCGCTCCGCCCCATGGCAAGGTACCCAAACGTTCCGACACCGAAAGATCCAGAGAAGACTTGGCGGCGGATCCTCATAGTAAACGGGGCGGCGTTGTGCGCGCCGCGCCGAGCGGTTGGAGCAACACATGGAAATCGACGTATCCAAAGATGAGCTCGCCCTCGTGGTGGGTCTGCTTGAGCAGCGATGCGAGCAGCTCAGGGTCGAGGTGAGGCGAACGGAAACGCCCAAGTATCACGAGGAATTGCGCGATCTCGAGCGGTTCACGCTCGCCTTTCTGCGCAAGCTGCAGAGAGCGGCGGCAGGGCAGGGACGCTCCGACGCCCGGTCCGCCCCGTAGCCACAGCCGCGGTTTGCCGCACCCGCGTTGCTTGCGCGTCGACAGTGGGGCAAGATCTCGCTGCCTCCATGTCGCTCGCTTCGTTCCATCCTGCCGTCCAGGCTTGGTTCTTCGAGACGTTGGGCGAGCCGACGCCCTCCCAGCGGGAAGGGTGGCCCTCGATACGCGCCGGACGCAACACACTCATCGCGGCGCCGACCGGCTCGGGAAAGACCCTCGCGGCCTTCCTGTCGGCGATTGACGGCTTGCTTGCCGCGGGCGCCGAGCTCGCCGACCAGACGCAGGTCCTCTACGTCTCACCGCTCAAAGCACTGGCGAGCGACATTCAAAAGAACCTCGAGCGACCGCTTTCGGAGATTCGCGAGAGAGCCCCGACGATGCCCGAAATTCGCGTGCTCGTGCGCACCGGCGATACACCGGCCAAAGCCCGCGCCTCGATGCTGCGAAAACCTCCGCACATTCTGGTCACCACTCCCGAGTCGCTCTACATCCTGCTGACGAGCGAAGGCGGACGGCGCATCTTGCGAACCGTCAAGACCGTCATCGTGGACGAGATCCACGCGCTGGCGCGGGACAAGCGCGGCTCGCATTTGTCCCTCTCGCTCGAGCGGCTCGAGGCGCTCGCCGGCACGCAAACGCCGCTGCAGCGGATCGGCCTCTCGGCAAC
>Ga0137373_10009187_pt1 | contig 10397 bp, 9 predicted proteins | sample SagtaG_5_FD_104912 | JGI IMG/M metagenome (GOLD analysis project Ga0137373, IMG submission 104912) | Vadose zone soil microbial communities from Sagehorn Ranch, Mendocino, California, USA - Sage1_R_80_16 metaG | ecosystem: Environmental > Terrestrial > Soil > Vadose zone | place: USA: California...
CGCGAAGTCGAAGCACGCGCCTTGGGACGCATGGCGCCCTTCGACTTCGGGGCGCTCCGCGCCCCTACGCTCAGGGCGAACGGAATCTTTCCGGTGTTTCCGAATCGCGACCGGTCGTTTAGGAGTGGCGCGCGGCACTTCAGGAGAGCGTCCGCGCCGGATCGACCCGCGCCGCCGCTGCCGCCGGCGCGAGCGCGCCGAGCACCGCCGCGAGGACGGGGACGACGACCCCGAGCGCGGGGAGCCAGGGCGGGAACGCGAAGAACGTCTCCGGCCGGAACGGGAAGTCGGGGAGCAGCGAGACGGCCGCGCGATCGGCGAGCACGGCCGCCCCGAGCGCGAGCGCCGCGCCCACGGCGCCGCCGCCGAGGCCGACGATGGCCCCCTCGGCGAGGACGATGCGGCGCACGTCCGCGGGCGCCGCGCCGAGCGCGCCGAGCACCGCGATCTCCTTCGCGCGCGCCCGGACGCTCGCGGAGAGCGACTGCGCGATGGCGAGCGCGGCGAGTCCGCACATGATCGCCGCGAGGAAGACGAGCGCCCCGGTCGTCACGAGCACGACGGTGCCCACCCGCTCCGCCGTCGCGCGCTCCCCCTCGTCGACCGAGAGCCCCATCCGCCGCACCGCCGCGGTGAGCGCCGGGACGTCCTCCGGCCGTCGGGCGAGGACCGTCACCTGCGTGTAGCCCTGCTCCGCCTTGCCGTACTCGGCGTGGAGCCGGCGCACCGTCGCGAGCGGCATCGCCACCATGTAGATGGGGACGCGGTCGGAGAGCCCGACGAGCTTCAGCCGGGCGTCATAGACGTGGTCCTCCGTCTTCTGCGGCACGATGGAGCGCCCGACCTTCACCGGGAGCTCGAGCCCGACGATCGAGACGCCGGTGGGCAGGCGGCGCACCCCCCACGCCGGCGCGAGGGTCTTGTTGTAGATCTCGAGGAGCCGCCGCGAGAGGAGCACCGGAATCGGCCGGTCCGCCGTCCCGGGATCCTCGAAGGAGAGCGCTTCCCCGACGTCGGCCTTCACGAGCTCCGGCGCGACGCCCATCACCGGGAGCTGCACGGTCATCCCGGGCGGCCAGTTGTAGTCGAGCCCCTTCGGCGGGCCGGGCGCGGCCATTGGGACGCGGAGCGACACGCGCGGCCAGACCGCCGCCGCGCCGGGAAGCCGGCCGACCCGCGCCACCGCGTCGTCGTCGAGCTTCCCGCCGCCGAGCACGCCGCCGAGCGCCACGCTCCCCGGGACGATCTCGACGAGGCGGGCGTCGGCGGGGAACATGCGCTGGGCGGCGCGGGAGACGCCGAGCCCCAAGGCGAGGAAGAACACGAGGGCAGCCGCCCCGACGCAGGCGGCCGCCGCGTCGAGGATCGTCCCGCGCCGATCCGCGCGGAGCGTCGTCGAAGCGATCCAGAGGAGGCCGCGTGCACGGGTCATCGCAGGACGCCCTCCGAGAGATGGAGCACGCGCGACGCGGCGCGCGAGACCCGCTCCTCGTGCGTGACGACGAGCACGGTGAGGCCGCCGCGCGCCAGCTCCGCGAACTGGCGGATGATCCCCTCGCCGGTGACCGCGTCGAGGTTGCCGGTCGGCTCGTCGGCGAGGAGCACCTTCGGGCGCGCGAAGAGCGCGCGCGCGATCGCGACGCGCTGCCGCTCGCCGCCGGAGAGCCGTGCCGGCGGTTGCCTCGCCTTGTCGGCGAGACCGACGCCGGCGAGGGCCTGCTCGGCGCGATCGCGGATCGCCGCCTTCGCCTCGCGGCCGTCGCGCCGGAGGACGCCGGGGAGCATCACGTTCTCCACCGCGGAGAGTCCCGAGAGGAGGTTGAACGACTGGAAGACGAACCCCACCGCGCGGTTCCGCAGGTCCGCGCGCGACTCCGCGGAGAGGCCGGCGAGCCGCACGCCGTCCACCACCGCCTCGCCGCCGAAGTCGCGGTCGAGCGCGCCGGCCACGTAGAGGAGGGTCGACTTTCCGGAGCCCGACGGCCCCACGATCGCGACGAGCTCGCCCTGGGCCACGTCGAGGTCCACGCCACGCAGGATCGGCACCTCGCGGTCCGCGTCGTGGAACGACTTCGTGACGCCGCGCAGCCGGATCACCGCGCCTCCCCCGCCGCGCGCCCCTCGACGTCGATGGCGAGCACGAGCGCCCCCTCGGCGAGATCGGCGCGGAACGACACCGCCGCGACGCGGGCAGCGGGCTCGACGACGCGCTCGACGAGCGAGCGCATCACGAACCCCGCCGGACCGCTCCCGAACGCTTCGTCCGGCAGGGCGCGGACCGCCCCGACGAGCCGCCCGACGTCGAGCGCGGCGCCGCCGAGGCCGCCGGAGAGGACCTCGTCCGCGCCGGCGGTGGGCGCCTTCCAGCCCGGCCCCTGCCCCGCGAGCCTCGCCGCGAGCGCGTCGATCCGCCCGGGCCGGCCGCCGGCGGCGAGGAGGCGTCTCGCCGCGGCGTCCACCTTCCAGGCGATCTCGCCCGACGGGGTGGACAGGCGCGAGACGCCGTCGTCCTGCGCGCGCGCGCGGCGGACTGCACCCAGCGCGCGCGCGAGCCGATCGGCCGCCGCGGCCGCATCGGCGCCCTCGCGCAAGCGGACGACCGCCTCGAACTCGAGCGCGCGGAGCGGATCTCTCCGCGCCGCCTCCGAGGTGAGGTCGCCGAGCGCCAGTCGCGGCGGGAGGGAGAGGGCGAGCGCGCCGCCCGGCGCGAGGAGGCCGAAGAGGTCGCGCTCGACGTCGAGGCCGTGCCGCGCGAGCCGCTCCCGATCGCGCGCGCCCAGCATGGGGACGAGCTTCCTCCCCAGCGCCGCGAAGTCTCCGTCCCACCGCGCCGCGAGCGGCGCGGCCGGATCGAGGCGCGCCACGAGCGGGGCGGCATTGCCGTCGGCGGCGAGCGCGCGGAACGAAGGCTCGCGTGCGCCGAGCAGGACCGCGGCGCGCGCGAGGAGGCGCCCCGGGCCGGCCGACACGCCGATCGCGAGCCCGTCGGCGACGGCCCACATCCCGCGCAGCAGCCGGGAGCCGGCCGGAACGAAGGCGAGCGCGGCGATGCGGTCGCCGAGCGCAGCGCGGGCGAGCTTCCAGGCGGGAACCTCGGCGAGCGACGCCGCAGGGCCGAGCGCGGCTGCGCCGGCGACGAGCGCCGGTCCGGACGGGTGTGTGGTGAGGAGCGTCGTGTGCTCGACGACGGCGTAGGTGAGGGAGGCGGCCGCGCTCCCCGGACGCCGAAACACGACCGCCGCGACGCCGCCGTGGGTCTCGGAGCTGCGCTCCGTGGCTCCCAGCCGATCGCGCGCGATGCGGGCGAGGAGGCGCTCCACCTTGGGCGCGTCCGCCGCCGGGAGGACGACGAGCGTCGCGGATCCCGGCTCCCCGCCCGGTCCGGTGACATCGAGCACCGCGACGGCGGCACCGCGCCGTGGGTCGACGCCCGCGTCCGCGAGCGCATCCTGATCGAGCGGGTCGAACCCGAGCTGGGCCGCGAGGGCGCCGCGGGCTCCCGCGAGCTCGCCCGCACCCGGGAAGCCGGAGACGGACGCGTGCAGGTCGGCGAGCTCGCGCGCGGCGCGCCCCGTCTCCGGCACGACGATCGCGGCGCGGATGGCGGCTGGGACGAACCGCTCCGGGGGCGGGCCGCGGCGGCCTCCCCGACAGCCGAGGATCGCGAGCGTGGTGACGACGAGCGCGCGACGGATCGGGTGCCGGAGCACACCCCTTCCTTACCATGGTAGAGAGGGCCCGCTCATGATCTTCTCCCAGGAGGACGACGCCCCCATCGCCCTCGATCTCCTTCCGGACTGGGGCGCGCGGCTCGGTCACCTCGCAGACGCGCTGCACCTCGAGATCGGCGCCGGCCACGGCGGCTTCGCGCTCGCGTTCGCGCGCGAGCGACCCGATAGCGCCCTCGTCGCGATCGAGCAGCGGAGCAGCTTCGCGGCGGCGATCCACGCGAAGGCGGAGCGCCGCGGGCACCAGAACCTCTTCGTCGTCCACGGCGACGCGCGGCTCCTCGCGCCGCGCCTGTTCCGCGCCGGGTCGCTCGCGGAGATCCACGTCCACTTCCCCGACCCGTGGTGGAAGCGAAGGCACCACCGCCGCCGGCTCGTCGACGACCGGATGTCGCTCCTGCTCCTGCGCCTGCTCCGCCCGGGCGGGCTCCTCGACTTCCGCAGCGACGTCGAGCGCACTGCCGCCGAAGCGATGGTCCGCCTCGAGCAGATCGGGTTCGAGAACGAGGCGGGGCGCGGCGCCTTCGCGAGCGCCCCGCCGGGCGAGATCCCCTCCACCCGGGAGAAGCGTTACCTCGAGACCGGGCAGCGGGTGTGGCGGCTGCGGCTGCGCCGGCCGGCGTAGCCGTGCTCGCCGGGCGGGCGAGCGCACGCGCGCGCGGCTAGAATCCGCGCATGAAACGGCTCGTCGTCGCGCTCCTCCCGCTCCTCCTCGCCACCGCCGGGTGCCGCCGTCCGACCGGACCCGCCGAGACCTACCGGACGTTCGCGGCGGCGGCGCGCGCCCGCGACCCCGACGCGGCCGATCGGGTGTGGGGCCTGCTGTCGGCCCGCTCGCGGGACGTGCTCGACGCGCGGGCGAAAGCGCTCGCCGGCCGCGCGCCGGCGGGGGTGGTGCCCGCCTCCGGCAAGGACCTCGTCCTCGGGAACCTCGCGGTGCGCGCCGCCCGCGTCCGCTCGGTCGTGGTCCTCCGCGAGTCGCGGGATGCGGCGGTGGTCGCGGTCGAGGAGGAGGGCGGGGCGGGAGCGCGGGAGGTCCCGCTCGTCCGCGAGGGCGGCGTGTGGCGCGTCGTGCTCCCCTTTGATAACTAGTCCCCTTCCCATGAAGACCAAGACCGCCGCAGAGATCCGCGAGGCCTTCCTCCGCTTCTTCGAGGAGCAGGGGCACCGCCGCGTCGCGAGCTCGTCGCTCGTGCCGCACGCCGATCCCACCCTCCTCTTCACGAACGCGGGGATGGTCCAGTTCAAGGACGTGTTCACCGGCCGGGAGCGGCGCGACTACTCGCGCGCCACCACCGCCCAGAAGTGCGTGCGCGCCGGGGGAAAGCACAACGACCTCGAGAACGTCGGGTTCACCGCTCGTCATCACACGTTCTTCGAGATGCTCGGGAACTTCTCTTTCGGCGACTACTTCAAGAAGGACGCCATCGCCTGGGGCTGGGAGTTCGTCACGAGCCCTCGGTGGCTCGGCGTCGATCGCTCCCGGCTCGCGGCCACGGTCTTCGCCGGCGAGGGATCGCTGCCCTGGGACGAGGAGGCCTTCGAGCTGTGGAAGGCGCAGGGCGTTTCCGAAGACCGGATCCACAGGCTCGGGGCGAAGGACAACTTCTGGGCGATGGGCGACACCGGCCCCTGCGGCCCGTGCTCGGAGCTCCACTACTTCCAGGGGAACGACATCCCCTGCGCCGAGGAGAAGGCCGGGCGCGCGTGCCAGGGGGTCGCCTGCGACTGCGACCGCTGGCTCGAGATCTGGAACCTCGTGTTCATGCAGTTCGAGCGGAGCTCCGACGGGAACCTCACCCCGCTGCCGAAGCCCTCCATCGACACGGGCGCGGGGCTCGAGCGGATGGCGTCGGTCGCGCAGGGGAAGCGCTCGAACTACGACACCGATCTGTTCCAGAACATCATCCGCGCCGTCGAGAAGCTCGCCGGCAAGCAGTACGGCGCGAACGAGGACGACTCCGTCTCGATGCGCGTCATCGCCGACCACGCGCGCGCCACTACCTTCCTCGTCGGCGACGGCGTGCTGCCTTCGAACGAAGGGCGCGGCTACGTGCTTCGGCGGATCATGCGGCGCGCGATCCGGCACGGGAAGCGGCTCGGCCTCGAGAAGCTGTTCCTCGCCGACGTCTGCAGCGCGGTGATCGAGGAGATGGGCGCGGCCTACCCGGAGACCCGCGAGAACCGCGCCTTCATCACGAAGGTGGCGTCGCAGGAGGAGGAGTCGTTCCGCAGGACGCTCGACAAGGGGCTGCAGATCCTCGAGGAGGAGATGGCCCGGCTCGCCAAGGCGAAGGAGAGCGTCGTCCCGGGCAACGTCGCGTTCCAGCTCTACGACACGTTCGGGTTCCCGATGGACCTCACCCGGGTCATCGCGGGGGAGCGCGGGCTGGGCGTGGACGAGGCGGGCTTCGACCGCCACATGGCCGAGCAGCGCGCCCGCTCGGAGTGGAAGGGCTCCGGAGCGCAGGCGGCGGGCGACGTGCACAAGCAGATCGCCGCCGAGATCGGCGAGGTCCACTTCCTCGGCTACGAGACCCCGGTCGCCAAGGCCGAGGTGAAGGCGATCGTCGCGAACGGCGCGCGCGCGGCGAAGGCGGCGAAGGGCGACCGGGTCGAGATCGTCACGGCGGCGACTCCTTTCTACGGCGAGTCGGGCGGGCAGGTCGGCGACGTCGGCGCGATCCGTGGGCCGAACGGCGCGGTCGCGGTGAAGGACGCGCAGCGGCCGGTCCCCGGGCTCATCGCCCACGTCGGCGTCGTCGAGGCCGGGGAGATCGCGGTGGGAGACCTGGTCGAGCTCGCGGTGGACGACGCGCGCCGCGACCTCATCCGCGCGAACCACTCCGCGACGCACCTCCTGCAGTTCGCGCTGCGCGAGAAGCTCGGTGAGCACGTGAAGCAGGCGGGCTCGGTGGTCGCCCCCGACTACCTGCGCTTCGACTTCTCCCACTTCCAGCCGCTCACGGACGAGGACCTCGCGACGATCGAGCGGCGGGTGAACGATCTCGTGCGCGAGAACGCTGCGACCGACACCTCCGTGCTCGAGCTCGAGAAGGCGCGGCAGTCCGGCGCCATGATGATCTTCGGCGAGAAGTACGGGGACGTCGTGCGCGTGGTCCGGATCGGCCCGTCGAAGGAGCTGTGCGGCGGTACGCACGTGCGGCGCACCGGCGACATCGCGTTCTTCAAGATCGCGAGCGAGGAGTCGATCGCGGCGGGGGTCCGGCGCATCATCGCGCACACCGGCCCGAAGGCGGTCGAGCTCTCGCAGCGCGAGGGGGACGAGCTCAGGCGTACGGCGGCGCTGCTCCGCACCGGCGCGTTCGAGGTGGCGCAGAAGGTCGAGGCGGCGCAGAAGCGCGTGAAGGACCTCGAGCGCGCCCTCGAGGAGGCGTCCTCGAAGATGGCGGCGGCGCAGTCGGGCGACCTCGCCGCCCAGGCGAAGGAGGTCGCGGGCGCGAAGGTGCTCGCCGCGCGCGTGCAGGGCGACGGCAAGAGCCTGCGCGAGCTCGCGGACAAGCTGCGGGACAAGCTCGGCAAGGGCGTCATCGCGCTCGGCGCGGAGGTGGACGGAAAGGCGATCCTGCTCGTCGCCGTCACGAAGGACCTCACCGCGAAGGTGAAGGCGGGCGACCTCGTGAAGGAAGGCGCGAAGCTCGTCGGCGGCTCGGGCGGCGGCAAGCCGGACATGGCGCAGGCGGGCGGGCCGGACGCGTCGGGGATCGAGAAGGCGCTCGCGCGGATCGAGGAGCTCGCGGCGAAGTCGCTCTCGTGACGCTCCCGACGGCGCGCGTCATGGCGCGCTCCGGGTGGGGCGCGCCGCGCGCTGTCAAGCCGTTCGAGCCGTTGACCGGCGTGGAGGGGGGTGCCTACCATCCTCGCGGCGATGCCTCCTCTCCCGCACCGAGCGCGGAAACCGCGCGCGGCTCCACCGGTGGTGGATCTCGCCCGCGCGCGCGACGCGCGGCGGGTCCGCGAGCTCATCATGCGCTGCCAGGTGGTGGACGAGGTGAACCGGAAGTCGCTCGCGCGGCTGTTCCAGACCGGGCTCGTCTTCACGCGGCAGGGGGCGCGGCTTGGGCGGGACCTGCTCCTCGCGCACCAGCACCTCCTGCGCGCGTCCGACCTGCTCGCGCGCATCGCGGAGCTCCCCGCGCAGGCCGGCGACGGCGACCGGGACGGCGACGCGAGCGCGCTCTACGACGAGGCGCAGGCGCTCCTCGCCCGGACCGCGGAGCTGACGGCACGCTCGGGCCTCGTCCTCGCCCGCGGCTGAACACCCCCGAACCCGACTCAGAGTAGTGCGTCTCGTCCGAGCGGGTCGATCCCCGGACCACCTCGCCGCCACCGCCGCCGCCAACCCATGGAAACCGCGACGGCAGCACGCGGCACGGCTTCTGCCACCTCGGCACGCCATGACTGCGCCCCGCCAGGTCCTGCCCGGCACGACCTACCTCGTCACGCGCCGCTGCTCCCAACGGCAGTTTCTGCTCACGCCCTCGCCCATCGCGAACGGTGTCTTCCTGTACATCCTCTCCGTTGCCGCCCGCCGCTTCGGCATCCGGGTCCACGCATTCTGCGTCCTCTCGAACCACTTCCATCTCGTCGTGACGGACCCGGACTCCCGTCTTCCAGCATTCGAGCAGTACCTCGACGCGCTCGTCGCGCGCGCGCTGAACGCGTCGTTGGGCCGTTGGGAGTCGTTCTGGGCACCGTCGAGCTACAGCGCCGTTGCGCTCGTCTCCCCCGCCGATGTCCTCGATAAGATCGCATACGTCCTCGCGAACCCGGTCGCGGCCGGCCTCGTCCGGAGTGGCCGCGAATGGCCCGGTCTCTGGTCCGCGCCCGAGGCGATCGGTGCCGACGCGATCGCTGCGCCCCGCCCGAACACGTTCTTCCGCGCGAACGGCTACATGCCCGAGACCGCCCAACTCGAGCTCGCCGTGCCCGCCGGTTTCGAATCGCGCGCGGCCTTCCTCGACCGCCTTCGCCCGGCGCTGCACGCGCTCGAGGAAAGGGCCCGTTGCGAGCGCGCGTCGCGGGGACGCGGGTTCCTGGGTCGGCGGAGGCTCCTCGCCCAGAAGCCATGGCGCCGCCCCGCGCCAGGGGAACCGCGCCGGAAGCTCGCTCCGCGAGTGGCGGCCCGCGACACGTGGAAGCGGATCGAGGTATTGGCGCGACTGGTCGGATTCGTCGATGAGTACCGCTCCGCGTGGCGCGCGTTTCGGGCGGGCGCGAGAGACGTGGTGTTCCCGGCAGGCACCTACGCGCTTCGCGTGACGATGGGTGTACGCTGCGCCGCGCCAGCGTAGCCGCGGATCGTTTGCGACATGGGAATCGCGCGCTGCGAAAGGCTCGCGCGCCCGCGCGTGCGATGAAGTCGTTGTAGCGGATGAGCTTCGCCTGCCTCGGCGCGCGCGGACTGGCGCGGCGGAGCGCAGGTCGGCGGGCGGTCATCGGCCACGTCGCGGGCGTACAGCTCGCGCACGATGGTGTGGCCGCGGTACTTCTCGGCGGTCCGCGCCAGCGGCTTGCCGAGGTCGTAGTGCCGGTGCTCGCAGGCGAGGCCGTGCAGGTGGGGCTGGTTGCCCTTGAGGCCGAACAGGTACCAGCGAATCGCGTTCGCCAGCAGCGCCAGGGCGCTCACCTTGTTCATGATCTCCTTGTAGTCACCGGTTCGGAACGCTCCCTGGTTGGCGAAGAAGAGGCGCTGCGCGAGGTCGTGCCGGCAGGCACAACATCCGTCGCGCCGCACATCGCGTGGAGCTCGACCCGGCGGCGCACGGGGGTCATGCGATCGTTGCGTCGTGCGCATCGCATGCGGGTCCGGGCGGCGCCCCGGGGTGCCTGTCGCTTGTGCGTGACCCCCTGAGTGCGTTCTCACCCGTCTGCTTGAATGCGGACGAGGCGCGCCAGCAAGCCTGGAATCGGCGTCGCGAGGTTCGCCGTTCACTCGTAGTCAGCGACCATCGGCCGCGACCCGGCGGGGCCGATCGTTGCAGTTGCATGTCGGCGACGCGCGCGCTCCTGCGCGCCGAGCGGAGGGATCGAATGAAGAATTTGCGCATCGGGGTTCGCCTCGCCCTGTCATACACGCTGCTCGCGGCGTTCCTCATCTTCACCGGCATCTTCGGCCTCACGGAGATGTCCGCCATGAACGAGAGCGTCTCGGAGATCGCCGGACCGCGATGGGAGAAGGCCCAGATGGCGATGGAGGGCCTCGGGCTCGCTGGAGAGCAGGGCGCCGCGGTGAACGAGCTGTTCCTCACGACGGACGCGAAGGAGATGGAGCAAGACCTCCAGACCATCGACGCCACGCGCGAGAAGGCCAGCGCGCTCGTGAAGCGGCGCGAGGCGGTCGTCATCTCGGCGCGAGCGCGAGATCTGCTCGCGGATCTGCAGGCCACCCGGACCCGCTACATCACCGCGTTCCAGCGAGCGCGGCCGCTGCTGCTCGCGGGCAAGCGCGACGAGGCGCTCGCCATCGCGAAGAACGAGGTCGGCCCCGCGCTCCTGCAGGTCCAGCACCAATGGCAGACGATCGCGTCGTACGAGGGCGAGGCGATGGCGAAGGCACAGAAGGAGAGCGAGGAGCGGTACGCGAGCGCGCGCGCGCTCGTGACCGCGGTCATCATCGGGGCGCTCGCGCTCGCGCTCGCGCTCGCG
>Ga0137373_10009188_pt1 | contig 10396 bp, 11 predicted proteins | sample SagtaG_5_FD_104912 | JGI IMG/M metagenome (GOLD analysis project Ga0137373, IMG submission 104912) | Vadose zone soil microbial communities from Sagehorn Ranch, Mendocino, California, USA - Sage1_R_80_16 metaG | ecosystem: Environmental > Terrestrial > Soil > Vadose zone | place: USA...
AGGTCATCGACATCGCCGAGTTCGTGCCGCTCCAGTCCGTGGATCCGATCTTCTTCGAGAAGACCTACTATCTCGGACCCGACAAGGGCGGCGACAAGGCGTATCGCCTCCTCGCCGACGCCATGGAGAAGGGCGAACGGGTCGCCCTGGCCAAGTTCGTCATGCGCGGCAAGGAGAGTCTCGTTCTCATCCGACCGGCCCGGGGCGGCCTGATGCTCCACACGATGTACTTCGCCGACGAGGTGCGCGACTTCGGCGAGATCGACCGTGGACAGTCGGCGAAGATCAAAGCGGGCGAGCTCCAGCTGGCGCTCCAGCTCATCGACGGCCTCTCGAACGACGAGTTCCACCCCGAGCAATACCAGGACGAGTATCGCCACCGCGTCCTCGACCTGATCAACCAGAAGGTCGAGGGCAAGGAAGTTACGGTCGCCGGGCCCCAGGTCCAGCGCGCCCAGGTGATCGACCTGATGGAAGCGCTCAAGGAAAGCCTCGCCAAGCGTGTCGCCGCCGGCGAGAAGAAGCCCCTGGCGAAGGCGAAGCGGGCCGAGCCCGCCGCGGCCGCCCCCGCGAAGAAGGCCCAGGCCGCAAAGAGGTAGCTCTCGGGGGGTGGGGGGGTAGAATGGATCTGGGCCGCCAATGCCCAGAATCACCCTCGAACCTCGATTCCAGGTGCAATACCTGTCGGTCCTCGACAGCGACGGCAACCTCGACACCGCGCTCGAGCCCAAGCTTGCCGGGGAAGACCTGAGAGCCCTCTATCGCGCGATGGTGCTCGGCCGCCGGCTCGACGAGCGAATGGTGCGCTTGCAGCGCCAGGGACGCATCGGGACCTTCGCCCCGACCAAGGGTCAGGAGGCCTCCCAGATGGGAAGCGCCTTCACCCTGCGGCGGATCGATTGGATGGTGCCGTCGTTCCGCGAGACGGCGGCGATGATCTGGCGCGGGTGGCCAATCGAGAAGCTCCTGCTCTTCTTCGCCGGTCATCTCGAAGGGGGCCAGCCGGCCCTCGACCAGCACGATCTGCCGATCACGATCCCGGTCGCGACCCAGCTTCCCCACGCGGTAGGTCTCGCCTACGCCGCCCAGTACCGGGGCGACGATGTGGTCGTCATGGCGTACTTCGGCGACGGTGCGACGTCCGAGGGCGACTTTCACGAAGCGCTGAATTTCGCCGGAGTCTGGCACGTCCCCGTGGTCTTCGTCTGTCAGAACAACCAGTGGGCGATCTCGGTGCCCCTGAAGAAGCAGACGCACTCGCGCACGATCGCCCAGAAGGCGCTCGCCTACGGCCTGCCCGGTATCCAGGTGGACGGCAACGACGTCCTCGCCGTTTACGCCGCCGCCCGCGAGGCCGTCGATCGAGCGCGCGCCGGCGACGGTCCCACGCTGATCGAGTGTGTGACGTATCGCCTCGGCGTTCACACGACCGCCGACGATCCGAGCAAGTACCGGACCGACGAAGAAGTTGCCATGTGGGAGCAGAAGGACCCTCTGACCCGCTTCCGCGCATATCTGGAGAAACGGAATCTCCTCGAGGCGAACGTCGAGCAGCGGATCGACGAGGAGATCGCCGAGGCGGTGCGTCGCTTCGAGTCGGCGCCGCCCGCCGATCCGCTCACCATGTTCGACCACGTGTACGCCGAGCTGCCGGCGGACCTCAAGGCTCAGCGGGAAGAGATGGCCGCGCGTGAGCCGGCCGCCCAGGCGCTCGCCAGTGAGATGCCGCCGCCGAGCCCCACGCCGATGCGGGGCCAGCGGCTGACGCGGCGCTGACGCGATGCCCAAGCTGAACATGGTCAAGGCGCTCAACCTCGCCCTCTTCCAGGCGATGGAGCGCGACGCTGACGTGCTCGTCCTGGGCGAGGATGTCGGCGTGGACGGCGGCGTCTTCCGCGTGACCGATGATTTGCAGCGGAAGTTCGGTTCCCAGCGCGTCATCGACAGCCCGCTGGCCGAAGCGGCCATCATCGGGACCGCCGTCGGCATGGCCCTCTACGGCCTCAAGCCTGTCTGCGAGATCCAGTTCTCGGGCTTCGCCTTCCAGTGCTTCCACCAGATCGAGAACCACTGCGCGCGCTACCGGGCGCGCTCCCAGGGACGCTTTCACATCCCGATGGTGATCCGCATGCCATACGGGGGAAGCGTTCGCGCTCTCGAACATCACTCGGAATCAGAGGAGCAGTTCTACGCTCATATTCCCGGGCTGAAGATGGTCATTCCATCGGGCCCCCGCAATGCGCGCGCGCTGCTCGCCGCCGCCATCAGCGATCCCGATCCCGTGATCTTCTTCGAAGCGAAGGCGCTCTACCACGCCGCCAAGGAGGAGGTTCCGGAGGAGAGCGAAACGGTGCCGCTCGGGCGCGCGCATGTGGCGCGCGAAGGGAGCGCTCTCACGCTGATCGCCTACGGCGCCATGGTCCGCGTCGCCCTCGAGGCCGCCGATGTCCTCCGCGACGAGGACGGGGTCGACGCCGAGGTGATCGATCTGCTGACGATCTCGCCGCTCGATCGCGAAGCACTCGTGACCTCGGTCAAGAAGACCGGCCGCGCCGTCGTCGTCCACGAGGCGCCGCGCAGCTTCGGCCCGGGCGCCGAAATCGCCGCCTCGATCATGGACGGCGCGTTTCTGTCGCTCGAGGCGCCGGTCCGACGCGTGGCCGCGCACGATGTGCCGTTCGTTGGCTTCGCGCGCGAGAAGGCAAACATCCCCGACGTCCCCCGGGTCGTCGCCGCCGCGCGCGCGACCCTCGCGTTCTGAGGCAATGCCCCGGCCGTTCGCGCTGCCCGACCTGGGCGAGGGATTGACCGAGGCCGAGATCGTCAAGGTCCTTGTCAATGAGGGCGACGTCATCGCCGAGGACGCTCCGCTGCTCGAGGTCGAGACCGACAAGGCCACGGTCGAGATCCCCTCGCCGTTCGGCGGTCGCGTGGCCAGCATTCACGTCCATCTCGGGCAGACCGTGAAGGTCGGTGAGGTGCTGGTCACGTTCGACGACGCGGCGGCCCTGCCGCAACCTGAGAACTACGACAGGTTGCGGCAGGGCCGCCCCACCTTCCCGCCCCGACGGGAGCCAACGGCGGCCGCCGACGTGAGCCAGATCCCAACCGCGTCCACAATTGCCGCGACCACGCGAGGTAGCGGGCCCGTGTCGGCGCCGGCGATGGGTTCGGGCGGCGCGAGCAGAGGATCGGCGGTGGCCGGCGCCCGCGCGGGGCCGGTGCCCGCGACGCCGGCCACGAGGCGGCTCGCCCGCGAGCTCGGCGTCGATCTCGGTACCGTGAGGGCCACCGGGCCGGGCGGGCGCGTGACTGACGACGACGTGCGCGCCGCCAGCGGCGGCGCCGAGCGACGGGCAGTCGCGCCGGCCGGGCAGGCTCCCGAGCGCGACGCCATCGCCAAGCCGTTACGGTCCGTCGGCGTCGAGCCGCCGGCGCTGCCCAGGTTCGAGCAGTGGGGGCCGGTGGAGCGGCAGCCCCTGTCCCACCTGCGTCGCACCATCGCCGAGCGCATGACGCTCTCGGCCACGCTGATCCCGCACGTGACGCACTTCGATCGTGCCGACGTCACCGAGCTCGACGCGATCATCCGCCGCAACGTGGAGCCCGCACGCGAGCGAGGCCTCACGCTCACCCTGACGAGCTTTCTCCTGAAGGCGGCCGCGCTCGCGCTCCACGAGCACCCGCAATTCAACGCCAGCCTCGACCCGGCCGCGGGCGAGCTGATCCTCAAGCGGTACTGCCATCTCGGCGTCGCGGTGGCCACCGAGCGCGGCCTGATCGTCCCGGTGATCCGCGACGTCGATCGGAAGCCGCTGGTCGAGCTGCAGCGCGAGCTGGCAGGGCTCGCCCAGCGCGTGCGCGAGGGCAAGGCGACGCTCGACGACCTGCGCGGGGGGACGTTCACGATCACCAACATCGGCGCGCTCGGCGGCACCGGCGCGATTCCGATCATCAATTACCCCGAGGCGGCCATCCTCGGCGTCGCCCGCGCCCGAGAAGAGCCCGTCGTGCAGGAGGGCCGGATCGTGCCGCGCACGCTCCTGCCGATCTCGCTCACGTTCGACCACCGCGTCGCCGACGGCGCCGACGGCGCCCGCTTCGCCGCGGCCATCGTGCGGCGGCTCGAGCGCCCCGAACAGCTTCTCCTGGAGTGGTGATCCGACAGGTGGCTAAAAAGGAGGCCTTGATGTCCGACCATCGAGATACCTGGTCGAGCGCCGACGCCTACGAGCCCTATGTGGGCCGCTGGAGCCGGCTCGTCGCGCGTGACTTTCTGGGCTGGCTCGATGCGCCCGACGACCTCCGCTGGCTCGACGTCGGCTGCGGCACCGGCGCCCTGACCGAGACCATCGTCTCGCGCTGCTCACCGGACGCGGTCGTCGGCGTCGACCCGTCCGAGGAGTATCTCGCGTATGCCCGCGCGCGGGTCACCGACCCGCGGGTCAGTTTCCGCGCCGGCGACGCCCAGGCGCTCCCCGTCAAGGACGGCGAGCACGACGCCGTGGTCTCCGGGCTGGTACTGAACTTCGTGCCGGACCAGGCGCGGGCCGTGAGCGAGATGAAGCGCGTGCTGTCGGCCGGAGGCTCGGCGGCGGCGTACGTTTGGGACTACGCGGGCGAGATGCAGCTCATGCGCCGCTTCTGGGACGCGGCCGTCGCCCTTGATCCCGGTGCGCTCGAGCTCGACGAAGGACGGCGGTTTCCACTCGCCAGGCCCGCGCCGCTCGTCGAGCTCTTCGAGGGCGCCGGCCTGCAGGACGTCCGCGTTCTCGCGATCGACGTTCCGACGGTCTTCAAGGATTTCGACGACTACTGGTCGCCGTTCCTCGGCGGGCAGGCGCCGGCGCCCGGGTACTGCATGTCGCTCAGCGAGGAGCGCCGCGCCGCCCTCCGTGAGCGCGTCCGGTCGACCTTGCCGATCCAGGCCGACGGCAGCATCCGTCTGATCGCTCGCGCCTGGGCGGTCCGCGGCGTCGCGGAATGAGGGACTGATCAGGCCGTGGTGATGGGCGACCTCATGATCGAGGTCGACGTCGCCGTGGTGGGTGGCGGACCCGGCGGCTACTCGGCGGCGTTCCGCTGCGCCGAGCTGGGGCTCGAGACAGTCGTCGTGGACGCCGGCAAGCGCCTCGGCGGGGCCTGTCTCTGGGAGGGCTGCATCCCGTCGAAGGCGCTGCTCCACGTCGCCGCGCTCATCGAGGACGCCGAGCGCGCCCGCGAGCTCGGCGTCGACTTCGGGGAGCCGCGGGTGTCGCTCGACCCCTTGCGCAAGTGGAAAGCCGAGCGGGTCGTCGGCCGGCTCGCCCGCGGGCTCGCGTCGGTCGCGAAGGCGAAAGGCGTCGAGGTGATCGGCGGCCGCGCGGTGTTCGAGAGCTCCCGCGAGCTTCGCGTCGAGGGCGACGAGCCGCAAAAGGTGCGTTTCAAGCATGCCGTCATCGCCACGGGCTCGGCGCCGACCGGCCTGCCCGGCCTCACCGTCTCGAGCGATCGCGTCATCGACTCGACCGCGGCGCTCGAGCTGGCCGACGTGCCCGAGCAGCTCCTCGTGATCGGCGGCGGCTACATCGGTCTCGAGCTCGGGCAGGTCTACGCCGCGCTGGGCAGCGCAGTCACGCTCGCGGAGATGACCGACGGCCTGCTGCCGGGCGTCGACCGCGCGCTCGTTCATCCGCTCGCCCGCCGGTGCGAGAAGCTCTTCGCCCAGATCCGGCTCGGCGCCAGAGTGACATCACTCGTCGAACGAGGCTCGGCGATCGAGGCGCGCTTCGACGGCGACGGCGCCGCCGCGTTCGACCGCGTGCTCGTCGCGATCGGCCGGCAGCCGGCCAGTGCTGGACTGGGTCTCGAGCATACCCGGGTGAGCGCCGATCCGCGCGGCTTCATCGGCGTGGACGACCGCTGCCGCACGACCGATCCGGCGATCTACGCGGTCGGCGACGTCACCGGCGAGCCGATGCTCGCCCACCGGGCGATGCGCCAGGGCAAGGTCGCCGCCGAGGTCATGGCGGGGCGCCCGGCGGCGTTCGACAACGTCGTCGTCCCCGCGGTCGTGTTCACGGACCCGGAGGTCGCCTGGTGCGGGCTCACCGAGTCCGAGGCGGAACGCGAGGGTCGCACGGTGAAGGTGGCCAAGCGCGAGTGGGTGGCCGCCGGTCGTGCCCTGACGCTCGGGCGAAGCGACGGCCTAACGAAGCTCATCGCGGACCCGGACTCGGGCCGCGTCCTCGGCGTCGGCATCGTGGGCCCGGGCGCCGGCGAGCTGATCGCCGAGGGCGCGCTCGCCGTCGAGACGGCGCTGACCGTCGAGGATCTCGCGGCGACGATCCACGCTCACCCTACCCTCTCGGAGACGCTCATGGAAGCCGCCGAGACGCTCTTGCGCGGCTGAGGCCTTACCCGATCGCCTTCCTGCCATCGGAGAAGAGGTACGGCCCGTCGAAGTCGCCAATGTAGCTCGTGTGGCTGACGAGGCCGGTGCCGGGGCGCCAGACATGGAGCTGGCACGCCGGCGGCTCCATGGTGAACATCAGGGGGTTATCGTCCTCGAGGTCGAGCGCCACCTGATGCGCGGTGCTCGGCGCGGTGCTCGCGAGTGTCCCGCCCACGCGCGCCTGGATCGGGCGGTGCAGATGGCCGCACACGATACGCTCGACCTGGGGGTGGCGGCGCACGATCTCGGCGAACTCGCGGGCGCGGGCGAGGCCGTAGCTGTCCATGTGCGCGATCCCCGTCACGAACGGCGGATGATGCATGAAGATGACGGTCGGGCGATCGGGCGCCTCCTCAAGGCGCGCCGCGAGCCAGCCCAGACGTTCCTCGCAGAGCAGGCCGCCGACCTGGCCGGGCACGAGCGTGTCGAGCGCCACGAGCCTCACCGGATATTCCTCGACGACGTATTGCATGAATCAGCCACCCTGCGGGAGGTACGCGTGGTCGGCGAACACGGTGGCAAGCGCATCGCGATTGTCGTGGTTACCCGGGATGAGGTAGACGGGCATGGGGAGCGGCGCCAGCAGCCCGCGAAGGCGCCGGTACTCCTCGTCCGTCCCGGCATCGACGAGGTCGCCTGTGGCCAGCACGACGTCGGGGCGCGGCTTGAGGCAGCGCAGGTGCTCGACGGCGCGGGCGAGGTAGGGAGCCGTGTCCACGCGCCGGTAGGCGAGGACGCCTTCGGGCCGGATATGCATGTCGGTAATCTGGGCGATGATCACAGCTAGAGAATAGTCCCGAGCGAGCCCGGAGGGGAGACGATCGCGACCCTGTGAGATCCCGCTGGCCGATCCTCGTACTCGTGACACTCACCCACGGTCTCGGCGCCCTCACCGCCCTGGCGGTGGCTCCACTCGCGCCGTTCCTGCTCGAATCGCTCGCGCTCTCCCGCGTGCAGGTCGGCCTCTTCCTGCCCGCGGTCTATCTGGGCGGCGTGCTGATGGCGCTCCCCGCCGGCTGGCTGACCGACCGCCTCGGCGTTCGCCTCGCCCTCGGGCTCGGTCAGCTCCTCGTCGGCGCCATGATCACGCTCGCGGCCTTGAGCCCGAACCTCGTCTGGCTCCTCACGCTGCTGGTCCTCGGCGGCTTCGGATTCAGCGCTCTCAATCCCGCCACCGGCAAGGCGGTTGTGGAGTGGTTTCCGCCCCGCGAGCGCGGCATGGCGATGGGCGTCAAGCAGACCGGCCTCACGCTGGGCGGGCTGGCCGCGGCGCTGGCGCTGCCGCCCATCGCGGGGGCCTGGAGCTGGCGACATGCGCTCGCCGCCGCGGGCACGCTCTCGCTCATCTCGGCCGCGCTCGTCTCGATCTTCTACCGTCCCAACCCGACCGGTTCGCCCACCCGTGTGGGCGACCAGCCGCGGCTCGCCGAGCTCAGCACGTTCCTCCGGCGCCCGCCGGTTCTCGTCGTGTTCGGCTGCGGGCTTGCGCTCTCGATCACCCAGTCCTCGCTCCTGGCTTACCTCGTGCTCTACACGAAGGAGACGTTTGCCGTCTCCGCGGTGACTGCGGCGCAGTTCCTCGCTCTGGCGCAGGTGGGCGGGACGGTCAGCCGCGTCGTGTGGGGAGTGATCTCGGATCGCTCCTTCGGCGGCCGCCGTCGACCGGGCGTGGTGGCCAGCGCGGCCATCGGTGCCGTCGCCTACGCCACGCTCGCCCTCGGGACCCGGTTGCCCGTGTGGTTCATGATTCCGCTGGCTCTCGTCGCGGGCGCCGGGGCGTTCGGGTGGGTCGGGCTCTACTTCGCGCTCGTCGCCGAGATCGGTGGACCGCGCTACGCCGGCCTCCTGACCGGCGCCGCCACCGCCTGCTCGTGGAGCGGGACCATCATCGGTCCACCGATCTTCGGCGTGATGCTCGAAGCTACCGGCGACTACACCCTGCCGTGGCTCTTCCTGACGGCGATCGCGGTGGCGGTGGCGGTGACGCTACCCCGCCTCTCTCCGCTCGTGCAGCGCGGCTGACGGGCGATGTGGCAGACTGAGCGGTAGCCAGAGAACAGGCGATGCCTGAAGATCGCGTCATCCTCGTCACCGGGTTCGAGCCGTTCGGGGCTCACACCGTCAACCCCTCCGAGGGGCTGGCCAATGCCGTCGACGGACGCCGGGTCGGCGACTTCGGCATCCTCGGCGCGGTTCTGCCCGTTCACCACACCGACGCGGCGAAGCGGCTCGCGGCCACTCTCGCGGACACGAGGCCGGCAGCGGTCGTGCACCTCGGTCTCGCTGGCGGGCGGGCACGCGTCGCGCTCGAGCGCGTCGCCGTGAACGTCATGGACTACGAGCAGCCCGACAACGCGGGTTTTCGAGCGAGCGGGGAGCCGTGCGTTCCGGGCGGACCAGCCGCGTACTTCTCGACGTTGCCGCTCGCCGCGATGCTGAAGGCGCTCGTCGCGGACGGCATCCCGGCCTACGCCTCGAACACCGCGGGTACGTATCTGTGCAATCAGACGCTCTACTGGACGCTCCATGCGGTGCGCCACCAGTCCCGGCCACCGAGAGTTGGCTTCGTCCATTTTCCCCTGCTCCCATCGATGGTCGCCGCCTCGGGACTGGAGCAGCCCAGCATGGACTTTCCCCTCATGCTCCGCGCGGTCGAGACGATGCTGGGCGTGATCGCTCGAGAAGAACCGTGAAGGCGCTGCTCCTCGACCTCGACGATACATTGCTCGACTACTCCGGCGGCGTGGATCAGAGCTGGACCGAGGCCTGCAGCGCCTGCTGCGCCTCCGCCGGGATCGATCCGGCCGTGCTCAGAACCGCGATCGCCGACACCCGGCGGTGGTTCTGGGACGACCCGGAGCGCCAACGCCGGGAGCGCTTGAACATGCTCGGGGCCTGGGAGCACATCGTGGAATTCGCCCTCGAACGCCTCGGCCAGACCACCAGCGGTCTCGCGGCGGCCGTCGCGCGCGACTATGCGTCGCGGCGGAGAGAGAGGATGCGCCTGTTCCCTGACGCGCTCGACTGCCTGACCGATTTCCGGCGCCGGGGCGTGCCGCTGGCTCTCGTTACGAACGGTGACGCCGTCCAGCAACGCGACAAGATCGAGCGTCACGGCCTCGCGCGCTTCTTCGACGCGATCTTGATCGAGGGCGAGTTCGGCGTGGGCAAGCCCCACGAGGCGGTGTATCGACGGGCGCTCCAGGCGCTCGGCGCGGTCCCGACCGAGGCGTGGATGGTCGGCGATCATCTCGAGTGGGACGTGGGCGCGCCGCAGCAACTCGGACTCAGGGGGGTGTGGATGGACCGTGGGGGACGCGGGCTACCACCGGACAGCGCGGTACGGCCTCACTGGATCATCCACTCGCTCGACGAGCTGACCACACCGAGAGGTGAATCCGCCGCTTAGCGGCGGCCGTGGACGACGTCGCACCAGCGCCGGTTGTCGTCGCCGCCCGCCTCGGCACTCCCCGACAGGTAGGCGGACGCGGTTACCACCTCGTCGTCGGCGCCGTCACGCGCCGGAGAGTGGGATTCGCACCAGCGCACGTCGAGGATTTCCTGGCTTGGGTCGGCATCGGGCTCACAACCAGGACAGTAGGCGCGGGCGACACATGGAGTGTCTGGAAGGTAATCCGTCACCGGTTTATGGCGAGAATCTGCTGCACCGCCATTCCTTTCTCATATTAGGGTAGCCACCCATCTATGCATGCAAAAATTAAACCGGCGGGCGAGCCTCAGGATCCCGGCGACGGACGTCGACAGAACGAGCGATTTCAGGCTGATCCAGATCGGCTGGAGAGGGTGGCAAAGTCCTCACCGCAGTGAAGGTCTTACACGGTGAGGGCAAACCGGGCCTTTCCGAGCCTTGAGGTGACGAAAATGTCAGCATACGTGGACTGCCTGACATTGGCTCGCCCACGCCCGCCTCGTTGACGTAGACTCCTCGTGGCTTCGGTCCGG
>Ga0137373_10009201_pt1 | contig 10387 bp, 9 predicted proteins | sample SagtaG_5_FD_104912 | JGI IMG/M metagenome (GOLD analysis project Ga0137373, IMG submission 104912) | Vadose zone soil microbial communities from Sagehorn Ranch, Mendocino, California, USA - Sage1_R_80_16 metaG | ecosystem: Environmental > Terrestrial > Soil > Vadose zone | place: USA: California...
CGACATCCCGGGCAACGTGCTCGACGGGCATTGGAGGATCGTCGCGTACATGGACGAGCGCGCAACGCCGCAGCAGGAGGAAGCGATCCTCGCCGTGTGGACCGGCAAGAAAGGCGGTCCGGTAGCAGATCTCGCGAAGCTCGTCGGCGAAGTCGCTGCGGTCGAGCGCGTGCCGATGACGTTCGAGGTGAACGAAGGCAAGGGTCGCATTCGCCTCGGCAACGCGGTCGAGGCCGAGCTCGAGCCGTTCCGCGGGCCGGACGGCAAGCCAACGGCGCTAACCGACAGCATCTTCAGCACGATCCCCGGCTCGCCCGCGTACGTGGGCAAGGCCTCGAAGTACAAGGCGAACGCGCCCGTGATCGGCGTGAGCGTCGACCTCGTCGGCCACAACGCCGTGCAGGGGTCGTTCCGTTTCGCGTGCTGACGTCGTAGCGTGATCCGAAGTGCGGGGCGCGCATGCGTCCCGCACGCGTCATGTCTCAAGCAGCGATAAAGCCGGTCGCGCATCGCGACGTGATGCTGCCGCTACTCGGCGGCATGATCGTGCTCGCGTGGGTCGCGCTGTATGCGTGGAGTCGCTCGCCGTACGCGCGATATCTCGACCATACGGACTTCGCCGCGATCTGCACCGTCGAAGGCGCGTCGCGAGCGGCGCTCTACGTCGGTGGCTTCCTGCTGATGATCGCTGCGATGATGCTGCCGACGACGCTGCCGCTGATCGCGATCTTTCGAAGGATGACGGGCGAGCGGCGCGATCGCGCGCTGCTCGTCGCGCTGCTGATCGCCGGCTACGTCGGCGTGTGGTCGGCGTTCGGCGTCGTCGCGCACGCGGCGGACTATGGATTGCACGCGTTCGCGAACGACAGCTTATGGCTGCAGGTGCACACGTGGATCGTCGGCGCCGCGCTGCTCGGCATCGCCGGCGCGTTCCAGTTCACGCGGCAGAAATACCGCTGCCTCGATCAGTGCCGCCAGCCGATGTCGTTCGTGATGCAGCACTGGCGCGGCGGCGACCCGCGTGCGCAGGCGATCGCACTCGGCGCGCATCACGGCGCATATTGCGTCGGCTGCTGCTGGGCGCTGATGCTGCTGATGTTCGGTGTGGGCAGCGGCAATGTCGGCTGGATGCTCGCGATCGGCGCCGTGATGGCGATCGAGAAGAACTCGCCGTGGGGGCGGCGGCTTGCGGCGCCGCTGGGCATCGCGCTGCTCGCGCTCGGCGCGATCGTCGTGCTGCAGCACGTGTCGGTGACGGGAGCTTGAGTTTGACTGTCATTCCCGCGGAGACAGCCGCGAGCGAGGCAGGCGAAGCCAAGCGCCGCAGGCGCGTTGCCGAGTGAACGGCCCGGCCGACACTCGACCGTGCCCAAGCACGCAGCTCGCACGAGGCCGGGAATCCAGCGTCTTTGCGGCGAACGTCACTGGGTCCCCGCGTTCGCGGGGACGACGTAGCGGCCCATCGTGCAGCCCGCGCCGTCGCGTATCCTGCCCGTCATCATCGTGTCGCAGTTCGCGGGCACGTCGCTGTGGTTCGCCGGCAACGCCGTGCTTGCCGACCTACCGCGCGAATGGGGACTCGCATCGTCGGCGCTCGGGCACGTCACGTCCGCCGTGCAGCTCGGCTTCATCGCCGGCACGCTCGTGTTCGCGTTCCTCACGATCGCCGACCGCTTCTCGCCGCGGCGCGTATTCTTCGTCTGCTCGCTTGCCGGCGCCGCGGCCAATCTCGGCGTCGCCTTCGTCGCGCACGGCTACGCATCGCTGCTCGCGTTGCGGTTCGTCACCGGCTTCTTTCTCGCCGGCATTTATCCGGTCGGCATGCGAATCGCCGCCGGCTGGTATCAACGCGGTCTGGGCAACGCGATCGGGCTTCTCGTCGGTGCGCTCGTCGTCGGCACAGCCTTCCCGCATCTGCTGCGTGGACTGGGAAGGAGCCTGCCGTGGCAGGACGTGACGACGGCCGTTTCGCTGATCGCCGCGGCCGGCGGCGCGCTGATGCTCCTGTTCGTGCCGGACGGACCTTACCTCGCGCAAAGCACGCGCTTCGATCCGCGAGCGCTCGCGGTCATCTTCCGCTCGGCGCGCTTTCGTGCCTCGGCATTCGGCTATTTCGGCCACATGTGGGAGCTCTACCCGTTCTGGGCGTTCGTGCCGCTCGTCATCGCGGCGCATGCGAGCGCGCGCAGCGAGACGCTGAACGTGCCGCTCACCGCGTTCGCCGTCATCGCCGCCGGCTTCGTCGGCTGTGCGGCCGGCGGGCTCCTGTCGCTTCGCATCGGAAGCGCGCGCGTCGCGTTCGCGCAGCTCTTGGCGTCCGGTATTTGTTGCGTCGTATCGCCGTGGATGTTCGCGGCGTCCACGCCGGCGTTCCTCGCGTTTCTCGTCTTCTGGGGCGCGGTGGTCGTCGGTGATTCGCCGCAATTCTCCGCGTTGAACGCGCAGAACGCGCCGCGCGAGCTGGTGGGCTCCGCGCTCACGATCGCGAACTGCATCGGCTTCTCGATCACGATCGCCGGACTGCAGTTCCTGAACGTGCTCGCGATGCACGTCGATGCGCGGTGGCTGTTCGCGTCGCTCGCCGTGGGTCCGCTGTTCGGATTGATCGCGTTGTGGCCGCTCGTTCGCGGCGACGATGCGAGCGCTTGATCGACCCGTTGGTCGCTCGCTACGCCGCCTCGAGCGCCACGTAAAACGTCGCGCCGCGTCCGGGCGTGCTCTCGCCCCATACGCGGCCGCCGTGGCGCGTGACGATCCGGTGCACGATCGCGAGCCCCACGCCGGTGCCCTCGAACTCGTCGTCACCGTGCAGCCGCTGGAAGACGCCGAAGAGCTTGCTTGCGTTGCGCATGTCGAAGCCGACGCCGTTGTCGCAAACCGACACGATCGCCTCGTGGCCGCGCCGCTCGCCGCCCACTTCGATGCGCGGCCGCACGGCGCGGCGCGTGTACTTGAACGCGTTCGACAGCAGGTTGAGAAACACCTGCCGAAGGAGCGCCGGGTCGCCGCGACAATCGGGCAGCGCGCCGAGCGAAACCTCGACATTGCGTTCGCGGATGTCGTCGCGGAATTCTGCCAGGCAGCCGCCGACGAGCGCGCCGGTGTCGACGTGGTGCTTGTCGAGCGGCTCGCGCGCCGTTCGCGAGAACGTGAGCAGATCGGCGATCAACGCGCTCATCCGCTGCGTGCTCTGCACGACGAGCTCGGCATAACGACGGCCCTCTTCGGGCAACGCGCCGGCGTAGTCGTGCAACAGCACCGTCGCAAAGCCGTTGATCGCGCGAAGGGGCGCCCGCAGGTCATGCGACACCGAGTACGAGAACGCCGCGAGCTCGCGGTTCGCATTCTCGAGCTCCGCCGTTCGCTCCTTCACGCGCTCCTCGAGCACTCGGTTCATGTCGCGCATCTGGTCGTGCGCGGCGGTGAGCTCGGCAATCGCGGCGTGCAGCTCGGTGTTCTTCTCTTCGAGCTTGTGCACGAGCGCGTCGTTGTATTGCGACAGCACGTACGTTTCATCGGGCGCGACGGCCGCCTGCGCCGGCGCGTCGCGCCGCCTGCGGGCCGCCTCATACAGCGCATCCACGATCACCGCGACGGGTGCGGGCTTTCCGATGTAGGCGTCGGCGCCGACGGTGGTCGCGAGATCGCGATCGGAGGCCGAGTTGTACGTGCTCGTGTACAGCACGAACGGCAGCCTGGCGTTGCGCGCGTCCTTGCGGATCTCGAGGCAGAGGCGGTAGCCGTCCATGTTCGGCATCAGGATGTCCGACACGATGCCGTCGACCGCGTCGCGCCCCATCACATCGAGCGCGGCGACGCCGTCGATCGCCTCGATGACCGTATGGCCGATCGACTCGAGCTGCGCGCGCAGCAGCTTGCGATTGACCGCGTTGTCGTCGACGATCAGAAGGTTCATCGCGATGGCTTGCCGCGATTGCCTGCGATGTACGCGGCGACCTGCTCCGGCAGCGTGCGCGTGTCGATCGGCTTCGTGATGTAGCCGTCGCAGCCCGCCTCGATCGCCTTCGTGTCGTCGCCCTTCATCGCCGATGCGGTCAGCGCGATGATCGGCACGCCGGCAAGGCGAATATCGGTGCGAAGCAGACGCGTCAGTGCGAGCCCATCCATCCCCGGCATCGCGATATCCATCAGAATCGCATCGGGCCGCACTTCGCGCAGGACGGTGAGCGCCTGCTCGGCGTTCGCCGCGGTCGACACTCCATACCCTGCCAACGAGAGCACGTCGGCGGCGAGCTTCATGTTGATCGGATGGTCGTCGACGATCAGGATTCGCTTGCCCATCACATCCCTCCTGCGGCGGCCGCTCGTGCAGACGGGCCATCGACCGGCAGCAGTACGGTGAACGCACTGCCCTTGCCCGGCGTGCTATGCACGCTGATCGTTCCCTGCTGCAGCTCGACGATTCTGCGCGTCAACGCGAGGCCCAGGCCGGTGCCGCCGTAGGGGCGTGCCGCGCTCGAGTCGAGCTGCTCGAACTCGCCGAACAGCCGGCCGAGGTCCTCGCTGCGAATGCCGATGCCGTCATCGCGCACGACAACCCGCAGCACGCTGGGTGACCAGCGATCGATGACGACGTCGACGTGGCCGCCGTCGCCGGTGAACTTGACGGCGTTCGACAGCAGGTTGAACAGCACCTGCTTGAACTTGTGGCGATCGAGCGTCATCGCGGGCAGCGACGGCGCGATCTCGTGTCGCAGCGTGATCTGCTTCTTGTTGGCGAGCGTCGAAACGAGTGCGACGACCTCCTCGACCGCGCCAGCCGGCGTGAAGGTCTCGGGACGAAGCTCCATTCGGCCGGCCTCGACCTTGGACAGATCGAGTATGTCGTTGATCAGCTGCAGCAAATGACGGCCGCTCGTCAGGATGTCGTTCAGGTATTCCTTCTGCTTCCCGCTGAGCGGACCGACCTTCTCGTCGACGAGGAGCTCGGAGAACCCGATGATGCCGTTCAGCGGCGTGCGAAGCTCGTGCGACATGTTGGCGAGGAAGCGACTCTTCATCCGGTTGGCCTCGGTGATCTTCTGCTCGAAGCGGCGCCGTTCGGTCGCGTCGCGGATCGCGGCCGACACGAACAGGCCCTCGTCGGTCTCGAGCGGGCTCAGGCTGATCTCGACCGGGAATTCGATGCCGTCCTTGCGCAGCCCGTAGAGCTCGAGCCCTTCGCCCATCGAGCGCGCGCGCGGCTTGCCGAAAAACCCGGCGCGATGACCGGGATGCCGATCGCGAAAGCGCGGCGGTACGAGGATCTCGATCGACTTGCCGAGGAGCTCCGCGCGGGGATACCCGAACAGCCGCTCGGTCTGCGAGTTGACGAGCTCGATCGCTCCGCTGCTGCCGACGATCACCATCGCGTCGGGCGCCGATTCGAGCAGCCCGCGGAAGCGCTGCTCGGCGCGCTTGCGCTCCGTCGTGTCGCGAACGGCGCTCATCACGAGCGTGCCTTCTTCGGTCTCGAGCGGGCTCAGGCTCACCTCGATCGGAAATTCGTCGCCGCTCTTGCGCAGGCCGTAGAGCTCGAGCCCCTGACCCATCGTGCGCGCGCGCGGCGCCGCGAACAGGCCGCGGCGATGAGCGTCGTGCGGGCCGCGGAAACGTGGCGGCAACAGCATTTCGATCGGCTGGCCGATCAGCTCATCCCGCGAGTAGCCGAATACGTCCTGCGCATGCGAGTTGGCCGTCACGATGCGGCCGGTCACGTTGACGACGACGATCGCGTCGGGCACCCACTCGAGCAGGTCACGGTAGCGCGCCTCGACCAGCTTGCCGTCACGCACCGCCTGCAGCTGCGAAATGTCCTTGTGCGTGTACAGAAAGTGCCCAAAGCGGTGGGTCGCTTCGTTCAGCGCCTTCAACGAGACGCTGGTCTGCACGAGCAAGCCGTCCTTGCGCTGGCGCACCGCCCAGTAGATCGTGTCGCCGCGCTCGCCCACCACGCGCCGCTGTGAGCGCTCCTCTTCGACGCGGTCGGCCGGCACGATGAGATCGAGCATCGGCTGCCCGATCGCCTCGTCGGCGCTGTAGCCGAAGATCGTCTGTGCAGCGCGATTCCACGACAGCACGCGGCCATCCTCGGCGATCGCAATCATCGCATCGGGCGTCTCGTCGACCAGCAGCGCAGCGAATTCGCGGTTTGTCGCAGTCATGGCTCGATCGCCGGATCATACAGAAAGAGCCATCGGGCGATAAAGGTGGACGAACGCGCGGTTGTTGACGGCCGCACGAGGGCGCGGTGACGAATACGCCCTGCCCTGTGGAGTAAAATCGCGACCCATCGCGGCCGCGGCCCGTTGTACGGGCTTTTCCCCATTGTCGTTATGGCGAAGCCGTCGCGCGTCGCCGAAGGAACTCCCATGCGCACGACCACACGGCTGAAACAGCTGATCGCCGCGCCCGACATTCTCGTGATGCCCGGCGTGCACGACGCGCTCGGCGTGCGCCTCGCCGAAGCGGCCGGGTTCGACGCGATCACCGCCGGCGGCTACGGCGCGACCGCAACGCTGCTCGGCCGGCCGGACTCGTCGCAGCTATCGCTAACCGAGTTGTCGGAGATGTATTCCCGCTTCTGCGACGCGACCGAGCTGCCGATGCTCGCCGATGCGGATACCGGTTTCGGCAACGTGACCAACGTTGCCCGGACGGTGCGCCTCTACGAAAAGGCCGGCGTCGCCGGCCTTTTCATCGAAGACCAGGTCTTTCCGAAGCGCTGCGGCCACATGGCCGGCAAGGCGGTCGTCGGACGAGCCGATTGGCTTGCGAAGATCAAGGCCGCGCTCGACGCGCGCGAGGACCCCGATCTCGTCATCATGGCGCGCACCGACGCGCTCGCAACCGACGGCGTCGACGAGGCGATCGCACGCGCGCAGCTCGCGCGCGAGGCCGGCGCCGACCTGCTGTTCGTCGAAGCGCCGACGAGCGTCGACCAGATGCAGCGCATCTGCCGCGAAGTGCCGGGCCCGTGTCTCGCGAACAACGTCGAGACCGGACTGTCGCCGCTGCTGCCCGCCGCCGAGCTGCAGGCAATCGGATACGCCGCAGTCGTGTTTCCCGTCGCGGCGACATACTCCGCCGCTTTCGCGTTGCGCGATCTTTTCGCGACGATCCGCCGCACGGGCACGACGGCCGAGTTCCTGCCGCGCATGCTCTCGTTCACCGATTTCAACGAGCTGGTCGGGCTTTCCGCGCAGCGCAACCGCGAAGCCGAGCTGACCGCGTTCGCCGAGGCGCTCGCGTCGAAGGCGAAGTCCGCTCGCTGATGTTCGCCACTTACTCAGGAGATCAATCGATGATCCGTTTGCTGCTTCGCACGAGCGCCACCGTCGCTGCGCTCGCGTTCGCCATCACGGCCACCGCGCAGAGCGTCGTCATGCGGATCTCGCATCAGGTGCCGCCGGCGCACCACATGACGAAGCTGCTCGAAGCCTTCGCTGCCGACGTGAAGCAACGCACGAACGGAGCGGTCGACGTGCAGCTCTTCGGCTCCGAGCAGCTCGCGAAGGCCGCCGAGAATTTCCCGCAAGTCGCCCGCGGCACGATCGAAGCGGCGATGAGCGTGAACTTCCAGTGGGGCACGACGATCCCCGAGATGAGCGCGACGCTGATTCCGTACGCGATGGGCGATCTCGAGCGGATCAAGCGCTTCCCGACCTCCGAGGCGCGCAAGTTCCTCGATCAGAAGCTCGAGCAGCGCGGCGTGCACAGCGTCGCATGGCTCTACATCACGCGCGAGACGATCGTGACATCGGGCAAGAAGCCGATCGTGAATCTCGACGATTTCAAAGGCGTGAAGATCCGCGGGCTCAACACGCTGACCGACAACGCATTCGCCGCCGTCGGCGCGTCGCCCTCCGCAATGCCGGGCTCGGAGGTCTATCAGGCGCTGCAGGCCGGCGTGCTCGACGCCGGCGTCACTGATCTGTCGGCCGCGTATTCGCGCAAATACTACGAAGTGCAGAAGTACGGCACCGTCGGACCGATCTTCACGATCTACTTCCACATGTTCGTGAATCCGGCGTGGTGGGCGAAGCTCTCGCCAGCGCACCGGCAAGCGATCCAGGACACCGCAGCGAAGGCCGAGCAGGACGCGATTCCCGTCACCGAAGCCACCGCCAGCGCGGCGCTGAAGGACCTGCAGGCCAAAGGCATGGTGATTCACGTGCAGACGCCGCAGGAGCAGGCGACGTGGCGCGCGACGATGGAAAAGCCCGTCGTCGACGCGTTCCTGAAGAGCGCGCCCGAAGGCGGCGCGAAGATCATCGAGCTCCTGCGAAAGCTATAGCGCCGGCGATGTCATTCCGAGGAGCGGAGCGACGAGGAATCTGCTGTTTCGATCGTTGCCGGAAAAGCAGATTCCTCGCTCTGCTCAGAATGACAGCATGACGATCTTCGAGCCGCTCGTCCGCGGCCTCGCGCGCATCGGCATCGCGCTCGCCGCCGCCGCGCTGCTCGTTTCGCTCGCGCTGATCGCCTGGTCGGTGGTCATGCGCTATTTGCTGAACCAGCCGATCGCATGGGTCGACGAGCTCGTCGGTTACCTGCTCGTCGTCAGCGTGATGCTCGCCGCGGCGGATGCTCTGCAAGAAGGCGAGCACATCGCGGTCGACATCGTCAGCGAGAGGCTCGCTCCGCGCGGCCGCCGTGTGATCCTGCTGATCGGATTCGTCGCGGTCGCGATCTCGGCGCTGCTGCTCGTCGTCGAAGGCTGGGACATGGTCGCGTTCTCGCGCATGGTGAACCTGCTGTCCAACGGTTACCTCGCCGTTCCGATGTGGATCCCGCAGCTCGCCGTTCCGGTCGGCGCCGCGCTGTTGCTGCTCGCATCGATCGTCGGCTTCGCCGCGGCGTGGCGTGACAAGAAAGGCCCGAGCGGCGAACCGCACAAGCCCGCCGGCATCGAATGACGTTCGCGTTGATTCTCTGCGGCCTGATCGTCGTGCTGCTGACGGGCGTGCCGGTGTTCGCCGGACTGCTGCTGTTCTCGGTCGCGATCCTTTACGGCGTCGAAGGCCACCTCGGCGGCATCGGCGACCTCGTGTTCGGCAAGCTCGACACGTACCTGCTGGTCGCGATCCCGCTGTTCACGCTGATGGCGCACTTCATGATCCGCGGCAAGGTCGTCGACGATCTGTTCGGCGCCGCGCACGTGCTGTTGCGCCATTTGCCGGGCGGGCTCGGCGTGGCCACCGTCGCCGCGTGCACGGTTTTCGCGGCGATCTCGGGATCGAGTGTGGCGACCGCGCTCACCGTCGGCGCCGCGGCGATCCCGCTGATGATCCGCTACGGATACAGCCCGCGCTTCGCATACGGTGTGGTCGGCGGCGGCGGCACGCTCGGCATCCTCATCCCGCCATCGGGACCGATGGTGCTGTTCGGCGTCGTCTCCGACACGTCGATCGGCGCGCTCTTCATCGCCGGCATTGTTCCGGGATTGATGCTCGCGGTGATCTTCGCGATCTACTGCATGACGGCGGCGAAGTTCGGCACGCGCAAGATCGCGACCGAGCCGCGGGCGAGCGCAAAGGAGGTCGTCACCGCGCTCAGGCGATCGTTCTGGGCGCTGACGCTGCCGGCGTTCGTGCTCGGCGGCATGTACTTCGGCGTATTCACCGCGACCGAGGCAGCGGCGGCCGGCGCGCTCGGCGCGCTCGCGATCGCGATGCTCGTCTACCGCAACTTCGGCTTGCGCGACCTGTGGGCATCCGCGATCGACGCGGCGCGCAACTCGGCGATGCTGTTCCTGATCCTCGCCGCTGCCGCCGTGCTAGGCCACGTGCTGACGAAGCTTCGCATTCCCAATCAGATGGTCGAGCTCGTCACGCAATACGGCGTGTCGCAGCTCGGTTTCCTGTTGGCCCTCATGCTGCTCATTTTCGTGCTCGGCATGTTCCTCGAGACGATCTCGATCATCCTGATCACCACACCGGTCGTGCTGCCGGTGCTCGCCGCGCTCAAGATCCATCCGGTGTGGTACGGCATCCTGCTCACGATCAACCTCGAGCTCGCGCTGATCACGCCGCCGGTCGGCATGAACCTGTTCGCGCTGAAGGCGATCACCCGCGCACCGCTCGCCGACATCATCGCCGGCGTCACGCCGTATGTCGGACTGCTGATCCTCGGCCTTGCGCTCGTGCTGGTGTTCCCGTCGATCGCATTGTGGCTGCCAGCGACGATGCAGTTCCGCTGACGTCGCGCCGACGGCGGGGTGCTGCAGGAAACGAACGGCCGCCTGCGGGACGGCGGCCGTTCACGTGTTCTTGGTGGCGGGCGTTACTCCATATCCTCGTCGGACTCGCCGGACTCACGGCGGCTTTCGCTTTGCCCTTCGTTGCTGCCCATCCGGCTTTGCGAGCGGCGCGAGCTCTCGCTCGAG
>Ga0137373_10009213_pt1 | contig 10378 bp, 7 predicted proteins | sample SagtaG_5_FD_104912 | JGI IMG/M metagenome (GOLD analysis project Ga0137373, IMG submission 104912) | Vadose zone soil microbial communities from Sagehorn Ranch, Mendocino, California, USA - Sage1_R_80_16 metaG | ecosystem: Environmental > Terrestrial > Soil > Vadose zone | place: USA: California...
CGAGAAGTCGAGCCACAGGCTCGCTCCAGTCACTAATGAAACCGAACCGGAAGGACCGGGCTCGGCGCACCCTACGGCGGGTCATCTCCACGGTGGGGGATTTCCCGAGGGGGACCTTAGATGAGTCTCGACGGCAGATTCGCGGCCGGGTCGGGAGGTGCGACCCCAACCTGTGAGATCAGGGAGTTCTAGACTCCCCACGACACCGTTGCGTCCGCGCCTCGTACCAGGAAGGCTGCCGTGGCACAGAACCGGCGCCGTGACCTTGCTGCTCGTCGGGATCCTGATGGCCGCTGGATGTCAGGGTGGTTTTCCCCGGTCGCCACGTTCCCCGGCGCGAGAGACCTCGGCAGCGACCGAAGGAGCCTCTGTATCCGTCGTCACGACCGCCTCCCCTCGCGTGACTCACTCTGGCCACTCTCCCTACGGGAACACGGTCGAGGTCACGCTGGCGCACCTGTACTCCTCCTCGGGAGGGGTGGTGGTGGCATACATGTGCGACGCTCGCCGGCGGTGCCATGACCGACTGCTCTCGACCAGGGACGGAGGGCAGACGTGGACGGAATTCACGCCTGCGGGGACGAGGCGTGACGAGACCTTCGATGGTCTGACCTTCCTCGACCGGGTGCACGGATGGGCGGTGCGGCAGAACTGCGACTTCGGCACGGCGGCCATCCTCCGAACTGCCGACGGCGGGCGCACTTGGGCGGCTGCTCCGGTCGACGGCACGACCTGTCATGCGGGATCGGGGATCTCCGTCGACTTCGTCGATCCCCGCAACGGGTGGATGGTGAACCAAGATCCCACCGCTCCTTACGCGCACCTGTTCAGGACCATCGACGGCGGTCGGACCTGGCGCTCGCTCGGCAATCTCCCGGCCCTTGGATCGGTCGAGTTCGCCTCGACGACCCGAGGGTGGCTCGATGGGAACTTCCTCGAAGGCGGGCTGTGGTCGACGCTGGACGGCGGCGCCACATGGCAAAGGGTCCGCCTCTCGGTCCCGCCGGGCTACCAGCGGGCTCGGGCGGCGCCCTCCCTGCCAACCCTTGTCGGAGGGAACCTCGCCATCCTCCCGGTCGCCGGTACCGGGGCACACGTCCGACGGTTGCCTTCTACTCGTCCACCGATCACGGGGCGACGTGGACGCTTCGCTCCTTCGAGCACCAGCCGGCGGTTCGAGGGCCGGGACGCGGGTTCGTCCCACCGCCATCCGTGGCCGTTCTCGGCCCCCGCACGTGGTGGACGGTGTCCGAAGAGCCGGCCGTGATATCGGTGACCACGGACGGGGGCGAGACATGGCGCTCCCACCCAGTGCCGGTCACGCGGTCTTCGGACATCACCTCGGCGGACGCTCGCACGGCTTGGGTGACCGAGTGGTCCGGGTCCATCTACGTCACGCACGATGGTGGACGCTCTTGGCGGCCGGTGGTCCCCGCCGTGAGCAGTAGCAGAGCGGTCTGCACACTGGATCGGCCCGCGGCGTCCGGCCGATTCGGGAATCTCATCCCGGTTGCCGTCCGCTTGAGCGAGAGAGCCATCGGACACGCCAGCGTTCCCAAGTGTCATCAGAATCGACCCATGGGTCCAGAGTCGCCGAGACCTTCTACCACGGGCTAGTCTCAGGACGGTGGACGAGACGTGGGTATCACCAGCCGCCTCCGTCGCGGAGAACCTTGCGCAAGCCGTGTCGGCCAGTCTGGAGGAGGGGTGGCTGACCCACATGCTGCTCATGTTCACGCTGAAGCCGAAGAACGAGACTGCGGCGGAGATGAGGATCATCTTCTCCCCGTACGAAGTCATTCTGTCGGCGGGCCGAGGCACACGGTTCGAGCTTGACGCCTTGCCTCGTTCTGAAGATCGATTGTTGGTACTGGCCGGTGCCATCGCGAGCGGTGGGCTGAGTGAACGTATTTGGCCGCGACGGGTCAAGTTTGAGCTGCGGCTTCCGGACACTGTGTTGAGGGGCGGAGAGCAGGATGGCCTGATCCCGCGACCAGGAAGGAGTTGATCAGTTTCCTATGCGCCGTACGCCCGGCAATGACTGTGCCTTGGGGTCGTTGGTCCATACCTCCTACCTCGTCCTCTGGCATGGTCCAGGAGCACCCGCTCCCGGGAGTAAGACCTGCCTCACGCCAGCGTTCGACAATGTCACCCGGACCGGTGTCGGCCGGAACCCCTGGCTGACCTCCGAGGCCAGAGGCCCCACGCGGTGCCGACGATCGCTAGGACCCCAGTCGCGGTCAAGATGGCCGCCTGCGGCCACGTGAACCAGCCGCCCAGTATGGGCGCCGCTCCCGTGCTGAAGTGGTCGCCGCAATCGGTGGACGGGCAGAGCCGAACGCCGGGGATAAGGAACGCGGCCGCGACTACTCCCGCGACGAAGAGAGCGAGCGAGCAAGCGACCACCAAGAGGCGCTTCCACAGCGTCACCTTTCGATTCTAGATGCGAACGTTGCGGCGTCGCAGCCATCGCCCATGCCTGCGCGCAGCGATGTCATCCGAGATGGCGCCGCGACCCAAGATCAGGACACTGATCCGATTCCAGGAGACACGGTCCGTGCAAAGATTGGCGCCGAGTGGACGAGCATCCGAACGCAACGGCGTACCGCGAGACGGCGGACGCCTTCCGGGCCGCCGACATGGAATCGCTACGGCGCCTGATCGACGATGACGTCGTCTGGCACGTGCCCGGTAACAACCGCCTGTCGGGCGAGGTGGTGGGCCGAGCTGCCCTCTTCGAGTGGTTCGAGCGGCTGCGAGACGTCACCGGCGGGTCGTTCCACCTCGAGGACCAGGACGTCGTGGGCAACGACGAGCACGTGGTGGCACTGAGCCGGGTGTCCGCCGACCGGGAGACGCCGGTGAGTGTCGAGGTCGTGAGCGTCTTCCATTACCGCGACGGCCGGCAGCTCGAACGCTGGTTCCTGCCGGCCGATCCCGACGCTTGGGATCGCATGTTCTCGTGAGCACCCGCTGAGCCGCTCTGGACTGCCATGACGCCGGCGAGTTCGAACCCAGTGGTGGAGGCCACCGACCCGGACCCTCGCACCTGACCGAGGCACAACGAGCCGGCACACAACGGGATCCTGTTCCTCGACGGCTCACGGAGTTCCGGCGCTACGCCGTCGAGGGCCTCCGACAGCCGCTCGAGGACGGGCGCCGTCGCGGTGACGCGGGCGCCGGGCCCCCACCCGGGAAGGGCGAGCCGGGCGGCATCACCCGGCGCAAGGGGGCCCGTCCACGTTTCCTCAGAGAGCGGGCCCCCTCGCCCTGACGTGACGGGGGTCGGGTCACATTTCGGGTCACACTCCCGCGGTCCGGGGCCGTCCCGCGCCGTCCGGTTCCGTCCTGGCCTACTGCGCTGACCAGCGGGAACGGACGACGCCGGATACGGCGGGACGGCTCAGGACGTGCCGTATTGCCTTGCCAAGGTGGGGGTCGCGGGTTCGAATCCCGTCGTCCGCTCCAAAGGCCGGTGATGATGCCCAACGCTTCCCATCGCGATCGGCTCCCCTCCGATCGAGCTTAGCTATTGGGTTCGTGTGATTCGATTCATACCCGGGGGCCGCGCCTCTAGCCGAGCGCCCCAGCCGTAGCCCGCGTAGCGACCCGTTGTGTGGGTGAGTTGCGTGAGCTCGGTCCCGTCGACGTTAACCGTCCACAGGTCGGTCTGATCGAAGCCGCCACCTCGCACGAATAGGAGCTTTGTGCTGTCGGGGGACCACACCGCCCCGAACGAGAACGGGCCGCCGGCCGAGGGCGCGACCGCGCTCAGCTCCGTGCCGTCGGGGTGCACGAAGACACTCGTCCCACCCTGCTCTCCTGGCCGCCTGCCGCTGTAGGCGATCCACCGGCCGTCGGGTGGACCACTGCGGGAAAGAAGGCACTCGCCCACGGCGTGATCCGACCCCGATCGGACCCGTCCGCGTTCACGACGAAGACCGCGGCGCCGCAAAATTGCCAAGGTGGGGGTCGCCGGTTCGAATCCCGTCGTCTGCTCCACGGGAAAGGCCCGCCAACCGGCGGAAATGCGGAACCAGCGGGCCTCGTGGCTATCTCCTTGGATTCCTCTGTACCAACGAGATCCCAAGGAAACCGGAGCTTCGGCGCGTCTGACGAGCCGTTGAGCTGGAGGAGAAGGAAAGTCCTTCCGACCGGGTCGGATGGTGCGTCACAATTGGCGCGATGGCCATCTGTGCTTCCTGCGGCGCCCCTCTCCCCGAGACGGCGCGCTTCTGTCCAACGTGTGCAGCGCCCGTGGGGGCGAGCCCGGACGAACGCGAACGCAAGCTCGCGACCGTCGTCTTCGCGGACCTCGTCGGCTCGACCGAGCTGGGCGCCTCGCAGGACCCGGAGCGGACGAGGGCGCTCCTGGATCGCTTCTACGACGCCATGGCGGCCGAGATCGATACCGTCGGCGGTACGGTCGAGAAGTTCGCCGGAGACGCCGTTATGGCAGTATTCGGCGCTCCCTCGTCGCTCGAGGATCACGCCGAGCGGGCTCTGCATTCCGCGCTGGCGATGCATCGTCGGCTGCAGGAGCTCTTCGGCGAGGCGCTCGCGCTGCGAATCGGCGTGAACACGGGCGAGGTCGTCGTGGGCAAGCCGCGCGAAGGGAGCTCGTTCGTCACAGGCGATTCGGTCAACGTGGCGGCGCGACTGGAACAGGCCGCCCAGCCAGGGGAGGTCCTCGTGGGCGAGCGAACCGTCGGCGCAGCGCGTGGTGCGTTTGAGTTCGCCGAGCGGCACACGATCGAGGCCAAGGGGAAGCCGGAGGGGGTGGAGTGCCGCCGCCTCGTGCGCGCGCTCTCGCTGATGCGCCCGCGCGGCGTCGGAGGCCTCCGCCGCGCGTTCGTCGGCCGGGATGAAGAGATGAGACTGCTCGAACGCGTCTATGAAGAGGTCGAGGAGCAGCGCGAGGCGCAGCTCGTAACGGTTCTCGGCGATGCGGGCGTGGGCAAGACGAGGCTGCTGCGCGAGTTCTGGGAACGACTCGGTGGGCGCTCGCGGGAGCTGCTGCGGCGTACCGGACGGTGTCTTCCCTACGGCCGGGGCATCACCTACTGGGCCCTCGGTGAAGTGCTGAAGGAGCATTTCGGCATCCTCGAGAGCGATCCACCCACGGTCGCGATCGAGCGGCTCGGATCGCGCCAGATCCTGGGTCTCACGCTTGGACTCGACGTCGCTCACGGACTCCACCCACTTGCCGCGCGGGATCGCCTCCAGGATGCGTGGATCGAGTTCCTCGAGGAAATCGTCACGGAGCGGCCCGCCGTCATGCTGATCGAGGACGTCCACTGGGCCGAGGAGCAACTGCTCGACCTCCTGGAACGACTCGTGTACGAGACGCGCGGGCCGTTGCTTCTGATCGTGACTGCGCGGCAGGAATTGCTCGAGCAACGACCCGGCTGGGGCGCTCGTGTGCGCGGCTCGACCCTGGGGCTCGACGCGCTTTCATCAGAGGACTCAGTACGGATGCTCGACGAGCTGCTCGGTCGGACGCTTCCGGCCGGACTGCGCGAAGTCGTCGTCCAACGCGCGGAGGGAAACCCGTTCTTCGTCGAGGAGCTGCTCGCGACGTTGATCGACCGGCAGCTGCTGGAGCGGCGGGACGGTACCTGGCGTTTGACGGAGCTGCCGTCAGACTTCGCCGTTCCGGACACGGTGCAAGCAGTTGTTTCGGCACGCGTCGATCTGCTCGACCCGGTGGAGAAACAAGCGCTCCAGGCAGCATCGGTGATCGGTCGGATCTTCTGGGCGGGACCAGTCTATGAACTCGTTCGGGAGGGGGAGCCAGATCTGCGGGTACTCGAGGAGCGCGACTTCATCCGCCGTCGCCCGGGCTCGTCGATCGCCGGTGATCGCGAATACGCGATCAAGCATGCGCTGACCCGTGAGGTTGCCTATGCGAGCCTGCCCAGAGCTCGTCGCGCGCGGCTGCACGCCGCCTTTGCTCGGTGGCTCGAACGCACCGGCGAGGGGCGAGACGAATACGCGCCGCTCCTCGCCCACCACTACGCGGAGGCGATTCGCGAGGAGGACGCCGATCTGGCGTGGGCCGGCGACGAGGGGGAGCTGGCCGAACTGCGCGCACGCGCACTTACTTGGCTCCGCCGCGCAGCCGAGCTGGCGATCGGCCGCTTCGAGATCGACGACGGCCTCGCCCTGCTCCATCGAGCGCTCGACCTCGAGCCGGAGGAGGCCGAACAGACCACCCTCTGGCGTGAAGTGGGACGTGCCAACGCCCTCAAGCTGGACGGCGAGGCGTTCTGGACCGCGATGCAGAAATCGCTGGAGAGTTGTACCGACCAGGTCGCGGCCGGGGACACGTACAGCGAGCTCGCTTTCCAATCCGTCACGCGCCTGGCGATGTGGAAGCGCCGACCCGACCGCGAACTGATTGCAGGGTGGATCGAACGAGCGCTCGAGCTATCCGAGCCGGACACGCCGGCGCGGGCAAGAGCGTTGATCGCACGGGCTTTACTGGATCCCGCGAGATTCGGAGAGGCTGCCCGAGAGGCCGACGACCTCGCCGATCGCCTGGGCAACATCGAGCTGCGATCGTGGGTTTGGGACGCTCGCTCGAAGGCAGCGCAGTCGCGAGGAGACTACGAGGAGGCGTACGCTTGGGTCCGGCGCCGCTTCGATCTTGTCCCCAGCTTGACCGATCCCGACCACATCGCGCTGCTCTACCTGTTCGGGCTCGACTCGTGCATCGCGACCGGCCGTTTCGCCGAGGCCCGCCGCGTCGCGGAGCTGCACGACGAAGTGACGAGAACCCTGACGCCGCATCACCTGTTGCACGCGGTGGCGATGTTCCTCATCGTCGAGAAGGCCGCCGGCCGCTGGCAAATGGTCCGCGAGCTGACGGCGCGCGCGGAACCGGCGGTCGCTGCCAATCTCGCCACGCCCTGCGTGTTCAACGAATGGTCGCTGCTCGCTTGTGCTCTCGCCCACGTGTACCTCGGCGACGAGGGGGAAGCGATCCACCTCCAGCAGAGCGCCTTGGATCTCGCCATGGAGGGGTACGGCTACGCCTTGGACCCGTTGCACGTCGAGATTGCGATCGCTCGAGGCGACCTGGCCGAGGTCGAGCGGAAGCTGAGCGAGTGGGCCCTCTTGATTCGCGGATATCGGGACGTCGAAGGTCTGGTCGCACGGTTGAACGCGCTCGTCGCACTCGAGCGACGTCAGGAGATCGAGGAGGAGGCACCGGCGCTCTTGAAGCCGGGGACGTACCTCGAGCCGTTCGCTCTTCGTGCCCTTGGGTTCGCGCGCGAGGACGACGGGCCGATCGAGCAGGCGATCAAGCGGTTTGAGGCAATGGGACTCGACTGGCACGCGGTCGAGACCAAGAAGCTTCTCGCCCAGACGTGAGTGGCGCTCCCACCCGAGAGGCGAGGCGCAGTGATGGCGGCGACCACGAAGTGTCGGGGTTGGCGCTCACTCAGGTCTGAACAGGGCTTCTGCACCAACGAGATCACCAACGAAATGGAGGCTATTCCTGCGACGGATGAGACGGATGAGACGAATGGGGGACACGAACGTGCACCTCAGGCGCACTGCTGAGACTGGGGGAGACGCATGAGACCCCCACCATGAAATTGCCAAGGTGGGGGTCGCGGGTTCGAATCCCGTCGTCCGCTCCACAAAGAGGCCCGCTGACCTGCGATTACGTGGAGGTCCCCGGAACGGGGGCCTCTTTCTTGGACGGTTACTCCCACGAATCTCCCACGAAATCTTGCCGAGGTGGGGTTGGGGTTCACCCCGGCCTCGCCAAGAAGGCGTCGAAGGGCGAGTGGACCGGAGGAACGCCGCCCTTTGGGTACCTCTACAGCCAAAACGTGTGGGTGCCGAGAGTCCGAATCGAGGTTCTGGATCCCTTCGGGCCGGAGCGACACTCTCGGACAGCGCGTTCGTGTTCAGCTGACGCGGGGACGGCGCGAAGCCTTGGTCGCCAAACAGGATGTCGAAGCAGTTCATCGCGGCCCGACGTGCCGCGGGCCTGGCGCACTTCCGGCTGCACGACCTGCGCCACTTCATGGCGACCGAGATGCTCGCCGCCGGCGTCCCATCGCCCACGGTGTCCCAGCGCCTCAGCCACGCCCGGGCGTCGACCACCCTCAATGTCTACGCGCATTCAGTGCCGGGGGGTGACCGCAAGGGGCCGAGGCCTTCGCAGCGATCCTCGCGGCCTGTCTGCCGGAGGCAGACCCGTCGGATAGGTGAGCGGAGGACAAGACCGACGGCGGGCTCGTAGTCGGAACCTTTTGAGCCCGGCATCGGTCAGGCTGTGTGGGATGGGTCCTCGAAGGATCCTGATGGCGCTCGTCACAGCCCTCCTCATTTCGGGTTGCGGGCAGTCGGAGCCGGGCCATTCTCGTGTCACCTCCGTGACTTCTCCGACCGGGAGCCCCTGGACGGGGATCGGTGCGGGTTGGACCGAGCTCCCGTCTCCCCCCGAGGTCCGGGACGGCGCCGCCTACGTCTGGACCGGCGACGAGCTGCTGGCGTGGGGCGGTGTCGCTCCGGGATCGAGCGACTACGCTCCGACGTCGGACGGCTACGCGTTCGACCCGGCGACGACATCCTGGACGAGTATCCCGCCGTCCCCGCTGCCGGGGAAGTACGCGCAGGCCGCCTGGACCGGCGGGGAGGCGATCTTCTTCGGCGTCGGGACCGACCAAGCCCGCTGGCAGGGGGAGGCGTTCGACCCGGGGACGGAGACCTGGCGGGTGATCTCCCAGACGCCCCTCGCCCCGCGAGGGGGCGACATGATCGTGTGGACCGGCCAGGAGCTGATCGTGTGGGGCGGGGGGAAGCCGGGCGATCCCGCGAACACCTCCGGCGCGGCCTATGACCCTTCCACGGATTCCTGGCGGATGATCGCGAACGCGCCGATCGAGCTGAACCAGGGAAACGCGGTGTGGACGGGGCACGAGATGCTCGTGTTCGGGTCCCTCTTGAATGACCGGAACATCGCCTCGACCCAGGCGGCGGTGGGGGCCGAGTACGACCCGGCGACCGACACTTGGTATCCGATGCCTCCGTCCGGCCTCTCCCCCCAGGCCGACTCCGCGGTGTGGATCGGTGGGAACGGCCTGCTCGCGTGGGACTACGACGTACAGGCGCAGGTGGGAGACATGCACGCCCAGGCGCACGACGGCGCTTCGAACACCTGGGGGGACATGCAGCAGATGCCGCTCGAGCCGGAGGAGTGCTACCCGGACTCGACGGTCGTTACGAACGCGGATGGGACCACTGTCTTCGCCTGGTACTGCGGGCAGGCTGCGATCTGGGACTCGGTCACCGGCGATTGGCAACGGGTTCACGGCGGCGTGACCGAGCCGAGGATCGAAGCCAACGGCGGGAAGTACGCGCTCTACCGGTTCGCCAACCTGGTGGCGGCGGGCGATGTAGTGGTGCTTCCAGCGGAAGGGGTCACGACCACCAATGACGGAGAGCCCTGCTACGGATGCCCGGGTGCTCCATCCAGCCTCTGGGCGTACCGGCCGCCCTCAGACGCGCCGACCCCGGCCGAGCTCGCCCCGCCCACCTTCGCTCCGGCCAACGGATGGAACACCATCAGCACCAGCACCGATCCGAGCGTGGTCGATCCCGAGGTCGCTCCAACGGCGTGGGCAGCGAACGTCCCCTTCGATCCGGGCGACTGGCCGGCCACACCGCCCACGAGGCGCTCGCTGAATCGAGCCTCCCGTACCACACGATGACGTCGCTGCCCCCCGAGGGTGTGGTGATCGTCGCGGGATTCGTCGTCGATCGCGGGTTGCGGGCCTCGTCGAACGTGAACTTTCCCCCGGCCACCTTGCCCCTGCAGCTCTCCGACGCGCAGGTCGCCGATTCGTGGGAGGGCCAGGTGGCGCCCAACGTGCCCGAGTACCGACTGTTGGAGACGGTGGACGGCCGGAGGCTGGACGTCCGGGCTTACTTCGGTGCGCTCAACCCCAGCGCTTCGACGCTCCGGGCGGCGCAGGACGAGCTGGATCGTGTGCAGCTCTCGCCGCCTTCCGGGTGAGGATCGCGGAACCCTGACGGTCCGGACGCGGTCAGCTCCGTAGGAATGAGGAGGGCCTGCACGATCGTAGTGGCGGTGCTCGGCGCCTCGCGGCGTCGTGCACGTCGTCCGGACCGTCGAAGGCCGCGTCTCCCTCCGCGGTGGGCCCGCCCACATCGAGCGGCCCCACACGACACGTGTCGGTCCCTCCAGCCTTGACCGGTGGAACGGCCCGAGACGACCTAGGCGAAGGGATCCTCATCCTCACGCCGCGAGGGTGGTCGTTCCTCCAGCACCGGTCTGGTCCGGAAGAGTCGCCGCCCGTCTTCGCGTTGGCCAGCTACCCAATCGCTCGCGGGGGCG
>Ga0137373_10009218_pt1 | contig 10373 bp, 7 predicted proteins | sample SagtaG_5_FD_104912 | JGI IMG/M metagenome (GOLD analysis project Ga0137373, IMG submission 104912) | Vadose zone soil microbial communities from Sagehorn Ranch, Mendocino, California, USA - Sage1_R_80_16 metaG | ecosystem: Environmental > Terrestrial > Soil > Vadose zone | place: USA: California...
CTGGCGTTCTCCGGCGGAGCCGGTGACCCCGAGCTGTGCGAATCCATCCGCGCCCGTCTCAACGGGAACGTCGATTTCTCCGGCCGGCACCGCGGCGCCTGGCGCCAGCTTCGCGCAATGTTGCTCGAACCGCAACGCGATGTACCGTCCGCGAAACGCATCGTAGGGATCCACCGGCGCCATACGGAATTTGAACGTTTCGCCCGTACGCAGCACTCGCTCGTGCCGGATGATGGCGTAAGCGGGCACCGCGAGCTGCGCCAGCACCGCTGCCGCCAGACCTGCGAGCGAAAGAGCAGAAGCCCTCATGACGCAGCTCCGGTCTTTTGCCTGCGGGCCAAGACGACGTTGGCGATCAAGAACACCGTGCCGACCGCGATGAACCCGAGCCCGCGTACGACGAAACTCAGGTCGCTGTCGAAAAACCTAGTCACGATGAGAAGTGCGATGATGGCCATCCCCACATTGGCTATAGCGAGATTCGCCTTCGAGAGCCCCGCCCACAGCGTCGTGACGCCGAGCGCCAGGACATAGGCATTGAAGAGAGCCATCGCCGCGCCGACCGACCGTCGAGCGACGAGCTGGCCGAGAGCGACGACCAGAGCGAAAGCGCCGAAGACAGCCTGCCAGGGGGCGGCGCGACGGCTGAGAAGCCAGGCCGCTGAGATACCGCCAACGGCGAGCGTGAGCCAGAGCGGGATCATCGCAGGCGCGTTCACGTCGCCGCTGGAGTCGGCCCTCCAACCCCCCCAAGGATCTTCGAACGTCAGAATCAGCACGACGATGATCACTCCCAGGCCGCCCGCGGTCTGCAAGGGTCGCTTCCAGGAGTTCGGCGCCTCGCCGAACCAAACTGCACCCGCGGTGTAAATGATCGTGAACAGAAGACCGTAAATCGCACGCCACAGGCCGGGCACGCCCCGCTCCAGCATGAACGCGACGGCGATGCACACGCAGGCGGACAGCACCCAGCCAGCGAGGGCGACGCGGGGTTGGTAACGATCGCGCCGCACGAGAGCCCAAAGGTAAGGCAGGAGCAGCAGGGCGAGCACCCAAAACCAGGCCGGCTCGTGGCGAGCGTCCCAAGCGCTGGCGGTCCACACCGTAATACCGACCAGATAGAGGAGCGCCGGCAGGCAGGCCTGCATCAAGTAGACGACCAGAAGCCCGAGCAGCGTCCAGCTCAACATGAACCGACTGAAGTCGCCGGCGAGGTTGTAGGTCTGTGCTACGAGAGCGATGCTCGCCCCCACGGCGAGCGCCCAGTATGCGCCAACGCCCTCCCGCCACGCCGGGCTCTCCGCCTTTCGCAAAAGCACGAAGGCGCCGAGCGCTTGCCCGATGAGAAGCGGCGCAAATGACAGCACGGCGCGCGTGCCGCGCGAGAGCTCGTCCCAGTTGTGGGCAATGATGAGTAGCGTGCCGCCCCCGATCAGGACCCCGCCGAGAATTCCGAACAGAACCAGCGTCCATCGCTTGCGTCTTGCATCGTCCTGCTCGCCGTAATGTCGATGCAGGCGTTCGGCGACGTCCGGTGAGAGGATCCCGCTCTTTACGAGGCCCGGCAGCTCCTCGTACAACCACTCTACGTGTGCTCGATTCATGCCGCCGAGTCACTATAACCGCGCTCGTGCCGGTGCGCCGGATTCCTGCTATCGTCACCACCACCCCATGGTCGGCCGAGCCAAGTGGGTGCTTGCGATTGGCATCGCAGTATGGCCGGTCTTCGCCGCCGCCCAGAGCGGCATCGATGCGCGGCGGCCGATGGCGCTCGGATTCAATCTCGATCTATTTCCAACGGTGATCAGCGCCGTCAACGGCAAGCTCGGCTACGCACCGCGGTATGGCTCGGCATCGAGCCCGTGCGCGTTCGATTCGTCGGCGCGCATCTCGAGCCGCCGGATGCACTGGCCTTCGCAGACGCGGGGTTCCGCCATCGAACGACCACGGCTCTGGCGATGATTCTCGATTACACTTCCGGTCCCCATTTCGATGGCTTTTGGGTGGGAGCCGGATTCGAGCTCTGGCTGCAGAGCATCGAGCACGACAATGTCGTGGGACTAGTCGGTGAGGACGAGAAGTGCCGGTACGGTGAGACGGGCATTATTGATTCTCATTGCGCTCTCCTCCTGCCAGGTGGAAACAATTGCTGGTGACGAGAGGACACGCGATTGACCAGGCATCGTGCGTGGATTGACTGGGCACTCACATTCTTTGACTAAGTCTTTCGACAAAGACGACGCGTCGTTTTCGATAGCGACAATGTATTCTCAACAAACAACGTTGGAGTGCGACGTTGCGGAGCGAGGACCGTGCCGAAGCTCGAGCTCGTGCATCGGTGCCGCATGAGATGCACGCATCGACGGTGATCGATGAAAATTGACGCCAGCGCTCGACTGTAATTGTTCAACGAGGGGGCGCTGGGCTCTCGAGGACGAACATCGCGCAGGCATCGACAACACGAGTTCGTCAGTCACAGGGCTGTTCGAGCACCCAAGCTCGCCACGACGAAAAACGGTCCTGCACGATGGCGTCGTAGTCGGCGAGATGGTCGGCGCGCGCCTGATCGAGCTCGCTCGCCTCGTCAGTAGACAGCGGAGGGACTCCCGTTTTCTCACGCTCCAAGAGCGACATGCTTCGCTGATCGGGCACGCTCTTTCCGTCGCGCGGCGATCGCATACTGAGCTGCCCTACCACCTTTTGCCAGAGCATCCCCTCGCTGAAGGAGACCGTCAGCACACCGCGGAAGCTGCCATCGTGACACAGGGTGCAGCCGAGCCCTTTGCCGAGAGGTGGACCGTGGTCGCCCGGCTCGAGGGTGCCATTCCAATCCGGCACGCCGTACGAAAGCAATCGCTGGTTGAATGCAACAAGGCGGCGCAAGCCGCAATCGGTCGCGACGGTCGGCTGACCGTAACCTTCTTCCCCCTTCACTGGGGCGGACTCGGCGATGCTCTCGCGCGTCGGGATGAGCAGTCGCATGCCGCTCGCATGACAGGCGTAACATTTGCCGTTGTAAGACTCGGGAAGCTCGAGCTTCCAGGAACCCTCCGCTTGGGTGACGAGATAATCTCGAAAGTGCATGCGCACTCTCGGCAGCTCGCGGCCGCCGCCGTCTTTCTTCTGAACAGCGATGAAGGACATGATCGCTGGATTCGAAACGCGGGTATTGTCCTCGAGCCCGACGACCATCCACTGCTCGAAACGATTTTCTGCATCCAGCACATTGATGAACGTCCGCACGCCTCCGAGACCCGAGTCGTGGGTCAGGTAGGGCCACCCGTTCGCGCGCGCCGCCTCTTCGATCCGAACCCGGTCCGGCAAAGCGCCGAGCAATTCGGCAGGTGGATTCATCATATCGGTAGGCTGGTCGGGTCCGCTCTGGGAGGCCAGATAGGAGTGATTGTCTTGTCGGAACCCGTACGAGTCGCTTCCATGCTGCTGCATCCAAGCCGGCACGAATCGGCGCAGGCGAGCCGTGCACGACCCGATGGCTGGATTGGCCGCCAAATCGCTCGTGCAGAGATCGAGTACATCGAGCACGTCAGTTCGTACATGGCTCGCGAAAGCGCCGAGCAGCTCTTGGCAGTTGCCGAGATCGCTGCAGGTTCGAACCCACGTCTCGTCGGCGACCGTCGTTTCGAGAAACCGCTGCCAGTCCGATGGGCTCTTCAGAGGACAGAAAGGGCTGGCGACGTATTGAGCTGGTGCAACGTCGTGTTCGATCGCGCCTCCACTGCTGCAGTCGGCGACGAGAATTGCAGTAAACACGAGCGCCTTTTTCATCGCGGGATCCTTCGCACCAACATCATCGAATGCCCGCGCGCGGCGAGAAGCTCGAACTGGTCCCGTATCGGGGGCGGCAATGCACCATGACAACGGGCGTCGAAGACGACGAAGTGTGCGCGCTCGCATGCCGCATCCATGGAAACGGCCGCGATGGGCGGCGTCACGGAGCGAGCATCGCCCGGCGCGCGCGCCATCGCCTCGAGCGGGTAGATGCCCGGGGCAAAGAGCGGGTCGGGGTCGCACGGATAATAAGCAACTTCGCGGGGTGCCGTCTCGGACGGCGCGGCATCCGAAAGCGACGCCAGTGCGAAGCCGCCATAGGAACCGAGCCGATGGGTGTAGTACGTTGCGAATTCGAAAAATACGAGCCCACCCGCCACCGTATCGGTGGCATGGTCGAGGTGGTCCGCCCAGACGACGTGCGAGATGCCATGGGCGCGCAGCCGCTTCCAGACTTGCGCCGGCGACGAAGCCCCCGGCTCGCCCCAGTAGAACATGCCTTGGTCGCCCGAATAGTCGAGTGCCGCGGCGGCCGCGAGACCGAGGTGAATCTCTTCTTCGTGAACGAGCACTCGCGCATCGCGCGGCAATTCGCGGCCTATCGCCTCCCAGTCCGGATAAGAGATGAGTCGATCCGCCGACTCCTTGGGGTCGCTCCGTCCGAGCAAGTCGATGACGACCTTGTAGATGGACGAACCGGCCGCGCGGTGGGCGGGAAGGAAGGGGACGGCGCTACCCCACACGATTTGAAGGGCGATCAACGATCCGGTGGCTATGCGCAATACGCCACCTTCGCGCCATGCGCGAATCAGGACGACCGCCGTTGCTGCTGCCATCCACGGCACGAGCACTTGCAGATAGCGATCGAATTGATGAATCCAAAACCAAGTCGCTATGCCCGCATAAGATCCGCCGACCAGCCACCACAGCCGGTGCGGCGGGCCGAAAAAGAAGAAGAGCGGCGTGCAAAGGGTGAAGAGCGACCCAAAGACGGGCAGCTCGCCGTGGTACTGAGGAAAATCGTGCGGCACGAACGAGAATGTCGCGAGTGTCGTCGCCATCTCGAGGATGCTGCCGATGGATAACGGTGGCCGACGTAGCGTGTGCCATGCTTGGTACGTCGCTTCCGCCGCCGGCGACCACGGATGCGAAGGGAACCACCTTCGCAACAGCGGAAACAGGGGATCGCCGTAGAAGACCGCATTTTTCAGCCAGTGCGGGGAGGTCAACACCACGATCGATGCGATAGCCACCGCGCCGGAGCCCCAAGCCGCCGACCGCGGGAGGCGTGGATCACGACGCGCCGCACGGGCGATCAATACGGCCAATGGGAGAGGAAGGAGGATCGCCGCCGTGTACTTGGTATCGAGCGCGCCAGCGACAACGGCACCGAGCAGCACCACGTAATTTCGGGTGGGACGTTCCCAATAGCGCAGGCACAAGAGAAAAATGGGCGGTGCCCAGAGGGCCGCCACGTGATCCGCCCCGAGAACGAGACCCGAGTCGTAGCAGAAGATCCCCGGGAACAAGAACAGCGCGACCCATGAGAGGGGAGCTCGCTCGCGAAGGGTTCGTCGCACGATCGCGGCAACACCCACGAGCGTCATCAAGAAAATGGCAAACTCGATGTGAGCGGCTGCTTCCACCCGATCAAAAAGATGGCCCGGCAGGGAGAACGCCCATGCGTAGATCAGGCTGGCCAGCTGCGGCAGAGCCCCTGGGATCCATCCTTCTCGAAACGCCGTGATGCCGCCCTGGGCGACATAATGCTCGGCAATGGGAAGATGGTACCAGCGAGCGTCGTAAGAAGCATTCCGAGGCGAAAAGATCGTCACCCAAATGAGCAGAACGCCCACGCAACCGTACGCGAGAACTGCGCCGCGGCGTGCTCCCAACGACAAACTCAAATCGACACGACCGACATGCCGCCTGAGTCGTGCCGCGGTTCGAATGAAATCGCGGGCACCCAGTGCGATGAGCGAGCACGGTCCCAAAACGAAGAAAGCCAATCCGTACAGCTTCAGGAGACCAAAGACGAAGCTTGCGAAAAAGAAGACGAGCACACCCAGTGCAAAGGCGATCGTGAGGTGTTCGTCCAATGGCAACACGCGCCGCAGCGCTCGAACGAGGACGGCGTGACCTGCCGTCAGGCAGGCCATGGAAAACAAGGTTGCGAGCATGGTTGCACGCAGGTAGCGAAAGAAGAGCCAACCTTGTATCGGTTCGTGCCGGTGCACCGTCAGGGCGAAGGCCAGTCCTCCCGCGGCGACCAGAACGGCGGGGCCCCAGCGTCGCCAGTTACGGAACGTCGGGCGAAATCTAGGGCGCCCGGTCTGGCGCTCGGAACCCGGGTTCATCGCAGTTGATAGAATAACAACAACTCCTCACCGTCGGGCCGGCGAATGGCCCCCCCGTGATGTGCGGCTCGCATCCCGTCGGCAAGCCACTCAGCCACGAAAGAAGCGAGTCGTCCGCGGGGAGGCATGGATCCGCTTCGTAACCGGACAGCGTGTAGCATGCTTGTGTGGCAACGGCTTGCGCGGAGCGCGTGCTCGTCGCAAACGCCTGGGCTTCGGGCGCGTCGGCGCTTGCATCGACGCCGCTTCCATCCCCAGGCGGCGGGCACGAGGTTCCGCCCGTCCCGAGACAACCGGCTGTATGCCCACCGAACCCGAATCCGCCTCCACCCGGCGAACCGGCGGAACCGTCGGCAGAACCTCCGGTCCCAGCAGCCCCCCCGCATTCACGATTGTAAAGACAGCATGGCCAATTCCCCGATAGGCAGCCGGCGGTGTGACCTCCGAAGCCAGTGGTCGAACTCGTCGTCGTACCGCCGCCCCCATCCCGGCCGGCACCGCCGCTGCCTCCGCCTGCCGTTCCGCCGGTGCTTGCTCCTTCCTCCTTGCCTCCGCAGAACGTCAAGAGCTCGAGGCCGAGCAGCGCACCGGCAAGAAGCACCGCGCTCGGCAGTACCGAACGGCGCGAAAATGTCCGTGACTCATTGCCCATCGCCGTCTCCTCGTCGTTGATTGCGGCTCCACGCCTCAAGCAAGAGCTGCGCCACCGTAACTTCGCGGAATGCCGGCGTCGAGAGCTCCTGTGCCACTGTGCCGATTGTGCCACCTCGAACGGACCGTCCCGCGCGTCGGCACCGCATCTTGCGAAACGGGGCGCGGGCAAGCATGATGGCGGTGAAATTCGGGCTGCGTCTGGCCTTGATGGTCGCGTTCGTGCTGGCGTTCGGGATCATGGGCAACGCCCGCGGCGGAGCCTCCGACGATGCCGCCACCTGCCTCACGAGCGAAGGAAAGACGGCGTGCGGCTATCACTGCTTGGCGAGCTCGGGTCAGGTCCAATGCTCGCTGACGCCCCAGGGGATCTGCATCGCCGCCCCCGGAACCGTGGCGTGCTGGGATCCGCCTCCGCTTCTGCGCGGGCTGTTTGCCGGTCGGGTGCCGCGCCCTCAGTGCGTAACCAGCTCAATGGAAGGTTCGGCGAGTTCGACACCGACGCCTACCCATCGGGGGTCGCTTTCACGTCGGACGGCGCGCGCTTCGGAGATCTTTCCGTGCTTCCAGCCGACGCTCCGTCAGAGCCTTGCGTGAATCGCCGCGGAGGAATCGGCGCCGAGATCGCACGGACGCTCGCGACGAAGAAGAGATAGCGAACGGAGCATTTCCTCTCGGGATTCTGTCGATGTATCGGCAACGCTCGGCCGCCTTGCAACGGGCTCGATCGTTGACGATGAACTTGCGTCCTGCGCACAATCTCGGGATTGTCGCGAGAAGTGTGCTAAGGTACCTATCCTGCGTGAGCGCTTTGCCGCTTTTGTCGTCGAAGAGCTCGCGCATCCACTGGCCGCGGTGGTTCGGACCCCTGAAGCGTGTCGATGCACCGCAGGGACAGTTGCTCCAGGGTTCCTTTGACCGCAGCGTTTCCCAACGAGGTTCTATGACCCTAGCCGCCAATGAGTCGCGTTCGCCTTCATTATTTGCTCACACCGGTCGCAAAGATTGGGGAGTCGGTGTGCTCGCCTGGGAGGCCGACGGCAAGCGCGGCTATTTGTTCGAGAACGGCGAAGAACGCACGATGGCGAACGGCTACTTCGAGCTGATGCGGCGGGTGGAGCAGCCGAGCGCGGACGAGAGGGCTGCATACGCCCGGCTGCAAGGGATTCTGGCCGCACGCGCGAGCGCCAATGCTTCGACACAACTCGGCGCAACCTTCGCGGATCTGGTCGCGAAATTTCGAGAGACGTACGCCGGCGGTCTGCAAGACCCCAGGTGGATCGAGGAGGTTCGGGGCGAGGGCGTGGAGCGGCGTACCCCGCGACACCGCAATGCGATGGTTCGCGATGCCCGGGAACAGCTCTCCTCTTCGGTCCTCGATGCGCTGATCAGCAGTCAACGGCACGACCACCTTTGGAACCAGGTCACGAGCGTGCTCGGTCGCACCGATCTCGTGCCGGCGTCTCAGCTGCGGAATCCGAAATCGGTAGACGTCCAACAGCAACGCGGATTAGCTGTCGCCGTGCGCGACTTGCTCTATGGAGAAACACCATACGAGAAGCGCTTCGAGCGTTACCTCGGCGCCTTGACCGGCTTCTTCGGTGAGCCCGCGCGGTGGGAAATCGCGACAGCTCTCTCGGCGCTCGTGAACCCCACCGAACATGTCTGCGTCCATCCGACGATTTTTCGCCAGCAGCTCAAAGCAACCGGATCGCGCGGCACCGTCGCGGCTCGACCAAGTAGTGCGGCTTACACGAGGCTGTTGGTGGTCGCTCGCTTCGTTGGCGGCCAGCTCGTCGGCCAGGGTGAAGAGCCGCGAGACCTTCTGGATGTCCGCGACTTCATGCAGATCGCTCTCAAGCCGCCGCCCAAGACGCGAATCACCAAGGCGAGCGGCCATACCGCGCGGCCGCGTTCCGACGACGACTCCGCCAACGATGAAGGCGATGTGAACGCCGAGGGGGACTGAACCGAGCTATGCGGGGTTCGGAAGACAGGCACGTCTTCTACTGTCGCGATGGCCGACTGGTTGCGAGCGTCAATTCGAGCGCCCAATGTCGCTCGGCCGAAACTGCGATCCTTCCACCGAGGTAAATTTGTGTGTGAGTGCGCGTGATGCCGGCGTGGCGGACGCGAAGAGCGACTGAGGTACCTACGGCGGCGTTCATCCTGCGGACAGCGTTCGGTCGCTTTGCCAACGCGCGGGAGGAGTGTTCGTTGACGTGGGGTCACTTCTGCGTGGCGCGCAACCGTTGATGGAATGGGAATCGCAGAGAGCACGCGTTACCCCGACGGGAAGGATTTAACTAAGATCTCACACCTGACGAGTCTGGGAGTTTCCTCGATCGCTCTCAGGGCTTACGCTTGGACGCCATTCGCCGCTAGGCATCGCTCCGGCGATTCGACAAATGCTCTCCTTCGACAACACCTACGCTCGCCTCCCCGATCGCTTCTATGCACGCGTCACCCCCACGAAGGTGCGCGCTCCATGCATCGTCAAGCTCAACCGCGCGCTCGCGGACCAGCTCGGCGCGGACGCGGATTGGCTCAGCTCGGCGGAGGGCACCGAGGTGCTCGCCGGCAATTCGATCCCGAAGGGCGCGGAGCCGATCGCGCTTGCCTACGCTGGGCACCAGTTCGGCGCGTTCGTCCCGCAGCTCGGCGATGGCCGCGCGATTCTCCTTGGCGAAGTTGTGGGAAAAGACGGCCAGCGTCGCGACGTGCAGCTGAAAGGAGCGGGGCGCACGCCGTTCTCCCGCGGAGGCGATGGGCGCGCAGCGCTCGGCCCGGTGCTGCGCGAGTACGTGGTGAGCGAGGCGATGGCCGCGCTGGGCATCCCGACGACGCGAGCGCTTGCCGCGGTCACGACGGGAGAGCCTGTCGTCCGAGAGGAGGTCCTGCCGGGTGCCGTGCTCACGAGGGTCGCCGCGAGCCACCTGCGTGTGGGCACCTTCCAGTACTTCGCCGCGCAGAGAGACAAGGAAGCGCTGGCGATTCTCACCGCATACGCGATCGAGCGGCACTACCCCGACGCCTCCGGTTCGAACAACCTGGCGCTGGCGTTGCTCGATCGCGTGGCCCTTGCCCAGGCGAACCTCGTCGCGGCATGGCTCGGCGTCGGATTCGTGCACGGGGTCATGAACACGGACAATACGTCGATCTCCGGCGAAACCATCGACTATGGGCCGTGCGCGTTCCTCGACGAGGTCGATCTGAACAAGCGGTTTAGTTCGATCGATCATGGCGGGCGCTACGCGTTCGGCGCTCAGCCGCGCATCGCGCACTGGAATCTCGTCCGCCTTGCGGAGGCGCTCCTCCCTCTCCTCGCCGACGATGCGGAGGACGCCACCCGCATCGCTACGGAGTCCGTCCAGCGATTCTCCCCGGCGTTCGAAGCAGCGTACGCGCGCGTCCTCCGCCGAAAGCTCGGCCTCTACAGGGAGCACGAGGGAGATCTCGCGCTCGCCGGCGATCTGCTCGAACGGCTCGCGTCGAACGCCGTCGACTTCACGATCTTTTTCCGGCGGCTCTGCGCGTGTGCGGCCGATCCGTCCGCCGACGCGAACGCAGCAGTAC
>Ga0137373_10009223_pt1 | contig 10369 bp, 12 predicted proteins | sample SagtaG_5_FD_104912 | JGI IMG/M metagenome (GOLD analysis project Ga0137373, IMG submission 104912) | Vadose zone soil microbial communities from Sagehorn Ranch, Mendocino, California, USA - Sage1_R_80_16 metaG | ecosystem: Environmental > Terrestrial > Soil > Vadose zone | place: USA...
GCAGGCGACTCGACGGAGATGCCCTGGGTACGTTCACCGGGACCGCATCCGACGGGAACATCGGGAGCAGCGTCACGTTCTCGACGAATGGCTGCTGGGAACTCGCCTATACGCTCGCCGGGGACGAGTTGCGCTTCACGATGAGGGTCGAGGACTAGGGCGGCGCGACACTCGGGTTCTCCAGGATCCCGACCGTCTGGAACCAGGCCGGCTCGGATCCCGGGTTGCGCTCGATCCGCATGCCGAGCCTTCGCATGACGTCGATCGATCTGGTGTTGCCGTTCTCGGTGGTCGCGACGATGCGCCGCAGGCGCAGCTGACTGAACGCGTACGAGATCATCGCCGCGGCGGCCTCGGTCGCGTAGCCGTGGCCCCAGCGCTCCGGAAACAGTGCCCAGAAGAGCCCGATCTCGGATGTAAAGAGCGCCGTGGGCTCGAACGACGATAAGAGCCCAAATGGCATGAGGCAGGGCGCGACGCCGCCCGCGCCGATCACCTCTTCCGTCTCGCGCAGCATGATCGCGCGGTCGCCATATGGCGGCTGGTGCAAGAGCGCCAGGCCGGCATCGGCGGCGACCTGGTGCTCGAAGATCACGCGCTTGTCATCAGTCGAGCCGTACGCGTCGGCGCCGAACGCGGCATCCAGCAAACGCGAGTACGTGGCTGCCTCGGCGACGGCGAACGCCCGGATGACCAGTCGATCGGTCTCGAGCCTGCGCATCGGAGAGATCCGGCGCTAGCTCAACGACGTGAACGCTTCGCGGTCTTGCGACCTGACGTCTTCTTCTTGGCCTTGGCCGTCGATCCTGCCTTTCGCTTGGGTCTCGCCTTCGACTTTCGCTTCGCCTTGGACTTGGCCTTGGGCTTCACATGCTCCGGCAGTTCCTTATACCCGGCCTCACGATTCCAGCGCTCGTAGACCTCCTCGGAGATCTCACCTTTCATGAGGAGCTCCGCGAACTTGCGGCGTTGCGCCTGGCTCTTGATCGGCATTCGACCTCCGGTCGCTCGGCCCCTTCTACGCGGTGGCCGCCTCGCGCGCGCGGCCGTTGGCGTACGCGAGCAGCGCCACGTCGGCCGCGAGGAACGCGAGCGCGCTCAGCGCGAGAGAGTAGTGGATGCCGATGACCGCGCCGAGGATCCCGACCGTCACGCCACTGCCGACACGCAGGCCCTGCCAGGACATCGTGAAAAGGCCGACAACACGGCCGCGGCGCGCCACAGGCGCCTCCAGCTGGACATACGCCTGCGCCATCGACGTGAACCCAATGTTCAAGGCACCGCCCACGAACAGCGCGAGCACCGCGACCGCATAGAGCGGCGTGATCGCGAAGGCGAGGATCGAACCGGCCCACAGCAGAGCGAGCAGGACCGCGGTGCGGATGCGGGGCTGCCGGAAGAAGGCCATCGCCTCGAGACCGAAGCCGCCGAGCACGGCGCCTGCGGCGTTCGCCGTCAGCAGCACGCTGTACGTGATCTCATCCCTTGCAGAACCGAACACCGCCGCGAACTCGGGCATCTGCGCCTGGTACGCATTGCCGATGAACAGCGAGCTGAGGCCCGCGAGCGCGATCATGACGACGATGCCGCGGTTGCCGGAGATCTCGCGCAGCGTGCGCACCGCATCGGCGATGGACAGGCGCGCACTTTCGTCACTCGCGCCGCTGCGCAGGTGCCCGCTGTAGGGCGTGCGGAGCAGCCAGGCTGTCATCGGAAGATAGAGGAGCGCGTTCGCCATCAGTCCGTAGGCGGGCCCGAGCGTGAGCAGCAGTGCCCCGCCGACCGCGGGCCCGAAGAGGATGCCGATGCTGCGCCCGGTCGACGACAGACGCACGCCGCTCTGCAGCTCGTCGCGACCGACGATGTCGTGGATGAGGAGCTGGCTCGCGGGCGCCCACAACGCGCCGGCGAGACCGTGAACGATGAGCAGCACGACCGCGTGCCACGTCTGGAGCGTTCCGCTGAGGAACAACACCGCCCACGCGAGCGACGCGGCGATGAACGCGGCCTGCGACGCGACGATGATCTTGCGGCAGTCGTAGCGGTCGGCGAGGCTGCCGAACCAGACGCCCAGCATCAGGAACGGTGTCCAGTGGCTGATGACCGCGAAGCCGGCGAGGGTGGGGGAGTGGAACGCTTGGAAGATGACCCAGTAGCTGATCACGTGTTCGATGTTGTCGGCCATCATCGACAACAGTCCGGTCGTGAAGTACGCGCGGAATGCACCATGGCGCAGCGCCGCGAAAGACTGGGGCGTGCCGCTTTGTGAGGGTGACGTCGTGAGGGCTATGCCGTCAGGCTAGCGCGTCGCGACGTAGCGCTCGAGCGTCGCCGCGACGTCCGGCTGCCGGGCGGACGAGCGTCGGACCGCGTGCAGGCTGAAAGCGCGATCGACGACCCGTCCATCTCTCACGAACAGGTCGACCTCGGCGATCTGGTGCATGTTGTCGTGTCCGTCCGCGAGGATCGTGTTGCCGACGATCTTCGACATCGATGTGAAGCCGATATGCGAGCCGAGGATGGCGTCGATGCCCACGACGTCTCGCGCCACCCGCTCCATCGTCTCGCCGTCCATGTGCGAAAGCACGACGATGAGCTGCGCCCCGTCGCGACGCATGAGCGGTACGACCTCGCGCATCGCCTCGACCGGATCGATGACAGCGAGGTCGCGGCCATACGACGGCGGCACGAACCCCGGCGCGGGGCTCGGGACGATGAGACCGGTCAGCCCGACACGGATACCGCCGAGGTCCTTCACGATCCAGCGCCGGGCGCCCTGCGCCTTGGCGAAGACGTCGGAGCGGTCGAGCTCGAGGACGTTCGCGCTCACCCAGGGGAAGCGCGACGCTGTAACGAGCTGTCTGACCTGCGCCGGCTCGAGACGCGACACGTCCGAGGCGACCTCGTTGAAGCCGTACGTGTCCGCATCCAGGCCCCCGGCGTTGAAGGCATCGATGACGTGACGGCCGCCGGTCGATATACCGCACAGCGTCGCACTCAGGTCGTCGCCGTTGCCGAGGAACAGGCTCTTCTCCGGATCCGGCAGCGCCGCTCGCAGCTCGCGCACGACGCCGGCGTGGTGCGCGAACGTGACGCCATCAGGACGGATGAGGTCGCCGTGCGTGTGCGTCCCGACGAAGAACGTGACGCGCCTCGTGCCGTCGCCCGCGGGGACGTTCACCGGCGTATCGAAGGCTCCCGCGGCGGAGACGGCACCCGTGCAGTTCAGAGCCGCGGCGGTGCTGGCGCGCGCCGTGGGCGGTGCTGCTGCGGGCGGCGGCGACGCGCACGCGCTCAGCACGACGACGAGAGCCACAAGCGATCGCTTCACGCCAACTGGTACAGCAGATCCGCGGCCCGCGTTCCAAAGCGCCGAGTGGTCCGCTCGGCCGACGGACGGCTAATTCAGCGGAGGACCGCCGTCACCGGAGCAGGTGAGGGCTATGGGTTCAGGCTATCGAACAGCGAAGCCGAGCGACTTTGCCGCGTTGGCCTGGTCCTTATCACGCGTCACGAAGGCGATCTCGTCACCTGCCGCCACAGCCGGCGCCTCCCCGGCGCACACCGCCAGATGGATCGCGTCGAGCGTTCGTAGCCGATGCTCGAGGATGAGGCGATGCGCGACGGGAAAGATGGTGTCTGGACGGAGCTCGATCGCAGCGATGCGTCCGCCGTCGGCGAGATCGCGATCGAACCGCTGCGACATCTCGCGCCAGCGTCGGAAACGCCGGTCCACCGATGCGGCGCGAAGCGCGCTCGCTAACTCAAGGCGAGCGATCTCGCTGGTGATAACGGGTTCCTTGCCATCGAGCAGGAGCGAGCGAAGCATGTCGTGGTCAGGTTCGTCCGCGAAGTACGCGCGAACGAGAGCGCTGCTATCGGCGTAGAGAAGGCTCATCTGCGCGCTCGCTCCTCCTCGAGCGCCTGACTGACGATCGGGCCGGCACCGCGCGTCAGTCGCTCGATCGCATCAAGCGAAAGCGCTCTCTTTGGACGCGGGATGTTCGCGCCGCGGCCGAGAGCACGGAGGCGCGCATGCAGAAGTTCGCGCTTGTCCTGGCCGGCGACCGACCGACGCAGCAGCTCCGTGACCAACGCGTTCACCGACCGGCCCTCGGCGGCAGCGCGCCGCTTGAGCTCACGATGGAGCTCGTCGTCGATACGCGTGATCAGCGCACGCACCCGCTCAATGATAGCGTGAGCGATCGAGTGCTATCACCCAACGTGCTTCTTGTAGAAAGCCTTGAGCTCGGCGTCGCTCGTGCCGAGATACCGCTGCGTCGTCGCGATCTGGCGATGACCGGCCAGCCGCTGCGCGGATGGGAGGCTCGCGGACGCCCACAGCGTGATCGCCGCGTGGCGCAGCCAGTGCGGCGAGACATCCTCGGCGAGTCCAGCGCGCTTGGCAGCGTTGCGCACGATCCGTTCAGCGGTCCACACGGTCATGCGATACGAGCCATTGGCGTTCTTCTTGCGCGTCACGAAGAGCGCCGGATCCTTGTCCTTACGGAGCGCGAGATACCGCTGCACCCACTCGCGTGCCGGTGGGGTCAAATACGCCCGCCGATGACGGTTGCCCTTGCCGAGCACGGTGACCTCATCGACAACGCGGATGCCATCCGCGGGTGTGCGGGCCTCGCGCGAGAGCTCAAGCTGCCGGCGGTCGAGCCCGATGACCTCGGAAACGCGGCAGCCAGTCGCGAGCATGAACCCGAGAAGCGCACGGGCGCGCACGCCATCGTCCGTAGCTGTGTCGCACGAATCGACGAGGCGTTTCACGCGCTCCTCGGCGAGGTGTCGGGCGTCAGGGCTCGGCTGAGCCGCCTTCGCGAGCTCGACCTTCTCGGGACCCGGCATGGGGAGATCGAGGAGCACGCCGAACCTCAGCAGGCCTCGCAGCGCGATCAGATGGAGGTTTTTCGTTGCCGCGGAGATCGAACGTTTTCCTTTGGCGAGGCCACCGCGGGCCTGGCGGCGCGTCAGGTGGCTCCCGTAGGCCTGGAGTGAGCGGATGTCGAGGTCCGCGATGCTCGGACTCTTGCCGCCGCGCTCGAGAAAGCTGCAGAAATCGTGGACGTATGCGGCGTATTTCGGGATCGTGCGCTCGCCACGGCCTTTGTCGCGCTGCACCTGGAGGTAGGCGATAGCCAATGCCCGCAGCGGACTAGAGGGCTTCAGATCCCGGGGATCGACGTAGTCGGAGGCCAGTAGCCCCCGCCAGCCCTCCCCTGAATCACTAGAAATCTTCATTCCTTGTGCTTAGCATCACAGGAAACGGATCACTCGTCAAGTGCTTCCAACGGCTCCCCCGGCCGCATCCGTGTATGTGTGTGACTCATGGGTTTGCCTGTGAGAGGCGTCAGGCGGCACTCGCGGTGCGTCCTGAGGATGTCGCGCGGCGAATCCATAGGAGGCGAAGAGTTTGCTCGCGTACCACGCCGGCGTGGTGCGCGAATGTGACGCCATCGGGGACCACGCCGATCTTGCACGGCGGATCGACGAGCTCGAAGCAGCATTCGACTACCGCTTTCGAATCGTGTGCGACGCCATTAGAGCGCTGCAGGCAACTTCGGAAACTCCGTCTTCGCGGCCGCCCATAGGTCCAGGCCGTAGCTCCAGTTCGCGCAAGAGGCATTACACGGATGCGTCTTCAAAGGCATTCACGCCGCATGCGAAAGGGTCATACCGCATGCGAAGGGGTTATTGCCTCCCCTCCTAAGATACCTCGATGCGCGTGCGTGGACCCGGCGCGATCTTCGTGTTCGCGACCGTTGCGGTGCTCACGATGACCGCGCCAGCGGTGGCATCAGAACGTGCGGCCGATCAGTTCCCTTCGCTGCTTCTCCGCGTCACCGACGCGGCCAGCGGCAGGCCGATCGACGACGCCGAGGTTCTCGTGAGCTTCATCGGCGGTGACGTCAACCATCCCTACGTCATCGGCAGCGTGTACGGCACGACCAATGGCGGCGGACACGTGCTGTTCAAAGGGCTGCCCGCAGGTCCGGCTGTCGTCTCGGTCAGCGCGGACGGCCACATCTCGTTTGGCAACGGCGCGCAAGGCGACCGGCTCCCCACGGGCGCCTCGATCCTGATCGGGGCGTACCGCGGGGGTGCGGGCTCGGTCGGCGACGTTCCCGTGCGTCTTGCCATCGAGCTGCTTCCCCTTCTCTGCTGGCCGAATTGCTCTCGCGATGGTCCCTGACCCGGGTCGAGGAGTGACGGCTACTTCGCTCACGCCGATGCTCACCGTGAGGAACGCGGCGCAGGCGATCGAGTTCTATGAGAAGGCGTTCGGCGCGGCCGAGGTGTCGCGACACACGACGCCGACGGGACAGATCGTCGCCGAGATGTCGATCGATGGTCTGCCGTTCTTCGTCGTGGATGAGAATCCGAATGCCTTCAACGTGAGCCCAAAGGCGATTGGGGGAACGACGGTTCGAATCAGCCTCATCGTCGATGACCCCGATGCCGTGGCCAAGCGCGCCCGCGCGGCAGGTGCGACCGAGGTTTTCCCGATCGCGGACCAACCGTACGGGATGCGACAGGGCCGCGTCGAGGATCCGTACGGACACCATTGGTTGATCGGCAAGCCGCCGGCGCCGGCCTGACGGACGCAGGGTTCGAACGCCAGCCTCGCCGTCGACTGCTTCCCCTGCTTTGTTGGCCCGACTGCGACCCGGGGCTGATTTTCTGTATCCGCCATCGCGAGTAAGATCGGCCCGCGGGCAGTTCCGCGGACCGATCTCGTTGCTCTCGCCGAACCGATCAGCAGGCTGTCACCCTCGCTGAGCCGGTGATGATCACGCCGGGCGTGACGCTCGTGTCCACGAAGTCGCTCACGCGAGCGACCGGCAGGCAGCCGCCGCCGAGGCTGACCGAAGTACCGGTGATGGCCGTCGGTCCGCCGCTCGCCACGCTCGTGGTGGCGCCACTCGACACGCTCGTATTGCCGCCGCTCAGGATCAACGTGTTCGTGCCGCTCTCAAGGCGCGTTGTCGTCGCCGATCGCAGGTTGGCAGCGGAGGCGTCGATCTGCAGCGGGCAGCTCGGACCGCCGAGGACGATGCCGGTATCGGTCACGCTGATCGAGCACTGACCATTCGGGCTCGTGAAGGTCCCGGTGAACGAGCCCGCGGGGCCCGTCGGACCCGTCGGTCCGGTGGCTCCGGTCGGACCCTGCGATCCCTCACCGTTCCAGACGAGCAGGATCTCGTTGCTCGCGCAGCTCGCGGTCGCGCTCACGATCTTGATCGTGCCACTGCTGTTGTTGACACAGGCGTAGATCAGCCCTGTCGTAATCGCCCCGGCAAAGCCGACGGTGGTCGTCCCAACGATCGCCGCGGCGAGCACAACGACGACCGCGAGCTTGCTGCCAAGGAAAGCCTGTCCCGGCCGCGAGAGGGCGCGCGAAAACACGGACATTGCAGACCCCTTCCCATCCTCCTGCGATCGACTCGATCGCGGTTTCGCAGAGAGCATACCGGCGTGTTTGAATGCCAACCCATAGCAGCGATCACGGCTCCGCGTTCTCATAGAGCGCCACCTGCAAGAAGGGGGTCGATCAGATGTTCAATACGCAAATAAAGAACGACGAGACGCCGAGCTCAGCCACCACACCCGATGACCTCGTTCGCGACTCGGACGCCACCCGCAAGCTGCAGTTCGAAGGCACGGTCGAAGTCGAAGGGACCTTCTCCGGCCAGGTGCTGAACGCGCTGTTCGGCCCGGACTCGCAGGTCAACGGCAAGCTCCACTTCGAAGGTGCCGTCCAGATCGACGGTACGTTCAACGGGAGCATCACGACGAACGACCTGCTCATCATCGGCGACCACGCCAAGATCGCCGCGGACATCAACTGCGGGTCGGCGGTCGTGAGTGGTGAGGTCACCGGCAACATCACCGCCAGTGGCGCTGTCGAGCTGCACAAAGGGGCGCACGTGAAGGGCGACATCGCCACCCCGACGCTCGGGATCGACAAGGGCGCCGTGTTCGATGGGATGTCCAAGATGCTGGGCGCTCCTGGCACGTTCGGGAGCCTCGAGCGACGCGGGCGTTGAATCGCCGACGCGCGCTCTCCGATGACGGCTTTGTAGCAACGGCAACACTGATCTCCGCGGGTTAACGTGACGCGGTGACACGACGCGGCTGGATCCTCTTCGCGGCGATGGGCGTCATCTGGGGGATCCCGTATCTCTTCATCAAGATCGCGGTCAGCGAGCTGACGCCCGCGAGCCTCGTGTTCCTCCGCACCGCGATCGGCGCCGTGCTCCTCCTGCCTATCGCGTTCGCCCGAAAGGATCTCGGTGCGCTGCTTCCCCACTGGAAATGGATCGTCGCGTACACCTTTGTCGAGGTCGCGGCGCCGTGGTTCTTGTTATCCGATGCGGAGCGACGGATCTCGAGCTCCCTGTCGGGTCTGCTCATCGCCCTGGTCCCGTCGATCGGCGCGATACTCGCGTGGGCGACCGGAAGTGACGACCGCCTCGACCTGCGCCGGATCGCCGGCCTGGGGCTCGGCTTCCTCGGCGTCGCGGCGCTCGTCGGTCTGGACGTCGGCGCCGGCGACATCGGCGCGGTGGGCGAGGTCGCGCTCGTCGCACTCGGCTACGCGCTCGGGGCGCTGATCATCGCACGGAAGCTGCAGGGTCTTCCCCTCTTCGGCGTCGTGGCGTCTTCGCTCGCTCTGACGATGGCCGTCTACGCGCCTGTCGGCATCGCGCAGCTGCCGCACTCGCTGCCTTCACCGGGGGTGATCGCCGCCGTCGCGGTCCTCGGCGTCATCTGCACCGCGCTCGCATTCCTCGTCTTCTTCCCGCTGGTGAAGGAAGTCGGCGCAGCACGCGCGACGGTCATCACCTACGTGAACCCGGCCGTCGCGCTCGCGCTCGGGGTCGCGTTCCTCAAAGAGCCGCTCACGATCGGGATCGTTCTCGGATTCGTCCTCATCGTGCTGGGTTCGGTACTGGCGACACGACGAGCCGCGCCGCCGAAAGCGTCAGTCGCGCTTTCGCGCTCGCCAGATCTCCTCTGACGGCCAGCGCCGAGCCCAATCGGCGGTCACGTAGGAGTACTCGCCGTGATCTTTGGCGCCTTCCGGGGCGAAGAGCTCGACCAGGTCGAGGATCTCGAAGCCATTCGCACGCAGCAGCCGGATGAGATCGCCGGCGCCGAGATGGAACTCGACGCCGGGATCGTCATCGGTCCAGTCGAGTCGATTCATGCCGCGCTGCGCTCGCTGCAGGGTCTCGCGAACCTTGCCGGTGTCCGGCATGCACAGCATCGAGATGGTCGAATTGCGCAGGAACACCAGCTCTCCCCCGCCCCGCAGCAGCCGCGCCGCCTCGGGGATCCACTTGTATGGATCGCACCAGATCGAGGCGCCGTATTCGGAGATGACGAGATCGAATGCCGCATCGCGGAGCGGCACCATCTCCGCGTTCGCCTCCACGAGCTCGAGACCCAGACCGGTCTTGCGATTGAGCCGCTGCGCGGTCGCGAGCTGCGCCGTCGTGAGGTCGACGCCGACGACGCGTCGCGCGCCGCGACGCTTCAGCCAGGCGCCGACGTAAGCCGTGCCGCACCCGAGCTCGACGACGTCCTTGCCCGTTACGTCGGGCAGGACGTTCACCGCGGATTCCGGTGTTTGCCATACGCCCCACGCGATCTCCGGCTGCGCCCACGCCTGCTCGGCGCGGCCGTCGGTGTACCGGGCGTTGGACTTCGTCCACGCCTCGCGATTGATGCGTAGGTAGTCGTTCGTTACTGGCGCGACGGGAAGATACCCTCCATGCAGATCGAGTACGTCAGATTGTTCGGCGCCACGCTGCGAAGGTCCGGGAGCGCGAACGTCGTGATCCCATCGCCGCCGTAGGTCGTCCCGAGCAGCGCGAACAACGCGGTGTTCTGATTGATCGGCAGGAGCTGTCCGTTCGCGGGTGTGCCATTCGCGACAGCGCCGGCGGTCAGGATGACCTCGCCCAGCGTGCACTCCGTGCCGTGACCGGCGGCCGCCCAGTTCGTGCCCGTCCCGAAGCCGGTCGCGGTGCCGGCTGGTCCGGTGGGACCCGTTGCTCCGGTAGCGCCCGTCGGCCCGGTCGCGCCGGTCGCGCCTGTGGCACCTGTCGCGCCCGAGGGACCCGTGGGACCGGTAGCGCCTGTCGGTCCGGTTGGGCCGGCCGGACCCTGGGTCCCACCCGCCTGACTCCACGAGAGCAGCGTCCAGTTGTTCGGACAGGTATCGGTCGCGCCGATGATCTTGACCGTCCCGCTGCTGTTGTTGACGCAGGCGTAGATCACGCCGGTCGTCACCGCCGCGGCCAAGCCGACACTACCCGCGCCGATGATCGCGGCGACAAGCGTAACCACGACA
>Ga0137373_10009224_pt1 | contig 10369 bp, 7 predicted proteins | sample SagtaG_5_FD_104912 | JGI IMG/M metagenome (GOLD analysis project Ga0137373, IMG submission 104912) | Vadose zone soil microbial communities from Sagehorn Ranch, Mendocino, California, USA - Sage1_R_80_16 metaG | ecosystem: Environmental > Terrestrial > Soil > Vadose zone | place: USA: California...
CCGCTTTGAGTTGCCGAGGGTCGGCGTTCGTTTACCCCGTTTGACGGACTTTACTGCCTGTACGTACCGCTGGTGTCAACTCCGATACCGAGCGACGGATGGACGACGGGACAGAAAGTGCTTGCTGGCTGAGGACGGCCGCGGCAGCGGCAACGCATCCGGTATGGGGCGCGCCGCCAAGCACCATCGCTCACCACGGCCATGTTCGTCGAGCACGTCGTTGACGTCCACACCGCCGCTGCCATGGCACACACCATGAGGACAGGCTCAGACCACCCCGGGCGTGGACAGGAGGGGTGATCTTGGCGCGCAGGCCCGACTGATGCTCGGCGGAAGGCTGGCCTCACTGGGTGCTGGTGGGTAGCGGGGCCAGCAGCGCCAAACCGCAGGCAGGACGGACGCGATGCGAGCCTTCGCGGATGCGAGGACGGGGAGCAACCATCCGAGCAATTGCTGACGCCATGGCAAGCCGCGAGATACCTCAACGTGGTGCTGCGCACAGTGCAGGGTGGAAGCAGGGCGCAGCGGACATCGCCGCAATCGTCGGGCCTGTCACGACCCTGGCTGGGCGCTTGGAGGTGTCTGGCGCACGCTGGGCTTCCCGGCGACCTTCCCCGCCGTGCCGGCATGCTCGGCTGAACACCGCGCCGAGTTCGTCACTGAATCACCCTCCCGATAAGCTTCTCCGGTCCAGTTCATCGAAGCGTGCAAAGGGAAGCCGTGACGCCGAGCGTCGACCCAAGTCCAGGAACCGGCACGGGCCGGAACTGCTCCAGGCGTGTGATCCTACGAGGCGCGCTGGCGGGCGGCCTTGCGACCGCCCTCGCTGGCTGCGACTTCGGGCCCTGGTCGAGCCCATCGCGCTTGCGGACACCCTACGCGTTCGGCCTGCACGTCGACGAACGCAATCTGGACGTTAACTTGGCCCGCGCGGAGAAGTTGGCCAAGCGCAAGGCGGACGTCGTGCTGCTGTTCGCCAAGCTCAACGAACCCATCCGTGGGAAGATCCGCCGGATGATGGACGCAGGCTACGAGGTCGCGCTCACGCTTGAATGGTGGGAAGGCCAACAGCCCCACGACCCGGCCTACCGCCTGCGCGACATCGCGGCCGGCCGGCACGACGCGGCCTTCGACCGCTGGCTGCAGGCGTTCCGCGACCTACCACGCCCGCTGCACCTGCGTCCCCTGCACGAGTTCAACGGCGACTGGTACCCGTGGTGCGCCTTCGCGCCAGGGAATCTGATCTCTGATTTCGTCCCGGCGTGGCGTCACGTCGCCGAGCGCGCCCGGGAGGTCGCCGGTGACCGTGTAGTCCTGCAACTGTGCTACAACCGTGTCCATGCACAGGGCAGCCACGAGCCGCTGGCCCGATTCTACCCCGGCGACGACTATGTGGACGAATTGGTAATCAACGGCTATATGCGCCCGGGCAAGCGCGAGTGGAAGCAGTTCACCGAGATCATCGGGCCGGTCTACGAGCAGCTGCGGGCGATAAATTCCAGCAAGCCATTATGGATCGGCGAGACTGCCTGCACCGAGCACGGCGGCGACAAGGCGACCTGGATCACCAAGATGTTCCAGGCGGTGCTTTCCAGCCATCCGGTGGCCTGCCTGACCTGGTTCGATGAACTGGTCAAGGCGCGGGGCGAGCCCGACCGGGACTGGCCGTTCGACACTAGCCCCAGGTCACTGCGCGCGTTCCATGACGGTGTGAAGCGGACGCGGGCGTCAGCCTGAGCGGGTCCCTGATCACACCTGGCGGGCGAGCCTCGTCCGGGCGATGCCGTTCCGGAAGGCGGCGAGCGTCCGGCGGTCGGCGGTGAACCGCCAGTCCGTGCGGCCGCCAGTGGCCCTGTTGCGCTCGAACCAGATGAACCCGATCACCTCGTGGTGGCGCTTGAGCCATCGGAAGAAATCCGCCGCCCACAATGCCTTGGCGGGACCCGGCTGCGCGGCGGTCTCCGTTATGAGCACCGGCCGGCGTGTAATCCGGTGAAGGACCGCGAGGGTCGGGTCGAACGTCGCCGCCGCGGTGAGCTCGCGAACTCCGTAGCCGACGACCCCAACCCAGTCCACGTACCGGTCGCCGGGGTAGAGCGCCCGCAGACTGACACCGGGGACGGCCCGGATGATGTTGGGGCTCCACACCCAGATGACGTTGGTGGCGCCGACCCGGTCGAACACCGCGCGGACGTGCCGCCAGGCGCGCACATAGTCGCCGGGTCGGTTCCCACTGCGCTGCTCCGACCACGGATACCAGAAGCCGTTCATCTCGTGCGCGAAGCGCAGCACGACCGGCCAGCGTTGATCCCTAACTCCCTTGGCGAAGCGCGTGATGTACGCGTCGTACCTGCCCGAGGCGATCCGGGCCAGCGCATAGGCGGGCTGGTCGAGCCCGTGCTCCGGCCCGGCCCACGGCTCCCATGACATCACCGGCAGGGCGTCCTGGCGGTAGCACAGCGAGACCGCGGAAGGACGGAACGGCTCGGTCCACTTGACGAAGTATTCGATCATCGTCGGGTGCGCGCCGGAGAGCTTGGCCACCCGATCGATCTCTCCTGAGACCCAGGGAGCCTTGTAGGTGCTCACGCCAAAATGCTTGCCGGTCGGGTGGACGAGCTGGCTCTTGCTCGGCACCGGCACGGGCGCGGGTGTGAGCGCGACTCGCCGGAGCGGCTCGGGGCGCAGGCTGGCGACGATCGGTGGTGCAGGCAGCCCTGGGGTGACCACCGCGACAACGCCGTAGACGAGGCTGCCGAGAAGCACCGCGTGGACCAGCATCCACAGCCGAAGCCGCGAGCGGGGGCGCTGCCCGCTGCTCGGTCTCATATTCATCAGCAGCCAGGCCGTCTGGCGCCGGCGCGAGGCGAAGTCGTCGTAGTCAGACACTCAGCGTCACCGATCCGAGCAGCATCGTGCAGCCGATCAGGTAGGGGGCGACGATCAGCGGGCTGCTCCGCGCGTCGCCCCGGTAGCCGTGCGAGCGGGTGCCCCAGCCGGCGTTGTGCGCCATGCGGAAGAACCCCGCGATCCGGATCGGCATCAGGAGCGTCGTGTTGATCAGCATGAATGCCGGTAGGTAGACGAGGTCCCGGGGCCGGTAGGCGAAGTGGCGCCCGAACCGGATCGCCAGCGAGAACAAGGTCATCACCAGCGCGAGCGTCAAGGTGATCACCAGCGCCTGCCAAGGGACCTGCGGGAGCGGGAAGTCGGCGTACAGGTCCCACTTGTCGCCTGTGGCGAGCGCCTCGGCCCAGGAGGCGAAGGCACCGATCAGGACGAACGGGACCACGATGTCCGAGACGTAGAAGACGGCCAGGACCGGAGTGTGGCGCAGCATCCACGGCAGCATCCGCAGCGTGTTGTACTGCGAGCCCCGCGCCCACCGGTACTGCTGCTTGGCCAGTTTCCACAGCTTGGTGGGCGCGTCGGTGTAGACCAGCGAGGTCGACTGGTAGACCGTCCGGTAGCCGGCCTTGAGCGTGTAGTTGGTCAGCGCCCGGTCGTCGCTGACCTCCAGGAACACGCCGAGGAAGCGCTCCCTCATGAATGCTTCCATGCAGTCCAGGAGGATCCGGCGGCGAAAGGCGATCGTCCTGCCGGGCAGGCACCCGACCGTCCCCAGGACGCTCATCGCCGGCATCGAGTACTCGCTGCGGACGCTCTCGAGCCAGTCCGCCCAGCGGGTCAGGACAGAGCGGTCCGGGTCGAGGATCCGCTGGCGGGTGGTCACCCCGCCCACCCTGGGATCGCGGAACGGCTTGACCAGTTCGGGCAGCGTGCTCGCGGTCCAGACCGTGTCCGAGTCGACCAGCACGATGAGCTCGCCGCTGGCCGCCTCGACGCCGATGCGGACGGCGTTGCGCTTGCCCGGGGTCGGGGTCCAGGTCCACCACACCCCGACTTGGTTGCAGACCTGCTCGAGCGCCGGGTTGCGTGGGCCATTGATCACCGCGATGACCTCGGTCGGCCGCTGCGCGACGATGCGTGCCAGCACAAAGCTGAACAGCGCCACGGGCTCGTCGACGACCGGGATCACCACCGAGGTGGTGGTGTGAAAGCGACGCTTGTAGGGCCGGTAGAAGCGCCCCAACGTGACGCGGAGCAGCCACAGCGACCAGACCAGCGTCATGAAGACCGCGAACGGGTATACCCGGCCGGTCTGGAGCCACGCTCGGATCTCGAGGAGGTACGTCAGCATGTTGTCGCGCTGACACCGATCAGGTCAGAGCTCACGGGAGGCCGGCTTCTGGACGTGGGGCAGCGAGCACGCTCGGCTCCTTGGGGACGAGGGGCAGCAGACGCCTTCTGCTAAACCACCGAACGGCGTGGGTCGGTCGTTACAGGTCCGAGCGAACTCGGCAGCGCGTGGACCGGCGGGGCAGCAGGCATGCGTGACCCCTTGGGGGGCAGGCATCCTTTGTACCCGAGGCCTGAGTCGCGCCGAATCGTGAATCTTGCACAGGTCGTTATCAGCCTGTGACCTCAGCCGGGCGCCCTGTCGGCACCGGAGATCAGCCGCAGGTATCCAAGAACGTTGCTGCGCGGGGCTCCTTACCCTCCCGATGCCAAATTAGGTCGGCATACCCTTTTGTGCTAGCTTCCCGCCGCCACAGAGCCCGATGACGGGATCTGAGTAGGTCCAGGCGATTGAAGCGGTTCGCTTCCTGTGTGGCGCGCTGCCCCCACGACGATCGAGCCGGTCGCGCGAGAGGCGAGGGAGCTGCCCATGAGCCGGGTCAATCGGCGCCGTGTCTTCTGGACGATGAGCATTGTCCTGGCCATGGTCGCCGGCCTTGTGTTCGTCAACGTTTCTGCGCACGCGCAGGCGACGTTCACCGGGCCGTGGTCGATCACGATGGGGAGTGAGAGCGGTGACTGGGTCGGCGGGGATGCCGAGCGCTTCTTCGACGACGCGAACGCCACGTTGCAGGTTGCTGAGGGCGGCTGGGCCATCTACTTGCAGGCCAGCGGCGGAACGTTCGGCGAGTCCTACAACCTCACGTTCCAGGCTCCTAGCGGGCGAATCCTCGGTTCCGGCTGGTACCCGGAAGCGCAACGGGCGCCTTTCCAGGCGTCTGGCCGACCGGGCATGGAGATCAGCGGCGGGGGCCAGGGATGCAACCAGATCGCCGGCAATTTCGAGGTGCGCGACATCGCCTGGTCGCCGACCGGCACGCTGCAACGACTGTGGCTGGTCTACGAGCAGCACTGTGAGGGCGGGATCCCTGCGCTCTTCGGCGAGATCCGGATCGGGGGGACCGTCGGCGCGACCGACATCGAGCCGGATACTGTGCGCTGGCCGGAGATCCATCCAGGGGCGCAGGGTGAGGCGGTTCCGGTGCGGGTGCGGCAGATCGGCGCTTCCGATATGGGCGTTTCCGGCGTCACGCTCGGCGGCGCGCATCCCCAGGACTTCAGTATCCGGTCGGACGGATGCACGGGACGCATCCTCGGCGAGGGCGACGCGTGCCTGGTGTACGTGCGATTCGCCCCGAAGTCCCCCGGGCCACGGACCGCCGTTCTTCGCCTGGCTACCGACGCGGCGACCTTCCAGGTCAGGCTCGACGGATACGGTGTGCCAGGAATCACCGACTGGCAGATGACAAGCGACCCCGGCGACTACATCGGAGGAGGCCAGACCTACCGGTACACCAGCGCCGTCGACACCATCGGGTTCAGCGGCAGAGCGCAGTACGTCTCCGGCGGAGTCGAGGCGGCCAACGGTGACTGGTGGGGAGCGTCGTTCGTGCCGGCACAGGGAGACGTCCTCGTGGCGGGCACCACCTACTCGGACGCGCACCGGTACCCGTTCAACGGTTCCGGCCCCGGGATGAACGTCAGCGGCAACGGCCGTGGCTGCAACACCCTGGTAGGCAGCTTCACCGTCGACCAGATCGGCTTCTCGTCTTCGAGCGGCGGACTCGACCAGCTCGACCTGACCTTCGAGCAGCACTGCGAAGGGGCGAGCCCGGCGTTGCGTGGCCGGCTGCGCTACCGCGCGCGGGCCGACGTCACACCGCCAGCTCAGGCGACCGGGGTTACCGCCACCCGCGTCAGCGACGGGTCCGTGCACCTGTCGTGGGCAAACCCGTCCGATGGCGACTACGCCGGCACGGTCGTCCGCTTCCTTCCGGGCCAGCAGGCGCCCGGCTTGGCCACGGTCGGCCGCATCGCATATACCGGCACCAGCACGTCGGTGGATGTCTCCGGCCTGAGCGCCAACAGGCCGTACGCGTTCGCGGTCTTTACCTACGACACCACGGGCAACGTCAGCCGTGCCCGCGTCGTTAGCCTCCAGGGGTCGGCACGGCAGAAGATCACCGTGACACCCACCACGATCACCTATGGCTCTAGCGCGTCCGTCACGGGAGTACTCACCGACATCGACGGCGTCCCGCTCGCGGGACGTACGACACGGCTACAGTCACGGGCCCAAGGCACCGCGACCTGGACCACGGTAGCCACCCTCACCACCTCATCCACCGGTACGGTGTCGACGTCGGTCAAGCCCTCAGCGAACCTGGAATACCGACTCATCTCCGACGCGACGTCAGCATATGCGGCCGCGTCCAGCGCCGCGGTACTTGTCCAAGTGCGACAACAGGTCACCGCAGCGCTGAGCGCGAGCTCGATCACCCTCGGCCAGAGCGTGACGATCAGGGGATCGGTCGCGCCCAACCACACTGGACAGACGGTGAGCCTGCAGTATCACTACTCGGGAGCGTGGCACACGGTGACAACAGCGACGCTGACCAGTACGAGCACGTACTCCTTCACCTACCAGCCGGGCTCGACAGGTACTCGCTCGCTGCAGGTCTACAGACCCGCGGACGCTGACCACGCCTCCGGCACCTCACCCACCATGAAGTTGACCATCAACCAGTAGACCGCGTTCGCGTTCCGCCTCAGCGCGTTGACCACGACGTGGCCCGTGCCGCCATGGTCGGTTCCACGTTGTGTGGCCCGACCCGCCACGTCCCAGTGGTGAGCCGGCCCAAACGCCGTTCGCCAGATTGACGATGGGGAGCAAGCACTCCCGACTCGATAGCCCAGAGCACAGGATTCGGCTGTACACGCTGCGGCTGCGCAGTCTCGACAAGGAGGCGTTCGATGTCCGGGGGTCAGGCGTGGACGACCTGGCGCCGAGTCCAGGCAGCACCACCGTAGTCACCAACAGGGGAGCGAAGCGACTCGAAGACGGCGGCGCTGGCCCTGCGCCGGTCGGTGTCAGTGAGCCGGCCGGCCCACGCAGGGTCATATAAGGAGACGCAGGGGCGGAGTGGAGCACCAGACAGGAAATCTGGTGCTCGACCCCCGGGAAGGCTGTCGCTGACGGAGTTCTTGACGGAAGACGACAGCACAACAGGCGGACGACAGGACATCAGACGGACGGGAAGCACCAGATTCTGGGACGTGAGCAGCACCGGCGGACCACAGGCCACCAGACGGACGATTGCCGGCAGACTACGGATCTGGCGGTTGGGGGTTCGAGTCCCTCGCGGCGCGCTCCTGACCAGCAGGTTTGCTGATTCAGTGTGGAAGTCTTGAGGTTGTGCCGGGTTGTGCGCTCTAGAAGCAACCTCCGGAGCAACCCGAGAGCAACCGCTCGTTGCCTGTGCGCCTGTCGTAGGGTTCAGAAACCCGGCCGGATGCGTTGAGCAGCGAGGATCGGGTCAAGCGATAATCCGCCGATGGCCCTGTCCTTCCTCTACCTCATGGCACGCCGACTCGTTGGTATGCTGCTTAGCCGTTCGGTGAGTGCGGTGTGCCGGCGGCCGGCGCCCTTGGTGCGGGCCGCTTTGGCCAGCGCGCGTCGGCTGCCGACCAGGACCACGATTCGCCTGGCCCGGGTCACGGCCGTATACAGCAGGTTGCGCTGCAGCATCAGCCAGGCGCTGGTGACAAGGGGGACGATCACGCAGGGGTACTCGCTGCCTTGGGTGCGGTGGATGGTCACGGCGTAGGCGGGGGTCAGCTCGTCCAGCTCGTCGAACCCGTAGGCGACTTTCCTCGTCCTCGTCCAGCAGCACCCGCAGCTCCTGATCCTCCAGTGACAGCGCGGTGACGACGCCGACCGACCCGTTGAACACCCCGGCCGTGCCCTTGTCGTAGTTGTTGCGCAGCTGCATCACCTTGTCGCCAACCCGGTAGACACGGCCGCCGAAGCGGCGCTCGGCCAGCCCCTCCCGCGGCGGTGTCAGCGCCGCTTGGAGGCGCTCGTTCAGCACGCCCGCGCCGGCCGGCCCGCGGTGCATCGGACACAGCACCTGCACCTCGCGTACTGGGTCCAGGCCGAAGCGGCGGGGCAGGCGGTTGGCCACCACGTCGACCACCCGGTCGGCGGTGCGTTCGGGGTCCTCCTCAGCGAACAGGAAGAAGTCGTCCAGGCCGCGCGTCACCGGTAGCTGCCCGGCGTTGATGCGATGAGCGTTGGTGACCACCCCGCTGTGCTGGGCCTGGCGGAACACGCGCGTCAGCCGCACCCGCGGCAGGCGCTCGGCGGCAAGCAGGTCGCGCAGGACCTCGCCAGCCGCCACGCTTGGCAGTTGGTCCACGTCGCCGACCAGCAGCAGATGTGCCCCGGAGGGGATCGCCTTGACCAGCTTGTTGGCCAGCAGGACGTCCAGCATGGAGGCCTCGTCGACCACCACCAGGTCGGCGTCCAGCGGATGGTCGCGGTCGAAGGCGGCGTCCCCGCCAGGTCGCAGTTGCAGCAGCCGGTGCAGGGTGGCGGCCTCCAGCCCGGCCAGCTCCCCAAGGCGCTTGGCGGCCCGCCCGGTCGGAGCGGCCAGCAGGACCTTGGCCCGCTTGGCCCGGGCGAGGGTGACGACCGCATGCACCGTGTAGCTCTTGCCGCAGCCCGGCCCGCCGGTCAGCACCGCCACCCGCTCCGTCAGCGCCAAGCGGACCGCCGCGCGTAGGGTTCAGGAACTCGGCCGTGTGCGTTGAGCAGCGAGGATCGAGTCAAGACATAATCCGCCGATGGCCCTATCCTTCCTCTACCTCATCACGCGCCGACTCCTCGGGCTCCTGCTTGGTCGCTTCCAAACCGAGCATGCCAAGGACGTCGAGATTGCGGTCCTGCGTCACCAGCTTGAGGTGCTGCGCCGCCAGGTCAAGCGGCCCGAGTTCCGCCCCGCTGATCGGGCGCTGCTCGCAGTGCTGAGCCGAGCGCTTCCTCGGTGGCGCTGGTCGATCTTCCTGGTGACGCCGGACACGCTCCTGCGGTGGCACCGCCGGCTGGTGACCCGCAAATGGACCCAGGCCTCCCGCCGAGGCGGCCGCCCGTCGCTCGCCGATCACGTGGTGGCACTGATCCTGCGGCTGGCCCGGAGAACCCCCGCTGGGGCTACCGGCGCATCCAGGGCGAGCTCAAGAAGCTCGGGATCCGCGTGTCGGCGACCAGCATCCGCGCAGTGCTGCTGGGCAACGGGCTTCGACCTGCACCTCGACGGCCGTCCGCGACGTGGCGGGCGTTCCTTCGTGCGCAGGCCGCCGGCATCGTCGCCACCGACTTCTTCACCGTGGAGACGGTGCGCCTCAAGACCCTCTACATCCTGTTCTTCATCGAGCTTGGGACGCGACGGGTTCGGCTCGGTGGTGTCACCGACCACCCAAGCGGGCCCTGGGTGGTCCAGCGGGCAAGAGAGTTGTCGATGGAGAGGGAGACCGAGCGGCCGGGGAGCAGCATGCCTCAGTTCCTCGTCCATGACCGCGACACCAAGTTCACCCGCGCCGTCGACGACGTGTTCGTCGCCGACGGCACCCAGATCATCAAGACCCCGATCCAGGCGCCGAATGCGAACGCCTACGCGGAGCGCTGGGTGCGGACGGTCCGACAGGAATGCCTGGATTGGCTGCTGATCTGGGGCCGGCGCCACCTTGAGGGAGTTCTCGGCGAGTATGTGCGGCACTACAACGATGAGCGACCGCAGCGAAGCCTGGACCTTCGGCCGCCAACAGTGACCAGCGCCGAATCCGCGCCGCACGTTGTCGCCGTCGCCACGGCGGTCCGACGCCGGGACCGTCTCGGCGGTCTTGTTCACGAGTACTACGAGGCCGCAGCATGACGTCGAGGTTTCTGAACCCTACGGGCGCTCCTGCCCCACGACCGGGCGCCCCGGGTATGTCAGCTCCCTGGGCGCCCCCTCGCATTCTCACCGTGTCCTCACGATGCTCCAGGGCGAAGGTCCCGGGCATCCCGGGCCGGAGGAACCTATCGAGGCCGCATCTGGCCGCCTACTCTAGACTCCTATCCGAAAATAACTATAAACTACTCACATAGGCTAATAAGGGCACCAGCCATCATCTTCCGAACAGGCGGCTTCCGGCTGCCGGCGTTCGTCCGATAGGGGCGGGGGAGGCG
>Ga0137373_10009226_pt1 | contig 10368 bp, 8 predicted proteins | sample SagtaG_5_FD_104912 | JGI IMG/M metagenome (GOLD analysis project Ga0137373, IMG submission 104912) | Vadose zone soil microbial communities from Sagehorn Ranch, Mendocino, California, USA - Sage1_R_80_16 metaG | ecosystem: Environmental > Terrestrial > Soil > Vadose zone | place: USA: California...
ACGTACTCGTTCACGCCGCAGCCGGCGGAGTCGGCCTCTTGCTCACGCAGATCGTCAAGCTGCGAGGCGGCCGCGTCGTCGCGACAACGTCGAGCGAAGCGAAGGCCGAGCTCGCGCGAGCCGCAGGCGCCCATGAAGTAATCGCCTACGACGACATCCCCGAGCGCGCGTTCGCGGTCGTGTACGACGGCGTCGGCCAGGCGACCTTTGCCCAGAGTCTCGCCGCGCTGCGTCCCCGCGGGATGCTGGTCTTGTACGGCGCCGCGAGTGGCCCCGTGCCGCCGTTCGACCCGATGGAGCTGGAACGAGGCGGCTCGCTGTACCTGACGCGGCCTTCGCTGCGGCATTACGCGACGCCGGAGCGCGCCCGCGAGGTCTTCGACCTGATCCGAGCCGGCAAGCTCGACGTGCGCATCGGCGGCCGCTACCGGCTCGCCGACGCGCGCAAGGCGCACGAGGATCTACAGAGCCGGCGCACGACCGGCAAGTTGCTCCTGCTTTCCTAGGGTCGGAGCACGGCGCGGCGCGGCCCGGCCAAGAAGCCGACATCAAGGAGCAGCGGCATGATCTCGGTCTCGCCGACCGGCTCGCCGTCGAAGCGCTCGACTGCGAGACGTTTTGCACCGCCCTTCTTCACGTGCTCGACCAGCGCCGTGAGCGCGATACGGAGCCAGCCTTCCTCCGGATCCCGGAGAGGAACGAGCGACCGGCCGCCGCGTTCGACGAACAGTGCCGCTTCGCCGCCGAGCAGGACGACGTGTGCGCCCGCCACTCGTGCGGCGCGCGCGCCTGCGCGCTTCGGCCACGGGATCGAAGCACCGTAGGGCTGAGCCGGGTCGGCGGCGGCGAGGACGAGGGGTTCCGGCTCCTCGTCTTCCCGGGGCCTCAGCTCCCGCAGCCGCTCGACCGCACCCGGGAGCGCGAACTGCGCGCCGCCGAGGCCTTCGACGAAGTAACCGCGACGGCAGACGCCGAGCGTCTCGAGTGCACGAAGCTGGCCGTAGACGGCGCCGTACCCGCCGGGAATGCCTTCGCCGCGCACGCCGTCGCGTGTGACGATTCCCTGCCGTTCGAGCAGCAACTCGGCGAGCGCGCGCGGATCCGGCTCACCCGGGAAGAGCCGGCCGGTCAGTGACCACCGGCCCTGCGTCGCCGTGATCCCGGCCGAGCGCTGGCGCGAGAAGCGGCGCGGGCGGCCGCGCTGCGGCTTCGGTGTCTGGTAACGACGGCCGGCTCGAAGCGGCGTCCACGCGTCGTTCGTGACCTCGCCGGCCCAGACGAGATCCCAGAGTGCCGGCAGCGCCACCTCGGGGTCGAGCCCGGTCGCGGCGACGAGGTCGTACCAGAACTCTGCGCTGCGCCCGAGCGCTGAGCGGATCGCGTCGTGCGCGTCACCCTCGGGAGCAGTTGCCGCTGCCGGCCGGCCGAGCGCCGGTGCGTCCTCTCGGAAGAAGACGGCGACACGGTCGAGCCCCGCACCGACCCAGACGACCTCGCCCGAGGCGCAGAGCTGATCGAGCTGGCCCGGGTTGAAGCCGGGAACGCGCCTGGGCAGAACCTCGGACTCCCAGAGCGAGACCGGCAGCGACAGTCCCTGGAGGGGAACGAGCGCCTCGCGCAGGGACGCGCGCCGGTCGATCCCATGCCAGTGAGGCAGGAAGCGTCCGAGCGCGGCCTGTTCCGCCGGCTCGACTTCCTTGCGCAGGGCTGCGAGCGAGACGCGGCGCAGCCGGCGCAGTACGTCCGGGTCACACCACTCGCGCTCGGTGCCGCCCGGGCGAAGCTCGCCGCGCACAAGCTTCTCCTGCCGTTCCAGCTTCTGCAGGATCGGCTCGACATCGCGACCGAAGCGGTCGTTCGCTTCCCTCGTCGTAAACGGCCCGCGGCCCCGCGCGAATCGTAGGACGAGTTGCTCGAGCGAATCGCTCCCGCCCTCGAGGAAGACCTCCGGAAGTCCGCCGGGCGGCATCACGCCGAGCGCGTCGCGGTAACGGCCGGCGTCCTCCGCGGCGATCAGCCGTTGCTCGCCGGCAAAGCGCACGAGCAGCGCCCGGCGCTCGCGGAGGAGCGTCTGCGCGAAGCCTTCGTCGTATTCCCCGCCGCGCTGGTCGCCGCGCAGGCGTAGCTGATCGTGGAGCTGGTCGGCGTTGCGGGGACTGCCGCGCAGCTGGCTCTCCACCTCTTCCAGTGCTCCGATGTCGAGGAGGTCGCGCAGCTCCTCCTGTCCCAGCAGCTCACGCAGAAGGTCGCGGTCGAGCGACAGCGCCTGCGCCCGCCGCTCGGCGGGAGGCGTGTCGTCCTCGTACATGTACGTCGCGATGTAGTCGAAGAGGAGCGAGGCCGAGTAGGGCGACGCACTCGCAGTCTCGACGTCGACGAGGTCGAGCTCGCGCGTGCGCAGCCCGGTCAGCAGACGCTGCAACGACGGCAGGTCGAAGACGTCCTGCAGGCACTCGCGGTACGTCTCGAGGATCACCGGGAACGAGCCGTAGCGCCGTGCCACCTGCAGCAGACCCTGCGCCTTGAGCCGCTGCTGCCAGAGCGGCGTCCGCTGGTCGGGCCGGCGGCGCGGGATCAGAAGGGCACGCGCGGCGTTCTCGCGGAAGCGGGCGCCGAAGAGCGCGCTCTGCCCCACTTCCTGCACCACGAGCTCCTCCACCTCGTCCGGCGAGATGACGACGTCGTCGGTCGGCGGCGGCGCGTCGGCGTCGGGGAGATGAAGCGCGATGCCGTCGTCTGACCAGATCGACTGCACCTCGAGCCCGAGCGATTCGCGCAGGCGAGCCGCCAGCGCGAGCGCCCACGGCGCATGCACGCGCGCGCCGAAGGGCGTGAGGATGCAGAGCCGCCAGTCGCCGATCTCGTCGCGGAAGCGCTCCACGACAACGGTCCGGTCCGATGGGATCGCACCGGTCGCCGCGGCCTGCTCGTTCAGGAACGTCAGCAGATTCTTGGCCGCGCGTTCGTCGAGGCGGTGCTCCTCGACCAGGCGTTTCGTCGCGGCCTTTTCGCTCTGCGCCACGAGCTCCCGGGAGGTGCGTCCGATCGCCTCGCCCAGCTCGTACGGCCGGCCGACGCCTTCCCCTTTCCAGAACGGCACGACGCCCGGCACTCCCGGCGCCGGCGAGACGAGCACGCGGTCACGCGTGATCTCCTCGATCCGCCACGTCGACGCGCCGAGCAGGAACGTCTGACCGGCACGCGCTTCGTAGACCATCTCCTCGTCGAGCTCACCGACGCGGCCCCCGCCGTCGACGAGGTGGACGCCGAAGAGGCCGCGGTCGGGAATCGTGCCGGCGTTCGTGACCGCCAGCCGCCGCACGCCCTCGCGGCCGCGAATGACAACCGCCGTTCGGTCCCAGACGATGCGCGGCCGCAGCTCGGCGAACTCGTCCGACGGTTACCGGCCGGCGAGCATGTCGAGCACGTTCTCGAGCTGCGCGCGCGAGAGGTCCGCGAATGGATACGCCGCGCGGACGAGCTCGTGCAGATCGTCGACCGAGATCTCCTCGTCGGCGGCGATCGCGACGATCTGTTGCGCGAGCACGTCGAGCGGATTGCGGGGGATGATTGTCTCCTCGATCTGCCCTTCGAGCATGCGCTTGACGACGACCGCGGACTCGAGCAGGTCGGCGCGGAACTTCGGAAAGATGCGGCCCTTCGAGACCGCGCCGAGCTCGTGTCCCGCGCGGCCGATCCGCTGCAGCCCGCGCGCGACCGACTTCGGCGACTCGACCTGGATGACGAGACCGACAGCGCCCATGTCGATGCCGAGCTCGAGCGACGAGGTGGCGACGAGGCAGGGGATCTCTCCCGCCTTCAGCAGCTCCTCGATCTCGACGCGCTGCTCGCGCGCGATCGAGCCGTGATGGGCACGGGCAATCTCTTTCTCAGCGAGCTCGTTGAGGCGGAGCGCGAGCCGCTCCGCAAGTCGGCGGTTGTTGACGAAGACGATCGTCGAGCGATGCTCTTCGACGAGCCTGAGGATCTCGGGATAGATCGACGGCCAGATCGACTGCTGCGATCCTTCGGACATCGTGTCCTGCGCGCCAGGTTCCCGCATGTCCTCGACGGGCACGACCACGCGCAGATCGAGCTCCTTGGCGGTGCCCGCGTCAACGAGCTCGATCTCACGCGCCCCGGAGACGAAACGGCCGATCTCCTCCAGCGGGCGCTGCGTCGCAGAGAGGCCGATGCGCTGGAACGGCTCGTCGGTCAGCCGTTGCAGGCGTTCCACGGACAGGGCCAGGTGCGCGCCGCGCTTGGTGCCCGCAACGGCATGCACCTCGTCGAGGATCAGCGTCCGGACGCCCTTCAGGTTCTCGCGCGCGCGTGAAGTGAGGAGGAGGAAGAGGGACTCGGGCGTGGTGATCAGGATGTCGGGCGGATGGCGGAGCATCTCCGCGCGCTCCCTTTGCGGCGTGTCACCGGTGCGAACGGCGATCCGCAGTTCCGACTTGAGGCCCGCGAGCGGCCCGCGAAGGTTGCGCTCGATGTCGTAGTTGAGCGCCTTCAGCGGCGAGACGTAGAGGAGTCGCAACCCCTGGCCCGGCTCGTGGTGGAGCCGATCGATGCCGTAGAGGAAGGCGGCGAGCGTCTTCCCGGAGCCCGTCGGCGCCTGGATGAGCGTGTGCTTGCCGCTCGCGATCGCCGGCCAGCCGAGGGTCTGTGCCGGTGTCGGCGCCTTGAAGGCGTTCTCGAACCAGTCCCGCGTTTCCGGGCTGAAGACGGAGAGCGGGTCCACGCCCTCAGACTAGTCCGCGGCTACTTCCCGCCGTAGGCGAAGTAGAGGACAAGCGCGACGGTCACGATGATCACGAAGATGACGCCGAGCACGATCGTCACGCCCGTGAGCGCGAGCAGGGGCGTGCGGGGACTCCGCCCGCGCTCGACCTCCGCCGCCAGGTCCTTCACGGTCTCGACCGGATGGGTGGTCGCGTCCGCGAGGTCCTTCGCCTTCTCGATCGGATGAACCACCTGCGTCTCTTACCCGCTCTCGTGATTGGCTACGCACGTGCGGTATGACGCCGTCGTCGTCGGTGGAGGCACCGCCGGTTGCGTGCTGGCGGCGCGGCTCAGCGAGCAGCCGGGCCGGACTGTCTGCCTCCTCGAGGCCGGCCCTGACTACGGTCCGTACGACGGAGGACGGTGGCCACAAGACATCCTCGACGGGCGCCGGCTCGCGCTTGATTCGCACTGCTGGGAACGCGACGACGAGGAAGACCGGTCACAACTGCGGGCGCGGATCATGGGCGGTTGCTCGTCGCACAACGCGTGCGTCATCTTGCGCGGCGCCGATGCAGACTACGACGAATGGGGACGCGGCTGGACTGCGAACGAGCTAGGGCCGTACCTCGACAGAGCCGAGCACGTCTTTGCAACGCGCCCGCTGGGCGATGACGAGCTCTCTCCGTGGATCCGCTCGTTCGCCGATGCTACGGGCGACGACGCGATCATCCATCCCGTCAACATGACGGATGAGGGGGTCCGCTGGAACGCCGCCTTCGCCTGGCTCGACCCCGCCCGCGCCCGGGACAACCTGACCATTCGCGCCGACACGCTCGTCGATCGCGTTCTCCTGGACGGGACTCGGGCCGTGGCCGTGACCACGTCCGCGGGAGAGGTTCAGGCGGGCACGATCGTCCTTGCCGCAAGCGCGTACGGGTCTCCGGCCATCCTGCTGCGCAGCGGAATCGGTCCCGAGAGCGGGTTGCCCGTCGGGGAGAACCTCGTCGACCACGTCGGCACGGGGATGGGCTGGGAACCGACCGACGCGCTTCGCGCCGACTGGGACACTTGGACGAACGAGCATCCGCTCGCCTTCGCGGGGGTGACGATCCAAGCGCGCAGCAGCATCTGCGCAGAGGGCGTGTGTGATCTCTTTCTGTTCCCTGCCGCCGATCCGGGCTACGACATCAGCGCCGCCGTCTTCGCCATGAAGCCGCGTTCGGTCGGGCGCGTCTCCTTGACGTCGTCGGATCCACGCGCACCGCTGGCGATCGACCACGGGTTTCTCTCGGACGAGACGGACGTGGCCGTCCTCGCGGAAGGATTCGAGGCACTGCGTGAATACGGACTCTCCGAGCCGGTGCGCTCGTACGCGGCTCGAGAGGCACGCCCCGGTGTAGAAGTCGACGCCGTCACCCACGTCCGTGCGACCGCGCGCGGCTTCTTCCATCCGACGGGAACGTGCCGGATCGGCTCGGTGGTCGACGAACGGGGCCGCGTGTACGGCTTCGAGAACTTGATCGTCGCCGATGCGTCGATCATGCCGACGATCCCGCGCGCGAACACGAACCTGACCACCGCCGCGATCGCGGAAAAGATCGCGGAAACGATCTAGGATCCGCGTATGGCGACGGCGACGAGACCCGCGGCGCTGCACTTCACGGGGAACGACGAAGCCGACTCGCTCCTGGCGCAGGACCCGCTCGCGTTGTTGATCGGCTTCGCGCTCGACCAGCAGGTGCCGGTGCAGACGGCCTTCACGGGGCCGCTGAAGCTGAAGCAGCGGTTGGGCACGCTCGATGCGCGCACGATCGCACGGAGCGATCCCGGTCAGCTCGAGCAGGCGTTCCGCGAGAAGCCTGCGATCCACCGCTTCCCGGGCACGATGGCAAGGCGCGTGCAGGAGCTCGCCGCGGTCGTGGACGACGAGTACGGCGGCCGCGCCGAGCGCGTCTGGACGGATGCGCGCGACGGAGCCGATTTGCGGCGGCGGATCGAGTCGCTGCCGGGCTTCGGCAAGATGAAGGTGATCGCGCTCGGCTCGGTCCTCGCAAAGCGGTTCGGCGTGGCGGCGGCGCAGGAGCTCGTCCCGAACCATCCGACGCTCGGCGACGTCGACTCCGCGCAGGCGCTCGAGGACTACCAGGCGAAGAAAAGGGCGCATAAGGCCGAGATGCGCGCGAAGCAGGCGTCCTAACCACTGCTCTCTTCACCAAGCTCGGATAGCTGGTCTGTCGCGGTTCTGCCGGCCTTCGCTGTGCGTTGGAGGAAGTCGGCGATCGCTTCCAGCTCCCTCTCGCTGTATTCGGCGTAGATCCGGTTCATCGAGCGGTTCATTCCCGCGTAGAGGCGAAGGAGATCCGGCAGGCGTTCACGTCTGGCGCGGACGACGATGCCGCGACGGTCCGCCGGGTCGCGCTCGCGGGTGATCCAACCTCCGCGTTCGAGCCTGTCGAGGATCCCGGTGATGGTGGCGGGATGCAACCCGGCCAGTCGCGCGAGTGCGCTCGGGCTCATTGGCCCTTCGCGGTCGATGAGATCGAGGCAATCGATGTCGACGTCCCGGAGCTCGAGTTTCGCGCCGATCTGATGGTTGAGCAGGGACAGCTGGATCGCCAGCTCACGTAGCGACTGCCCGATCGCGATCGCAAATCGTCTCCGCTCGCGCTCGACCCTTACTTCGTCTCCGGTTCCGGCCTTCTTTTTGGGGCGCTGACTCAATCTCGGCCCGAGTCAGATGATCGGGAATACATATGGTATGAGATTCGTATTGTATGACATCCCGATAATCATAGCTCGCAGAACGGAAGGAGCCTCTCCCCATGACCGCAGAGCCCTACCCAGCAGTTGCCTCCCCCGAGCAGGAAGGAGAAGGATCGTCCCTTGCCTCACGGCGCGGCGTCGCAATCCTGATCCTGCTCAGCCTCGTCCAGTTCATGGACGTCCTGGACGCCTCGATCCTGAACATCGCCCTGCCTTCGATCAAGGACGATCTCGGCTTCAGCCAGCAAAGCCTGCAGTGGGTGATCAACGGTTACATCCTCACCTACGGCGGCTTCCTGCTCCTCGGCGGCCGGATGGCCGACCTGCTCGGCCGCCGCCTCATGCTCGTCACCGGGTTGGTGGTGTTCGCCAGCTCGTCTCTGACCGGCGGCTTGGCGCACGATGGATCGTTGCTCGTCGGCGCCCGTTTCGCCCAAGGCATCGGTGCGGCGATGCTCTCGCCCGCCGCGCTCTCCAGCCTGACCAGCACCTTCCGGTCCACTCGTGACCGCAACACCGCCCTCGGCGTCTGGGCGGCGGTCTCCGGGATCGGCGGCGCCGCCGGCGTTCTCTTCGGCGGACTGCTGACAGAGGGACCCGGCTGGCGCTGGGTCCTGTTCATAAATGTTCCGTTCAGCGCCATCGCCTTCGCCGGCGCCTTCATGCTGCTCAAGCGCGAGCGGATGCAGACAGCACGACTGGCGAACTTCGACGCCCTCGGCGCCGCTCTCGTAACCGGAGGAATGCTGCTTCTGGTCTATGCGCTCGTCAAAGCACCAGACGTCGGTTGGGGCGCGACGCGCACGGTCGCTGAGCTCGCAGGCTCGGCGTTGTTCTTGGTGGCCTTCGTCGCCAACGAGCTCCGCGTCGCGAACCCGCTCGTCCCTCTCTCCATCCTTCGCGTCAAAGGAGTGGCCGCCGCCGACGCCACCCAGATGGTGGCCTTGGCCGGGTTCCTCCCGATGTTCTTCTTCCTCACGCTCTACATGCAGACCGTGCTCGGCTACTCGCCGATCCAGACCGGCATCGCCTACCTGCCGCTCACGGGCGGATTCATCATCGCTGCCAGCATCTCGTCCCAGCTGTTCGCCCGCGTCGGCACGAAGCCAGTCGTCGTTCTCGGCACCGTGATCGCGGCCGCCGGCCTCTACTGGCTCTCCCGGATCCCCGTCGACGGCAGCTTTGTCCCGGACATCCTGCCCGGCCTGCTGACCGTGTCCATCGGCATGGGCGGCGTCTTCACCGGCCTGACCACGGCAGCCAACGCCGGCGTCGACCAAAACAAGGCCGGTCTCGCCGCCGGACTCCTCAACACCGGCCAACAGCTCGGCACCGCGCTCGGGCTCGCGGTGCTCTCCGCACTCGCCACCGCTCGCACAAGCTCACTGCTGCACGCCGGTCACGACGGCCTCGCCCAGGCGTCGACCGCCGGATACCAGCGCGCGCTCCTCGTCGGCGCCTGCATCGTGCTCGCGGCCAGCGTCGTCGCCTTCTTGACGCCCAACAGCCACCAGACGACCACGGTGGTGGAGGAAAAGCCGGAAGACGCGGGGCTCGAGTTGGCCGCCTGAACTACCTCGGGGGAGTCGCGACGCGGCTCCCTCGAACCCATCCCTGCAGCAAACAGGAGCGTGGTGCGCCCCTCCAGCGAGTCTTCCGGCCTGACGCGTCTACCGGTAATCGCAGGAGCGGGCGCACAAGAAAGCCCGTCGAGAGGCCGCCTAAGAGAGCGCACGTAGCGGATCAGCCGACCGTTTGACGACGGCCGGTCGCCGCTGCCGTCTCGATCGCATCCAGCATGCGATGGCGCCTGACCGCGTCTTCGAAAGTGGGACAGAAATGCGTTCCCTCGCGATAGTCGCGGGCGAAACGCGCGTACGCTTGCGCAACGTTCGTGCCGGGGCCTTGCGGCGGCGCCCACCGATATTGCTCTGGCACGGGCAGGAGCTCGAGCGAGGACTGCGCGCCCTTGCCGCCGCGGACGTCCATCTCCCAGATCTGGGCCTGGCCGCCGGTAGCGGTGAGCTGAAGATCGCCCTCGCTGCCGTTGATCTCCCAGAGCAGGTTCGTGCCGCGCGAAACGCCCCCGCGATAGTGGATCGAGAAGGTGGTGCCGCCCTCGAGCAGTCCGCTGACGGCCACCTGATCATCCGCGGTCATCGGCTTGCTCTCGCCAGTCTCCGCGATCGTGAAGGTCTGTCGGCGCATCGCCATGGTGGCCGAGAGCTCTCGGACCTCGCCGATGCAGTAGCAGAGCGCGTCCGCCGTGTGGCCGACTGCGATCGAGAGCATCGTCGCGCCGTTCTTCTTGTCGTTGAGGTAGGCGTTGAACGGCTCCACCGTCGGTCCCCAGCCCATTCCCGAGCCGACCAACGTGGTGGAGAGGACCTCGCCGACGTAGCCTTGCTCGACCAGGTCGCGGACGTAGGCAACCGCCGGTGCGGAGCGGGCCTGCAGGCCGGCCACGGCGAGGACGCCCTGTTTCTTCGCCAGTGCGGCCAAGGTCTCCGCCTCTTTCAAGCCGTTGCCGAGCGGCCATTCGCAGTAGACGGCCTTGCCTGCCTCGAGCGCTGCAGTCGCAAGCTCGAGGTGATACGGCACCTTCACGGTCACGGCGACGACGTCCACGGCCGGACTGTTCACGAGCTCCTGGTGATTGTCGAAGGCGGCAGGCACACCGAAGAGCTTGCTGGCGGCGTCGGCAGATTCGCGTCGCGTGGTCGACAGCACAGTGATCTCGAAGTCATCCGCGAGCGACCTCAAAGCGGGAATGTGCGCCTGCGCTGCCCACCCACGATCCGGGTTGGCGCCGATGATGCCGACACGAATCCGCTTGGCTCCATTGCTCATCACGATCAGGCGACCTTCATGCCTTCA
>Ga0137373_10009228_pt1 | contig 10367 bp, 7 predicted proteins | sample SagtaG_5_FD_104912 | JGI IMG/M metagenome (GOLD analysis project Ga0137373, IMG submission 104912) | Vadose zone soil microbial communities from Sagehorn Ranch, Mendocino, California, USA - Sage1_R_80_16 metaG | ecosystem: Environmental > Terrestrial > Soil > Vadose zone | place: USA: California...
CCATCGCCAGCCCGGTGTCCCTGGTGCCCGGCCCCTTGGTGACCCTGGTCCTTGCCCGGACCGGTGAGAACGAGCTCTCGATGGGATTCGTGGTCCGCAGGTGGACCCAGTGCTCGGCCGGATCGTCGAAGAAGCACAGCAGCCGCTCGGCCTCCCCGGTGACCTTGGCGACCGCCTTGGGCCACTTGACGCCGTAGTCGGCCGCGAAGGCATCGATGGCCCGCTCGGCATGGGTGCGGTCCTCAGCCATGACGATCTCGTTCAAGGCCCGGCGGGCGCCGGCCTGGACGCTCTTGGGCAACGCCCCCAGGACATTTCGCACCTTATGGGCTTGTGCGGATTCAAGCTGGTGGCTTGCTGGCGGCCGATGCGGTGTCGTGGGCGGTGACCAAGGCGAGCACCTCCGCCCTGCTACGAAGCCGCACGGGCGAGGGTGGGAGCTGGAAGCCGTCTTCCTCCAGCAGGGGGAGCACGTCGTCGATCGCGTTGCGGATGGTGCCACGGCTCACGTCAAACAGGTCGGCCAGTGCCCCCTGGGTGCAGACCTGCCGCAGGTGCAAGACGGTGGCCAGGACCCGTTCAGGGTCGGTGATCTTCTGCTGGAAGATGCCCCTTCTGGTGCCCGGCAGCCGGTCCCCGCCCCGGCGCTGGTGGCGACGCCGCTCGACCAGGGCGGCCTGCCGGATCGACAGGCGCTCCACCAGCAGATCCAGGTCGGCGCGCGGCATGCTGGTCAGGGCTGGATCGGCCAGTTGCTGATGACGGCGTAACCGGGCCGGGTCGGTTCGGGCGTTGCCGGTGTGGGCGTAGTCGAGAACGTCCTGCGGGCAGCCAAGGCGCAATGCGGTCGGCGTAATGGTGTGCTGCTGCTCGGCCAGAAGCCGCCGGGTCTCCTTGACCGCGGGGCCGATCACCGGCTGGGTCACCCCGAGCAGGTCGGCCAGCACCTGCTGGGAGCACACCTGCCGCAGGTAGACCACGGCGACCAGGAGCCGGTCGCGATCTGACAGGATCGGCCGGCCGTGGGCGCCGGGGGTCTGGCGGCGCGGACCGCCGCGCTGCTGGTAGCAGCGCTGCTCCCGGGCGGCCGCCTGCTCGGGGGCCAGCCTGTCGGCCAGGGCGCCCAGCTCCTGCCGGGGCATGCCAGTCAGCCGCGGGTGCGCCAGGATTCGCAGCATCGCCGCGCGCTTGGCCGCCGCCGGTGGGCCGCTGGTGCCCGCTTGCGGGCTGGGCGGCCCGGCGGCTGGGGAGATGGTGTAGTTCCATGCGCCGTGGGTGGCGTGCGGCTGGATCGGCAGCGCCGCCAGGTGCGCCTTGCTGACCGCGACCCCGGTCGGGTAGGCCCCCCGGTCCAGCTCGGCCTGGACCCGCAGCCCGGTGCGGGTCCGGGTGGAGCCGATGGTGTTGACCACGACCTCATGGCTGGTCAACGGCCGGCCGCGCCAGTTCATCGTGATCTGCGAAAACAGCCGGTGCTCGATCTTGTTCCACTTGGAGGTGCCCGGCGGGAAATGGCAGACCGTGATGGTCAGGCCCGCCTCGGCGGCCAGCCGGGCCAGCTCTGCCTTCCAGACCCGGTAGCGGCAGCTGTTGGAGCCGCCCGCGTCCGCGGTGATCAGCAGCCGGGTCGCGTCGGGGTAGTCGAGCCGGCCGCGCGCCTGCCACCAGCGGCGGATGGACGCGACCGCGAACGTGGCGGTGTCGTGATCGACGCCGACGTTGACCCAGCCGGCGTCTCGGGTGAGGTCGTAGACGCCATACGGGATGGCCTGCTCGCCGTGGGGAGCGGTGAAGAAGCTGTGATCCTCGACGCGGATCGGGTCACCCTTGGGGCGCCACTCCCGGCCGGCGTTAGGCAGTTGCCCCAGCATCTCCTTCTTCTTGGCATCGACGCTGATGACCGGCTCCCCGTCGGCCTGCTGCGCCTTGACCTGCTCATAGATGTAGCGGAACTGCGCATCCCGGTCGGGGTGCTGCGCGCCCTCCAGGGTCTTGGCGGTGCCCTGCAGGCTAAAGCCCTGCTCGCGCAGCAGCCTGCCGACCGTGGACGCCGACACCGCATGCCCCTGCCGGGCCAGCTCTGTGGCGAGGTGCCGCAGCGATTTAGTCGTCCACCGCAGCGGCGACATCGGGTCGCCCCGCTCGTCCGGCTCCACCAGCCCCAGCAGGGCAGGCACCAGTCCTGGGTCGTTGTCCTCGGCCCGTTTGCGCCCACCACCCGGCCGCCTGGCGCGGCCGAGCGGCAGTGGCCCCTGGTCCGCGTCCAGCTCCAGCAGGCCCTTGCGGATGGTGGTCTCGCTGACCTTAGCCACCTGGGCGACGGCGCGCACGCCCCCATGGCCCAGCAGCCGGGCCTCGGTGGCCAGCAGCAGGCGCCGCTGGCGCTCGTTGAGGTGCGGCAGTAGCAGCCCAAACCGCACCGACAGTTGCACGCGAGCATCCTCTGCGACCGCCATGCCACCTCAAGGGCGTCCGATCGGAATACCAGGACGAATAGCGGCACATTATTTCCATACAAGCCCATAAGGTGCGAAATGTCCTGGGGGCGTTGCCCAAGAGCGTCCACGTGGGGCGCTGCACGAGATCATCGGCGCCGAGGACCGGGCCCACGCCGAGCAGGCGATCGGGGCGCTGGTCAGCGACTACGGCGCCAAGTGGCCCAAGGCGGTCGCCAAGGTGGTCGACGACGCCGAGGCGCTGCTGTGCTTCTTCGACTTCCCGGCCGAGCACTGGCTGCACCTGCGCACGACGGATGAAAGATTCAAGGCCCGTGCGCATTGTCGGCCGGAAGGGGCGGGATTAGCCTGCTCGGCGGGCGTGGTCGACCCCGGAGCCAAGAGCAGGGCCGTGGGGCTGGGAGCCCTGCCGCGCAGCTTGCCCCTTGAGGGCCCAAACGTCGCGGCCCCAGTGGTGGCGGCCACGCCCCTCGCTCTGGGTCATTGGGGCTTGGCCGCTGGCCGCTTTGGTTGCCAGCTCGCGACGAGCTGGCGGTAGGCGACCTCGGCCTGCTCGGTGAGCGCCCGCTCGCGTCGGCGGACCTCCTTGAGGGAATAGGCGGCGGCGGTGCCCTTCTGCCCGCGCCGGGGCGGCATGCCGGCGCGGAGCTCCAGCGCCCGCAGCTTCTTGTCGGTGAGCGAGGGCCGGGCGAAGGCGTAGTCCTGCTCGCCAACCACGAGGTGCCAGCACAGCGTGGCGAGCTTGCGGGCGGTGGCCACCACCGCGACCTGCATGCCGCGCCGGGCCCGGACGCGCTCGTAGAAGGCACGCAGCGGCCCTGGGGTCTTGGCCGCCGCCCAGGCCGCCTCGACCAGCATCCCGCGGGCATGCGCCCGGCCTTGCTTGGTGATCCGCCCGTGCTGAGCGGGCTGGCCGCCCGACTGGCGCACCCGCGGGTTGAGGCCGAGATAGCTCACCAGCCGCTGCGGGGAGGAGAACCGCTGAAAGTCCCCGACCGCGGCCACGATCGCCAGCGCCACGGTGGCGTCCACGCCCGGGATAGTCATGAGCCGGCGGACCTCGGCGCGTTCCAGGCCGACCCGGCCGAGGTCGGCGTCGACGATGCGCAGCTCAGCGGCGTGGAAGTCGAGCTGGCGCAGCAGCGCCCCGACCGTCTGGTGCTCGTCTTGGGGCAGGTCCTGGGTGGCCAACCACGCCCGACCCTTGTTGCCGAACAGGTCGGCGGCCGGGCAGCGGGGCACCAGGTTGCGGTGCAGGATCGACTGCACCTGGTTCTTCAACCGGGTCCGCTGCCGCACGATGTGCGCGCGGCGGGTGACCTGGCGGCGTAGCGCATGCGTTTGGTCGTCGGGCAGCCACACCGAGGGCAGGTAGTTGGCCGCCAGCAGCCCCGCCAACACCGCCGCGTCGACCTTGTCGGTCTTGACCTTGGCCTCGGCGATCGCCCGAGTCTTCTGCGGGTTGGAGACCACCACCCGGCCCACATGCTGTTCCAGCAGCCGCGCGATCGCATAGGTGTTGCCGGTCGCCTCCAGGGCCACCTCATCACTCACGCACAGGCTGTCGGCAAACAGCCGCAGCGCCTCCGGGGTGGTCTGGATCCGTCCAGCCTGCCGCACCACGCTGTCCTCCCAGATGGCCACCTGGGCGAACTCGCGGTGCACGTCCAGCCCGATGCATCGGCGCATCCTGTCCTCCCTTCCTCGAGCTTGCCGAGGGAGCACAGGCGGGCAAACGACACCTACGGATCCGCGCTCGCAGCGCAGCCGGGCGAGTCGCAGGGGCGGCCACGTACTAACGCGGGCTCGCAGCCCATCGAACGATCACCGGCCTGCCCAACCTGCGTTTGCTCCCGGATGCCCCTGTCCCGGACGGTCGCACCGTACTCCTCGGCCAACCGAGAGCCCGACCAGCCGATCCGTGAGCGCAGGCGGCATCCACCGCCTTTCATACCAGTTACCAACCCCATCGAGTCGGCGTTCTCACCGGTGCGGGCCAGAACCCGGGTGACCAAGGGCCCGGGCAGCAAGCATGCCGGGCTGGCGATGGTGTTCAAGCTGCTGGAGGCGGCCGAGGGCCGCTGGCGGGCGGTCAACGGCCCGCACCTGGTCGCACTGGTACGGGCCGGGGCCAAGTTCGAGGGAGGCAAGCTGGTCGAGCGACCCAAGGAGGCGCCAGACGAAGACATCAACGAGGTCGCCGCGTGATCATGCGGGACCGGCGATCCACAGGATTTGACGATTCCTCTGCAGCCAGTTGAGCAACACGGTCCTGCACATCGCAGCGACCGCCGCATTATTGCCACACCCGAGCAAGACACAACTCGGTGGGGCCCGGCCCGCCGGAGCGTGCAGTAGTTGTGCACCGTCTAGCCTCCGGCTGGACGAGTCCTTGGCCAGAGAGGAAGCTGGTCCACTCGGCGACGGCAGCTTCGGCAAGCTGGAGAACGTCGTGCTCGGTGCCAGTGGCGCACCGCACAGCTGCAGCCCCACCCAACAGGGCCCGTCAACCCAACACCCAGGCCCTGTAAGTGAGCGCATCCTTTACCATGGATCTCGCAGCCATCGCTGCGCGGACCAGCATTTCTGCAGGTCGCTGGCGACCGTAGACCAGAAATAAGGTGCTCAGTATCGCAAGGCTACGGGCATCGGGATGTCGTCGTGGCCTTCCGGGTAGCGGGTCGTTCGGTGGGCTCAGTCCGTTCGGCATCATTACGAGCGCCGGCTGGAGTTCGGTACCCAACGCCGGACGAGCTGCTCAGCCATGCTCTTTGTACTCATTTCGCGCGAGCGTCCCGTAACTCTCAACCGGGTCATAGGCCCCTAAGGCTTGCCTCGCCGCTGGCCGAGAAGAGTCCCATGGACCCCGTTCCTGCACCCCGGTCATCGCTTGCCCGCCGCTTGAGGCTGGCGCTTGCGACCATGCTACTGCCGGTCGCGGCGGTCGCTGGGGCAGGACTGGTCACGTTCCGCTATTCGATCTCGGCGCTCGAGGAGTTCCGCAAGGAGACGGTCGAGGAGTCCAAGCGCATCGAGGCGGTCCGGCACCTGCTCGTGGAGGCTGACGACCTGGGCGAAGCCTCCGTCGAGCAGGGCGACCCGGCCACGGGCAAGCGGTTCGTCGCGCTCAGTGCGCAGATCGACCGGCGCTTCGACGATCTCCAGACCTTGGCCACACAGCAGGAGCGTCAGCTCGCGGCAGAGGCAGAGGCGATGTGGAAGACGTCCGCGGCCGATATCGAGGCGGCAAAGGCGATCCCGAAGGGGGACGCGACCGACAACCGGCTCGATCCGTTCCATGACCATATCGACCGGGCGGGTTCGATCCTGGCCGACCTCCACTCGCTCAACGGCAACCAGGTCGCAGACGAAATCTCGGCACTGCGACGGCGGGAGCAGGACCAGCTCCTAGCCGGCCTCGCCGCGCTCGCCATCAGCTCGACCGCTGCGTTGTTCCTGGCCCGGCGGCTAGGCCGCTCGATCACCCGACCTCTGCTGTCGCTGAAGGACGCGGCGACGCGGTTCGGCTTGGACGACCTGTCGCATCGGATCCCGGTGAGCGGCGACGACGAGCTGGCCCAGCTGGGCAACGCCTTCAACGCCATGGCGGGCAGCCTCCACAAGAGCAGGGCCGACCTGCGCGAGAGCGAGCAGCGCTTCCGCGCCCTGGTGCATCACGCCTCGGACGTGTTCACGGTGATCGGCGCCGACGCGGTCATCCGCTACCAGAGCCCAGCGATTGAGCAGGTACTCGGCTACCCGACCGAGGACATCATCGGCCGGTCATTCCTGGACCTCATCGAGCCGGACGACCAGGATCTCGCCAGGCAGTTGTTCGAGCGGTCCCAGATGCGGCCAGGAATGCCCACCATCGGGGAAGTCCGCATGCGGCCCCTGGGAGACGGGCAGGCGCCCCGGCGCTTCGAGATGACCGCCACCAACCTTCTTGACGACCCGACTGTCCGCGGTCTGGTGCTCAACTACAGTGACATCACCGAGCGGGCGCTGTACGAGGAGCGGCTATCCGAGCAGGCGTTCCACGACGCGCTGACCAGCTTGCCGAACCGGGCCCTGTTCCAGGACCGGCTGGAGCACGCGCTCCGGCAGCGAGGGCAGACTGTCGGCCTGCTCTTCGTCGATCTGGACCACTTCAAGGTGATCAACGACAGCCTCGGCCACGACGCCGGAGACCAACTCCTCTGCGACGTCGCGCAACGGCTGGCCGGCTGTGTGCGGGACGGGGACACCCTCGCCCGCCTGGGCGGTGACGAGTTCACCGTGCTGATGCCCGACATCGCCGACGCCCAGCAGGCAGTGGCGGTGGCCAATCGGATCGAAAGCGGGCTCGAGCCGCCCTTCGAGCTTCCCGGGCAGTCCGTCTTCGTCACCGCCAGCATCGGCATCGCGACCGGCGTCGCCCTGCACGACCGGTCCGAGGCACTGCTGCGGGATGCCGATGCCGCCATGTACGAGGCCAAGGCTAGCGGCAGGGCCGGGCACGCGGTGTTCGACCCCACGATGCATGTCCGCGCCGTCACCCGGCTGGCCATCGAGACCGACCTGCGTCGAGCCGTCGACAACGACCAGCTCGAGCTGCATTACCAGCCCATCATGTGGTTGGACGGCAACCAGATCGTGGGTGTTGAGGCGCTGGTGCGCTGGCGGCGGCCCGACGGGACCCTTGTCCTGCCGGGCGAGTTCGTCCCGGTCGCCGAGGAGACCGGGCTCATCCGCCCGATCGGCCGCTGGGTGTTGCACGAGGCGTGTCGACAACTCACCCGCTGGCGGTCCGAGTTGCCGCAAGCGGCCGGACTGTCGATGAGCGTCAACGTCTCTGCGCGCCAGCTCCAGGACGCCAGCGTCCTCGAGGACGTCGAATCCGCCTTGCGCGAGACCGGATTGGACCCTGGCTCCCTGATCCTGGAGCTGACTGAGAGTGCGGTGGTCGAGAATCTCGATGGGGCCCTGGCGACGCTGCAGAAGCTCAAATGGATGTCTGTGCAGCTGGCAATGGACGACTTCGGCACCGGCTACTCGTCGCTGAGCAGCCTCAGCCGGCTGCCGCTAGATATCCTGAAGATCGACCAGGGTTTCGTGGCAAGACTCGACCGGGACGCAGAGGGCCGGGCGGTCGTGTACGCGATCGTTTCGTTGGCGACAGCGCTCGGCGTGCGAGTGACCGGCGAGGGAATCGAAACGGCTTCACAGCTGTCCACGCTGATCGAGCTCAACTGCACCCACGGTCAAGGCTTCCTCCTCGGCAAGCCGGCCCCTCCCGACGAGCTGGCGACAGCGCTCCGAACAGTCAACAGCACCGAGGTCACGGTCACCGCCAGATTAGCCCGGCTGCAATGAGAGCACGCGGGTACCCTCCAGGTGTATGAGGCGGCCGCTCTTTCCGGGATGTGCCGGTCAGCCGGCCGAGGGTCCGCTCAGCACATCCCTGCCGATGCGACAGGCCGGGTGCTGAACCCGGCCTGAGCTGTGGTTTCTATGTGGAGCCCGCCAGAATCGAATTGGCGACCCCGTCCTTACCATGGATCCCAGACCGTGGATCCCAGCGGTTCCGAATGGCCGGTGGAGCACCTTGCCTCCTTGTGACCGATCGTTAAGGACCCGCAGGTAAGGCTACTGCAGACGGCATCGTGGCCTGATCCTTTGTTCAGGATCCTCGTCGATCCGCCACGGCTGTCACGGACCGCGATTGCTGCCAACTTGCCGCCCGGCTCGGCTGGGGCGCGCACGCGCCCAACGCCGTTGACCCTGCGAAGCAGCGACGATGCGACCTCGAAGAGCCTTGAGCCATTGTCGATGAGCCGATCGGGCGCGGCGAAACCGAGGTAGTACCCCTCGTGGTCGGCCGCGACGACGGGATCGCCATCGCGGAACAGCTCTCCCAGGGTGGCCAAGTCGAAGAGGACAGAACTCCCGCCATGCGGTTCTCGATGTGCGAGTAGCCTGTGGGCAACCTGAGGAGGACGGCGCATGGCAGCGGACCTCAACAACCGTCATCGTGACACGGTCGAGCGAATCTTCAGCCATCCCTCGAGCGGGAACATCGAGTGGCGCCAAGTGCTGTCGCTCCTGGAAACCATCGGGACGACGACCGAGGAGCACAACGGCAAGGTGAAGGTCACGCTGGGTCCCGAGACCGAGATCCTGCAGCCCCCACGCAGCAAAGACGTCGACCAGCAGACGATCGTCGACCTGCGGCGGATGCTGACGCAGGCGGGATTCGCACCCCGCGAGGTGCCGGCGACCGAGGATGGGCGCCAGCCCGACAGGTGAGCAGGGCTCGGAGCTCGCGAAGGATGTCCAGCAGCACAGTTGCTGCTTCCGCCCGCGGCATGCTGAACGACAACTCCCGATGGGACCAGCTCGCCAGGTGAGGTCGTCGAAGCCGAGTGCCAGCCCCTTCCAGGGACCGGATCGGCCAGGCGCATACGTGCAAGGCCGATCGCTGGCTCAGGTACTCGATGCCCTCGCGACAGCTCTGCCCAGCCGGCAACGAGAAGTACATGCCGTGCTCCAGGGTTGTCGCGTCCCGCGGGGTCATGGTTCCTCCACCCTGTCCGCCCCGGCCGATATGGCCATGGCCCCGATCCGCTCCCACACCAGCTGGGCGGCGGCAGCGTCGCAGCACCCGACGAGGCCGCTCGGGCGAGTTGTCGACGGTCCGGGCTGAGCCGGTAGTCCGAGTCCGACGGGCCGTGATCTTGGGCCTTGATTCGCTTTCCGTCTGGACATACCGTCGGGTGGACTCGGGCGGAATCGGACGAAGTGGAATCGGACGAAGGGGAGGCCAATGCTCAGCGGGGAGCGCATGATCGTGCGGCAGGGGGCCCGGTACTGGTGGGTCTTCCTGCTGTCGGGGCTCGCGTGGTTCCTGATCGCCTGGATGGTGCTGCGCCTGAACGCCACGTCGATCGCGACCGTCGGGGTCCTGCTCGGCGCGGTGTTCCTGTTCGCCGCGATCAACGACCTCGGCATGGCCGCGCTGGCACCAGGCGGCTGGAAGGTGTGGTACTACGTCATGGCGGCCATCTTCTTCCTCGGCGCGCTGTACGGCTTCATCCGGCCGGTCAACACCTTCTTCGCCCTCGCCTCGGTCCTGGGGCTGGTCCTGGTCTTCTACGGCACCTTCGAGATCATCCAGGGGGTCGCCTCGCGCGCGGTGAACCCTCTCTGGTGGCTCAACCTGGTCACGGGGATCCTGCTGGTCCTGCTGGCGTTCTGGGTGTCGGGGTCCGACCGGGTGTACGCCCTGGCCCAGCGGACCTACCTGATCCTGTTCTGGGTGGGCTTCTTGGCGCTGTTCCGGGGCTTCACGCAGATCATGCTGGCCTTCACCGTCCGCCACGCAGGAACCGAGGCCGCCGCCGTTGATGCTGCGGGCCCGCGCTGAACCACTCGGTGCGGGTGAAGTCAGCTCACCCTCGAATCCATGACGGTCCACAAGCACCAGCTGGATCTGACGATGCCACAACCCACGGGAGTGAGCAGCGATGAGGGAGTGCTAGCACGTATCGTCCGATGAGCTTCAAGGAGCTGGTCGATCCGGCCTTGCCGTTGCCAGTCCCAGATCAGGTAGGCCGAGGATCGTACCAAAGTCCCTTCAGACCAAGCCTCGTGGCACTGCTGCCGTCCATCGCCAGAGGCTGGCCTCAGCGTGGCGTACAGCGGCACCTTGCTGCGAGTCTGCTACGCAGCGCCACCGATCCGGGGGCGGTTCGGCCCTCGCAGGGCCGCTGACCTATGGTGGAGCTGAGGGGATTCGAACCCCTGACTTCTTGCATGCCATCCAGAGACACCGCCACGCCGCCCGCTGTGGCCGCCATGGACGACGCTGAGCCACCGTGGACGATCGGCAGCTCAGCGGACCAAAGCTCCGCCGGCCCGGTCTCAGATCCG
>Ga0137373_10009230_pt1 | contig 10366 bp, 12 predicted proteins | sample SagtaG_5_FD_104912 | JGI IMG/M metagenome (GOLD analysis project Ga0137373, IMG submission 104912) | Vadose zone soil microbial communities from Sagehorn Ranch, Mendocino, California, USA - Sage1_R_80_16 metaG | ecosystem: Environmental > Terrestrial > Soil > Vadose zone | place: USA...
CTGGAAGCAGTTAACCCTCTGCGCCTGGAGGAAGTGCCCGCCGATGAGCTGCAACGTAAACTTGCTCGCCCTAATTCTCAGCGCTTCTCGTACATCACTTACGCGCTTCAGCACGGCGTACCCATCTCAGAAATTTATCGCCTGTCTCGCATCGATCCTTGGTTCCTTGAACAGCTTCAGCAGGTGATGGAAATCCAGCAGGCAGTCGAAGGACGCGAGCTCGAATCGGTTCCGCAAGAACTGTTGCGCGAATTTAAGGAGGCTGCTCTTTCCGATCGGCGCCTGGCGTATCTGACCGAGAGATCCGAGGACGAGGTGCGGGCCTATCGCAAGAGTCTTGGTCTAGTTCCTGTCTACAAACGGGTTGATACCTGCGGCGCGGAGTTTGAATCCTTCACACCTTATCTCTATTCGACATATGAATCAGAAGACGAAGCAGCGCCGACAAACGAACGCAAAATCATGATCCTGGGCTCCGGTCCCAATCGCATTGGCCAGGGTATCGAATTCGACTACTGCTGCTGCCACGCTTCCTTTGCTCTGCGCGACGCCGGCTTCGAGACAATCATGGTGAACTGCAATCCCGAGACCGTGTCTACTGACTACGACACTTCAGATCGTCTCTACTTCGAGCCCCTTACATTTGAAGACGTGATGAATATTGTGGACGTAGAGAAACCAGAGGGAGTTATCGTGCAGTTTGGGGGGCAAACACCGCTCAATCTGGCGATGCGCTTACACAAAGCTGGTGTGCCGGTTATTGGAACGACGCCTGATTCGATCGATTTGGCTGAAGATCGAAAGCGGTTCGGCGCGTTGCTGCAGGAACTTGGCATTCCGCAACCCGACAGCGGCATGGCGTCAACTGCCGAAGAAGCGAAACAAATCGCCGCCAGAATCGGTTATCCAGTGCTGGTGCGTCCCAGTTATGTGCTGGGTGGCCGGGCGATGGCCATTGTTTATGATGAGGAAAGCCTCGACGGGTATGTGCGAACAGCAGTGGGCTTCACGCCGGACCGGCCAGTACTAATCGACAAATTCCTCGAGCAGGCCGCTGAGTTTGATGTGGACGCATTGGCGGATGAGAGTGCCTGCGTGATTGCCGGAATACAAGAGCACATCGAAGAGGCCGGCATTCATTCAGGTGATTCGTCGTGTGTCTTGCCACCTGTGCGAATCGATCCTGAGCATATCGAAACAATGCGACACTATACGCGCAAGCTCGCAAGCGCCCTCTCAGTTTCCGGTCTGATGAATATTCAGTTCGCGATTAAGGATCATCGGGTTTACGTGTTGGAGGTGAATCCACGTGCCTCGCGGACAGTTCCCTTTGTTTCTAAGGCCACCGGCGTTCCCATCGCGCGAATTGCCGCGCTCGTAATGACCGGACGGCGACTGTCTGATTTCGACCTTCCCCCTGATCTTTCTGTCAACAGGTTCTGCATAAAATCGCCGGTGTTCCCTTTTGCGAAATTTCCCGGCGTTGATCCCATACTTGGTCCGGAAATGCATTCGACTGGAGAGGTAATGGGTGTTGGCGAGACGTTCGGTGAAGCGTATGGCAAGGCGATGATGGCGGCTGGGTTAACGCTTCCCCAGAGTGGTACTGCGTTCCTCAGCGTGAACGACCCGGATAAGGGTCAAGCGGTTATTATTGCGCGCAGGCTTACCCGTCTCGGTTTCCGGATTATGGCTACGCTTGGGACGGCAGCGCGTCTGCGCGAGGTTGGTTTGGACGTGCAAACGGTTTTCAAGGTCAACGAAGGCCGGCCCAACATCGTGGATCAGATCAAGCGAGGAGATGTTGCTCTGGTCATTAATACGCCGCTCGGCCGGGCTTCGCACTTCGATGAACAAGCGATTCGACGCGCGGCGTTGCAGTACAACGTCCCTTGCGTTACGACGATGACCGGAGCCCAAGCGATCGTCGAAGCGATTGGAGCGTTAGCAGCAGATGGGGTGGTGAAGGTCCGTTCGTTGCAAGATTTGCACGCGGTTGGCAACGCTTTGGGAACAGTCCCGGCGCGATGATTGCAAAGCGTTGGACCAGCCTCGTGAATGCGGCGAGAACCTTTGCTGGCTGAAGGAACAAGTGCGAAGATAGGAGCCTTTTAAGGAGTTCATTATGACTACTCTTCTTGAACCGCCCAGAGTAAAGGAAGTCCTCACGGACGGCGTCCTCCTTCACAACATTAGCTGGTCGACCTACGAGAGCTTGTTGCGAGATCACCCAGACGCAGCAAGCCCCCGATTCACGTACGACCGCGGAGATCTATTGATCATGGTCACCTCACCAGAACATGAGCAGATTAATCGCACTCTAAACTTGCTCGTTGAGCTATTGGCTGAAGAATTTGAAGTAGAGAGTCGGGCTTTCGGCTCGACAACCTATAAACGAAAGGATCTCAAGCGTGGCTTTGAACCCGACTCCTGCTTCTACTTTAAGAATGAAGAGCGTATGCGCGGCAAGAAGCGGCTCAATCTCGCTGTGGACCCTCCGCCGGAATTGGTGGTGGAGATCGACATCACAAGTCCCAGTCTTGAAAAGCTTCCGTTGTTCGCTGCCTTTGGTATTTCCGAAGTATGGCGCTTCGATGGGAAGGAGATGGAGATTTTCATTCTTCAGAGCGGCGAATACTGCAACAGCGAAACTAGTTTGGCGTTGCCCAAAGTTACAGGAGAAGCCATAACCCGGTTTCTTCACGAGGGTTTTAGGATAGGTCGCTTGGAGTGGATCAAGAAGGTTCGCGCCTGGGCGCGGCAACAGAAAACACCCGAACAACCGTCGTAAATAGATGTTTTCTTAATTCACGATTCACGATTTACGGTTCACGATTCACGATTTACGAGCGGTGAACACGTGCGAACGATAGGGAAGCGGTAACAATATGTCGACAGTACTGAATCTGCCAAAAACAACCGCGGCGAGAATTGTATTACCTAATGTTAGTTGGGAGACATACGAACGCCTCCTCACAGATCTTTCCGACTGTAGCGTTCCTCACCTCACCTACGACCGAGGAAGGTTGGAAATCATGAGCCCCACCTCTAAACATGAGAAAGTAAACCGTAACATTGAGCTTCTGGTGCGAATTACTGCGCTGGAAATGAACATCGAGGTCGACAGCCTTGGTTCTACAACCTTTAAACGGGAAGACATCGCGCGCGGCTTCGAGCCCAATTCGTGCTTTTATGTTCAGAATGAGGCGGCCATCCGGGGGAAGGAGGAGCTTGATCTTTTAGTCGACCCGCCACCTGACATTGTTTTCGAAGTTGATATCACGAGTTCATCAATCGATAAGCGCTCGCTCTTCGCTCAATTTGCGGTTCCAGAGATCTGGCGATACGACGACGAGAGCATCGAGATCCTCAGTCTTGTAAATAGTGTTTACGTTAAGACTGAACGCAGTTCAGCCCTGCCATTCATCACAGCCAGAGTCCTGACTGATTTCATAGCTCAGAGCCTTACGCTCAGCGGCCTTGAATGGATGAAGAAGATCCGCGCCTGGGCGCAGCAACAGAAACCAGCCAAATAACTTCGATGAACGTCGGCATTCGCGCAGTTGTGATTACGGTTAGCGATGCCTGCTCGCGCGGCGAGAGGAAGGACGAGTCGGGCGAGGTGCTCATGCAACTGTTGAAAGAGATCGGCGCGGAGATCGTCACCACAAAGATAGTATCTGATGATCTTGAGCCGCTCACCGAGACTTTGCGTGACTTCGCTGATGCGCCCAATGTAGATCTGATCGTCACCACGGGGGGCACAGGCTTCGCGCCCAGAGATAATACTCCCGAGGCAACCTTAGCTGTGATCCTACGCGAAGCACCCGGGCTTGCTGAAGCAATGCGCATTGAGACACTGAAGCACACACCAATGGCGATGATCTCGCGCGGCGTCTGCGGCATTCGCTCTGGGACACTAATCATTAACCTGCCCGGCTCGCCTAAAAGCGTGAGCGAGAGTTTCGCCGTCATAAAGCCAGTCTTGCGACATGCCGTCGCATTACTGGCAGGTAAGCCTCACGATGCGGCAAAGTAAGCGTCAATTGACAACTCGCCGAGCCGATGCCTAGAATCCTCTAGTTCCACAAGTAAACCAACGCGCACACATGCCGGTCTTAATCGCTAATGATGCTGATACTTAACGCGATCTTTTTGCTGCAAGAGAACCTCGCAACGGCACCCGGTGTAAACACAACAAAGCTCGGCAGTCCCCTAACGGCCTACTGGCCGGTAATGATTTTTTTCCTCGTTGCGATCGTGTTTCCCGTTCTGCCCATCGTGCTGGGGCGATTTCTACGGCCGATCAACTATGGAAAAGACAAGATGCGACCCTACGAGTGTGGCATTGATCCAAAGACAGAGGCCCACGACCGTTTTACCGTGCGCTATTACATCGTGGCGATGCTGTTTCTGATCTTCGATGTGGAAACGATTTTTCTGCTGCCCTGGGCCATCATTTTTATGGGTGACGACTTTTCGTTCACAAAGTTTGCATTGGTGGAAATGTTTGTCTTTATAGGAATACTAGTAGTTGGCTATTATTACGCTTGGCGCAAAGGCGCTTTAGAGTGGGCCTAAAAATTTCGGATTTCGGATTTCGAATTTCGGATTGGGAATTCGGTCCGTGCATTTACAAATCCGCAGTCCGAAATTCGCAATCCGAAATTCCCTTATGGCTGAACATCAAGAAGGATTCGTACTAACAACCGTCGACTCGATCATGAACTCCGTTCGCCGCAGCGTCGGAGCCAGAACTGTCGACTTGGCGGCGCCTGTGGTGAACTGGGCGCGTAAGTCGGCGCTTTGGCCGATGACTTTTGGCCTGGCTTGTTGTGCAATCGAGATGATTGCCACGGGGGCCGGGCGTTTTGACATCGATCGCTTTGGAGCAGGCGTGTTCCGGCCCAGTCCGCGTCAAAGCGATTTAATCATTATTGCCGGGACCGTGACGTTGAAAATGGGCCCGGTGGTGCGCAGGGTCTACGAGCAGATGCCCGAGCCGAAGTGGGCGATCGCGATGGGTGCCTGCGCTTCAACAGGTGGTCCCTTTGACTCTTACTCGACGATGCAAGGCGTGGATCGCTGTATTCCAGTGGATGTCTACATACCGGGATGTCCACCGCGACCGGAAGCCTTGCTCTATGGCTTGATGCGCCTGCAGGACATCATCATGCGCGAGGCGCCTTCGGCCTACATTTTCCAATCAGACGGCGCAGTGCATCGCCAGCGCTCGCTTGAAGGCGATGATGAGCTGCGGCAAACTTCTGACGAGGAGTCAGCAACGAATTTGGCTGTCACTTAACGTTTCGTGACCTTTCATGTGATGCGCGGATCGCTTCTAAAAGGGATGGGTTCAATCCGCGAAGTCACACGAAACGCCACGAAAAGAGTTTTTTAAAGATCAATTCGGGAGCCACCGCATTGCTATCTTAGCAATTGCCACAACGAGGCTATCGATTGCATGGCGGGGGCGTCGACTTAAAACTCACAACCGACTGAAACGCGCCGGCAAGGCGCTTCAACGGAGGGAACAATGAACGCAGATCCTGGAAAAAGGTTATTACTCGCTGTTGTTACTACAGCAATGTTGCTGTCGTCGTTAATTATCGCCGATGCTCAGACGAAGCCGAGGCTGAGACGCGGTGTCAGAAGGACGGCCACCAGAACGGCCACCGGAACGGCCACGAGGCTGGTCCCCGTCGGCACCAATCTGAAAATTCGCCTGGAAGATTCTCTGTCCAGCAAAGAATCGCGAGTTGGTGAGACATTCAATGCGACTGTGATCGATCCAGTACGATTCAACGAAGCGAAGGTACGCGGCCACATCAGTTCGATCCAGAAATCGGGGAAGATCAAGGGTCGCACTTCGATGAACCTCGCGTTTGATTCAATCGAACTGTCGGAGGGTCGCAGAGGCACGCTCCACGGTTATGTCACGCGCGTTTATGGCACCGATGGGGGGCGAGCCGATAATGAAGGAGGGGTTGAATCGGGCAGCCGCACCAACCAAACCGTAAAACGTGCAGGGATCGGAGCTGCGGCTGGCGCGATCATTGGCGCCATTGCAGGCGGCGGCAAGGGCGCGGGAATTGGCTTAATCCTGGGCGGCGCAGGTGGCGCCGGCTCTTTAGCTGTTCAAGGAAGCAAGGAGCTGAGGCTTGAGTCAGGAACCGAATTGCTGGTGCGGGTGACTCAGTAACTAAAATGAGGCGAGACTGCCTCAATTCGCGAGCTCCAGACCGCGTGCCATTCCCTTGATCATGTGGTTTGGAGCTCGGACTGGATCTGAGAAGTCATCTCGCGCGTTAGCGCGTCCCGATCTCGAAATAAGTCCCAGACGGCGCCGCTAACCGGTTCCTCGGTGGCAATCACGATTCGACCGGTAAAGCGGAAACGGTCGCGCGGGCTGGGATGCGTATCATCCTCAGTAGTCTGACGATTGAGCGAATTCTCAATCTCCTCCTCCAAGTCAGGATTACCCACGACCCGGAGTTCGGAAAGATTTTGCAACGCGCGGCGGGAACTTGACGACTCGTTTATCTCCTGCATGGCAACGAAGTTGAATTCCACGCTCTTGCGCACTACGTGCGTCAGACCTTCCTCGAACGCTACCGCTCCAAATTTCGACGCTGCCACTCGATCGGCAAGCACCTCCTGCAATCGAGTGGCCCCGTGACTGATCCGTCGAAATATGAAGTGGTAAATCCTCAGAAAGAGAAACGCTATGTTCCACAAGACAGCCTGTCCGCTCACAATCATGGCATGAGCAAAATTCATCATGTCGGCATTAACGCGCAACGCGATGTCGCCTCCCGCCGTGTCGCGGTGGGAAAAATGACCGTACTCGTGAGCCAACACGGCCCGAAAGCCGTTTTGCTCGAAATCATTTAGTACGCCGACACCTAGAATCCGGATCCTTCTGGCTTTGTCATTGGAACGCTCCCTATAACTTCCTTTTTTCATAGACTGCCAGATCAGTTCCGGGAGTAATGCGATAGGTATCGCTCGGACGGAAGTAGATCGGAAAGTTAAGCCGTGATACGCGAGGTACGTTTAGGTGCCTGGGACGAAGAACTCCGCTGGCAGCAGAACTAGTTGCAGGTTAGACCGGAAGTGGATCTCTGTGAAACAAGTCCTTATTTCCCGTTGATTTGCAGTATTTTTATCTGCCAAACGGAAGAAACCCGAACCGACCTCCGTCTAATGTTCGACGGCAAAGCAAACGGAGGCAGGGATGGAGCAGCGCGCTGTAATGGCCGAACCGATAATTGACGAACGGGTAATCAAAGACTGCCAGCAGGGCGACCGGGAAGCATTCCGTCTGCTATTTGATGCCTACAAAGACCGGGTTTTTTCCATCGCCCTGTATTCCTTCGGCGGGGATCAGACCGCAGCGAGTGATGTCACGCAGCAGATCTTTTTGAAGTTGATGACCTCGATAGGTCAGTTTCGCGGTGAGTCGCAATTTACCACCTGGCTCCATCGCCTGGTCGTAAATGCCTGCATCGACGAGCAGCGCAGAGGCAGGCGCTATCCTGGCTATGGGGAGAGTCTTCCCGTTAAGAACACCAGTGAACGAAGACCAACTGAGCGACGATACGAGCGCAAGGAACTTGCCGATTCTGTGAAGGCGGCGATCAGCGAACTTAAACCAAAGTTTCGTATGCCCGTTCTGCTTAAGTATGTTGAGGGACTTTCCTATGAGGAAATTGCAGATGTTCTGGGTTGTTCGAAGGGTACGGTGGCCTCTCGCCTCAACCGCGGCCATAAAGAACTGGCGCGACGGTTGGCACATCTTCGTGACCATTTAGTTTTGGGAGAATAGAGATGTTTGGAAAGCACGTTAGCAAAGACTTATCCGCCTATTGCCATGGAGAGCTGACGCCTCACGACGCGAGCGTGGTTGCCGAGCATCTGATTGGCTGTCAGCAATGCCGGGCGGAGTTTGAAGAAATCAAGCTGGGTGTGAGGTTTGCTGAGCGCCTGTCGGAATTTGCTGCTCCCGATTCTCTTTGGAACGATCTGGAGGTTCGACTCGATGCCCTCATCGATGCCCAGGTCGGTTACCACAAGATTGCTCACGATGAACCAAGTCGATTTCGTACCGCAATCTGGCAGCCGCGCTTTGCCGCAATAGTTGCTACTTTGATTTTGGCAGCGGGCTTAGGGGCCTACTGGTTCTACGAACGAGAATCCAGGCCGTCGTGGGAAGTTGCGCGACTTGATGGCTCGCCGTTAATTGGTTCAGCCAAGATGAATGATCAGAGTCGGCTCGCCGTAGGGCAGTGGCTAGAGACTGACAACGTATCGCGCGCCAAGATCCAGGTGGCTTCGATCGGCCAGGTCGAGGTCGATCCAAACTCCCGAGTGAGATTGCTGGAAACGCGTCCCACTGAACACCGTCTTGAGCTTGCGCGCGGACGAATGAGTGCCAGGATTTGGGCGCCGCCCAGCTCGATCTTGTGCTCAAATGTCGCGCACCCGGCGGACGGATCATTTTCGTAGGCGACCCACGGCAAGCCATTATGGGCTTCGCCGGCGCGGACGCCGATAGCTTTTGGAACATTCAGCGCCGCACCGGGGCAACCCTGCTGCCGCTGTCGGTGTGCTACCGCTGTCCCACCTCACACCTGGACATGGCCCGCAGCATCGTGCCGGAGATCGAGGCTGCTCCGGGAGCGATCGCCGGCGAGATCGAGACCATTGAAGAGGAGCAAATCGGCAACTGGATACGGCCTGGCGACATGATCATCTGTCGATTGACCGCCCCGCTAGTCAAAATCTGCATCCAGCTTATCGAGCGCCGGATGTCGGCCCGCGTGCGCGGGCGCGACATCGGCGAGCAGCTCAACGCGATCGTCCGGGCGGTGACGGAGCAGCCGCTTTATCGGTGGGAAGAGTTCGGGCGCTGGCTGAACACCTACGCTGATAGGCAAATTGACAAACTTGCGCAACGCGAAGGTTCCGAGAACCAGATCGAGAGCCTGCGCGATCGGGTTGAGGCCGTGCGTGTCTGCTACCAATCGTTCGAGGTCGAGTCCGCCCAACAGCTCATGGAGGAGATCGAAAAGTTATTCAACGACGACGAGCCGGACATCATTCTATCGACCGTCCACAAGTCGAAAGGGCTGGAGAACGATCGCATCTTCGTGCTCTACCCGGAGAAGTTACCCCTGATATGGGAGGGGCAACAGGATTGGGAGTTCAGCCAGGAAATGAATCTCCGCTATGTTGCGCTGACACGGGCGAAGAAAGCAATGATCTTCATTCGCGAGAAGCCGAAGAAGAAGAAGCGACGCGACACATTTGATGAAGCAGCTTGACGCCTGCTGGTTTCGCTATATACTAGTCTTACATTAGGAGAACGCTTATGGTGGTGGTTACACTTGGGGGACGATGTATGAAGCGCATCATGCTGCACCCAAACTTTGCCAACGTGATCGCCCGGCACAACATTGGGATGAATGAAATAGCTGATCTCTCCGAGATCGGGCGCGCGACGCTGTATGCGTTGCAGAATCCCGAGACACATCCGCATCGCAAAGGTGGGATGCACCGCACGACCGCGTGGAAAATCGTCAATGCGTTCTCCGACAAAACCGGAGTCCCCCCCGATGACGCATGGGGAATGCTCATTGTGGAGGCGGACGAGCCGCGCCACCGACGCAAGGCGGCCACTGAATAAACGCGCAGGGTGATGCAAGCACCCGACCAGAGACAGAAAGACACCCTATTCAACGCTTTGAATTGGACGGCAGCACCTACTACCAGCAGTCGCGGCGCTGCAGCACGCCAGGCTACAGATGCCAATCCGGACAGCTCCATGGGCCATACTGGTGGCGGCGCAACGGCAGCGGTCGCGTCAAATATCTGGGCCGTGATCTGCCACCCGAACTGGCCGAGGTCCGCGCACGACGCGACCGGCTTAAGCCGGCAATGGCAAACCGGGAGCGCGAATTGCTCACCCAGGCCGCGAAACTCCAGCGGCAGGCCCAGGCGCTTCACCGCCTGTACTACGACAAGGCGATGCTGCCAGGCGACGAGAAGATCATTGAGGAACTAGGCTTCGGCGAGGCGCTTGTGTCCGCCGGCGGCGCGGCTGCTACACAAGGTGAGCGGAGTGGGCAGTGACCGGGCGCACTCACTGATAGTCACTTTATTCGTTCCCGCTCCGCTGCGCTTCGCGATGAACGGGGCGCTGCGCGCGGCAAGGTAAACTGATCAACTTTCTGCACTATCTATAATCTGGCCCACGCATCCTACGGCGTCTGGCACAATGTCACGCCGGCGATGAATAGAAGCAGAACTATGGCTGTAACCGAAGAGACACTCCGGCAAATGCTGGCCGGGGGCGAGTCCGGCA
>Ga0137373_10009233_pt1 | contig 10364 bp, 14 predicted proteins | sample SagtaG_5_FD_104912 | JGI IMG/M metagenome (GOLD analysis project Ga0137373, IMG submission 104912) | Vadose zone soil microbial communities from Sagehorn Ranch, Mendocino, California, USA - Sage1_R_80_16 metaG | ecosystem: Environmental > Terrestrial > Soil > Vadose zone | place: USA...
CCATTCAATCTACGACGACGACAACATGCTGCTGGGAGCTATTGGAATCCTCGTTATCCATAATCCGAGCGATCCTCAGGACTTCGTACTCACCAACGCCGATTTCCCTGTCGGGGATCCTAATGGCAGCCCGGTCGACGCCGGTGTGTATCGCATTCCGCCGAACGATAAAGCGCAATACCTGCAGCTATTTCACATGTTGAAGGGAGCGGGGATGGTCATCAACGGGCGGAAGTATCTCGGCCAGGGGCCAACGGTGGTTGCTGGACCGACTACGTTGATGCGCTTTGGCGTGGTCGGCATGGGCAGCGATACGCACACGTTCCACATACACGGGCATCGCTGGATTTTGCCCGGCCCAGGCGGGACCACGGACGGCAGCGGCGGAGCTGGCAATGTTCAGGACAACCCCACCCTCCAAGCTGTTTCGCAGTTCGAGGACACACGCGTTTTTGGGCCCGCGAGCTCATTCACGTTCACCATCCAGGAGGGCAGCAGTTTCATGGGAGCTCAGCCTCCCGAAGGCGAATGGCACATGCATTGTCATGTCCTCGACCACATGATGGATGGCATGATGGGCTCGCTGCTCGTCGTTTACGACCAACAAGCTGTCACGCCGCTACCACACGGCGTGCCTCTCCCTATGTCGGGCATGCCGGGTAATGGTGGCATTGGCATGGTGACCATCGGCGACAACTTTTTCCAGCCGGCCAACGTTCAGATTGTGGCCGGTGAGACAGTGACGTGGACGAATAGCGGCGGCGCACATACGGTCACGAGCAATGGCCATATGGGTGCGAACTTCGTGACCTGCATGCCGGTTTCAACTGAGGATTTCGATTCAGGCGCCGCGCCGATCGCGCACAACGCAACCTTTCAGCACATGTTTCCCACTCCGGGCACCTATGCATACCATTGTGACATTCATGGCTGCACCATGGACGGGGCCGTCGCGGTTACCTAGACCGCGACAAGTTGCACGATCGGGGCAACGGCGGGCACGCCTTCACCGTCGAGGACGAACAACATGTAGTGCCCCGGCGGGGCGAGGTTGGCATCAGCGGGCGCGGTGATCTGGAACCCGTCTGGGTCACCCGCGGTGAAGTCCAGCGTCACGTGGCGCTGGCCCATGTTGAAGCAGTGGGTTACGGCGGACAGGCGGATAAAAGCGACGCTCGAGATACTCACGTCTTCGAGTAGGTGTATTGGAAAACCCTGGCCGTACGTAACGCTCGCCGGAGCATCCGTGATGACCGGTCGTGCTCCACCCAACAAGTAGTCTGGGCTGTAGAGTTCCATCCGCGTTTCGCCGTCCGTGCCTGCCACCCATACCCGTCCGTCGGGAAGTAGAAGCGCGTTGGAGTGGTACAACCGCGGCACCTGCATCGGCGCGTCTGTCGTCCAGGTTTCCGTCGCAGGATCGAAGATCTCTGGCTCCAGCACCGGATCCTGATTTTGGACTCGGCCGCCGCCGACGACGAAGAGTTTGCCATCAGGTAGGAGTACTGAGTTGGGGAACCACCGCGGATTGGCCATCGGCGCGATCTCACGCCAGGCTGGATCGGGGGCGTTGAGGTCGATGATGTGAGCCGCCGTAGTACCGGCGTCGCCGGATTCCGGCGCCGCACCGCCGGCGTGCAAGAGCTTCGCGAACTGAGCAGGCGCCAGCAGGACGGCGACATCGTCGTGTGTGTGCGGTATCGCGCCGGCCGGGCCAAGGTCGCGCCATTCCTGGGCCTCAGGATTGAAGAAGGCCAAATCAGAACCATTGCCGAGGCAAGCGACTTCGCCACTCGGCAGGACGTGTAGACGAGGATAGAGAGGCAGGAATCGATTGGCGCTCTCTGCGAGCAACTCCCAGCCGCTGAGCGGATCGTAGATTTCTACTCTGGGTGTGATCCCTCCGTCGTCACTCGCACCCGAGACGACGAGGACTCGCCCATTCGCAAGCATGATGGCCGACGGATACCAGCGGCCAAAAGCCATGTCTGCCACGCGAGTCCAGCCAACCTCCGAGTCGAGGAGATACGCGCTCTTGCTGCCAATGAACGGATTGGTATCTGTCGGGTACAGCTTGGTGCCCCCGACTACCAGGATTTTGCCGTCCCATAACGGCGTCAAGCCGCTGCAGAATACGTCAGTCTCCGGAACAGTTGGCGGCTCGCGCACTACGCGCGTTGTTGGATTCCAGATACGAGTTGCCGCCGGTATGTCCTGTCCCGTGTTGCCGGAGTAGTAGACTACGTCGCCATTCGGGAGGAGCGCCGCATGGACGGCCGCCACCTGTGAGCTCTCCTCGAGGACTTCCCAGGCACCCATCGAGTGATCTCCTTCCTGAGCATCTGATCGAGTCTGTTCTGCGGTCGCGCTGCGAAGGATGTTAGGGCCGTTCGGTCCTCACATCCAGTCATACCCCCGTCGGACCTGCGCCAGGCGTCGCGGGCGGCAGCTGCAAACCAGGAGATGGTGAGCGCGGTAGGCGTTACTGCACGGGCGCGTGATCAGCGCTTCGAATCACGCTCCGCCAGTCCGTGGCGACCTGTTGCTGGGCGTCCGCGAGTGAGATGGTGCCGTCACACACCTGACGATGCAAGAAGTTTTCGATCGCGTCTTTTTGAATCGCATTTGCGGGCCCGCTTCGGGCCAACGGCCATAGATTCGCCGGATCCCGTGGAGCACCGCCCAGTTCGAGGGAGATCAGGTGGTCGAGCTCGTAGTTGGCCAGCGGCAGCCCGCCATAGCCGTAGGCGTCCATGAGCTGCCGCTTGAGTGGCGTGGTGTAGGACGTTGGCGGGCGAACCGTCGACGTGTAACCCGGCACGCATATTGTCTGCTGCACGTTATCCTGAGTGACTGCTGAATCGATGGCCCCGGGCGTGCAATCTCCATCAGGAAGACCATCCAGGCTCGTGCAGCCCGAAGTCTTGCCGCGCGGTGGTGGGCTCCAGTTCAGAACTGGTGGATCGATGGACGTTCCAGCCCACGCGACCAAGCCGCGGCTGGTGAGCCCCCAATGGTTCCAGCCATCGGTGAAGGTAGGCGTGTTCGTCGCTCGGCGCCAGAAAGCCAGGCCTGCCGTCGTGTCCTGAAGTGTGTCGCCCGTCCCACCAGGGTCTGCGTACTCGCACGACATCGGTTCGCCCATCGTCGCGCCCAGGTCGAACTTCAAAGCCGCGAAGCCAAACTCGAATGTAGGAGCGCCGTCAGTGAGACAGTGCGACGCCGGCTGCGCTGTGCCCTCCGCGGCAGTACCAGACAGCAGGCCGAGGAGCAAACTGAGCAGAAGAACTGATCGGATAGCCATCGGCGGCGAGCAGTCTACCGCTCGCTCAGCGGACCAGGCCTGTGGAAGGTTCCAAGCACCTCGGTGCACCGTTCACTCGTTTCGCCGACTTCGCGTCAACGGTCGCACGAGAATTCCCTCCGCACCCGTTTCGTCCGAGTTGGCACGTTCCCGGTCCAAACCCTTGAACCTGTGTTCCGTCGAAGCGGGTGCCGGAGACGGAATCTGCGTGGGTGGAGGGCCCGGGACCGCCGGCTGCAGCCGCCATAACCAGGGCACAATGTCACGAAGCCACCATTTACTCCCTTCGCAGTGCCGTACGGAGCCGGGTCAGTACCTGCTCGCATTTCACGGCTGTTGGTGCCCTGGTCCTGGCCGGCGCGGGCGACGCTATGTTCCTAGTGCTCGGCGTGCTCATCAGCAGCCTGGGCGCATTTTGGGCCAGTCGCGTACGGTCGTATATTCGCGCGACCGAAGCCTCGATGAAGTACTTCGTGTTCGGCTCTGTCAGCGAGGCGACCATGATTTTCGGCCTCACGTTCTGGTTCGTGCAGTCGAATGTCGTCCGACTACTTTGCTTACTCGTCGATCGCGCAAGCCGGCTACTTTCTGCTGGGCGTTGTCGCCTTGGGGATCAGCCCACTGGCCATGTAGTGGCTCGTTGTCTTTGCTGCTGCGTACGCCGCGATGAATGTGAGTGCGTTTCATCGTTGCCCGCACCGGTCGCGACATCAGTAGTCTGGCGGGGAACGCGCACGTTGCGCCGTGGGGTGCTGCGGCGCTCGTAGTATGTTTGCTCCCCCTCGTCGGTGTTCCGCCGCTGGCTGGCTTCTTTGGCAGACTCCTGGATACGCCGATCCACCCGGTCGTTAGCCGGCGTGCGCCACTCGGTGCGCCCGAAAGTCGTAGCCGCCGAGGAGCCCTAACCCGAGCGCACCAGCAAGCGCTAACAATGTTCCGCCGACCCAGAACAGTGGCTCAACACCTAGCGCATCCACAAGCACACCGCCCAGCGCGAGCGACAGCAGACGCATTGCACTCCACGTCACATCCAGGGTGGTGAAGACTCTGCCCCGCACCGCGTCCGGGACGGCGCCCTGCACCGTACTGTTGAACACGACCACGCCGGTCGATGCGTTCAGCCCGTAGATGAACAACAGCAGCAGCGCAATTGGGACAGCTGTAAAGACCCCCAACAGTACGTCGCCAACGCCGCGGATGATGAATGGCACAAACAGCCAGCGCGCGGTCCGGTAGTCAGGGGCGAGCGCGTTCGGAATCAGCGGCCCAATCAGGGAGCCGATCCCGATCGCCCCGATCAGCCAAGCGAAGCCAGCTGGAGGCAGCTGCAAGTGCCGCTCCGACAGGACCACCAGCATCGCACTTGTCGCCCCTACCGCGAACGAGGCAAGACCCTGGACCAGCAACAAGCGGGAAATGAAGCGGTCTTTACGGGCAAAAACCAGCCCATCGCGCGCATCGGCCCAGTAGCTACCAAGGCCTCGTTTGGCGGTCGCGCCAAGCTGACCGGCGTGCGGCGCGATCCGCAGCCTGCCGATCAGCACCGCCGAGGCGAGGAAGCTCAACGCGTTGACCGCGAAGGCTGGACCAGTGCCCATCGCGACAATCAGTCCGCCAGCCACTGCCGATGCCACGATCTGCACCAGCCGTCCGGTCGACCACGCCACGGAATTCGCGGCCAGGCGCTGCTCCTCAGTTGTGAGCACCGGGATCACCGCCTGGACAGTCGGATTGAAGAAGGTGTTTCCCGCGGCCAGGCACGCGGCGACCACATACGCGTGCCAGGCGCCCTGCGGCCAGAGCAGGGTGAGCACGAGCGACGCTCGAAAGAGATCGGCGCCGATCAGCACTGCTTTGCGGCTGATGCGATCGATAACGACACCTGCCACCGGCGCCAGAAGGAGCACCGGGATCACTTCTGCCGCGACCAGCCCCGCCACGGCCAGCCCCTGTCCCGTCAATTGGAAGACGAGCACTACCAGCGCGATGTAGTGCAGCGTGTCGCCGAAACTCGACAGGAGTTGGCCCAGCCACAGCGGCAAATAGGTGGGACTGGCGATTACGCGCCCATACGACTCGGCTACGGCGCTGAGCCGCGGACGCATCCCAGCTATCACTGCAACACCGCCAGTTAGAAGGTAAGCCCGAGTCCGAAGGTACGTATCGCCCAGATGTTGATGACGGTCAGCTGACCCGTGAAGAGCAGCACGCCCATCCCGATAAGCACCACACCGCCGACACGCTCGAGCGTGCCAAGGTGACCGCGCAGTCCACGCGCCCAACTGAACGCGCGATCCGCGGCGATGCCTGCTAACACGAAGGGCACGCCCAGCCCGAAACCATAGAACAGCAGCAGCAGCGTGCCCTGGACCACGATCTCCTCCTAGGCAGCCATAGTCAGCAGACTCCCCAAAAAGAGCCCAATACATGGTGTCCAGCCGATGCTGAAAGTGGCGCCGATGAGGAAAGCGCCGGCTGGACCGCGGTGCGCCGCAAATCGAGCGGGGTCGACGATCCGCAGCTCGCGCGCCAACCACCCCAAGCGCAGCACACCGAGCATCTGCAGGCCGAAGATGACCACGAGGATGCCGCCAATTTGCATCAGGATTGGGCGGTTCATCAGCAGCGCGCCGCCCAACGCGCTCGCGCTAGCGCCGAGCAGAGCGAACACCACTGACAGACCCGTCACGAACGCGAGGCCGTTCCACAACAGGTGCCACCGACGCGCACCGACACTCGTGTCGGTCGCGGAGCCTGCGATCATCTCTAAATACGCCGGCAGCAGCGGCAGGCAGCAGGGCGATACGAACGACAGCAGCCCAAAGCCAAGGGCCAGGATTGGCGATAGCAGCGAGACCTCAGTCATGTTGATGCGTGCCTCAACGGGCGCTGGCGCGCTGCAGTTCGCTGAGGTATTGGTCGAGGGCAGCCGGGGTCGGCGCGCCGTTCCACTTGCGGAGGATTCGCCCGTCGGTGGCGATGAAGTAGGTCTCGGGCACACCGCGCATGCCATACGCGATAGAGATGGGGCCGGCGTTGCCCGGGCCATTCGGGTAGGTGACACGGAACTCGCGCAGAAATGCGAGTGCGTCCTGGTCGGTGTCCTGTACGTCGACGCCAACCAGACTGATCCGCCCGCGATTTGCGCTGCCAGGCTGCTTCGAGTATGGGCGCCTCCTCCCGACATCGCATGCACCACGAGGCCCAGAAGTTCACTACGACGGGCTGGCCCGAGGCGAGCATCTCCGAGAGGCGATACGTGCCGCCGTCGAAGAGACCAAGCTCGAAATCGGGTGCCAGGCGGAGCGGTCCGCTGGACTCGCCCACACCGCCCTTGTCGCGCTGCGTGATCCCGAGCCACAGCAGCGCCAGCAGCCCAACCACCACGGCTCCCGATATGCCCGCTAGCGCCGCGGGGAGCCATGTGGGATGTGTACGTGGTGGCATGCAGGGCGCTGTTTTCGGCTGCCGTCGGTGGAGCAGCGGCCTGTTCAGTCGTGGTCATCGAAGCACCTGTCTGATAGTGGCGACGACGTCGTCTGGTGATAACTGGTCGCCCTGAAGGCTGGCCCGCACCTCGCCGCGGGTATCCGCGACCGCGAAACGATTGCTATGTGGGATAACGTCTCCGCCGGCGTACGCGCGCGCCACCTCGAGCGTGTTTAGCTTGAAGCCGACCAGTACCTCGAAAACGGCATCGCGCTCGCCGCTGAGAAAACGCCAGGCGCCGGCATCGGCATGGAACCGCGAAGCATACTCGGCCAGCACGCCGGGTGTGTCGCGGTCGGGGTCGACGGTCACTGACACCATCTGCACCTTCGACCCGAGTAGGCCCTGCGCCCGTAGTAACCGCTGCTGCACGCCAGCCATCGTCGCGGTCAGCAGTCGACAGGTGTCCTGGCAGTGGGTGTAGACGAAGCTGTAGACGCCGACACGGCCTGCCATGTCAGCTGATCCGAATGGCCGGTCCTGCTGATCGATCAGCCGGTAGGCAGGAACGAGCCAGAACACAGTAGCGGCTCCACAGCAGTAGCACGCAATAGGAACACCGCGATGCCCATCCAAACCACGACCAAGCTCAACGCAGCCGCGCCGAACCCGACCGCGATAGTGCGCGGACGCACGATTGCCGTCGAAGAAATCGCCGTCAAGTGTTTCGGCTACTCATCGTGAGCTTCCGACCGGCTTCCCGCGCTCGCCCGGTACCGGCGGTGGGCCAGTCGCCTCAAGCTCATCAGCCTGCAGCCCGCCCGGTCCCAGCAGTTGGGTGCGGAGCTGCGCGAGTTGCTGCTCACGTGTCAGCGCGACCGCCGATTGCGCAGCGGCTTGAGTCCTGCCAACCTGCCTGCTGCTCGTCCTCCGCATTCCGACCAGCATGACCAGCATCGACAACGGACACGCGAGCAGCAGCAGCGTCGGTAACGCCGCGGCGAACGCGCCAGGCGCGAGGATGTAGACCGCGGCCGCAGCCACTCCCAGCCCGGTGAGCACCTTCCAGTTCAAGCACATCTTCAACATGTTCATGGGCGTTCGTCCCTCCTCCTACCCTGGATCGCTCATGAGCGCACTCGCACAGGTCCGTCGTTGTCGATCCAGGGAAGCGCAACTAGTGGTTCATGTCTTCGCCCGGCACCTCGTGGCCGCCCGCGCCTGGTGTGGGCGCAGGCGCGAGCATGCTGCCGTTGCCCCAGGCAAGTCGCCAGGCCTGCATCTGGCCAATCTCACGCTGCTGCGCCTCGATGATCGCCAGCGCCAGGTCCTTGATCTCCGGTCGGGCCGACTGCTGCAGCGCTAGCCGCCCAGCCTCGATGGCGCTCTGGTGGTGCGGAATCATAGTGTCGATGAACGCAATGTCGAATGGTCCGCTGGCTGAGCGGAGTCGCTCGACATCCGCGGCCATATCCATCGTCTGACCCGAGTCGCCCATCATGCCAGCCATTCCGCCGAGCATCGGCATCTTGTTCATCGACGGTGTCGTTTCGTTACCGAACCACTCGCGCCGCCACTGGCGCATGCGGCTGATCTCAGCATCCTGCGAACGCAGGATGTCCTCGGCGAGCTGCCGCACCTCGGGTCGTTCCGCGCGCTCCTGAGCCAGCCGGGCCATTGCGAGCGCACCCTCATGGTGCGGGACCATCATGTCGATGAACTGCTGGTCGATGGCGGGGGCCGCCTGAACGGTCGCAACGGCGGGTGGTTGAGTCGGTGCTGTTGCTGCTGCCGCCGTTGGGGCCGACGTCGGAACCACAGCGGGAGGCGGCCCCGAAGGCTGCGGACCGCATGCCACGAGGGTTGTAGCGGTCATAACAGCTAGCCCTAGCCAGCACGCGAGTTGAGATTTCCTCATCGAAACACTCCTGGATTTTCTCGACTGAACCTCCGAAGACCCTCTCCTCGAGCGGCAAAGAGACTGCACAGAGTTGGTTGTGGCTCAGGTCAAGAAGACGCCAAGAAGCGCTTGCCGCCGCGCACCAGGCGGCGGCGGATCTGAACGCGTGCCTGCACAACGACCTGACCCACCAGACCCAACCCAATGAACGCGAACGCGAGGATTCGCGGAACAGTGAGTTCCACTGTCATGCAGCCAGCAGCCACGCTGGCCAAGTCCATAAGCTCCGGCGATTCTCTCGAAACAGCACCAAACAAGATTTGGCTGCCGTTCGCCGAGTCATGACGACCCGTTGGTTGCCTGTAGGTGCGCCGAGTGAACGACGAGGACGAGTATGGCTAAGGCGGCCGCACCGGCGAAATCAGCCCGCGCGGCAGGCGTTGGTGCCCACCTACTAGTCGTCACAGGCCTCGTTGATGACCGCCCCGCGTTCAGAATACCGGTGTTGTCAACTTGTTTGCATCGGGAAGGCTAGAGCCGGCGAGCGACGCGAGTCTATGCGGAGTGGGTCGAATTCAGTGCCACGCTCCGGCCTGAGTGACGTCCTGCCAGGCGATATGTGCGTGATGCGGATCTGCCTGTAAGCGGAGGCGGTCAGTCGGTGTCGGCGCGGACGGAAGTAATTGAAGACCGCGCTGAACGGGCCCAGGAAGCGCTGGGCGTGCTCGGCTGATTTGAAGCGCTGCAACACCCGTTCGCGCTTGCGCGTCGGGAGGTGCGAGTTTTCAGCGCGATTGTTCAACCGCTTGTGACGCCGGTGGTCCGCAGCTGGGAGCACGCGTTTGATGGCGGGCGGATAGCTGGCCAGCTTGTCGGTGATCACCACACGCGGCTCGGCGCCCCGATACGGGCGAACGGTCGGCGGGCTCGGCGATGGACATCAGCCAGCCCTTATCGCTGATACCCGCCCAACTTGACAACTCCCGAGCTGGAGCCGAATCGGCTGCAACCGGCGATCGATTGTGGCGGCGCTCATCACCAGGAGTTGGCTGTGCGCCAGCGGCTCCAGACGCAACGCACCCTCGGCTCCAATGCTGGAACCAGTTTGGCGAGAAACGGCGCCAATCGCTTGCCACACAGCCAGCCGCTGGCCCCAGCACACAGACGCAACGCGCCGACCACAACGGACGAGTAGACGCAAGCCCGACCACCATGCCCCGCTCGTGGCGGAGGCGGGCCGTTCCGAAGCAACCGGATGGCGTGCTTGCGGTGATAGCCCCGTGGCCGCGCAGAACTCGTCTACTAAACGGGCCTTGCCAGCCCGATCGGCCCGCCGATAGCGACCCTGGAGCGCTGCCACCAATTCGTGCTTGCTTCGCTGCCTCACGGCCATGAGAGGTCCCCTCGGTAGCACTTGATGTGAGGCAACGAATCCGTCGCCGGTAGCAGGAGCTATGGGTCAACGCGGGGAGTTGACATGGAATGCAGCGGGCCGGTGTGCGTGAAATTGTGTTCTAGCTCTCCATCAGGAAGAGACCGCCGCGCGTTGTCGGCGCTACGCGAACTGACAATCACGCGACCGACGCCAGTCAGGGTCTCGATCCTCATAAGTCGAAGACCGAGGCCATCGGTCGAGCCGACGGGGCCACTCGTTCGTCGACGCTACGATTGCGGTCTCTAGATGTGGTGCTCGAAGGCACCGCCTGCAGCCCAGCACTGGCGTGCCGCTTA
>Ga0137373_10009255_pt1 | contig 10348 bp, 9 predicted proteins | sample SagtaG_5_FD_104912 | JGI IMG/M metagenome (GOLD analysis project Ga0137373, IMG submission 104912) | Vadose zone soil microbial communities from Sagehorn Ranch, Mendocino, California, USA - Sage1_R_80_16 metaG | ecosystem: Environmental > Terrestrial > Soil > Vadose zone | place: USA: California...
ACGAGCGGCGGCTGCGGCGGCTGGCCGATGGGGATGCGACCGGTGGCGGCAGGTTCTGCCTGGTCGTGCGGGTCGCCTCGCCGCGGGTGTATGGGCACCAGATGGTGGAGGTCGCCAGCGACGTCACCGCCGCCGCCTTCGCGCCCACCGCGGCTTCCCAACCCGGATGATCTTCATGGGAAGGAAACGCTCGACGCGCGCCTTGGCCGGTCTTGTGCAGAGAACCTGGGTCCGGCTAGTCGCCGGCGCGGACCACGCCGGTCTCGTAGGCAAACACGACCGCCTGGGCCCGGTCGCGCAGGCCGAGCTTGGTCAGGGTCCGGCTGACGTGGGTCTTGACGGTCTGCTCGGCGACCACCAGCTGCGCGGCGATCTCGGCATTGGACAGCCCCCGGGCGACCAGGGCAAGCACCTCGGTCTCGCGCTCGGTGAGGTCCTCGATCCGCGCCCGGCTCGGCCCCCTGGGCCCGCCGAGGCGGGCGAACTCACCGATCAACCGCCGGGTCACCGAGGGCGCCAGCAGCGCGTCACCGGCGGCCACGACCCGCACCGCCTCGGCCAGTTGCCGCGCCGAGGCGTCCTTGAGCAGGAACCCGCTGGCGCCGGCGCGCAGCGCCTGGTAGACGTACTCGTCCAGGTCGAAGGTGGTCAGGACCAGCACCTTGGGAACGGCAACGCCAGGGGTGCGGGAGGCAGCGCCGGCCGCGGACCCGCCGACGAGCAACCTGGTGGCCTCCAGGCCGTTGAGCACCGGCATGCGCACGTCCATCAGCACCACGTCCGGCTGCAGCTCGGCGGCCTTGCGGACGGCCTCCCGCCCGTCGGCGGCCTGGCCGGCGACCTCGATGTCGGGCTGGGCGTTCAGCAGCACCGACAAGCCCTCCCGCACCATCGCCTGATCGTCGGCGATCAGCACCCGGATGGCGTTCATGCGCCCTCGCTCGGCGGCAGCGGCAGGACGGCGGTCACGGCATAGCCGCCCACAGATGTCGGCCCCGCGGTCACCTCACCGCCGAGCATGGCGGCCCGCTCCCGCATCCCCAGCAGCCCATGGCCGGGACCCGGCACCGTGGAAGGTGCCGCTCGAGGCGGGCCGTTGACGACGCGCAGGCGCAGCGCGGCGGGCGCGTAGCCGATCTCGACCCGAACGTCGGAGCCGGGCGCGTGCCGCAAGGCGTTGCTCAGCGCCTCCTGCACGATACGGTAGGCCGACACCTCGACACCCGCCGGCAGTGGCCGGGGCGTCCCCGCTACCGTCGTCTGAACGGCCAGGCCAGCACCGCGCACGCCCGCGACCAGCCCGCCGAGCCGGTCCAGGGTGGGCTGCGGCGCGGCCTCGGCCCCTTCCTCCCCGTCGCGCTCGGCGCGCAGCACGCCGAGGACCCTGCGCAGCTCGTCCAGCGCCTGGAGCGCGCTCGCGCGGATGTCGGCGAAGCTTCTGGTGAGCTCGCCCGGCGGGTCGGGGACGCGGTAGGGGGCGGCCTCGGCCTGGATCGCGATCACCGACATGTGGTGGGCCACGACATCGTGCAGCTCCCGCGCGATCCGCGTGCGCTCCTCGAGCAGCACGCGCCGGGCGCGCTCCGCCTGGCTGATCTGCTCCTGGTCGCTGAGCCGACGCCCGGTCTCGTTCCGTTCCCGCCAGGCGTCGGCCAGCAGCAGCGCGATCGCGGAGGCGACGACCATCGTCGACAGTCCCCGCCAGTCGCGCCGATCCGGCACGGCCAGCCAGGCGGCGGCGCTGAGCAGGGCGAGCAGCAGCCACAGCTCGACCAGCACCCGTCGGGGTGCCCGCAGCCCGATGATCACCAGCACCACGACCTGGGCGAAAACGCTCGTTATTGGCCAGGGCCACGGCTCGGCGCTGCTCACCGGGTTCGCCGCCAGCGCGGTCAGCGCCGACGCCACGAGCTCCAGCCACCACCCGGCTATCGGGCGGAAAAGGCACACCACCAGCGGCAGCGCCCGGGCCACGCTGAGCGCCGCCGACGCGCCCGGCGAAAGGCGGTAGTGCTGGTAGAGGTCCAGCGTGCCAAGTCCCAGCACCACCAGGGCGCATGCCAGCACCGCCCGGCGCGACCAGGCCGATCGCCCCGCGAGGACGGGCGTCGGGGCAGGCACGGCAGCAGGCGACACGTCGCTTGCCAACGCGCGCAACCAGGAGACAGCGACCCGCGCTACGCGCCTGGTCGCCGCCCCACTGGAATCCCTGCCGTCAGCGTCCACCACCGTCAGGGTAGCTACCTGGCCTGGCTCTGCAGCGATGACGCATCCTTTCCTTCAGGTCGCTGCTCAGCCGGGCTTGCCCATATACCGATCGTCGGTATATACCGGTGGCGTGTTGAGAGAGCCAACCTTCCTGATTCTGGCGGCAGTCGCCCCGGCGCCGCTTCACGGCTACGGGATTCTCCAGTCTGTCGAGGAGCTCTCGGAAGGACGAGTCCGGCTCCGTGCGGGCACCCTGTACGCGGCGCTCGACCGACTCGTCAGGGAAGGTTCGCTGGTCGTCGAGCGCGAGGAAGTCGTCGAAGGCCGGCTACGCCGCTACTACCAAATCACCGACCACGGGCTGGAGGTCCTTCGTTGCGGAGTCGAGCGGCTCGAAGCCAACGTCTCCGCCGCACGTGGCCAGCTCGCCCTGCGCCCGGATCGGGGGCTCGCGTGACCCTGGAAGACAAGTACCGCCGACTGAGCCGCTTGTTCCCGGCCGAGTGGCGGGGTCAGAACGAAGAGGAGTTCATCGGCACGCTGCTCGATGCGGCCGAACCTGGTCGCGACTCGATCTCGCTCGCGGAGGCCGTTGACGTCCTTCGCTGTGCGATCGTTCTGCGATTCCGAGCATTGGTCGCCAAGCCTGTCGTGGTCGGTATCCGTGAGCCCGCTCGTTTGGTCGGGTTCGTCAGCCTGGCACTGATGTCGGCACTCGCGGTCGCGTTGGTGATCAGGTTCTGGATCAGCGACACTCCTGTCGAGTTCCTGCTGACGTCGCTCGTCGTGGTCGTCATCCCGGGCAGCGGGGTGGTCTACACGGTCTCGAGCGCGATCGGCGGTGGCTGGCGACGCGGATTGTTCGCGGCCATCGGCTGCACGCTCGGCATCGTTCCCCACATGCTGGCGGCGATGCTCGGACTTTCCGGGGTCATGCAGGCCGGGGCGGTCGCGTTCGAGGCAGTTCGGTGGGTGGGGGTCGCGTACCTCGTCTTCATGGGCGCGTCGATGATCCGCGACGGCGGCGCCTTCCAGCTACATGACCAGAGCGTCTCGATCAACTCGACGGGCCTGGTGGTGCGTCGTGGAATTCTGGTGAACCTTCTGAACCCGAAGTTGACCGTGTTCTTCTTCGCCTTTCTTCCGCAGTTCCTTGACACCCCGCCAGGCCTGCTCGATACGAGACTGATCGAGCTCGGTGGAGTCTTCATGCTCATGACCCTCGCCGTGTTCGTCGTCTACGCATGGGCAAGCGCCGCCATACGCGACCGGGTGCTCGGTGCACCCGGTGTCGTCCGGTGGGTCCGGCGATCGCTGGGCCTGCTTGTGATCGGATTCGCCGCCAAGCTCGCGGTCACAGATCGGTGAAGCGCAGACCTCGCCCTGAGCCTCACCACCACCGCTACCCTCGACACGACAAAGTGCACGCTGCACAACCGGAGACAGGAGCTTCGTTGCCATGTTCGCCTACGACGACGCGGTGGCCGAGCGGTACCCAACAATCCGCGCCGGCGTCATCCACGCGACCGGGCTGGCCAACGGGCCAAGCTCAACGGAGCTGCTCGACGAGCATCGGGCCGAACAACAGGCAGCCTCCGACAGGCTGAACGCGACGGCGATTTCGGATCTCCCCTCGATCGCCGCATGGCGCCGCGCCTTCACCCGGTTCGGCGCCAAACCGACTCAACACCGCAACGCCGCCGAAGCGCTGCTCCGAAGACTCGCCAAGCATGGCGACATCCCCACCATCAACACCCTCGTCGATATCGGCAACCTCGTCTCGATCCGTTACACCCTGCCGGTCGCCGTGTTCGACCTGGCAGGCGTCGCCGGCTCCATCACCGTTCGTTTCGCCACCGGCGCCGAGCTGTTCACCGACCTCGGATCAACCGCCAGCGTCTCTCCAGACCCTGGCGAGGTGATCTTCGTGGACAGCAACAACGTCGTGAGCGCTCGACGCTGGTGCTGGCGCCAGAGCGCCCAGAGCGCCACCAGCGCGACCACGGTCGACGCGCTCGTCGTCGTCGAAGGCCATCACGACACCGCCAGCGGCGACGTCGAATCGGCACTCACCGACCTCGCCTGGCTGCTTGCCTCGCATCAGCCCGACAGCCAGATCACGTCGTACGTGTTGTCAGCGACCAACCCCCGGACTGGAACGAGCGAAGGCGTCGAGAACGCAAGCCGGTAGGGCGCTGCGCCCCCAGCACCGGCCTACCACGATGAGAGTAGGCCACCCGGTAGCGGCTACGTCCAGGGAGGTAGCGGCGGTGTCGCCCCGCGGGGGACGACCGCGGCAGCGTCGGTGGACGACGATGCGGCCGACAGGACAGCAGGGAGGCCGCAACGACGCCATGACCATGAAGGGAACGGTCGTACTGGTCACCGGGGCGACGGCGGGGATCGGCTTCCACACCGCACAGGCGCTGGTGACACTGGGGGCGCGGGCGGTGGTGACCGGCCGCGACACCGCGCGCGGCCAGGCAGCGGCCCGGCGGTTGGCTGGACGCGCCTGGCACGACCAGGTCCGCTTCATCGCCGTCGACCATGCCAGCGTGGCGGACAACCGGGCGCTCGCCGAGCAGCTCGCCAGGGAGCTGGACCGCCTGGACGTGCTTGTCAACAACGTCGGGAGCTCGCCGAGCAGCCAACGCCGACAGACGCCGGACGGCTATGAGACGACTCTCGCGGTCAACTTCGTCGGCCCGGCCGCGCTGACCACCGGGCTGCTGCCGCTGCTGCGCCAGAGCGCCCCCGCCCGGGTCGTCACCGTGGTCTCCAGCGCCCACACCATGTGGAAGCGCGACCCGTTCGAGGACCTCCACGCGCAGCAGCGCTACGTCGGCATCGAGGTGTACGCGCACGCCAAGCTGCTGAGCCTGCTGTGGACGTTGGCGCTCGCGCGCCGGCTGGAGGGCGCTGGTGTGGTCGCCAACGCGACCAACCCAGGCATGGCGTGGACACCCGGCACGCAGGCGCTCACCCCGCAGGCCGTGCCGGCCTGGCGGTTGGTGTGGCCGTTGGTGCGGTGGGTGCAGCGCAGGGCTTCGGCCGAGGCCGCCGCCAGGTCCTCGGTCTTCCTCGCCGCCGCCGAGCAGGCCGCAGGCATCACCGGGCAGTACTTCGAGAGCAAGGCGCAACCCAGGCGTCCATCCGCGCTCGCCCTGGACATCGGCAACCAGGAGCGCGCCTGGGAGCTTGCCGCCACCCTGATCGCCGGCGCCCCGACCGTCGCGCGCCCGTCGTGACCGTCCACCATCGATCAGGCAGCCGGGCACCTGGCCGTGAGCGCTCCGCTGGCAGCGCGTCCCCAGTGGATCCGCCATCAGGGCAGTCGTCGCAAAACGCTGCCAAGCGTTGCGACCCCTTCGCTGATGTCGCTCGGTGTGCTTGCGGCGTAACCCAGGATGAGTCCCGGTTGATTCGGGCGTTGACTGTGCCAGGACAAGGGCTGCACCTTCACGCCACGCGCGAGTGACGCGGCAGCGAGGTCGACGTCGGCGAAGGTGGCGTCGAAGGTGATCATCAGGTGCAGGCCGGCCGCGGCGCCGTGCACGCGTGCGTCCGGAACATGTGTTCCTATCGCGTCGATCATCGCGTCCCTTCGGCGGCGGTGGCGTCTGCGGAGCAAGCGCAGCTGGCGTTCCATCTCGCCGGATCCCATCAGCTCGGCCAGAACCAGCTGCGGCAGCACAGCGTTGCCGAGGTCGGCGTTGCGCTTGGCGGTCACGACGGCGTCCCGGTACCTCCGCGGCGCGAGGAGCCATCCCACTCTCAGCGCAGGGGCGAGAATCTTGGACACGCTTCCCGTGTAGCAGACGTGCTCGGCAAGCATCGAGCGCAGCGCGGGAACCGGTGGTCGGTCGTAGCGGTGTTCGGCGTCGTAGTCGTCTTCGATGATGAGCCCGCCGTCGTTGGCCCAATGCATCAGCTCGCGACGCCTGTGGCCATCGAGGACCACCCCGGTCGGAAACTGGTGTGCCGGGGTGAGCAGGACCGCGGGAGTGCCACTGGCGCGTAGTTGGTCGACTCGAAGTCCTCCGGGGTCGACCGAGATCGGCGGTGTGTCCATCTGCCAGCTCTGCAGCTGTTGCCGGGCTCCGAGCGATCCTGGGTCCTCCACTGCGACCTCAGCGATCCCGTCGTGCCGGAGCGCCTGCGCCAGCAGCCCGAGCGCCTGCGCGACGCCGGCGACGATGATCACCTCATTCGGGTTCACCCTGATCCCGCGATTGCGGGCCAGCCAGTTCGCAACCGCGAGACGGAACGCCGGCGCTCCCCGCGGATCTCCGTATCCGAAGTCGGATGGCGAAAGGTCATTGAGTACCGAGCGTTCGGCGCGCAGCCACGCGGTTCGCGGGAACGCGGCCAGGTCGGGCACACCGGGCGACAGATCGATCCGGGCGGGAACCGTTCGCAGCGAGTCGAAGACGTCGGCGCCGGGCACATCGGCGAACACCGCGCTGGGGGGCGGCGGGCTTGCGGGCACAGGCTGCCGCGCTGCCATCGGCGCCGCAATGGGGGCGGCGACGACGATCGTTCCACCCCGACCGTGCCCGGCGACCTGCCCGTCTTCGGTCAGGCGCTGGTAGGCCTCGGTGACCACGCCACGAGACACCTGCAGTTCTCCAGCCAAGACCCGCGTGGCCGGCAGCCTGCTCCCTACCGGCAGACGGCCATCCGCTATCGCGAGCCGAAGTCGCTGAGTCAGCCAATCGGACAGCCCGCCCACCGGCGCATCGTCGATGTTGAGCTGAAGGAAGTCAGTCCCCGATATGGACTGGAGGTTTGCGTTCGGTTTGGACCTACCCATCAGACCATTATGGCGGCAGGGTGAACGTGTGGACACAGGCACAACGCTCAGCCGGCCCAGGGTGCGCAGTCTCGCCGCGGGCGCTTCTGCCATGTCGTTGGTCGGGGGCAGCGTCGGGGTGTCCCACACTCTGATCGCCGCCCCGCTGTTCACCGCCCAAGCGATCCGCTACGCCGCTGCGACCCTCGTCCTGTACGCCCTGGCCAAGTCGGCCCGCGTTCCGGTCGTGCGGCCGCGGGGACGGGAGTGGCTGTGGCTGGCGGGCATCGCAGCTACCGGGCTGGTGCTGTTCAACGTCGCCGTCGTGCGCGGCGTGGCGCACGCCGAACCGGCCGTCATTGCGGTTGCCGTAGCGTGTGTGCCAATCCTGCTCGGCATCATCGGCCCGCTGTTGGAGGGCCAATCACCTCGCCGCCAGATTCTGCTCGCGGCGGTGGTGGTCACCGCCGGGAGCGGGCTGGTCGAGGGCGCAGGCAGGACGGACGCGGTCGGGGTCGCGTGGGCGGCGGTCGCGCTGCTCTGCGAGTCCGCGTTCACGCTACTGGCCGTCCCGGTTCTGCCCCGCCACGGAGCGTGGGGGGTCTCCCTGCACTCGGTTTGGATCGGCACCGTCATGCTGATAGTGCTCAGCGTCGTCACCGAGGGGACCAGTGCCGTAGTTGGGCTCACTGCGGCTGATTGGGCCGCAATGGCGTATCTGGCCATCATGGTGACCGCGGTCGCCTTCGTTCTGTGGTACTCCACCGTCGCCTCCCTCGGGGCGGGACGGGTCGGTCTCCTCACTGGTATGGCACCGGTTTCGGCAGCCATGACCGGCATCGTGACGGGAAGCCGCGCACCGAGCCCCCTCGTATGGACCGGTATACTCGTCGTCATCTCCGGGCTCGCCGCCGGCCTGTGGTCACGGCCGACGCCGGGCCAGCCCGGCCCAGTCGCCACGGCGGGCGGCGAGCTTCAGGCGCCGTCGCGTGCCCAGATGGACACCCACCTTGCCCTCGAGTAGCACGTCATCCCTCCTCCATCTCGCGGGTTCCTCCGCAGACCGGATGGAGCGGTTCATGCGCCGCCGCCACCCCCGGTGCCGGCGCTGTCGGGTGCGGGGAACAAAGCGACGTAACGTCGCATGATGCGCTGGTATTGCCGCATTCCCAGCGCTAGGGAGATGCCAAGGAACGACAGGCCGCACACTGCCGCCGCCACGCCGACGAGCGGGCCGGGTGCGTCCAGTGCCACCGCGACGAGCGCGGCGAACACACCGGTCAGACCGGCGTTCACGGACGCGATGAATGCCCCACTACTTGCGAGCGGCTGCAGCATCGGGTTGGGACCCTCGAGGTGGTTGTAGGTCTGCCACAGGCCGTTGTGGTCGTCGTGGGCGGACGTCACGAGGTAGCGCTCGATGGCTGGGTCAAGCTCGACGTAGGCAGCTCGCAGGCGGTTCATGCCGATCACATGGGCAAGATCCTCGATGCTGGCGTTGCCCACACGCATCTGGGTCAGCGTGCCGATAGTCGCCACCATGCCGAGCAGCACCAGCGCGAAGGTGATGAACCGTCCGTCGAATCGGGTGACCTGCCCGATCAGTGCCAGGCTGACGATGCTGGCCGACACCAGCATCAGAAACATGGTGACCCGGCTCAGGACCTCGCTTTGTGCCGTGCTGCGTGTGGCGAGCAGGCTCCAGTGCTCGGTCGCGAGCAGCTGCGCCCGGACAGCAGGCGGTGCCCCGCCCGTCCCCGGTTGGCTCGCCTCCGACTCCGACGTCGGTGATGCGACCGATTGCGCGGCATCGCCGAGGGGTGGCGGGGGCACAGGGCGTCTCGACATCCAAACCTCCTGGTTCACAGGCGAACTGGTGCCCAGTATCGCGCGTGCATCGAACCCGACTGCCAGTACCAGCGGCCCCATGGCGGTGCCCCTCCCGTCCGACCGCCTCCGCTACGGCCGGAGCGTCGGCCGCGGCGAACGGGTGGGTGGCCTCGGGGTGCGGCTTTGGATGCTCACCGCCCACCTCCAATGGGCTGGCCAGTCCAGGAGCGGCCGTCTACGGTCGGCCGCAGCCACAGCGACACCTGGGTCGGCTCCACAGTCCGGTTGACCACAGCCATCAGCTCGGTGACGAGTGCGTCCAGGTCGGTCTGCTGGCGGAGCCGCGCGGCGAATGCCTCTACCGTGCGCTGGGCGTTGTAGCGGCGCCGGTTGAACCGTCGGTCGACCACGTCCTGGACCCGCCGGCGTGCCGGCTGGAACATCGCCGCGACCGCCAGCGTGGCCACTGCCACCGCAAGCGGCGACACGTTCCCGCCACCGCGCCCACCGCTTGCGCCGCCCACACCGGCGCCAGCGAGCACCGCTCCGACGGCCAGGACGATCCCGGCGTAGCCGGCGCCCAGCACGGTGGTGACCGTGCCGTAGACCAGGGCGCGGTTGAGGAGGACGTCGATGTCGTACAGGCGGTACCGCAGGATCGCGATCCCGGCCGACACCGGCAGGCAGGCGATCGCGATGATCAGTACCACCAGGGCCGCGTTGGCCCACCTGGCCGGGGCGACGGCCTGGGCGGGGAGCACGGGGATGGCGATGACGGCCACCAAGGTCGCCGCGCTGGCGAACCACTTGAGCTGCTGGCGCTCCGCTCCTCTGGCTCGGCGCAGACGGACGATCAGCGACCCGACCGAGGCCGCCACGGCGAGGGGCGACAGCAGCGCGACCGCGACCAGGAGCCCGCCAGCCAGCCGACCCGCGGTCCCGGACAGGGCGAGCGGGTTGGCCACCGACGGCAGCACCGCCAGCGGACCGGGACCAACGGCCAGCCCGACGGTCGCCATCGCCAGGATCAGCCCATCCAGCCAGGCGACCAGCCGCCAGCGCGCTGCGGGCAGCCGACCGTCCGGGAACAACAGGAAGCAGAACAGCGGGATCAGCAGAAGCGCTGGTGCGGAGACCCAGGTGCCCACCCAGCCCAGCACCTGGCCGCCGCGCAACGAGCCAGGCGAGGCCACCAGCGCGTGGGTGGCGTAGAAGACGGTGAAGGCTTGGACGGCGAGGGCCAGCCCGACCAGACAAAACAGCCAGCCCACCACCTGGCGGCGACGGTGCCACACAATGGTCGCGCCGACGGTGGCGAACGCGAGCGTGCACGATGCGCCCGCCGCCGCGGCGACGGTTCGCTGGCCATGGGCGGCGTCGATCCGACCGAAGCTGGGCGCGGGGCCGTTCTTGGCGAGCAGGACCAGCGCCATCGCCACCAGCACCACGGTGGCCGCCCAGGCGGCCGTGGCGATCCACCGAAGGCCGCCGTCGGCGACTGTTCTCCTCGGGCGTCCA
>Ga0137373_10009256_pt1 | contig 10348 bp, 9 predicted proteins | sample SagtaG_5_FD_104912 | JGI IMG/M metagenome (GOLD analysis project Ga0137373, IMG submission 104912) | Vadose zone soil microbial communities from Sagehorn Ranch, Mendocino, California, USA - Sage1_R_80_16 metaG | ecosystem: Environmental > Terrestrial > Soil > Vadose zone | place: USA: California...
CCCTCGAGGAGCTCGCGCGGCTCGTCCTCGAGTCCGCCGGCGCGCGCGTGCTCGTTCTCTCCGGCCTGCCGCGCGCGTTTTCGGCGGGAGTCTCCGTGGCCGAGCATGTTCCGGAGCCGAAGGCGATCGAAACGATGCTCTCGGCCATGCGCAACGCGCTGAATGCCCTCGTCAAGACTCCGGCCGTGACGATCGCGGCGGTCTCGGGCGCCTGCCTCGGCGGTGGAGCGGAGCTGGCCGCGGCGTGCGACGTCGTCCTCGCGACCGAAGACTCGCGCATCGGATTCCCCGAAATCCGGCTCGCATGCTTCCCCCCGGGCGCCGCGGCGCTTCTCCCCGTCCGGATCGGCGGCGCACGCGCGGCGGAATGGATCTTGACTGGACGAACGGTGTCGGGTCGCGAAGCGGCGCAGGCGGGTTTTGCGGCGCGCGCGGTCGCGCCGTCCGATCTCGAGACGGAGACGGGTCGCCTCGTCGGGCTGCTTCTTTCGACGAGCCCCTCCGCCCTCGCCGCCGCTCGCGATCTCCTGCGCGCCGAGCGGCGCCGGGCTCTGGCGGAAGCGCTGCCCCACGCCGAGGTCGCGTATCGCCTGCTCGCCGGAAGCGAGGATCTCGCCCGAGCGGTCCGGGAGTTTCAGGCCGGGAAGCGGGAAACGGAAAACGAGAAACGACCGCGGGAGATCGGGGAAGACTAGGTCCGCGGCGTTCGCTTCGCGAACGGCGGACGGAGATTTCAAACGGGGGCTTTCGCACTCCGGCCTGGCGCGCGCTCCGCGTACAATCCGTTGCGTGATCGTCTACCTGAACGGCCGTTTCCTTCCGCGCGAAGATGCGAAGATCTCTCCCGAAGACCGCGGATTCCTGTTTGCGGACGCGATCTACGAGGTCGTTCGATTTGCGGCGGGGCGTCCGTACCGACTCGCGGAGCACCTGGTGCGCATGCGGCACGGTCTCACAGCGCTCCAGATCGCCGTGGAGCCGGGATTCTTCCCGGAAGTCGCGGTGCGGCTTCTCGAGGAGAACGGGCTCGGCCGCGATGACGCGCTCGTCTACACGCAGGTCTCGCGGGGTGCCGCTCCGCGATCGCATGCCTTCCCGCCGGCCGGGACGCCCCCGACCGTGTTTGCATTCGCGCGGCTGACCGATCCACCTCCGCCTCCCGAAGGGGGGCGCGCGATCCTCGCGCCCGACGAGCGATGGGGTCGCTGCGACGTGAAGACCGTCATGCTGCTGCCCAACGTGCTCGCCTCCCAGAGGGCGCGAGAGGCCGACGCGATCGAAGCGATCCTCGTGCGGGACGGAATCGCCTGGGAAGGAACCAAGTCAAACCTCTTCGCCGTTTCGGGGGGGGTGCTGCGCACGGCGCCGAAAGGGCCCCGAATCCTTCCCGGAGTCACCCGTGCGGCCGCCCTCGAAGCGGCTTCGGGTCTCGGCTTCCGGATCGAGGAGCGGCCGGTCGCGGTCGAGGAGCTCTTCTCTTGCGACGAGGTCTTCCTCGCCTCGACGACGCTATGGACGTACTCCCTCGTCGAGATCGACGGCCGGGTCATCGGGAACGGACGGCCGGGTCCGGTCGCGGTGCGGATTCGCGAGGCGCTCGAGATGGAGTTCCGCGGAGCGCGCGTCGGGCTCACGACCTGACTCGCGGGCGCAAGCGTGACGGAATACACGAAGGAGCATGCGAGGTCGGGACTCGACGCCGAGCTGCCGGCGATCGAGACGTGGCCGAACCAGTATTCCGACTACGAGATCGCGGTCGAGATTCCGGAGTACAACGCGATCTGTCCCAAGACGGGATTGCCCGACTTCGGGCACCTGACGATCCGCTACGTGCCCGACGCGCTCTGTCTGGAGTTGAAGTCGTTGAAGCTCTACATCGTCGCGTATCGCAACGTCGGCATCTTTTACGAGAACGCCGTCAACCGGATCCTGCGCGATTGCGTCGCGGCCTGCCAGCCGAAGAGGATGACGGTAACCGGCAGGTTCTCTTCGCGAGGCGGGATCTCTTCCGTCGTCGAAGCGCACCACCCAGCCGACTGACGCGATGGAATGGCTGAAGGAGCTCTTCCACAAGCTCACCGACGTCGAGGCTCTCGTCCGTCTCGGAGGCCTGACCGCGATGACGGCGATCGTCTTCGCGGAGACGGGGCTCATGATCGGTTTCTTCCTGCCGGGTGACTCGCTCCTCGTGACCGCAGGAGTCTTCGCCGCCGCCGGCCAGATCGACATCGGGACCTTGAACGTGCTCCTCGTCGTCGCCGCGATCGCCGGAGACACCGTGGGGTACTGGTTCGGCCGGCGCGTCGGGCAGGCGCTCTTCAAGCGGCCGAAGTCGCTCCTCTTCAATCCCGCCCATCTCCGCCGCGCGCACGACTTCTACGAGAAGCACGGCGGCAAGACGATCATCATCGCCCGCTTCATTCCGGTCGTGAGGACGTTCGCGCCGATCGTCGCCGGAATGGGGGAGATGAACTACAGGCGCTTCCTGTCCTTCAACGTCGTCGGTGGACTCTTCTGGGTCGTCTCGATGACCGGGATCGGCTACTTCCTCGGGAAGATTCCCGGCGTGCGCGAGCACATCGAGATCGTCATTGTGATCGTGATCTTCCTGTCGATTCTGCCGGGGATCATCGCCGGCGCGCGGGAGTGGCTGAAAAAGAGGAGGGAGCGACAGCCCGTCGAGCCGTGAGCTCTTCCGCTCCCGGTTCAGGCGAACACGGAGACCTGCGGGGGGCGCGTCGCCGGCGGCACGATCGAGTCCCGAAGTTCGCGGACGAGCTCGGCGATCTCCACCCCGTGGGCGCGGTCGTGCTCGGTCATCATTCGCGGGATGTCCGACAGCACGATCCGCCCGACGCCTTCCTGCCGTCCTGCCCGCCTCCAGTCGTCGGCTGAGGCGTCGCGCAGTCTCTGGAGGTTGCGCGTGCGGGCCGTCGTGAACGCGAGAAGCCCTTCGGCGAGGTCGCGCCGGTGATACACGCGCTCGCTCGCGACACGCTCTCCATCGAAGTTCGAAAGGAGCGGTTCGTCCTCCGTCAGCAGCCGGCGGATGCGAACGCCGTAGCCTTCGCGCTCGAGGTCGGCGAGGTGCCAGACGTGCTCGACTAGGGAAAAGCCTCCGGTCGTGCCCCGCTGTCGCACCCTGTCCTCCGGAAGCTCCGCCGCGGCCCGGGCGAGAAGCGCGGGCGTCGACTCCAGCGTCAGGAAAAATGTTTCGAGTTCGCGGCGATTCATTCGTGACTCCACCCTCTCTGTACGCATTGGACGTCCGAAAAGTTTCCGGGTTTTGCCTCGAATAACGGCCATTACCGATCGGGCTTAGACTCCCGAAATGGTCCTCGAAGCCCTGCGTTCTTTCTTTTCGTCGCGAGCGGTGGAGCCCGAGAACGGCGCGCCCGACCCCGTCGCGGTCGCAGCTTGTGCGCTCCTTCTCGAGATCGCCCACGCCGATTCGACGTTCACCGCCGACGAGAGGGAGAGAATCGCGCGCCATGCGCGCGAAGACTTGGGCGTCGCCGCCGACGACGTGCGGGAAGTTCTGCGGCTCGCCGAGGAAGCCCGCAAAGCGAGCGTGGATCTTTACCAGTTCACGAAGCTCGTGACGGAGAGCTTTTCCCGCGAACAGAGACTCCGGCTGATCGAGGCGATCTGGGGCGTCGTTTACTCCGACGGCGTGCTGACCGCGGTCGAAGGGCAGCTCGCGCGAAGGATTGCCGAGCTCCTCGGTTTTCAGCATCCGGAAGTCCAGGCGGTTCGGGAGAAAGTGGCCGCGAAGCGGAGCTAGCTAGAACTTCGGCACCACCCTCTTCTCTTTCGGGATCCGCTCGAACGGCTGCGGCACGTTCGCGGCGACCCACGTGAAAACCGCCACCGCCGCCGTCACGCGATCGAGCGACTCCGGCTCGATCTTGTCAAACGTGTCGTTCGCTGTGTGGTGCCAGTCGAAGTAGCGCGAAGCATCCTGGCGGACGGAGAAGAGCGGGACGCCGGCGAGAATCAGGCGGGAGATGTCCGCGCCTCCGGCTCCGGTCGAGGTGACGTCGGAGGCGCCGAGCGGGGCCAGCAGCGCGGCGATCTCTCGGACGAGCGGCTCGGCGGAAGGTCCGGCGTTCCAGGCGAGCCCAATTGGGCGGCCGCTTCCCAGATCGGCCTCGAGCGCCGCGACGTGTCGCTCGAGCTCGGCCGAATGCGTCTCCGCATACGTTTTTCCGCCTGCCAGCCCGTTCTCCTCGTTGGCGAAGAGAACCACGCGGATCGATCGGAGCGGCCGCTTTCGGAGGCCCCCGATCAGCCTCGCGGCCTCGATCACGATCCCGCAGCCCGCTCCGTCATCGATCGCCCCTTCTCCGAGATCCCACGAGTCGCGATGACCCCCCAGGAGCACGATCTCTTCCGGTTTTCCGCGCCCGGGAATCTCGCCGATCACGTTGGCCGACTCCGTCTCTCCCCGGTCGCGGCAACCCAGCGTGAACCGCACGCGGACCGGCTTTCCCTCGCGGTCGAGGCGTTCGAGGAGATCGGCGTCGGGGTTCGAGAGCGCGGCTGCCGGGATCTTCGGCGCCCCCTCCTCGTATCGGAGCGATCCCGTGTGCGGCGTGCGGTTCGAGTCCGTTCCGACCGATCGGATGAGGACGCCGATCGCTCCCTTCTTCGCCGCGCGCGAGGCGCCGGAGCTGCGAACCGGAACGGTTTCCCCGTAGCCGGCGCCGTCGGACGTACGCCGCATCCGCTTGTTGAAGAAAACGATTTTTCCCCGGACCGCGGCCTCGCTCTTTTCGGCGAGCTCGTCGAGCGAGCCGACCTCGACCAGCTCCCCCTCGAGACCGGCCTCGGGCGTCGCGACGCTGCCGCCGAGAGCGGTCAGGAAGAGCTTGTGAAGAAAGGGTGCGGTGACATCCCCCGACTCGATTCCACGCTGCCAGACGGGGACCATGACCTTCTCCGCTCGCACCTTCGCGAAACCGAGCGCTTTCAGAGTCTCGAGGCCCCAGGCCACCGAGGCGCGGTCGCCAGGCGAGCCGGAGAGACGAGGCCCGGATTGATCGATCAGGCTTCGAATCCATTCGGACGCGCGCGATCCGGCGAACGCCGTTTCGCGGAGCGACTCCGCGGTCACCCGGATGTCCGGCGCGAGGATCGGGGACGCGTCGGCGCCGGGGGAAGGACACGGCAGCCCCGTTGCGAAGGTCAGCGCCAGCGCGAGAACGGTCATCCGTCTCAAGAGACCTCCTCATCGGTCCGGGAGGCGCGATCGTACCAAGCTCGCCGATCTAGAATTCGGGATCGTGGCCACCGAAAAGACAGCCGACCTCGCCGACGAGCTGGTCGCGGAGTTCGGGGACAACGCGACCTACGTCGCGGACCTCCTCTCCCGGTACCGGCAGAGCCCGGACTCGGTCGACGAGGAATGGCGCGAGTTCTTCCGGGATCGGTTGGGAGAGCCGGCGCCGCCGTTGACCTCCCCACTGGCTCCCGTCGAGCCGCCCCGCGCGCCGGAGTCGGCAAAACCGCCCGCGCCTTCTCTCCCCCGCGCCGAGGAAGCCTTCCCGCTTCGTGGCGGCGCGCTCACGGTCGCCTTGAACATGGAGGCGTCGCTCGCGGTCCCCACCGCCACCTCGCAGAGACAGGTCCCGATCAAGCTCGCGGACGAGAACCGGCGGCTGATCAACGACTCTCGCGCGGCGAACGACCAGCCGAAGATCTCCTTCACGCAGCTCGTCGCCTGGGCGATCGCGCAGGCGTTGAAGCGATTCCCGCGTTTGAACGACGCCTACGACGCGTCGGGTGGAGCGCCGGTGCGCATCCGCCACGACGAGATCCGCTTCGGGCTCGCCGTGGACGTCGAGAAGGCCGACGGCTCCCGCACTCTCCTCGTCCCGAACGTCCGGGGCGTCGAGAAGATGAGTTTTGCCGACTTCGTCGTCGCGACCGACGACGTGGTCAGACGCGCGCGAACCGGCAAGCTGTCCGTGACTGATTTCGAAGGCACGACCGTCTCACTGACGAATCCGGGAACCCTGGGCACGACTGCATCGGTGCCGCGGCTCCTGCCGGGACAGGGCCTGATCGTCGCGACCGGTGCCATCGGCTATCCCGCGGAGTTCTCCGCGATGGCGCTCGCGACGCTGTCGCAGCTCGCGGTCAGCAAGGTAGTCACGTTCACCTCCACGTACGACCACCGGATCATCCAGGGCGCGGAGTCGGGTGCCTTCCTCGGCCGGATCGAGGAGCTCCTGCTGGGTGCGGACGGTTTCTACGAGCAGGTTTTCTCGGACCTCGCCATCCCTCACAAACCGCTGCATTGGGCCGTTGACCGCAACCCCGCGTTCGGGCGGGAGGACGAGATCGAAAAGCAGGCACGGGTGCTCGAGCTCATCAACGCGTACCGCGTGCGCGGGCACCTGATTGCCGACGTGGATCCGCTGCGGATGGTCCCGGTGCACGAGCACCCGGAGCTGGATCTCGAGACGTACGGGCTGACGATCTGGGACCTCGATCGGGAGTTCTGGACAGGCGGCCTGAAGGGCGGCGAGCACATGCCGCTCCGCGAAATCATCGGCGTGATGCGCCGCGTGTACTGCGGCAAGGTCGGCATCGAGTACCGTTTCATCTCGAACCCCGGCGAGAAGGAATGGCTGCGCCAGCGCGTCGGCGCTCTCCCGGGGTCTCCGCCCCGCGAGGTCCGGCGTCGGATCTTCGAGAAGCTCCTCGCCGCGGAGACCTTCGAGCGATTCCTCGGCACGAAGTACCTCGGACAGCGCCGCTACTCGATCGAGGGATGCGAGGTGGTCATCGCGCTCCTCGACCGGCTCCTCGAAGGCGCCGGCGAGCGCGGAGTCGAAGAAGTCACGATCGGGCTCACGCACCGAGGGCGCCTGAACATCCTCGCCAACGTGGTGGGCAACGCGACCGAGCGGATCTTCGCCGGTTTCGAGGGGACGGTGCACCCCGACTTTCCAGCCGACGAAGGGGACGTCAAATACCACCAGGGCGCGGAGGGAACTCACGCGACCGCGGGCGGACGGAAGGTCGAGATCACGGTGCCATCGAACCCCTCGCACTTGGAAGCGGTCGACCCGGTCGTCGAGGGCATGGTCCGCGCCAAGCAGGACCGTCGCGGTCGCGGGCCGGAGGCGTGGGAGCGCGTGCTCGCCGTCATCCTCCACGGCGACGCGGCGTTCGCGGGGCAGGGGATGGTCGCGGAAGTCTTCAACCTCGCGCAACTCCGGGGCTTCCGGACTGGCGGGTCGATCCACCTGATCGTCAACAACCAGATCGGCTTCACGACGCCTCCCGGCTCGGGGAGATCGTCGCTCTATTCGACGGATGCCGCGAAGATCAACCAGGTTCCGATCTTCCACGTCAATGCCGACGACCCGGAGGCGGCCCACCGCGTGCTCCAGATCGCGCTCGACTACCGTCAGGAGTTCCACAAGGACGTCGTGATCGACATGATCGGCTTCCGCCGGCACGGCCACAACGAAGGGGACGAGCCGACGTACACGCAGCCGCTCATGTACAGGCGGATCCAGGAGCACCCGGGCGTCAAGGCTCTCTACGCGCAGAAGCTGGTGAAGGAAGGCGTGCTCAACGAAGCCGAAGTCGGGCAGCTCGAAGAACGCCAGAAGGCGACGTATGAAGCCGCGCTGGCCGCCGCGAAAGAGATCGCGAAACAGCAGCCTCCCGAGCCGCCGCCCGCCCCGCGTCCCGTCTCCCGTCTCCCGTCTTCGGACGTGTCGACCGGCGTCTCCCGCGAGACTCTCTCGCGCATCGGCCGCGCGCTGACGACCGTGCCCGCCGGCTTTCACATCAACCCGAAGATGGTCTCGCAGCTCGCGCGACGCGCCAAGATGTCGGAAGGCGCACAGCCGCTCGACTGGTCGACGGCCGAGGCGCTCGCCTTCGGGTCGTTGCTACTCGAAGGCACGCCGATTCGCCTGACCGGACAGGACACGAGCCGCGGCACGTTTTCCCAGCGGCACATCGTCTTTCACGACACGTCGACCGGCGACACCTGGACTCCCCTGTCCGACCTCGACCCCGCTCAGGCGGCGCTCGCGGTCTACGACAGCCCGCTCTCCGAGGTCAGCATCCTCGGGTTCGAATACGGGTACAGCGTCGAAGCCTCCGACGCGCTCGTTCTTTGGGAAGCCCAGTACGGCGATTTCGCGAACGGCGCACAAGTCGTCGTCGATCAGTTCGTCTCTTCCGCCGAAGACAAGTGGCGGGAGGTGTCGCGTCTCGGGCTGCTCCTGCCGCACGGTTACGAGGGACAGGGTCCGGAGCACTCGAGCGCCCGGATCGAGCGCTATCTGCAGCTCTGCGCCGACGACAACATGCAGGTGGCGAACGTCACGACTCCCGCGCAGTATTTCCACCTGCTGCGCCGCCAGATGCGACAGCCGCGCGGCAAGCCACTCGTCCTCTTCACGCCGAAGAGCCTGCTGAGATTCCCCGCTTCGTTCTCGCCGCTCGACGACCTGGCGAGCGGAACTTTCCACACCGTGCTCGACGACGCCGAGGTCCCCGACCGTGCGGCGGTCTCACGCGTTCTCCTTTGCAGCGGGAAGGTCTTCTACGACCTCGCGGCCGCGCGGGGAGAGAGGAAGGATCTCGCGACCGCCATCGTTCGGGTCGAGCAGCTCTACCCGTTCCCGAACGAGACTCTCCGGCAGACGGTGTCCGGATATCGGTCGGCGCCTGAAGTGATCTGGGTCCAGGAGGAGTCGAAGAACATGGGCGCATGGACATTCGTCCAGCCCCAGCTCGTGGAATTGCTGCCCGCGGGCAGGACGCTGCGCTATGCCGGCCGCGCGCCGTCGGCGTCGCCGGCCACCGGCAACGCTTCCGTGCACAAGCGGGAGCTCGCCCGACTGTTGGAAGAAGCGCTCACACCTCGCGCGCGGTAGCCGTTCTGTTCGAGAACCGCTCGCAGCCGCTCGCGTCTCCGCGGGTCTTTCTCGTCCGGCTCGGCCGGAGCGTTCTCTTGGGAGCGGTCGTGGTCTTTCTCGCGCTCGGGATCGGAATGCTCGGCTACCATGGGTTCGAAGGGATGTCCTGGATCGACTCGTTCGCGAACGCGGCGATGATCCTGTCCGGGATGGGGCCGCTGACGCCGCTCTCGACGACCTCCGGGAAGGTCTTCGCGGGCTTCTACGCTCTGTTCAGCGGGCTCATTGTCATCGCTGTCGCCGGGATCCCCCTGGCACCCGGAACGCATCGACTGCTGCACCGGTTCCACCTGGAAAAAGACTCGCCGGAATCCTAGGTGGGGCGTCACCTCCGCTTCTTCCGCATCTTCTCGAGCGCTTCTTTGAAGACGTCCCTCGGGATCTTGCGGTAGTCGGAGAACTCGCCGGCGCCGGCCAGCCACTCGCCTCCGTCCATCGTGATGCAGTCTCCGGTCTGGTAGGGACAGAGATCGCTCACGAGGAACGTCACGACGTTCGCGAGCTCCTCCGGAGTCCCGAGCCGTCCCAGGGGGATGCGGTCGATCGTGTTCTTCTCCGCCTCGGGGAACGCCATCAGCCGCGACCACGCCCCTTCCGTCGGGATGGGGCCGGGCGCGACCGCGTTCAGCCGAATACCCGCGTGTCCCCACTCGACGGCGAGCGAGCGGGTCATGGCGAGCACGCCCGCCTTCGCGCACGCCGAGGGGAGAGCGAACCCCGTGCCGGTCCACGCGTAGGTCGTGACGACCGACACGATCGAGCCCTTCGCCTTGCGCTCGAGCAGATGCCGTCCGACCGCGAGCGTGCAGTAGACCGAGCCGTGGAGCACCGTCTTGACGACGGCGTCGAAGCCGTTCGGGGTCAGGTCCTCGGACGTGACGAGGAAGTTGCCCGCCGCGTTGTTGACGAGCGAATCGACCTTGCCGAACCGGGAAATCGCGTGGGCGACGAGCTTCTCGACCTCATCCGGCTCGCGCACGTCCGCGGGAAGCAAATCCACCTCGCCTCCTTCGCGGGCGGCCTCCCGGATCTCTCGAGCCCCTCTTTCGAGCCGGTCGAGCGTGCGGCCGGCGATCGTGACCCTCGCGCCGTGGGCGGCGAACTTCTTCGCCATCGCCAGGCCGAGCCCGGAGCCGCCGCCGGTGACGAGGACGGATTTCTCCGCGAGGACTCTCGGATCGAACATGACGGGTCCCTCCGGCGTTACGATCTGGCGCAGGGAGAAAGATATGGCAGAAAGCGATCTCGACCGGCGCTCGATCGTGCGATGGAGCCTGGGCCTTCCCGTTTCGCTCGTCATTGCCGCGAGACGCGCCTTCGCCTCCGAGTGCGCGGCGACCCAGCAGGACTTCCTGGGCCCGATGTACGTCCCCGGCGCGCCGCGCCGCTCCGTGCTC
>Ga0137373_10009265_pt1 | contig 10345 bp, 8 predicted proteins | sample SagtaG_5_FD_104912 | JGI IMG/M metagenome (GOLD analysis project Ga0137373, IMG submission 104912) | Vadose zone soil microbial communities from Sagehorn Ranch, Mendocino, California, USA - Sage1_R_80_16 metaG | ecosystem: Environmental > Terrestrial > Soil > Vadose zone | place: USA: California...
GGTTGGGTCGGGCGCCGACATGTAGGGCATATAGGCCAGCGGGACGCCGAGAAACTCGAGCTGTGCGTCCTCGAAATACAGCATCTTCTCGCCCTGATCGTGGATGATCCGCGCGGCTTTCACCTGCCATTTCGGCGGCCGCTGCGGATCCTCCACGCACGCCTCGCAGGCGGTATAGACGCCGTTATGGAAGATGGTGAAACTGCCCGAGCGCTCCGCGCGCGGGGCGGCAAAGCGGGTCTGCTCGGGCGCGTCGAGGCGCAGCGAATCCACGAAACCATCGCGATAGTCATCGCTCAGGTCCATGATTTCGGCGTGAGTGACCGTGCCGTCGGCCTCGGTCAACTGCACATTTCCTTCGGCATGCAGGCGCTTGGTTTTCTGGTCGTAGACCACCCGGTCGGCTTCAAGCGTGGAACCGCCAAAATAGAGCTGCACATTCCCGACGGCGGAGACGCGTTCGTTGGTGTAATCATAGTTGATTTCCTGCGCGCGGACGAGCATCTGCTCCTGCGAACGTTGGGCCCGAACGGGCGGTTTTGGCCGCGGTGGGAAAGCCACCATCTGGGCAGCCGCCGGCGGGACATCGAGCGTGCTCGCAAGCAGCGCGACGGCGGCCGCAAAAATGATGAACGCGCCCCAGCGCGTGCGGCGGCGCGGCAGTCGCGGATGGGTAACCGGGCGCGCCATCACCCATCCTCCTGGTAAAGCAGCACAAGCAAGCCGGTTATGCCGCCCAGGGCGGGGGGAAGTCCTGCCGCGGCGAGGGGCGCCATCATTCCGGCTTTGCTCAAGTCGCCGGTTACTTTCGCCAGGATGTAGAGCGCAAAGCCTGCGCCGATGCCGCCCAGGACGATCTTCTGCACACCCCCGAAACGGAAAAGCCGCAGACTGACCGAGGCAGCCAGAAGCACCATAGCCGCGAGATAGAACGGCTGCGCCAAAAGTTGATAGTATTGCAATCGGTAACCGGCGGCAGCCAAACCTGTGCTTTCGGCGTGGTCGATGTACGACGGCAGTTGCCAGAACGGCACGGTCTCTGGCGTGGCGAAGCTTTCGCCCACTTGCGCTGGCGTCAACGGGGTCTTGAGCGGGAACGTGTCGCGATCCGACGGTGCCGCTCCGCTGACATAAAACCGCGCATCTTCCAGCCGCCAGTATCCCGGCTCGAGCGTGGCGCTCTTGGCCTCGATGCGGTCGCTGAAGTGGTCGTTGGCGTCGAACCGGAACACGGTCACGCCGCCCAATTCGATCCCCTGCAGGCGGCTCGACTTGGCGTTGATAACTGCTTGGCCATCTTCGCTGCGTTGGCGCAGCCAGAATCCGCGTCCAGTGCTGCGGAAGCCGCTGTCGCGACCGGACAGATCGGCTTCGAGTCTTGTGGAGTGCTCGCGCAAGCTCGCCGAGATGGGATTGTAGACCATCGTCAGCACGAGGCCGAGCAGGACGGCGATGACAAGAGCGGGCGCGACGAATTGCCAGGCCGAGATTCCCGCTGCCCGTGCGACCACGAGCTCCAGACGGCGCGACAAATTCAAATAGCAGAACATCGCGCCGACCAGCACGGCAAAAGGCATAACCCGCTCGGTGATGAAGGGAACGCGCAACAGAGTGATCTGGGCGACCAACAAGGTCGAGACGTCTTTGATTTCCGCGGACCGCCGCAACAATTCGAGAAAATCGATCATCGCTGTCAGCACCAGCGTTCCCGCGAACACGGCCAGCACCGCCGAGAGGAAACGCCATCCGAAGTAGCGCGAGAGCGTGCCGGCGATCATGGCGCTTGCCCCATCAGGGCGTTGGTGCGCTGAGTGAGGCGCTCCATGACGCGGGTAATTGCGTTTGCGATGAAGGCCGGGGGCTCGATGATGACGCCGCGCGAAATGGCGATGTAGCCCAGCACAAATGTCGCAATCAGGGCGAGGTAAGGAAGCAGCAGGACGATCGGAGTCTGCACTCCCGCGATCGTGCCGACGAAGCCAAGCCCGCGCAGCGCCGCCACGGCGCCGATTGCGCCCATGAGCGACATGGTGCGGTTCTGCCGCGTCGTGCGCGGCGCGCCGAGATAGGCGTAGGTCAAAACGACGAACGCGAGGGGGTAAAGCGGCGCCGTGATCCGGTCATGAAATTCGGCGCGGACTTGAGCCGGCTCGTCGGCAAACGTCATCTTGGTCCGCGCAGGATCATAAAGCTCCCACAGATATCGTTCCCGCACCGAGTATTTCAGGCTCTGGTTGCTGTTCGAAAGCCAGGACAGGTCAAAGCCGTAACTGTTGAACAGCACGAGCGCAGGATCCCGCTGTCCGGTCTCATGCCGCTGCACGCTGCCGTTCTCCAGCACGAGAAAGAGGCCGCGGTCGTTTTTTACGATGTCCCCTTGCTCGGCAAGGATGGTCGCCCGCTCCTTGGGGTCACGCTGATCGTCGATGAAGATGCCCAGCAATTGTCCATTGGGGAGCCGTTCGCGAATGTGCAGCGTCAGCCTCTCTTCCAATTTGAGGAAACGGCCGGGCTGCACGATGTTGGAGACCAGATCGGCGCGAACTTCGGTCGCCCAGCGCCGCAACTCGCGCAATCCCCAGGGCGAGATGTAGACGCTGATCGCGGCGACGATCAGCGAGACGACGATGCCGGCAGCCAGGAAGGCGCGGAAGAGAACCCAGGGCGGCATTCCCGCCGCATTCATCACGATGAGTTCGGAATCGTTGCCGAGCTTGTTGAGCACGTGCGCGACCGCGATCATCAGCGCGATCGGGGCTATGATCAGGACGAGCAGCGGAATGATGAGGCCGGTGATCCCGACGAAGACGAAGATGCTTTGGCCCTGATTCGTCATCAGGTCGATGTCGCGCAGCGCCTGCGTGATCCACATGAGCGCGGTCACGCTGGCGCAAATGACCAGGAACGCACCGAGCGTGGTGCGGAAAATATAGCGGCCGATGGACCCCATCCGACTTGCGCGTCCCCGCTCGCGGCGAACCTTCGGTGCGCCGGGCCCCCTACGCCCGCGGCAACACACCGATGCTATCCGAAGCCCCTTTTGTAGCCTTTATCTGATCGGAGAACAAAGTGGCTTGGCTAAGGCAAAGCCTTTGACTATGCACAACAAAACGTTAATCCGAATCGTGTGTCCCGACCGCCACAGGCGCTGGGCCAACCGCGCGCCTTGCGACCCTGGCACGGGTGGCAAGCGTGTGCTCGGGACCGACAGGCAAAACGCGACAATTTCACGTCTTTTGGCGTCTACCCCCCCGTGATTTTCGCGCATTCGGGGCAAGCTTGATTGCGTCCGCAAAACCGGTTTCCACTTTCACGGCGCGCAACCTGCGCCCACTCGAAAGGAGACGACCCTCATGCCCGGCCGCCTGGAGCTTGAATTTGCGCGCTTTGGCGCGCCCGCCAAGGGGGTTCTCGTCTTGTTCTGCGAAGAGGGGCTCAAATTCGGTTCTGTAGCGCGGCGCGCCCTGGGGCCCGCGGAAGAGCTGGTAAGGCGGGCGGCAACGGCCGATCGGTTCAAAGGCAAGAACGGGTCCGCCCTTGACCTCGTCGCGCCGTCCGGTCTCGACGTGCAGCGCCTCGTCGTCGTGGGCGTCGGCAAGGCACGCAACCTTAAGGCGCAGGATTTCGTGAAACTCGGCGGCGCGGCGATGGGCAAGATTCCCGCGGCGGTGAGCGACGCCACCCTCATCGCCGATCTGCCCGGCGGCGCCTTCAAACCGGAACGCGCCGCCGACCTGGCGCTCGGGGTACAACTGCGTGCGTATGAGTTCGAGCGCTACAAGACCAAACGCAAGGAGGAGGAAGAGAAATCGGCAAAGGTCAAGGTCAAGATCGCGGTCGCGCGCGTGGCGGCTGCGGAAAACGCATTTGTGCCGCGCGCCGCCGTCGCAAACGGCGTGGTGATTGCGCGCGATCTCGTCAACGAGCCGGCCAATGTGCTCTACCCGGAAGAATTCGCACGGCGCGCCGGCGGTCTGAGAAAGCTCGGTGTCGTTGTCGACGTGCTCGACATCAAGGAGATGAAGAAGCTCGGCATGAATGCGCTGCTCGGGGTCGGACAGGGCTCCGAACATGAAAGCCGCACCGTAATCATGCGTTGGAATGGTGGCAAACGGGGCACCGCCCCGATCGCCTTCGTCGGCAAGGGCGTCTGTTTCGATACCGGTGGTATTTCGATCAAGCCCGCCGCCAACATGGAAGACATGAAAGGCGATATGGCGGGAGCGGCATGCGTTGTCGGCCTCATGCACGCGCTGGCCGCGCGCAAGGCGAAAGTCAATGCCCTGGGTGCCATCGGGCTCGTGGAGAACATGCCCGACGGCAAGGCGCAGCGCCCCGGCGATATCGTCACAAGCATGTCGGGACAGACGATCGAGATTATCAACACGGACGCCGAGGGTCGGCTCGTGCTTTCCGACCTGCTGCACTACGTCAACAAGCGTTTCAAACCGAAATTCATGATCGATCTTGCGACTTTGACCGGCGCGATCATCGTCGCGCTCGGGCAGGAATACGCGGGCTTGTTTGCCAACGACGAAAGGCTCGCTGAACGGTTGGTCAAGGTCGGCGGCGAAATCGGCGAGCGCGTCTGGCGCATGCCGCTCGGGCCGGAGTACGACAAGATGATCGATTCGAAGGTCGCCGACATGAAGAATACCGGCGGGCGCTGGGGCGGTGCGATTACGGCGGCGCAGTTGTTACAGCGCTTCGTCGACAAGACACCGTGGGCGCATCTCGATATTGCCGGCACCGCCATGGGCTCGCCTCAAAGTGACATCAATCGGAGCTGGGGCTCCGGTTTTGGCGTGCGGCTGTTGGACCGGCTTGTTGCCGAATATTACGAGAAGTAGTGCGCACCCGATCGGTTGCCGTCACGGGGTACCGCATGCCGATGGCGCAATCACGATGACGGAAATTCTGATCTATCAGCTGCAACGCCAGCCGCTCGAGCGTGTGCTTCCCGCGCTGATCGAAAAATCGGTCGAACGCGGCTGGCGGGTGATCGTGCAGGCAGCCTCGGAGGAACGAGTGGAGGCGCTCGACGCGCAGCTGTGGACCTTTCGCGATGACAGCTTCTTGCCGCACGGGACCTGGCGGGAGGCTGAGGCGAGCGAACAGCCGATCCTGCTCACGCTCGACGGCGACAATCCGAACGGTGCCGCAGTGCGCTTTCTCATCGACGGGGCGCCGATGCCGGCAGACGCCGACGCCTATCAGCGCATCGTGCTCCTCGTCGATGGAGAGGATCCAGACGCGGTCACCGCTGCCCGCGCACAGTGGAGCGAAGGCAAGGCGAAGGGCTTCGATGTTACCTATTGGCGGCCGGACGAGGAGGGGCGCTGGCGGCGCTTGGAATGAGTTCGTCGACCCCGCTGACGGTAGTGACGCAACTGGTTACAAGCATCCCATCGTCTGGGCTCGGCTGCGGCCATTGCGGACGCGGTCCAAAAGTGTTGGAATATCGCCAGCTTGGGGAAACGAGCCATGTCCCTGCTCATCGTCTATGTCGCCTTGGTGATTACGGGGGATTTCGTTGCCTATTTCATCGGGCTCGTCATTGAACGAACCGTGCCGATAGCAAGTCTGCCGGCCTTTCTGGCGATGTATTTTCTATTGCTCTGGGTTGCCTGGGTAATCGCGGTCCGCGTCACGCAGCCGCGGGTGCGGCCGCAATAAGTCGGCTCGGGGCCGTTGCGATGCAACGACTGAACCAAATCGTGTTGCGAATGATTGCCATGGCGACGCTCGGCTGCGCCGTGGCTGCATGCTCGTCTGATCTCAGCCTCAACAATGTCACCCTTCCCAAGCCCGACACATTGCTGCGCAAGCCCGATTGGGCGACGTTTTCGGGCGGCAAGCACGATTTCACGTTGCGACCGGTGACCGCCGCGGATCTCGTCAATGCCGCCGGCCAGTGCAGTAGCGAATCCGCGCAAGCCGCTACCGATCCGACAGTGGGGGCCGCGCCGCCCGTTGCCGGCGGCATTGCGCTGCAGATGACGGAATGCGATGTGGTTCGGCGCGCCGGCCCGGTCGAAAAAATCGATTTCGCTTCGGACGAGCGCGGCGAGCGCATCGTGACGCTTACATATCTGCGCGGCCCTTTGCCGGGGATCTATCGTTTCGAGGGCGGGCGCTTGGTATCGATCGAGCGCGCGCCTACTCCGCCGCCTGCGCCGACAAAATCGCAGAAGGCGCCGGCGAAGAAACCCGCCGGCACGTGATCCGGCTTCAGCTATCAAGGATCGGTTGCCCCCTTCCGCCGCCTTGATCTCGTCTTCCCTGCGAAACTGCAAACCAGGTGCACTCGGACCGCGAGGTCGATGCCGATTGCGCATCGGCCTTTGCGGCGCCAAGCTGGCATCGCGGGGTGGGCGGCCGACAGGATGGAGGCTTGGCATGTGCGTTCCCGGCTGTCAGGAAGCAGTGCGGCGTGCACTTTCGCGGCGGGGCTTCTTCAAGGGAGCGCTTGCCACCTCATTCGCCGTCACGGCGACGGTGCCAGAGGTGGCCCACGCCGCGCCCGCGCGCAGCTTCACCTCGGCGGTCGATTTGACGCATACCATGTCGCCCGATTTCCCGACCTTCTTCGGTGTGCCGGGGATTGAGATGGAGAAGAAATTCGATCTCAAGAAGGATGGATTCAATCTCTATTGGTGGCGGATCGTCGAACATGCCGGCACGCACTTGGACGCGCCAATCCATTTCTCCGAGTCCGGTGCCACCGTCGAAAAAATTCCAGCAGACACGCTCGTCGTGCCGCTCGCAGTAGTCGATGTGGCGGCCAAGGCGGCGCAGAACGCCGACTACTTGCTCACACGCGAGGATCTCGCGGCGTGGGAGAAAAAACACCGCCGTCTGCCCGACAATTGCTGCGTAGCGATGCAGTCTGGATGGGCGCAGCATGTGCGCGATCCAGGCAAATTCACCGGCAAGGATGGATCGGGCATCTTCCATTTTCCCGGCTTTAGTCTCGAGGCAGCCGACTGGCTGATGAAGGAGCGCAAGGTCGCCGGTTTGGCGGTGGACACGCTATCGCTCGACCACGGTCCTTCCAAGGATTTCAAAGTTCACCGCGCCTGGTTGCCCTCGGGACGCTGGGGGCTGGAAAACGTGGCCAACCTCGACAAGGTGCCGGCCTCGGGCGCCGTGCTGGTTGTTGGTTTGGCGAAGGTGAAGGATGCAACCGGAGGGCCCGCGCGACTGATTGCGCTCGTCTAACCATTCTGACACGTAGCGAATTGTAAGGATCTGGCGCGAGGGCGGCGTTTCAAGTTGTTTGAAACGCCACCCTGATTCTTGTCCAGGCCGTCGCCACCGTCCAGGGCTTCCACAGGCTGACGCAGAATTTGCGTAACCTCGATCTGGCCCTGATCACCCCGATGCTCGTTGCTGCTCCGCTCTAGAAAGTCCCTCAAAAACCTTTCCGCAGAGAGATCAGGCGAGGTCGAATCGATCGGCGTTCATGACCTTGTTCCAGGCCGCCACGAAGTCCTTCACGAACTTGTCCTTCGAGTCCACGCACGCATAGACTTCCGCGAAGGCGCGGAGCTGCGAGTGCGAACCGAAGATCAGGTCGACACGCGTGCCGGTCCACTTGAGCGCATTCGTCTTGCGGTCGCGGCCCTCGTACACGCCATCGGAGCCAGCGGGCTGCCATTGCGTGCTTATGTCCAGCAGGTTGACGAAGAAGTCGTTCGTCAGCTGCCCGGTCCGCTTGGTGAAGACGCCATGTTTGGACTGCCCGACATTTGCGCCGAGCACGCGCAGGCCGCCGACGAGAACCGTCATCTCGGGCGCCGTCAATGTCAGCAATTGCGCGCGATCAACCAATGCCTCCTCGGGCAACATGAGCTGCTCGCCACGGAGATAGTTGCGGAAACCGTCGGCGACCGGTTCGAGCGGAGCGAAGGAGTCGACATCGGTCTGCTGCTGTGATGCGTCCATGCGCCCCGGCGTGAAGGGGACCTTGACGTCGTGCCCAGCGTCCTTTGCGGCTTTCTCGATTGCCGCACAGCCACCGAGGACGATTAGGTCGGCAAGCGAAACTTTCTTGCCGCCGGACTGGGAGGCGTTGAACTCCTTTTGGATCGCTTCGAGTTTCTGAAGGGCCTTTGCCAGTTCCGCCGGCTGGTTGACCTCCCAGTCCTTCTGCGGCGCGAGGCGAATTCGTGCGCCGTTCGCGCCACCGCGCTTGTCGGAGCCGCGGAACGTCGACGCCGATGCCCAAGCCGTCGAGACCAGCTGCGACACCGAGAGGCCAGACCCGAGGATCTTGGCCTTCAGAGCGGCAATGTCCTGCTCCCCTACCAGCGGATGGTTCGCCGCGGGGATCGGGTCTTGCCAGATGAGGATCTCCTTCGGCACGAGCGGGCCGAGGTAGCGATGGATTGGCCCCATGTCGCGATGCGTGAGCTTGAACCACGCGCGGGCAAATGCGTCCCCGAACTGGTCCGGATGCTCGTAGAAGCGCCGCGAGATCTTCTCGTAGGCCGGGTCCATCCGCAGCGACAGGTCCGTGGTCAGCATGGTCGGCACATGCTTCTTCGACTTGTCGTAGGCGTCCGGGATCGTGGCAGCGCCACCTTTTGCCTTCCATTGGTAGGCGCCGGCCGGGCTCTTCGTCAGCTCCCATTCGTTGTTGAAGAGGTTGTCGAAGAAGTGGTTGCTCCACTTCGTCGGCGTCTGCGACCAGGTGACTTCCGGGCCCCCAGTGATGGTGTCGGCCCCGAAGCCTGTGCCATGCTTGCTCTTCCAGCCGAGCCCCTGATCCTCGATGAATGCGCCTTCCGGCGCCGGGCCCATCAGTGACGGATCGCCGGCACCGTGGGTTTTGCCGAAGGTGTGGCCGCCGGCAATCAGCGCGACGGTCTCCTCGTCGTTCATCGCCATGCGGTGGAAGGTTTCGCGGATGTCCCTGGCCGCCGCGACCGGATCCGGCTTGCCGTTCGGCCCTTCCGGGTTCACGTAGATCAGGCCCATCTGCACCGCGCCGAGCGGATTCTGAAGCTGGCGTTCGCCGCTGTAGCGTTCGTCCCCCAGCCATGTCCCCTCGGGACCCCAGTAGAGCTCGTCCGGCTCCCAGACATCGGCGCGGCCGCCGGCAAAACCGAACGTCTTGAAGCCCATCGAGTCGAGGGCGACGTTGCCGGCGAGAATCATCAGGTCAGCCCAAGAGATTTTCCGGCCGTACTTCTGCTTGATCGGCCACAGCAGCCGGCGCGCCTTGTCGAGGTTCGCGTTGTCCGGCCAGCTGTTGAGGGGCGCGAAGCGCTGCTGGCCGGCGCCGGCGCCGCCGCGGCCGTCGGCGATGCGGTACGTGCCCGCGCTGTGCCATGCCATGCGGATCAAGAGCGGCCCGTAATGGCCAAAGTCGGCCGGCCACCAATCCTGCGACTGTGTCATCAAGGCATGGAGGTCCTTGATCACGGCATTCAGGTCGAGGCTCTTGAATTCCTTGGCGTAGTCGAACGCCTCGCCCATCGGATCGGACAGGGTGGAGTTCTGGTGGAGAACCTGAATGTTCAGCTGGTTCGGCCACCAGTCACGGTTCGTGTGCATGACCGGGCACTTGCCCGCGCTCTCGTCAGTCTTTGCGTCCATGGTTCTCTCCGAGCGTGTTCCGCTTTCCGAGCGTGTTCCGCTTTGTTCCCGTTCCGTATACAAGGATCATCGGTTCTTGGAAAGTGATCCAGCTTCATGGGTGCAATGACAAAGAGCTAGTCACGGGAAATGTCCTGATCACCGGGAAACATTGCACAACCTGCCATCGGAATTGACGATGAAGGTAACCAGTCCACCTGGGGGTCCGTCGCGTCCGTAGGCACCTAGTCCAGCGCTTCTTGGCTATGCAGGCATGATCAATTTATGAGTATAGGGTCTCATACCGTGCTCACCGGGAACTTGGCCGAGGTCATTCCCGAACGCGCCAGCCAGTGCATGCGCGCTGGATTATTTTGCCATGCCGGAGATGGCTTGAGCATGAAGCGAACTACCGCTTGTGAGGGCGATGATGGGAATCGCAGATCTCGCAATCAAGTCTCGTCTCCGCCACCCCACACGCGAAGACCGTTCAAGACCGTGGTCCGTCGATTCTAGACCGGAACGCACAGGGCATTCGGCACGAGAAGATTGTCGTAGACGCAACGGCGCTCGGCGAGCTTCAGCGCGCCACCTACGCGACGGAACACGTCATAGTAGACGCCGACCTGATGCAGCGTCGCATCGGGGCGATCGAACAGTACCTGAAGCACGACATAGTTCGCGCGGGCCTTAACTGCTCCATTGCTCTCCGCGCTCAGAACGGCCTGGTTTCCGATGATGTGCCGCAAATAACGCGGCGCAA
>Ga0137373_10009271_pt1 | contig 10341 bp, 24 predicted proteins | sample SagtaG_5_FD_104912 | JGI IMG/M metagenome (GOLD analysis project Ga0137373, IMG submission 104912) | Vadose zone soil microbial communities from Sagehorn Ranch, Mendocino, California, USA - Sage1_R_80_16 metaG | ecosystem: Environmental > Terrestrial > Soil > Vadose zone | place: USA...
ATCCAGTAGGAGACGCCCTGCCAGTTCAGTTTCACGTAATTCATCGCGATAGTGAAGGGACTGGCATTCCGACCCCATTTGCCAACAAACTCGAGCACACGCTCGGTCTTAGTCGGACCCTTTGCCAACTCAAGAGCGGCCTTGCTTAGAAAGTCGCGCTGCTTGGCCATCTCACGAGCGTACTCGTATATTGAGTCGCGCTGAACCAAGGTTGGGGAACCTTGGACTCCTCCTTGCTGCACCACATGCGTCAGTTCATGGGCAAGCAAGCGCCTCCCCTCGTTGGTCGCCGACGCAAACCGGCCCGCACCCAACACGATGTCATGTCCCATTGTGTACGCGTGAGCGTTCACATCCCGCGCCGATTGCTCGGCTGCCGGGCCGGAATGCACTCGCACTCGCGAAAAGCCGTGGCCGAAGCGCGGCTCCATGAAGGCACGTGTGGCGGGATCGAGCGGTTGGCCAGGGGAGCGCAGCACTTCTTGGACGACGGGTGGTGCTGCAATCTGTCCCGTGTCGCTGGCTTGGACGCGCTTCCTCTGCAAGCTCTCATGTTCCCGGCCCGGCTGCTCTGTCTGGCATTTGGGGCACCCTCCACCGCAGGGACAAGCGCGCTGGAGCTGCGGCTGTGGCATGCGCACCACTTGTTCGGAGATGCGGTCTGCTTCCTGCTCGTAAATGTCTCCAGGACTATTTACCGCGAGTTTTGATTGAGTCTTTACTGATGCTTTAGCATACGCTGGTATCCGGGAGAAATCATGATCAAAGCGACCAGATGCGGTCGCATCGGAGACGGCCTCAAGGCCATTAGGCTTAGCCTACAGTACCCGCTGTACGGCTTGATTCCCGATCGTGCGCTGTAAGTGAAGGATCGAGTTCACCTCACGGCTTTGCCCAAAGTGTGCCCGACCGGGTATCGTAGACTTCGCAGACGTAGTCTGCTGAGTTGCCTTCGGTTTCTGTGCGAAAGTGCGCATGGTTAATCTCCTTTCGTTCGCTTCGAAGCCTAACGGCTTGCGGCTCAGCGGCGAGCGCAGCGAAGCGGAGCGAGTCCGCTGAAGCCGCGGGTTCGGCGAGAGGCTAATGACTAAGGCGAACATGCCACACGGTTGCGTTACTCATGATTACCATCGTTTCCAACCAGACGACGAAACAGGGGAAGACTGATGCGAAGATGAGTGCCAAAGGTCTCGAGCGCTTAACTACGCTTCCGGCGAGGACCTGCGGTACCGGGAGCAGCAGACCTACCCAGCGAAAGCGTGGGGTCGCAACGAGGTAGAGCGTCAACGGGACGGCGAAGATCGCAGCAAGGAAAAGAAGCCGGGGTAATCGTCTGCCAACGCCCCACGCTGAGAGGACGATCGACGTCGCGATGCAGCCCCAGAAGATGAACAGAATCATGACGGACCGCCCGTGCGACCCCGCCCTAGGTCGCCGAACGTCTCAAAGCTCAGCGGCGCGCGCAAGCGCGTCCGCTGCAGCGCGTTGTTGGGCGACGATGTCATGTCTCGCTCCTCATACCGCGTCTCCTTCCCAAAGCCCAGCCGAAACTACCTGCGGCACCTACGAGGCAGGCGATCGCGAGAGCAAGAAGGAGAAGAGGCGAAGGGCGGGACACCTCGAGGTCAACCTGCTGCCATGTCCAAAGCGCGAAGAGGGCGCCCGCGGCGGTGAGAAAGCCGCCCAAGACCAGCGCTCCGCGGCCCGGTGGCTTCTGCCTCATGATGCCCGCAGGTCGCCCAACGATTTGCGGCTCAGCGGCGAGCGCAGCGGAGCGGAGCGAGTCCGCTGCAGCCGCGGGTTAGATGCTATGAAAGAGGACACCGCTGTAGCCTTCTCTCGAATCGCTCTTAGAGAAAGGAGAGAAAGGTATGTCACAGACGGCGTCCCGAAAGGATTTTATCGCAGTGGAGGATCGGCTACTGGTGGCGTTCGAGCTGGGATGGGAGAAGTGGCGGTTGGCCTTCGCAGCAGCGATGGGTCAGAAGCCATGGCAGGTGGTGATCCCGGCGCGCGATGTCCTGGCGCTGATGGAGGTGATCGCCCCCATCAGACTGATCCGGAAGCCATGGGAGCCCTGGTCGAGGCCCGACAAGAGCACCCCTACTGGGGAGCGCGCAAGTTGATCCTGTGGCTGGCGAAGCGGCAGCCGGGCCTGAGGCTCCCCGCCGCCAGCACCGCTGGCGACATCCTCAAACGCCTGGGTCTGGTCAAGGACCGGCGCCGCCGTCGCCACCTGCCTCATCCCGGCCCGCCCACCATCGAAGGCGCCTACCCCAACCAGCTCTGGTCGGCCGATTTCAAGGGCCAGTTCAAGACCCGCGACGCCATCTACTGCTATCCCCTGACCGTGGCCGACAGCTTCAGCCGATACCTGCTGGGCTGCCGGTCTCAACTGACTACCGCGACCATCCCGACCAAGAAGAACTTCGAGCTCGTCTTCCGCGCCTACGGCCTGCCCGAGGCCATCCGTACCGATAATGGCAACCCGTTCTCCTGCGCCACCGCGATCAGCCGTCTCTCCAGACTCTCGGTCTGGTGGATCCGTCTGGGCATCCGTCCAGAACTGATCCAGCCCTCTCACCCCGAGCAGAACGGCCGCCACGAGCGGATGCACAAAACTCTCAAGGCCGAGACGACCCGCCCACCCGCCGCCAACGCCAGAGCCCAGCAACGTCTCTTCGACTCCTTCCGCGAAGAGTTCAATACCGAGCGGCCCCACGAGAGGCTCGGCAACCAGACCCCGGCCTCCCTCTACCAGTCTTCTCCTCGCCCCTACCCCGAGCGGCTCCCGCCGCTGGAGTATCCCGGCCACTTCGAGGTCCGCCGCGTCAGCCGCAACGGCGGCATCCGCTGGAAGAAGGGCTGGGTCAACATCAGCACCAGCATCATCGAGCAGAATGTCGGCTTGGAAGAGATCGACGACGGGGTCTGGTCCCTCTACTTCGGCTCCGTCCTGCTCGGACGGTTCCACGAGGACGACCTGACCCTTCACGGAGCTCGGTTCAATTGAAAAGGGCACGGAGCACGGCCTCTGGACGCCTGCGGAAATCGCTTCGCGATTACGCGCAGTCGCCCACAGGCCTACTACTACGTGTTAGAGAAAGGAGAACGCACCAGGACCCCGAAGCCCTACTGACCACCCCGTTGTGTAAACCATGTTCCCGGTCTATTCTGTAAGCGATCTCCCCGGCTGCTCAGCGACGTTACCATCGCACGAGTGAATCTACATCACGGAACTGTCCACGCAGAGCCGCCAATGCGGGAAGATATAACACCCTCGCGCCAGCGTGCGGCCGGGCTGACGGCTTTCCGTGATGGTGGCCTCTCACCAAGATGCCGAGAGGATAGTCGTCAACTATTATCGGTATGTCGTTGCGAAGATGCCGAAATAGATCCTCAGAGACCGCAAGGTCCGCCATGGAGAAACCAGTTCCGTATTTCCGCTCCACCCAGGGATAGCGAGCGGCCTGATCGTATTCAGAGAAGCGTTGCAGCTGGGCCGTGACATCAGGCGTCACGTAGTACGGATATGCACCTCCGCAGCGATCGGCCAGTTTAGCCAGATTGTGAGTCTTGATCCAAGGTTGGGAGGCGATGGGTCTCATGTCGCGGCCCGCCGGGTCCGAAATCGATAGCGCGAGAGCCTTGAGGTACTTCTCGACAGCCTGGACGGCGTGGTAAAGGCCCTCAACGAAAAGTGCGGTTTGACATAGCAACGCCGCCGACATGAGATCGTGGTCCGCATGAAAAATGAAGTTACCCCAACCAGGATGAGAAGTAGTCATGTTGTCTGCTCGCTAGCCCTTAACCCCTTAGGCCTAACGGCTTGCGGCTCAGCGGCGAGCGCAAGCGAGTCCGCTGAAGCCGCGTGTTCGGCCTCGGCGCGCCAGTCACCGTCAGCCCACCATACGGTCGTATTCCGCGTGTGTACCGATCCAGAACCACACGATGCCATCTTCCGCATCGACCGCGAGGGCTCGATACGAGCGGCCGACGCGGACCGACCAGAATCGACCGATTCGCTTGAAGTGCAGAGAGGGATGATAAGGATTGGTCTTGAGGAATTCGTAGTTCTGTCGTGCGAGTTCCTGAACGTTGACCGGCAGCTTCTCCAGGCACGTCCAGAACTCGGGCGAAGCGAAATGCTTCACATGCCTTTGGTTTGGCCCCGATCATGCGCGGCCAGGGCCTCTGCCGCCAGCCGGTCGAGCTTACCCGCGGAAACGTCCCGTTCGATCTGCCGATCCCACGCGTCTGCATCATAGGTCGCGAACCATTCCCGAAAAGCGGCCAGCTCCTCGGACGTCAGCTTCTCGATCTCGCGCTCCAGAGATTCCACCTTGCTCATGGCCAAATGATATCAAGTGCGCGATCTGGCTCTCCCAGTGGCCTCAACGCTTCCTCCGTGGCCGAACGTCTTGGAGCTCACCGGCGACGGCGGCGAAGCCGACGGCGTCCGGTGCAGCGACGGGTTAGGCGGGCGGCGGAAGCGCAACGACGTAGACCCGTTCGTCATCGATCTCCCCTGTTTCATCCACGGAAACCCGAACTGAGTATCCCAAGGTGAAGAGCCTTATTCTGTGCCCAAGATCCGTCGAAAGCTCCATCCCTAGATCTAGCCCGACCACTGCTGGATCAGACCCGCCTGATGCGGCTGCCGCTGACTCGAAGGAGGCATGATGGACCTCCTCGTATCCGGGCGATGGTCCCAGTACGACTCCTCCAGGAAGGGCTAGCGCGGGTCGCTCGGTTACCGGGGAAAACGATACAAACGTCGAGAGAATCCGGACGGAACGGATGGTACCCAGACTTGAGCCTACCTCCGACATGCCCCCCTCTGGCCCGGTCTTCGGGCCGCGAGAAAGCAGCGGCCGCGTGGCTTCGGCATAGGGATGTTCGGCATCTGGAGTGTGTTCTTCCTCAGGAACAATCCTCAGTCTGAGGTCACCCGTTCGGATTTCGACACCGCAGCCATCACTTCCCAACCAATCAAGCGTGTGGCCAATCAGGCCGCCAAGTTCGGCCTTTTCAGCATCGGACAGTCGGACTTCGTATCGCATCCCACTACTTCCGTCCGCCTAACGGCTTGCGGCTCAGCGGCGAGCGCAGCGGAGCGGAGCGAGTCCGCTGCAGCCGCGGGTTCGGCGGGAGCTCATTGATGAGCCGGAACATGACAGAACGATGCGCCTGCGCTGAGCTGCTGTTCAACGGGACCGGAGCTTGCATTGGCCGGAAATCGTTGAGGCGGAAGGGCCGGGCGTTCCTGCGGAGGGATCTCTGCCGGCACCAGCTAGGATGGAACGGAAGCACGATGCTGGTGCGGGCCAAGCTGCTGGTGGCTGCCTGCCCGGTCCTTCACGTTTCTCGCGAGTCGCCGAACGTCTGAGAGCTCACCGGCGACGGCGGCGCAGCCGCCGGCGTCCGGTGCAGCGATTTGTTAGGCGCGGCCATAGATTATGTAGCCTGCGAGGAAAAACACACCCGCCGACAGGAGGTAAACAGCTATCGCTGCGACTAGCCAGGCACCAACGAGATCAGGGCGGAACCGGAGAGGCACAACCTGCGAACTGCCGCAGGCCCTGCACCTGAGCCTGGATCTCCAAAACCAAATGGGGATGTTCGTGAGAAGCCAGAGCGCAAGGGTCTTTCTCGCCCCGCTCTCTATCGCCAATTCACTGGAATCGCAAACCGGGCAACGCTCCTCTGCGCCAACCGCGTCAAGGTCGGCCGGCCACTCAACCATCTCCGCGGATTCAAGCACTTCACGAGCCGTTTCAACGTCGGGATCATCAACGCTAAGTCGAATCCACCGAAGTGCTGTTGAGTAGGTCCAGGCCAGGCCGATCGTGTACGTATCTGAGAGGTCGTTACCGATTCCCGCCGCCTCCAGGCTTGCGCTTGCTACTTCGGCCCCCGGTAGATCCCGAAACCGTGCCACGACCGCCACGCTAGCCCTGTGTCTCGCCTAACGTCTGGCGGCTCAGCGGCGAGCGCAGCGGAGCGGAGCGAGTCCGCTGCAGCCGCGGGTTCGGCGAGAGCTTGTTGATGAGCCGGGACATGACACGACGATACGCCTTCGCACGGATGCTGTTCAACGTGTCATGGCTTGCGCCGCTGGAAGCCGTTGAGACGAAAGGGACGGGCGCTCCTGCGGTGAGATCTCCGCCGGAGCCGGCCGGGACGGAACGGGCCAAACTGCTGGTGGTTGCCTGCCCGGCCCCTCACATTTCTCGCGAGTCGCCGAACGTTTCAAAGCTCAGCGGCGAGCGGCCGCCCGAAGGGCGGACGGGAGTCCGCTGCAGCGCGTTGTTATGCCGCAGCCCTCGGGCCTCACCCATTGATTTCATCAATGACCGTCTCCTCTTCCATAGCGGTGCCGATGGCTTTATCGAGCCGAGACAGGAATTGCATGAAGGATTCTCTGGGCCGTCGGACCAACATCGCCAGGGTGTTGCCATCACTGGCGGCCGTGGCTGCGCAACGTATCGGGCCGATGCAGCCAAGCGTGATGTCGCCGTGGCCCTTCAGCAAGAATTCAATGTTTTCGAGATTCATGCAACCAACCTTCTCCTGCGGCATAACGGCTTGCGGTTCAGCGGCGCGCGCAAGCGCGTCCGCTGCAACCGCGGGTTAGCCGCCGGCTGCTCAGCTGCACCGGTCGCCTTCCTGATTTTGCCCACGAGCTCCGGGTGTTCGCCGAGGAGGATAACGGAGGCTGGTTCATCTCTTGATCGTGGCAGATCGAATGTGCCTAGCGGTATTACCCTCTGGAGGACGGGCTCCTCGGTCATATGGAGAACGAGGTAGGTATTCGCTTCCTGGATATTGACCTTCTCTGCTTGGATCTCTGCTTTTCCAGAGTCAGCGTCAAGCCAAATCCGCTGCCGTGCTTTGGCCGAGGTGTACTCAGCCCAGCCCGGCATTCCTTTCGCGAACTTGGACGATGTCTTCCATTCCGTGTTGTGCCATCCAGCAGGACCATGGAAGAAAACCATGATGAGCGGGCGGCCTCCCGGAGCAGCGAGCCACATCGAGGTCATGTCAGTGGAAACCGGGTAGGCACCAACACCGGAGACCGTGTAGGCCTTTTCGGTTTCGGTCTGTCCAAGCGCAATCGAATAGCCGAGAATCAAAGACACCGAGACTCCGAGGACTCCGCTACGCACGGCTGCTCCTTCCGGCGGCTAACGGCTTGCGGTTCAGCGGCGCGCGCATGACGCCACTGGACGATGGGATTTTGCCGTGGGTGGACTGCAGCAGCAGTGCCGCGCGCGTCCGCTGCAGCCGCGGGTTCGGCGAGAGCTGGTTGACGAGCCGGGACATGGCTGGACGATACGCCTGGGCCGAGCTGCTGTTCAACGGGCCGGAGTCTGCGTTTACCGGAAACCGTTGAGACGGAAGGGCCGGGCGCTCCTGCGGCGAGATCTCGGCCGGCACCGGCCAGGACGGAACGGGTGCACGACGCGGGTGCGGACCGCGGCGCGGGTGGTTGCCTGCCCGGCCCCTCACATTTCTCGCGTGTCGCCGAACGGTTGGCGGCTCAGCGGCGAGCGCAGCGGAGCGGAGCGCGTCCGCTGCAGCCGCGGGTTCGGCGAGAGCTTGTTGATGAACCGAGACATGACCGGACGATACGCCCGGGCCGATGTGCTATTCAGTTGTCCCGACATTTCAAGCGCCCTTCGGACGAGCTGAACCGCATTTCCAGCACGTTGTGAACTGTGACTCAAGCTCTTCAGCGCAGCGAAGGCAGCGCCAAGGCTGACCGGCAGCCGCAGCCCGACCGTCACCACGTCGGTAAGCTGCGACGACGGCTAGGGCTTTCTCGGATTGTCTCTCCTCTGAAACCCAAACCGAGGGCAAGGTATCGGGCGTGACTGGAGCTTCTCCCCGCATGCCAAATAGAGCTTCACCGCGGACTTCGGCGTCGATGCCCTCTCGTTCAAGCAGATCCTTGACGAAATAGGCTTCAGTCGGATGCTGAGCGACGAAAACCTGTCTCATCTCGAGTGGCGTTGGCTCCGGAGTGGATGGAAGACTTTCCACTAGGTCCTTGTCGCAGTCACCGCAGCGGGTAAAGCCGGCACGATATTCATCGCCGCACACGGGGCAGAACACAGCTACCTCGTGCCCCTGACGCCGAACGGCTTGCGGCTCAGCGGCGAGCGCAGCGAAGCGGAGCGAGTCCGCTGCAGCCGCGGGTTATGCGGCATGCTGAGTCCGCCAGCGAGGCCAACCGACCGCGAGGGAAACCAACAGCGCGGCAGCCAGAGCAATTACGAAGTCAGTCATGAGTGCTGATGTTGAGAAGGTCGGGCCACCGATGACCTTTCCGTTGAGTTCAGCAATCTGATCGCTCCATGTTCGGTAGGTCAAGGGGAAACCGAATCGACCGCACCAACCCGGTTGGCACCAGTTCCGAAGGTTGAGGTAAGCAAAGACGCCGAGCGTGGCGACGATGCCTACCCAGCGTCTGATCGTCAAGTGCCGCATAACGGCCTGCGCGTCAGCGGCGAGCGCAAGCGAGTCCGCTGCACGCGCGTGTTAGGCGTGCTAATCTGATATCCAGACATGGATCCAGCCCTTCGGGCCCTTGAAAAAGGCGATCTCGGTGGACTCGATCGTTCCCGTCACTACTACGTCGCTCTTGCTTGTGAACGAATCGACCTGGCCGGGCTCGGGAGCCGCATCGCTCTCGCTCTGAATGACGTCATCATACTTGCCAGGCGGCTCTTTATCGACGTAAAGGCGCGTGCGAAGGCTCGGCTTGCCCGCGTTCCACACCTTCTCGACCTGCCACGACGAAGAGCCCCTGACCGCCACCGTGAGCCACACGTCACGCTTCGACATGAGCAGAAAAGCAAAATCGCCGCGGCCATTGCCCGAGAAGTCACCAGCGGCCACGCCAAGACATCCACCGCCTTCGTGGTCGCGGTTGTACTGAATATCCTCAGGAAGGTTGTCAGACTCCTTGGGGAGGCGATAGCCAGGGAATTGGCGCGCAACCGCTATCCTGAGCCCATCCGGAATCGCCGCCGCGCAGGAATCTCGCTCGAAGCCGCCTGGAACCGCTGCGACAGTGAGCATCATGACCCACCAGGCGGCCATGTCACCCTTTCGGGAACGCGCCTAACGTCTCAAAGCTCAGCGGCGAGCGGCCGCCCGCAGGGCGGACGCGAGTCCGCTGCAGCGCCGTGTTCGGCGCGAGGTTCATGCTCAGGTTGACTCCCCGTGAATTCTACCGCCTCGGAACCGCGCGCGAAGAGTCATGACGAAGACATGGTCGGCTCGCCCCGAGATGAGTCCGACCGGTGAGTATCCGCGACGCCACGCCAGAAAAATGGTGACGCCCAAGAGAGCCGCTGTGATTGCGATGTTCGGCCATCCGTTCAGCCTCCACTGCCCAGACCATGACAGCTCGGGTTGAGCCGCGAACGGGTAGAGATACGGAATCGGCCATTGGTACCCGTCCGGCCCCCGAGATCCGGCGAGGTCGCCGAGAAGGTGAAGATTGACGGCTGCGAAGACTAATCCTGCGGTGAGGAGGCCCTTGGATCTCGCGACGAGTGCGGCTATTAACCCGGCCAGGCAAGCGAACGGAAGGTTGTGCGCGAGCAGATGGTGGTATTCAGACCACCAAAGAAGCGGATGCGATCCATTTCGGGTCAAGAGCTCTGGTATCGCACCCATCCCGTCGACGTCGGGAGCAACGCTAGCGACTAGAACAATCCCACGGTGCCGATTCGTCAGCGTCGGAAACCCTTCCGAAAGGCACCAACCCATGAGGCCGTGGGTGATGGGATTCACATCGTTAGGGCGGCGCCGAACGGCTTGCGGCTCAGCGGCGAGCGCAAGCGAGTCCGCTGCAGCCGCGCGTTAGGCTGATCGCTCACGATGACGAGCCCAAAGGCCTATGATCGGTGCCAAGAGCACCAGAAGAATAGCGAGATAAGTACCCGGCACGAAGGGCGTACCAGCCTCGGCACTCATCGCCGTCCCAACGAAGGGATCACGCAGTTCTGCTAGAACAGCGAGGACGGCAACTAGGCAGATTGGGACGATCAGGATTAGCGCCTTTGGCCTGTACCGGGCGGCCGCAAAACCGCCGACCGCGAGAAGAACGGCTGTAAACCAAATCAGAGCCGCGCTGGGCTCCTTGTCCATAACTTCCGCGACGACTGCGAATGGGTCAACGGGCATGGCTACCTTGGGTGGCCTAACGGCTGGCGGCTCAGCGGCGAGCGCAAGCGAGTCCGCTGAAGCCGCTGGTTAGACGCCGTTCTAAATGAAGACATTGCCTGCACCGATGATGGAAAACGCGAGGAATAGCCAACCCACGAC
>Ga0137373_10009288_pt1 | contig 10335 bp, 10 predicted proteins | sample SagtaG_5_FD_104912 | JGI IMG/M metagenome (GOLD analysis project Ga0137373, IMG submission 104912) | Vadose zone soil microbial communities from Sagehorn Ranch, Mendocino, California, USA - Sage1_R_80_16 metaG | ecosystem: Environmental > Terrestrial > Soil > Vadose zone | place: USA...
CGGCTTGTCGAAGTTCATCAGCGCATCGGTGAAACGGGCCTGCGGACTATCGTCGGCGTTCGGCGGGTTTTTCAGGAAGTCCGCAATGTCGTTGCCCGCGCTGAACGAATCGCCTGCGCCGTGCAGCAGCACGACCCGTGTGCCGTCGTCCTTTGCCGCGACGTTGAGCAGATCCGCCACCGTCGTGTACATGTTCATCGTCAGCGCATTCTTCTTTTCCGGTCGGTTGAACTGAACGGATAGGATGGTCCCGAACCGCTCCGTCACAATCTCACTCATCGTCTACCTCGAGAACCTGTTTCGTCAGAAAGCGCGTTACACGAAGGCGCCGAAGCCGGTGATCGCCTTGCCGACGATCAGGTTCTGCATCTGATACGTGCCTTCGTACGAGTAGAGCGCTTCGGCGTCGGCGAAGAAGCGCGCGACGTTGTAGTCGGCGACGATGCCGTTGCCGCCCAATAGCTCGCGGCCCCATGCGACGGTCTCGCGCGACTTCGCCGTGCAGAACGCCTTCGCGAGCGCCGCGTGATGGTCGCCGAGCTTGCCTTCGTCATCCATCTGCGCGAGTCGCATCATCATGCACTGGCATGCGGTGACGTTCGCGAGCATCTTGGCGAGGAGGTCCTGCACCATCTGGAACGAAGCGATCGGCTTGCCGAATTGCAGTCGCTGCTGCGCGTACTCGAGCGCTGCTTCGAACGCGCCCATCTGGACGCCCGTCGACGCCCAACCGACCATGTATCGCGTCATCCGCAGCACGCGCGCGGTATCGCGGAACGAGTTGCCGCCTTGGAGGCGATTCGCTTCCGGTACTCGCACGTTCTCGAGCGTGATCTGGCCGTTCTGGACGACTTTGAGCGCGATCTTGTGCTCGATCTTCTCGACGCTGAAGCCGGGTGTCGTCTTGTTTTCGACGATGAAGCCCTTGACCTGGTTGTCCGCAACGTCGCGCGCCCAGATGATGGAAATGTCGCACCACGGCGCATTGCCGATCCAGCGCTTCTGGCCGTTGAGGATCCAGGTGTCGCCGTCGCGCTTCGCGGTGGTCGTCAGGCCGCCGCTCGTTCCCGATCCAACCAGCGGCTCGGTCAAGCCGAAGCAGCCGATCTTTTCCCAGCGCGCCATCGGCGGCAGCCATTTCTGCTTCTGCTCTTCCGACCCGTCGAGATAGATCGAGCCCATGGCGAGACCGCTGTGCACGCCGAAGAACGTGCAGAACGAAGCGTCGACGCGGGCGAGCTCCATCGCGACCAGGCCGAACAGCTTCTGGCTTCCGCCGGCGCAGCCGTAGCCCTCGAAGCCGAGACCGCCGAGACCCAATTCCTTGAACGAAGGCAGCAGCTCGAACGGAAACGCGTCGTCGGACCAATACTTGTTGATGATCGGCTGGACCTTCGTTTCCATGTACGTCCGCACCTTCCTGACGATCGCCTTCTCGTCGTCGGTCAAGACATCGATGTGCTGATAGAAGTCGCTGTTCGGTGCGGGAAGTTGTCTCGGCGCCTTCTTTGCGGATGGCGTCGAGGGATCGGTTGCGGCGTTCGTGACAGTCGATCGTTCAGTTACAGAGCTCATTGATGCTCCTACGTAGTGTTTCGCGTGTGAAAGGACTAGGGCAGCTCGACGTGCGCGATGCCCGAGAGATTTCCCAGCGCAATCTGCAGCGTTCGCCGGTTCGATCCGTCGAGATTGGCGCTGTAGACCGATCCGCCCAAATCGGTGATGAACATCCGGCCGCCCTTCGGATCCAGCGCGAGCCCGATGCCCTCCATCAGGTGATCGAACACGATTTCCGGCCGCGGGCGCTTGCCCGGCGCGGCGTCGAGCGGCGCGCGGTTCACCGTGTTGCCGCGCGGCGGGTCGCCGCGGTCGGTCCAATACAGCATGCGAGTGTCAGGATCGATATCGAGATCGATCGGCTCGGGCAACGCGTCGTACAGCAATTCGATGTCTTGGCGATCCGCCGGTGTCTCCAACCACGACATGTCGATGTTCGCCCGCAGGATGCGCCCCTGCTCCGCGTTGTCGCCGCCTTTCTGCGTCCAATAGAACTTTCCGCGCGCGACGTCGACGGCGATGCCTACACACCACTTCGCCGCATCCGGGCCCGGTCGCGGATCACCCTCGCTCGTGTCGACGAGCGTCTCGATGTTCGAGCCGTCGAGGTTCGCTCGCATCACGCGCATGCCCTCGCGGTCGCACCAATACAGCTTTGTCGTGCTCGCTTCGATCTGCAGCTGTTTGGGGGTGAACGTGCCGCCCGGAGGAACGATGGTGGTGAGATTCTTGCCGTCGAGATCGGAACGAAGGATCGAGCCATCGTTCGCTCTGGGATTCCCCATGTTGGTCCAGTAAAGATGTCCTGCGGCGACGTCGACGGCCAATCCATCGGGCAGTTTCCTGCCCTCCTCGACGATCGTCTTCAGATCCGAGCCGTCGGAATTTGCGGACAGCACTCGGCCTGCTCCGAGATCGAGGAGGAAGAGGCGGCCGGTCGCGCCGTTCATCTTGTCGCGTGTCTTCGTGGAAGAGGTTGGTGTCGCGCTCATGCGTCGTGTCTCGCGTGTTTACGTTACGGAAGCGTCTTGCTCGCCTTTGCGCGGATCGCGAGCAGCGCGAGCAGCGCCTCGTTCTCGTTCTGCGCAAGCTCCTCGACGGAATGCGTGCCCGCGTCCTTGAGCACGCCGTCGACGACGGTCTGCTTGAGCGCCGGTGTGACCTCGGGCATGTGAAGGCTCATCATCAAACCGGTGAGCGGATCCATCAGGTGATCCATGAAGTGGTGGATGCCACCGGCACCTCCACCGAGATGCCACTGCAAGCTGGGACCCATCACGCCCCAGCGAAGACCCGGCCCGTAAGACACGGCAATGTCCGCATCGCCGACGCTCAGCACACCCTGCTGAACGAGATCGAGAATTTCCTTGTAGAGCGCCGCCTGCAGACGATTGGCCGCGTGCCCCGGCAGCGCCTTGCGCAGCCGGATGGGTTTCTTGCCGATCGACGCGTAGAACGTCATCGCGCGTTCGATCGTCGCTTCGGACGTCTTCGCGCCACCAACGACTTCAACGAGTGGGATGATGTGCGGTGGATTGAACGGGTGCCCGACGACACAGCGCTCCGGATGCTTGCAGCCCGCCTGAACGGCATCCATCGGAATGCTCGACGAGCTCGACGCGAGTATCGAGTCCACCGGCGTGAGCGCGTCCATCTCGACGAACAGCTTGGCCTTGAAGTCGACGCGCTCCGGCGTGTTCTCCTGGACGAGATCCGCATCGGCGAGCGCGTCGCGCAAGCTGGGCGTGAACGTCAGCCGATCGGTGGAAGCACCGGGTGCGAGCCCGAACTTGGTGAGCGCGACCCAGGCATTGTCGACATACTTGCGCAGATTCGATTCCGCGTTCGGCGCAGGATCGCTTGCGACGACGTCGAACCCGCGTGACAGGTAATAGGTCGCCCAGCTTGCACCGATGACGCCGGTTCCGACGACCGCGATGCGTTGAATGGGTTTGGTCAGCGACATCTTCGAGGTTTCCTTTTCACGAGAGCTCGGCATTCAGCGAATGCTCAGCAGCCGACGTCATTGTGTTGAATCGACCGAGCTATGCGTATCCCCCGAGCGGGGGACGCGGCGCGCCGGTAACGATCGCGTTCTTGCCGTCGAGGCGAACGCTCTGGAGCACGTCACGCGATGTGCTGTTGAGCCGAAAGGGGATCTCATTTGGGTGGCATCGTCCCGGTGGCGAAGGCCAGCGCGGCCGCGGCTGTGAAGACGTTGGCATGCGTGTCTTCCTTGTCGGCATCGGCGTTTGCCAACGCCGTCTGTTCGTTCGCCACGTCGGTGTACGTGCCGATGCCACTCAGGTACGCATCGAACGCTGCGTCATAGCTTGTCTGCGCGGCCTGATGCACGGTCAACGATGCGGCATATGCCGCGAGGCTGGTCCGAAGATCGCTATAAGAGCTGACAACCTGCTGTACGGCGGCGTCACGCACTTGGGCGAGCTTGTCGCGTGCGGCCGCGAGCTCGGACTGCGCGACGGCATCGCGCGTATTGCGGGCTCCGCCATCGAATAGCGGAATACTCAACGTCAGCAGGATGCTGCCGCCTGGCTTGTTCACGCTGTAGTACGGACTCCCGTCGGTGCTGAGCGCACCCATGTTCTGGTAGACCTGCGCGGCCAGCGCGACCGTCGGTTTATGGTCGGCGCGCCGGCTCTTGACGTTCGCCTCGGCGGCCTCGATTTTGCCGAGCGCGGCGACGACATCGGGTCGACTTGCCAGTGCGTCCTTGATCACTGGCGAAAGCTTGTCGGGCGGCTCCGGCGGCAACGGCTGCTCGGAGCTGTCGGCGATGTCGATCTTCGTGTCGGCCGGTACTCCGATCGCGGCAATGAGGTTCGCATAGGCCGTACGCTCATCGCCGTTCGCCTTGGTCAGGTTCAATCGCGCTTGCGCCGTCTGCCGCTGCGCCTGCGCTACGACTACGACGGTCGTCAAGCCGCGTTCGCGTCGAGACTGCGCGGCGTCCTGCACCGTTTCAGCGTTTTTCAGCGCCTGTTTGGCGGCGCTCAGCCGACCGCGTGCAGCACCGAGCGAAAAGTATGCGCGACTGACGACGAACACGAGCTTCTGATGAGCGCCGGTGAATGCGACGTTGGCGCTGAACGAGTTGGCTCGCGCCGCCTGCTCTTGGCCCTCTCGCCGGCCGAAGTCGAACAACAGCCATTTCAGTGTCAGCATCGGGATGGCTTCAACGGTGTTCGCAATGAAATACCCCTTGGGAACGACCGTCTTTGGAATCGGACCGGGTGTGCGCTGAAAACCGGCAATGGCCTCGATCGAAATCTGCGGCGCGTAATTGCTTTCGACGAGGCCGACCGCCAATGCGGCCTGGCGTGCCTGTTCCCACGCTTCGCGCGTCTCGGGATTACTGCGTTGCGCGAGATCGATCAATTCGGCGAGGTTGTAGCGATCACTTCGATCGACGCTCACCGACTGGCCCTGCTCGTCCGGCCCAGCCGCCGGCGCTCCGCGAACGAAAATGCTCGAACGTGCGGCGATCTGCTCCGGCGATGGAAACAGCCAAGGCTTGTCCGGTGTCGGCGGCGCGAGCGATAGATCGACCGCGCAGGCCGGCAGCGCAAATAGCATGAGCAGCGCGGTCGCGTAGCTCGCGCCCCGCTTGAGGCTATGTCGATGCTGTGGCGACATGATCGATCTCGTGTTGCAAAAGGACTCTCGCCTCGACCGCGGCGCGCACGGACGGCGCGGCCGCAACAGGCAGGCTGGCTCGCGTCTGCGCGATCAGCGCATCATCGGGCGCGGCGGGTATCGGATCGCCCGCCTCGAACCGGTGAGCCGCTTCCACGAACCACGACGACGTCGCAACATCGAGCTTTTGACTCGCATCGACGACGTCTGCACTGCGCGATTGGCCCGCGACGACAAACGCTGCCGCGCCGAGTCGATCGAGCCGACGGACCGCGGACGCATCGACGCGCGCGTAACGCCGACCGGGTAACAGGTTCGCCTCGAACACGGCAATCGACACCAGCCGCCGCGCTTCGACTAGTGCTTGCATCGCAGTCAAGCGCGCGTCGATCGCTGGGTGAACGATGTCCCTCATCAGGTCGGCGAGCGCTCCAAAGGCGCGAGCCATCGCGGCGCGAGCCCGATCGAGCGCGCTCGTCGGCCACAGCACACTGAACACGATCGAAATCAGCAGATTGCCGAGCAGGATGCCGACCATGCGGTCGCGCAGCACCGTAACCTCCGTGGCCGGACCGTAGCTCTGCAGCGCGCCGAGGAAGAACGCGAACGCGATCTGCATGCCGGCATAGGACAGCAGCTCGCTGCTCGTCGCGACCCAGGCGCTCAGTGCCGACGCAGCGGCGATCACCAACGCGAGTTGCCCGATGTCGGTCATGTGCGGAAACACATAGACGATGCAAAGACCTGCCGCCAATCCCCCGATCAGCGCGCCGCTAATCCGCAGCGTCAACTTGTGCATCGATTCACCGACGCTTCCCACTGCGACGAAAAAGCACGTGGTGACGACGGTGCGGATCCCGGGCCAGTCGAGCAGCGTGTAGATGATGTAGCCCGCCATCACGGCGATGGTCGTCTTCAGCGCAAATCGCACGTGTTCGGGATTGCTCCAGGCGTCCGGAACGAAGAGGCCGGATGGCGTGCCGGCAGCCGGCTCAGTGGATGCATCGCGGCGACGTGCGAGCTCGTCGGAAAGCCGATCCAGTGCGTCACCGAAGGCGACGACGACCGGACGCACGTCGGGCGTCAACTTGCCGAGCAACGCGTCGGTGATCACCGGACGCTGGGGGAGCGGCGCGTCCGACGATAACAGTGCCCGACGGCATTGTTCGCACGCTTCTGCGAGAAACGCGCTGGTCTCTGGCGGGACGTTGAGGGGAAATCCCCGAAGCAGCGTCAGTAGCTCGACGAGGATTCCAATGATGCGATGATCGACTTGGGCGCTCGCGCGCAGGCGCCGATCGGCCATCTCGGCGTGTTGTCTCAGCTCGAGCGATTCGACCGCTGCAGCCCGCAGGCGGTCGACGTCGATCGAATGCTCGCCGCGCAACATTGCGGCGACCGAATCGAGCACGCGCAGTGCGGTTCGAACGGCGAGTTTCATCGGATCGCGTCCGAAGGCTAGATCGACCAGCGTCGTGAGCGCCGCGGGAAACGCGACGACGACCCAAAGCCAGAGCACGAGGCGCGTGAGAGCCTCCGGCGACGGCATGTCGTCGGCGAGCGTCTGCGTCAAGACGAGAACGAAACCGGCCAGAAACGCGATCGGTCCGATCGTCGCGGTCCGTGCGAGGAAGAACGCGATGAACGTGCCGACCGCCATCAACGCGAGGCGAAGTGCGGGCTCGGACACATCGATCGTGAAGAACAACAACGATAGTGCAATCGCCAGTGTGGCGGCGACCGCGCCGGCCACCGCCGTCATCAGCGTGCTGACACGTTCCTCGCGGCTGACCAGAAAGACGATGTAGGCCATGTAGGCCGGCAGCGGGATCTGGAAAATCATCGCGACGACGACCGTGATTACGCAGTTGAGGGCGATCCGGGCAACTGCCGCACCTCTGCCTGGCGTCGGCCGCAGTTCGTCGCGAAGCCACGCCATCAGTGCGCGCCAACGCGATGCAGCGTACGTTTCAGTCGACGCCAGCATGATGGACTCGTACCGACGCGGTCGCTCCGATCCGCGCCAGATGCGGCGGCGGATCGTCGAGACGAATCCACACCGGGAAGCGCTGCGCGACGACGACCCAATCGAGCGTCCGGCCGACGACGGGCAACCCGGGTCCCGAACGGTCGTCGGGTTGCACCCCGCGCTCGAGACTCAGGACCTTTCCGTGAATAGCATGGCCGTCATCGCTCATCGTCCACACCGTCGCGGGATCGCCCACCGCGATACGCGGAAGCTCGGTCTCGCGAAAATCCGCGATTGCGTACCATTCGTCGTCCTTGATCAGCGTGAACAGCGGCTGCCCCGCGACCGCATAGGCACCGTCGGCGATCTGAAGGCCGACGACAGTCCCGGAGAATGGCGCGCGCAATGTCGCCACCCGCAAGTCGCGTGCAGCGAGCGCTTCCGTTGCGTCAGCGGCCGCAAGCTGGGCGCTGAGGCTCGCGGTGTCGCCGACCGCTTGCCGCGCCTGATTCGCTTGCTGTGTCGCGGCAGTCAACCCGATGGCGGCATTGCGTTCGTTGGTTCGCGCTTCGTCGATCTGCTGATTGGTGATGTAACCCTTCGCAAGAAGCGGCTCGAGACGGCGCAGCGTGGCTTGCGCCAACGTGAGCTGCTCCTGCGCGTGGCTGATCTGCGTCGCGGCGGCATCGGCGCCGTATCGTTGCGACGTAACTTGTCGACCGGTCAGATTGATTTGCGCCTTCAATGACGCAACTTGCGCTCGCGCCTGGCGCCATCGCAGGTCGAACGGTTCGGGGTCGATATCGACCAGTGGCTGACCTTTCTCCACTCGCTGATTGTTGATGACGTGCAGCGCAATGATGCGGCCGCTGACCTCCGGCGCCATGCCGGCGCTGTACGCGAACAGATGGGCGTCGTGAGTGCGCGGGCGGCGGTCCACGACATACAACGTTGCAACACCAAGAACCACGGCCGCCGACACGGCAAGAAATGCCACCGATCGACCGACCCACGCTTTCGTGCGATTCACGGCCATGACCTAGCCCAGCCACAGCAGCCAGAGAGCGAAGGAGAACGCGAGCGTGAACGCGAGGTACACCAGAATCGGCGCCGGAAGTGCATCTGCGACGCCGACCTTCACGAGCAGTCCGCGCACGGCGATGGTCAGGACCATTGCAACGAGCACGCAGATCATCCACGAGGGAAAGTACGAACCGAGGATGCTTCGCGACGGCGCGGAGCTGCATGCGCTCAAGAGCGTGAATACCGCCGTGGCCGTCGCACCGTGGAGCACCCTTCGTGCAGCGGCATCGACGCGATGGCCTGACGCAGCCGGCTGAGATGTCCTATCGTGGTTCATCGGTCGAGATTGGCTTGCGCGACATGCGATTCAACAGCGCGAGAGGTACTGCGCTGAAACTCAAGAACAACGCGCCGAGAACAAACGACGCGCCGATGGGACCGAGAAGGCTCTCGAGGCCGAGCCAAAGACCGATCAACACATATGCGACGCCTACGAGCGCGAACGCGGCAGCAACGACGCCGAGAGCGAGCTTGCGAGCGGCCGTCCGCAGGGCTTCGGTAACCGTCAGTCGAATGCGGCTCTCCAGAGGCGCGAGCCGCGCTCGAATCGTGGCGATGGAGCCACCGAGCGCGCCAGTTGGATCACGCAGGAACGCAAGAATCCATCGCAATCCTTTCATGTGGCGGTGCTCGTTTGTTCAGCGTCATGGATTGTTCACGCGACCGCGCTGTCTTAGCGAAATCGCACCCGTAGTCAACGGAAGCTCTGCTGGATCATTCGAGACCCGCAGCCGTGCATGTCGTGTCGTCGCGGAAAGTGTGCCGTTGTATCGGTTTGAGACATATGCCCCCTTCGGGGGATGTCGCGCTCGTCATCGGAATCGGATAGTGCACGTGCCTCCATGAGTCCCACACACCATGAGTCACAACATGCCGCGTCGATTCTGGATTGGCGTGCTGATCGGGCTGACGATCGCCGCTCTCGTCTTCGGGCTGACCTAGCGCCGGAGCGCTGCATGTAAACGCGGCGACCCCGCGGGGCTGCCGCAGGCGGCGTGACCGCAGACTTCCCCCGTTGGGGGGATACCGTCTCCATCGTTGAAACCTCACAGTTCGTAGGGATGGACGGCGGTGTTGCGACGACCTGGTCGGTGAGCAATCTCAACGCGATCGATCGCGAGATCGTCCGGCTCGCAACGATCTGTGGAGTGCGGTTGCTCGATGCCGAAGTACTCGATCGGCTGCTGCGCAACGACGCGTCGGTCTGCGCCACCGGCAATGCGTACGCATTCAAGAAGCTTCGCGGCATGGTGATGCTGTACTACCACGCGCGAATGCAGGCCGTGCATCGTCTCGGTGACGCGCCCGCGACGATTCTTGCGCAGTCACTGATGGAGAGACTTTGCACTTTGCGGGAATGCTCGACTCGGCACGCCAACCTACGCGATCAGAGCTTCCTGCCGGGGAGACGAGAAAGTGACGGTGGAAGGCTTGATCACCGTTCGCAGCAGCTTCGGACACGGCGACACGCTTGCCAGGTTCGAGACTGCCATCCGGGCGAACGGTATGTCCGTTGTTGGACGCGTCGATCATGCAGACGGCGCTCTCGAGATCACCGTGTCGCTTGACGCGACGACGCTAATGATGTTCGGCAATCACGCACGCCAGGTCGCGTTGGTGAAGGCGCTTCGACTCATCGCGCTCGAGCTGCCTTTCAAGGTGCTGATCTGGCAGGACGCGACTGGCTCAACTTGCGTTTCGTACACCGATCTTCGGTGGCTTGCGACGCGCTACGGGGCCCAGCGCGACGATGCGTATCTGTTCACCGACATGGCTGTGATGATCGACGGCATCGCGAGAAAGGCTGCATCGCCGCCGTAGCGGCGTAGACTTCACCCATTGCTGACGACGCCTTCTCGGCAATGGCCCTTCACGGACAGCCTGAGCGCTACCGCTTCGGATCCTTCGAGCTGCAGCCCGACGAGCGACAGCTGCTCAAGGACGGTGCAGCGATCACGCTGCGCCCGCGCGCCTTCGATTTGCTGGCCGCGCTCGTGGATCGCGCCGGACACCTCGTCACCAAGGATGAATTGCTCGACCGTGTGTGGCCGAAGATGGTGGTCGAGGAA
>Ga0137373_10009304_pt1 | contig 10319 bp, 11 predicted proteins | sample SagtaG_5_FD_104912 | JGI IMG/M metagenome (GOLD analysis project Ga0137373, IMG submission 104912) | Vadose zone soil microbial communities from Sagehorn Ranch, Mendocino, California, USA - Sage1_R_80_16 metaG | ecosystem: Environmental > Terrestrial > Soil > Vadose zone | place: USA...
GGTCGGGACGGTCAAGGCGCACGTGCATGCGATTTGCGGAAAGCTTGGTGCCTCCAACCGCGTTGAGGCGATCGCCAACGCGCGTCGCCTGGCTTGCTCGCGTAAGCGACAAATAAACCTTCTATTGATCAGAAGATAGATGCGCTCGTCAGGGGTTTAGGGGGACGATCGCTGCAGAGCCCTGAGGCGGTCCAACTGGGCACCGCAGGAAGGAGCGCAGACTGGGATGAACGGGACCGCGGTGGTGTACTGCATCAGCGTGCGCGGCCACCTCAATCCGGAGTGGTCGTCATGGTTCGACGGCGTGACGGTCACTCCACAGCCTGACGGCAGCACGCACCTGGTGGGCAAGATCGTCGACCAGGCTGCCCTGCATGGGCTGCTGGCCAAGATCCGTGACCTGGGGCTGCCGCTGATATCGGTCGAAGAAGGCGACGTTTAGCCCAGCGCGAGAGGAGGTATGGATGGACACTTCCGCCACGCATCCGTTGGTGATTACCCGCATCACGTCGGTGCACGATGGCAGCAGCCGAGCAAGCAATTTCTTTCGGCACTTCATGGAGATGTGCGCCGCGATGTGCATCGGCGAGGCGGCGCTCGACGCAGTAATGCTAGCGACTGCCGCCGCTTTGTTCGGGTACGCGGACCCGCTTCGACAAATCCCGCAGCAGGCCCCCGAGCTGACCGTGCTGGTGATTGCTTTCAACATGTCGGTGCCAATGGCAGCATGGATGCGTTTTCGTGGCATGCAATGGCGTCCGATCAGCGAAATGTCGGCGGCCATGTTCGTCCTGGCCGTCGGTCTAATCGGCGTCGCGTCGCTTGGAGTCATTGAGAAGAGCACGCTCGTCTTCTGGCTCGAGGGGCTGATGATGCCTGCCATGCTGGTACCGATGTTCGTGCGGCTCGACGTGTACACGGCACACCCGGCTTATGGGAGCACAAGGTCTGACGTGGGGGAACTTGCAGCATGAGCCAACTAACGACTCCGATTCCACAGGCAGTTATGCACATTGAGCAGTCTGATCCAAGTCTTCCGCGCTGGCTTATCAAACCGATGGTGGCGTTCGCCCGAGTGGCCAACCCGTGGCTACTCAGAGTTGCGGGCCACAGCGGCGTGCCGATCGCGGCCGTCCACCATCTCGGCCGACGCTCGGGGCGGCGCTACGCCAATCCGGTAACCGCCTTTCCGACGAGCAACGGGTTCGTCATCAGCTTGCCATATGGCAGCGAAACTGACTGGTGCCGCAACGTGCTGGTCTCGGAGAGGGCCTCAATCCGCTGGCAGGGTGTGGAGTACCCAGTCGTGCGCGCGGAGGTTCTCGGCAGAACTGAAGCGCTGCCACTGTTTTCACCGCGCCTCCGCGCCGTTGTCCGGTTGGCAAAGCTACGCCAGTTCCTCAGAGTACACACACGCTCCTGATCGCTCACAAGGGAGGGCACTCATGGCCAGCAAGCAAGCATCAGCGGGCGTTCTCGACGCCAGCACCAGCATAGCGTGGGTCACTGAAGGAGCGGCGGAACCGGCCAGCCTGCCCACACCCGAGCGGCGCCAGGCGCGGACGCTGACGGGCTCCGCCGCCGCCGTCGGGAAATTCCTCCTGCATTTCCTCGAGATGGGGATCGCGATGGGCGTGGGTATGGCCATCTTCGGACCGGTGAAGGGGATGCTGGTCGATCAGGGGTACACCATCCTGCTCGACAGGAGCTCGATCGAATACCAGGCCTGGATGAATCTGTTCATGGCCGTGCCCATGGTGTTGTGGATGCGCGCACGCGGTCACGGCTGGTGGCACGGCGTCGAGATGGGCGCAGCGATGGTTGTGCCGGTGGCGGTCATCCTGTTCGCGTGCAGCCTCGGCATCGAACAGACGCTGCCATGGTTCACGGTGAGTCTGACGGGGATTGCGATGTTCCTGGGAATGCTCGGCTACATGCTGTACCGCCGGCACATGTACACCGGTGGCTACTCCTTCCGCTGGATCCGTCAGCGTCGAAAGCAGGCGTGACGGCCGCGCGGGCGAGCGCTTGGAAAGGAGGACCTCATGGCCAGCATCACTGTCGACCCATCAAAGATTCACGGTCAGGTCGCGATCGGCTTCGAGCCAGTGGAGGACGAGTTTCGTAAGAACTTCGCTCAACGGGCTGACATCGGCGCGGCGTGCACCGTCTATCACGCCGGGACCAAGGTAGCGACCTGTGGGGCGGTTACCGGGATAGCAAGTCCCTAGCGCCATGGGAGGAAGACACGCTCGAGATTGTGTTCTCAACGACCAAAGGTATGGCTGCGATCACATTGGCCATGCTGAACTCGCGAGGCTATCTGAACTACGATGAGAAGGTGGTCACGTATTGGCCGGAGTTCGGCCACAACGGCAAGCAGAACATCACAGTACGCCAGCTCATCTCGCACCAGGCTGGATTGGCTGATCTGGACGTTGACTTCGCCAGGTTCTCTTGCAGCTGCGTGGGGTTTCGGCCGGAGTTGGGCTCGAGCGGCGGTGGAGGGCGATTTGTAGCCGGACTAGACCGCTTCCGCCAGACGGGTCCAACTCCATGCAAGCATGAGTCGCTTGGGAGCTTGCGCGATGCGGTAGAAGCCGCACCAGATGTTGCGCACCAGGGCATGCCCGACAACGAACACAGCGGTGGAACGGCTCGACTTCAATCCACGCATCGGTCTGAGGCGTTCTTTCAAGAAGCCGTGGTCACGTTCGATGCCATTGGTGCGGTAGCGGCCAGTTCGATGCAGTACGCCCGGCACCACCGCGGCCGCCGCACATCGAGCGGCGCACGCCAGGCAGGCGCTATCCAGCGACGGCATCGTCGTATACAGCGATGATGCGCGGCCGCAACTCCTGAGCGGCTTCGGCGCCAGCTCGTGGCGCCGCAACCTGGCGCTGGTCCAGTCCAGCCCCGAGATGTTTGCGGAGCTCATGCCTGCCGAAGCGGATTGCTCTGGCTTGGCGCCACCCGCCGGGCCCGATCTCTCGGGTCCGCGATACCGCGTCGACTCCGGCATCGTCGGGCTGCTCGACACGCTGCCCTGAATCCGCCACAAGCGGGGAGATCTGAGCCATGTCAGTCCCGGAGCGGCCGTGCCCCGCGTGCGGGATCAGGCACACGTTACGGCTGTGGGGTGACCGGTCACTGTGCGCCAACTGCAAGCGCCAGTGGCCCGCCCGGCACCGCCTGGCCGAGTTCGCGCCGCGCCGCACGCGCTCGACACCGAAATACCCGCGCCGATCTATCGCCGTCCGGCCACAACATCAGTACGAGGCATTGCAGCAGCGAAGAGCACTGGAACGAACACGCCAGTACGCGCATGAGTACGCCAGGCGGGCAGGTATTGAGGGCACGATCTCACAAGGCGTACGGCGGTGTGGGCTCCGACGTTCGCGCTATCGCGGCCTCAGCAGGATCCATCTTGGCCACGTCCTAACGGCGGCTGCGCTCAACTACGTGCGAGTCGCCGATTGGCCGGCTGGAGTGCCGCGCGCTCAGACGAGGCCCTCTCGATTCGCCACCCTCATGAACGGGCGGTAACGAATTCGCCCCCGGTATCGGGGCTGCGGGAGAGCCTGAAGCTATCTGGTGATCAGCCGCCAGACTGGCAAATTCATCGTGGTGATCGACAGTGTATGTGTGGCGGTGGGCGATCGAGACCGCCTTCGAGACGATGAAGCTTGGGCCTCGGTCGATTCATGGTCCGCTGCTAGCGGGCTGTCGACCGGCTGCTCTGGGGCGTTGGCCGTCGCCTATGCCGCGCTCGTCGTCGCTGCCCGCGACGGGCCCCTGGCCATCCTGAGCGAACAGGCCACCGCCCTCGTCAAACCGCTGGCCGTCCTCGGCCGCCGCCTCACCGTCGGCAAGCTAGCCGGGGCCATTGGGCTGGCGACTACCAGCGCCACACCGCCGCGCCTGGGCATCCGTCTGGTACACGTGAAAAAGATGAATCCCATTGGAACTGGAGACAACGTGTGTTGACAGACGCGCGACCAGTGCCGTACGTTGACGCAAGCTGCGCCGGGTCGGGGTAGGCGGTCGAATTGAGCCGCGAGCCATAACCGAAGCGACTCGCTGATGTGCCGTCTCACTGGACGCCGAACCGCTCGTGCCGCGAGCGAGTCAGGGGATGGAGATGAGCATAGTCAGACGGCTCCTCTGGCCGACGACGACCGTCGCCCTGGTCGTCAGCATCGCGGCGATCCTCACGGCGATCTTCCGGCCGCCGGTCGTTCAGGCTGCAACCGATTGCCCGGCCGGTACGCGCGAGATTGTGAAGTTCGATAGTCCCGCCGCGGGGACGACAAGTTCGAGCGGAGTCACGCTCGTCGTAAGCGGCGATCAGCAGAGCTTTACGTGGACCAGCACGGTGCCCATTGCCTACGTGTTTGCTAAGGCCGGTTCAGCCCGGGGCGGTACCGACACGTCGACCGAGTATGACTATCGGCCAACCGGTGCGTTGGCTGGTTCGGGCACCACTGCGCCGCGACAGATAAGTCACGTCACCTTCTGCGGATTCGCGACTTCGCCCAGCCCGTCACCGTCCCCCAGTCCGAGCCCATCGCCCAGTCCGAGCCCATCGCCCAGTCCGAGCCCATCGCCCAGCCCGAGCCCATCGCCCAGTCCGAGCCCATCGCCCAGTCCGAGCCCATCGCCCTCACCGAGTCCGTCACCGAGCCCAAGCCCGTCGCCGGCGGCAATCCCGGGTCGCGACCGCCGCATCCAGTAGGGGGTGCGGTGGGTGAGGTCGGGCCAGAAGCGCGGCCAGCGGGCGGGCGGTAGACAAAGGAAGCGACAAGGGCACTTGGCCCCCGCTCAAGCCGGGGAGAGGGCGCCAAGCGATCCCTTGTCCGACGGCGCTGCCGTGCGCACGGCAGCGGCAGTCGCCACCGCTGCCGCCCCTCCGACTCGGGAAGAGAGCGCTGCGGCGGCGCCGGCGTGGCTCGACTATCTCCTCCCGGGCGCTCTGTGCGTCATGGCGCTAGTGCTCTTCCTCCCGCGGTTGGGCACGCCGCGGGAGTACATCCAGGACGAGGTTTACCACGCTTACACCGCCGCGCAATACCTCCAGGGGAACGCGGACGCCTACCTGTGGAACACCACAGCGCCGCCGGGCGTCGCGTACGAGTGGACCCATCCGCCGCTCGGCAAGCTGCTGATCGCCGCCGGCGTGGCGCTCTTCGGCGATAACGCCTTCGGCTGGCGGTATGCCAGCGCGCTCTTCGGCACGATCGGGTTGGCGATCGCGTACGGGCTCGGCCTGCGGCTAACGCGGCGTCGGGCGATCGCCGTCCTCGGGGCCGCACTCTTGCTAGCCGACGGGCTCTACTTCGTCCAGTCGCGGACGGGAATGCCGGACATCTTCGTCCTCGTCTTCATGACCGGGGCGCTCGTGGCCTTCTATGGTTATCTCACTGCGCCACCCGGCGGCGTGCGCTGGCCGATGGTCCGCACCGGCGTGCTGCTGGGCCTGGCGATCGCCACAAAGTGGAACGCTGCGTACGCCTCCGCCTTAATCGCGCTCGTCGTCCTGTGGCGGCTCTACCGGCTCTGGTGGGCCCGCCGGTGGCTCTCGCCCCGGCGAGGCGAGCTACCGGCGGGCGTGCGGGAGCATCTGCTCTGGCTGCCCCTCGGGCTGGTCGCGCTCCCGCTGGCCATCTACGCGCTCTCGTACGTGCCGTTCTTCCTCACAGGGCACAGCGTCTCGCAGTTCACCGAGTTGCAGCGGCAAATGTACTACTACCACACACACCTCAAGGAGACGCACGCCTACCAGTCGCAGTGGTGGTCCTGGCCGCTGGCGCTGCGCCCGGTCTGGTACTACACGACGCGGTCCGGCGACCTGGTGGCCAATGTCTACGCCAACGGCAACCCCCTCCTCTACTGGGCTTTCCTGCCCGCGGTGGTCTGGGTCGGCCGGCGCTGGTGGGGGGAGCGCAACGCGGCGCTGATCGTGCTGGCCACCGGCTTTTTCGGCCAGTGGCTGCCCTGGGCACTCTCGCCACGCATCTCCTTTGTCTATCACTTCTTGCCGGCGGTGCCGTTCGGCTGCCTGGCAGTTGCGACGGCGTTACTGGAGTTGTGGGGGAAACACGGCCGCTGGCGGGCGGTCGCGATCGGCTACGCCGCGCTCGTCGCCTTCGCCTTCGCCTTCTTCTTCCCAATCTACGCCGCGGTGCCGCAGACCGCGGCGCGCTTTGATCTGCGTCTGTGGTTGCCTAGCTGGCGGTAAGGCCCTCCGGGCAAGGGCGGGGAAGGAAGATGTCCGGCATTCTCACAGGAATCCAGGCTAGCGGGACTGAACGACGCGAGGCCGTCAACAGCACCTCCCGGATCTTTACCGGCCAGCGGGGGCGAGATCCGTGACCGGCCCTCCAGGACAGGTGCATCGGGTGAGCTGTCTCCACCTGCTCATCGCGGCGATCGGCGCGTGGACGACGCCAACATCTGGAGGACGCGATCGCCGCCGCGAGCAGAGTGAGAAACAATCCCGGACGAACACATCGCCCACCTCACCCTTGCCGTGCAACCACGTCAATCTGCTGGTGCAGTCCACCTTCGATGCAGCCAGGCGCGCTCCCTCGAGCACCGGCGGCCACTACGGAACGGGGGAGAGGGTGATGGCGATAACGACGCTTCACGGTTTGAACGGGACCAGCGGCGCCCTTTGCCTGCTCGTCTTAGCGGGGATTTCGTCGGAGAAAATGTCGGAACCCCGATACCGCCGCGGCGGGCCGCCGATCGCTGCGGGCAGACGCCGGGAGACGCGGGCGCCCGCAACGCCTCGGCGCACCCCCGTCTAGAGGCCCCGGTGGCCGCCTGTGCGCCGCGGACGTATGGTGGGCGGGCGGCCGATGGGCGCCTCACGAATCGAGCGCGAGGAACGTGTCCATCTGTCCCTAGCACGTTTCCCCCGCCACAATCGTGGAGGACGGGCTTGGCCAGCGCTACTGGACGCCGCCCCGCACATCCAACACCATGTAGTTCTGCGTACTGATTACTACCGGGTAGCGCTCCTGAAACGCCGCGACATTTGCCCCTAACTCGTTGCGCTCGAAGGGGCCGATCACCACGTAGTCGACGCCATACACCGCAAGCAGCGCGGAAGCGCGCGCCCCGAAGGCATAGATCTCCCTCAGATCCCGTTCGCGCCCGGTCGCGTCAATCCCGTGAGTCCATAGCCAACCAGGATAGCCCATCACCACACGGCGGCCCGTCAACATCGGCACCGGATGATTGTTCTGCAAGCCCACTGCAAAGACCGATCGCTCCGGCGTCTGAGCCAGAACCAGATCGGCCAGCGCGATGTCCTCGGTGTTGGCAAGTTGGTAGCGATCCCGACCCAGCAGCTGGTTCAGGTTGATCAGCAGGCCTGAGAACGTCATCGTCATCACGATAAAGATCAGCAGCCCGTGCACCACGATCGAGCGCTGCTGCCGCCACGTTTGCGTCATTAGGGCAGCGACCAAGATCGTGACCGCCAAAAACCAATAACCAAATACCTTGTGATTGTCCCAATCCCACGGCTGAAGGACCACGAGATTGGCGATCACGAAGACAGGCATGAAACCCCACAGGAAGCGCCTCGATCGCGCAGGCAGCAGATCACGCTCGGCTAACGCGGGAAGCAGCAGCGGCAGAAACGCGCCCAGATTCTTAAGCCAGAACCAGGGCCACGAGTCGGGTGACGCGATCCACCCCACTTGCAGCCGGAGCGCCGCTGTTGCTCCGCGACTCCCCCCGTGCTGGATGTAGAGCTGCGGCGCGGCCAGCAGCACCCACACGCTGAAGAAGAGCAGCCACCAGCGCGATGGAAAGAGCAAAAACAGGAACGGTAGGATCAGCGCCAGCGAAAGCAGCGTGCTCAAATGCGCCAGCGGCAGCAGACCAGCGGTGATCCCGGCCAGCAGAAACCACCGCCACTCGCGATTTTCGACCGCGATCAGCAGCAGTGTCAGGCACAGCAGACCGAGCGGCAGGCCATACAGGTAGCCGCGCTGGGGCATGATAAACGCGAAGTACATGTTTTCCCAGTGGAAGTTGGCCTGGCTCTGCCGGTTGGCGTTCCACGGCTGGTGCAGCAGCGTGCCGAGTACGTCGTGCGATGTGTTCATATCCCCGACGGTCAATACCCAGCCCAAGCCCCCGCCAAGCAGAAACAGGATCAGCGCCAGCGTCGCCGCGGTGCGATCCATGGTGAGCCGCCGGGCGAAGGCGTACAGGCCAAGCGCGATCAATACCGAGAAGATGAAGCTCGGCAGCGTCAGCGACGTCGGCGAATCGACGCCCAGAGAGACCAGCGCTGCCGAGGTCAGCGAGCTAAGGTAGTGGTAGTCGTAGACATGCCCGACCACACGTGGATGCATGGGCGGAAAGTTGTCGCTGTAGGCAAATGCCATGACATCGCCGAGGTGCTGCGACCAGTCGCCCCAGATGTTGATATGACCGGCCCACAATTCACCGGACGTGGGGGTCAGTGCACTTGCCCACAAAATAGCCCAGCGCAGCACGAACCCGCTGAGCACCAGGAGTGGCACCGCACGCACGCTGAGCCAGCGCACCCGCTGCGGTGCCGTCACGATTCCACTGGTTGGCGGTCTACCGAAGCGCCTGAGCGACCGCTTATCCAGCGCCTGCCAGTCGGGCCACAGGAGCGCTGCGCCGATCGCCGAGATCGCGCCGGTCACTGCCACTACGATCGGGTTGAGACCGAAGCTGCAGGCCAGACCTAGCAGCAACAACGACGATCCGACGACGCCAAGCGGCAGCCCGTAGGCGATCCGCTCAAGCGAATCGAGCATCGGGGTAAATCGCCGTAACAACGCAAGACCTGGCGCCCCCATCGCAGAGAGCAGCACCAAGGCCGCAACGAGCGTGGCGAGATGCGTGGTGTGCAACACCTGTGAATGCAGGGTAAAAGTAGGCCAAGTGACCCGGGTAAGTCGGGATAAAAGTGGCCACGTAGACCAGCGCGGGTCTCTTTGGGCTGGATCCTTGTTCATGATACGCAGCGTGCGGGCGCCGTAGTCGGTCCAGTTGAATGTGGGCAAAGCCGAAGGCTTGTCCACGCCGTGCGTCAGCAGGGCGGCATTTGCCCAGACGGCCCCCGGTCGCGCGCGTTGTTGATAATTTCCACGGCGCTGGTGGCAGCGGCATCCTCCTTCTGTTGGTGAGCATCTGGTTCGCTTGGTGCTTTAGTGGCGTAAGTCGGAAGGGGCGGGTCGGTGAGCACCTCGACGCCAGGTGGGAGGTGCTTACCAAGGTAGAAGCTCCAAATGCGTTGGCGGTAGTCCCGATAGAACCCGTACCAGTACGGCGCTGGCGAGCCGACGACGAACTGGCCATCTCACGCTCCTCCCGGTCCTCTGAACTGCTTGCCTGGTCGAGGTTTATGAGCGTCGTCGGCGTCACGCATTCACTTAGGTTCCGTACGTTCTCGCGCAGGGGGCCGACGATAGTTGCGCCTGGATGCTCACCCAGGCACTGCCCGTCGAGACCGCCGTCTCGGAACACTGGCGGCGCGACCCAGTGCGGGCCGTACGCGCAATCGGCCGCGGACTGCGCGCTGTCCACGACGCGTTGCCGGTCGACACGTGTCCGTTCTCGTGGTCGCTCGAACAGCGTCTTGCAGATGTGGAGAAACGTAATGGGGGAAGAGAAGGGATTCGCGCTGTCGCCAGTTCGTGCTCGGGAGATGCGACGTTTTCTCGAGCGCAACGGCTACGAGGTTGTGCCCGGCCAACACAAACACCTGAGGCTTCGGCACGATCGCCATGGCAACGTGCTGCTCCCACTCAGACCAGGCGACAACCTGAGTTATGTGGCGGTTAAGCAAATCGCCGCTGCGCTCGGCATGGAACCTGAGGACCTGATTCGCCAGAGTAGATGACAACTCGGGTTGGCGTTGATGTGGGCCGGCTGCCGAGACATCACTCGCGAGGCGTCCGCTCCTCTCGCAGCATCAATACGTAATCCAGATCGGGTGTGTCGGTGGGCTGTGTCGACAGCCAGGAAAGAACTTGTGAATGTCATTCACCGCGACGATTAGCAACTGTCTTGGTTGTCAAGCACCAGCTGGGTCGGACCATGGCGTCTGATGTCGGGCCATGGCATTGAGAATCCTGAGCAGCTTGTGCATACATGCGGTCAGCGCCAGTTTCTTGGGTTTGTGCATGTCGAGAAGGCGCTGATAGAAGCTCTGGATCATAGGATTACGCCTGGTGGCGACCAGGGTGGCCATGTACAGTGCAGCTCGCACGCTGGCGCGGCCACCCCAGATGACACGCTTGCCTTGCTTTTTGCCACTGTCCTGA
>Ga0137373_10009331_pt1 | contig 10303 bp, 10 predicted proteins | sample SagtaG_5_FD_104912 | JGI IMG/M metagenome (GOLD analysis project Ga0137373, IMG submission 104912) | Vadose zone soil microbial communities from Sagehorn Ranch, Mendocino, California, USA - Sage1_R_80_16 metaG | ecosystem: Environmental > Terrestrial > Soil > Vadose zone | place: USA...
GCACCACGCCGGGAATGACCAGCGGCAAGGAGGCGACCTGATCGAGCACAGCCCGAGACCGGATTCGGGTGCGGACCATGACCCAGGCGGCCAGAGCCGTGATGAGGACGACCGTGGTGGCGCTGATGACGCCGATGGCCAGGCTGTTCTGGACGCTCAGCAAGATGGCCGAGTTCCGAAAGACGATGGCGTAATTGTTCAGCGTGAGCTGCTCCCAGAGAGAGCCCCTCGAGCCAAAGGATGGCAGGAATGACGCGAAGACGATGTAGGCGACCGGGAGGAACTGCAAGCTGACCGCGGCGAGGATGAACGCGCCGGCCAGGTAGCGTCCTCGACCGAGGTCGGTGAGCCTTGGTCGAAATCCCTTGCCGGTAATGGTGGCGTAGCGCGCAGCGTGGCGAGTTGCCCGCGAGTACAGGTAGATACAAACCGTCAGAAAGGCCAGCAGCAGGACGCCGTACGCACTGGAGTACGAGTAGTCCGGCACGGGCTGCCCCTGGACATTGAGGTACACCTCGGTCGTCAACACGTAGATCTTGGCCGGCACGCCGAGCAGCAGGGGGACTTCGAAGGCTTGCACGGAGCGGATAAACGTGAGCACAACCACCGACAGCACGGCCGGCAGGGCCAGCTGGGCCGTGATCCGGCGGAGCGTCGGCCAGATGCCGGCTCCGCTCACAAAGGCCGCCTCCTCCAGGGCGGGATCCATCGAGCGAAAGCTCGCCGACATCATCAGGAAGACGACCGGGATCCAGACAATCCCCTCCACCAGGATCATCGCCGGCATCGAGAACACGTCGAGAAGCACGGCGTCGGTCCGGAAGATGGCCCGAAACAACTGGTTCACGGCCCCCGTCCGTGGCCCGAGAATGAGGATCCAGCCGATCGTCCGCAGGATGCCAGGGACCGCGAAACTGACGAAGGTCGCAGCGTACACGAGCTGCTTGAAGGGCGCGTTCGTCCGTTCCGTACACCATGCCAGACTGCCGCCGAGCACGAGCCCGGCCAGCGTGCTGCCGATCGCGAAGGTCAGGGTGCCCCCGATCAGGCTCGGCAGTGACGGCGAGGACAGGATCGTGGCGTAGGCGCCGAGGGAGAGCACTCCTTCACGCCCGACCCGCTCCCCGACGACCAGGCTTGACCGAACGAGCATCAGAATCGGCGGGACCACCAGCACCACCAGGATCGCCAGGACGATCCCGAAGACTACATGCTCGGCGCCGAGCCTGGACGCGCTTCGGCCCGCCGCCAGCCGCTCAGCGCCTGGCGCTTCGGTAAGTGCATGATCCGCCACGACGGCCTGATGCATCGGATGCTGCCCTGGCCCCGAGCCCTCGCCGTTCGCGGGGGCCAGGGACCGAAGGTGAGGGCCTCCTCAGATCAAACGCGGAAGATGGCTTTGAACAGGTTGTCCCAGAGCTTGACGTCCTGTTCGATCTGCTCGCCCGTCTTGCCTGCCTCGGGAATCCAGAATTTGAACGGCACAGGCTCGGAGGCGGTGGTGTACCCATTGTCGTGAAAGATCTTCTGGCCGTCCTCGCTGAAGAGGAAGTCCAGGTACAGCAGACCCGCGTGGGGATGAGGCCCCTTGGCGGCGAAGGCGCCCTGGCCGGGATTACCGGTCGCGGGCTCGAGGGCGACCCACTTGACCGGCGCATCTGGAGAATCTACGAGCATCTGATCGACGTGATCTCGGAAGATCGTCGGCGAGGCGGGGAATTCGCCCTTGGCGATCAGGTCGAGGACCGCCTTGCCCGAGACCTGCTGCACCGACGGCTTCTGCTGCTCGGCCAGCTGAGTCAGAAACCGCTTGCCCTTCTCTTCGCCCATCGTCTGAAGGACTGTGCCGAGCCACCTCTTGCCGGTATCTGTTCCAGTAAGTGCGAGCTTCCCCGCCAGGCTCGGGCTGAGGAGGTCTTCGAGCGCCTTGGGGACCGCGCTCGCCGGGACCAGGGTGGTGTTGTAACCGAAGGATATGTACGAGATGCGGACGGTGGCGCTCTCGACCAAGTTCTGGCCGGCTGTGGTCTTGAAAGAGTCCGGGACCATCGCTAGCGTGGGCGAGTAGTACGGGGTGACCAGCTTTGCCTCGACCAGGACTTTAATTGCCGAGATCTGCGACTCGAGCACGTCGAAGCTGGGCTGGCCGGCCTGCGCCTCCTGCGTCGCTTTGGTCAAAAGCTCGTTCTGGGCACCGCGAAACACCTCCGTGTTCATGAACGGGTATCTCTGCTTGTAACCGTCCAGCAGGCGGTCCACGATCGGTCCGGCGAGGGACGTGTACCACGTCATGGTGCTTTCCTTGCGGGCGCCTTCCTCGAGGACCTGCTGGCGGTCGGCGCCCTGGTAGACGGCCAGCTCGGAGGCTGTGGTCGGCTTGGCCGCCACCTTCGCGGGGGCCGCTGGCGCGGGGACGGGTTTTGTCGGCTCGGCAGCCGCCACGGTTGGCGGCGGGACCGGCGGGGCGGCGGTGGGCGCGGGTGCCGCCGGGGGCGCACAGGCCGCGGCAAGGCTCAGCGCCCAGGCAAAGAGCAACAAGCGCGCTTGGGAACGCCGATTCCAGATGGCTCGCACCATTGCCGTCCTCCTCACGTGCTGGAGACTACGCGGCACGGGACTGGATTGTATCGCCTGTCGTGTAGACTGGGGAGGGCGCGTGCCTGGCGGACGAAGGAGAGTCAGGAACCGAGGAGGGTGGTGATGGAGTACGGCATCTTCGCGCTCATGTCCCGGGGGGACCTGTCCCGCCCAGCCGCTCGGATCCTGGACGACGGGATCGAGCAGATCGTGGCGGCCGAGGCGCTCGGCTTCCAGTCGGTCTGGCTGGCCGAGCACCACTTTTCGAGCTACAGCGTGATCCCAAACCCGCTCCAGTTGGCGATCAAGCTCTCCGAGCGGACCAGCCGCATCACGCTCGGCACCGCCGTCCTGGTGCCGCCCTTCTACCATGGGCTGCGGCTTGCCGAGGACGTGGTGATGGCCGACGTGCTGACTGGCGGGCGGCTGCGCGTGGGGGTTGGGCGCGGCTACCAGCGCTACGAGTTCGAGCGCTACGGGCTTTCAGTTGATGACTCGCGCGCCATGTTCGAGGAGAACGTGGAGATCCTGCGGCTCGCCCTGACCCAGGAGACCTTCTCCTTCAAGGGGCGCTACTTCCAGATCCCTGAGACTGCCCTTCAGATCCGGCCGCTCCAGCAGCCGCATCCCGAGATTTGGGTGGCGGTATCCACGCCGGAGACCATCGCCTGGGCCGTCGAGCGCGACTACGCCCTGATCACCTCGGCCAGCGCGCGTCCCACCGACCATATTCGCCGCGTTCGCCGCGACTACGACGAGCAGCTCCGGGCCGCGGGTCGTCCGCTCGACGGCGCCCGCTTCGCCATCCAGCGCTACGCCTACGTGACCGACGACCGTCAGGACGCCCTGGAGGCCACCCAGCACGTGCTGTGGACCTACCGCGTAGCCGAGAACTACCGCGCCGGGTCTGGCCCAGCCAATAACGGCATCGCCAACTCGTCGCCGGTGGCCCAGGAGCCAACCCCCGAGGAGCTTGTCGACCGCCTGGTCTTTGGCGACCCCGAGACCTGCATCCGCAAGCTCCAGCGCGACGTGGACGACTGCCGCCCGACCCACCTGAGCCTCGTCACGTGCTTCGGCGGCTTCCAGCACGAGCGTGCCCTCCGCTCGCTGCGTCGCTTAGCGGAGGAGGTGCTGCCCTACATCAAGGAGCCGGTTGGCGTGAGCTGAGCGCGGATCGGGCTTCGGGGCTGCTGGCGCCGGGCGCGATCTACAGGGCGCTGGCTGCCAGGGTCCTAAGCCGATTTCCGACGCCGCTTGGCGTGCACTGCTCGCTTCGCGAGCGCGTCACCTATCGCCAACCAGGTCGTCGTTCCATCGTCGTTGTGGCGAGCTAAAGCCAGCGCACCCGGGTAGGACGGCGCGTTCAAGCCGATCAGCTCATGAGCGGCGGCAAGAGCGTCCGATTCGGACTCGAAGTCCTCGACCAGATTGCGCGACCTGGTGTCCCACAACTCGAAGTGCATGCCGATTAGTGTAGTCCTTCGGCGGGGTGCACGGACACTACGCCGGCGAGCAGCACCCCGGATCGCCCCAGAGAGTGTAATGATACGGGTTGCGACCGGTCTGTTCGACGCGAATCGGCGCTTGCGGGCTAACGCGCAGTTCGGCGATGTACGCGCCGAGCCAGGGCGAGTCACGCGCCTTGGTGATCGCGGCGGCGAGTGAAGAGAGATGCGAGACGCCACGCCAGCGGTCCCGATCTCGCGCCGAGAGCCGGCGGCGAGGCCGGGCGCCCAGCGCTTCGTTCGACATGAAGTCTGCAAGAGCAGGCGGGCTGGTTCCAACAATTCGGTAGAAGCGCAGCTTCGGACTACGCGCTGTCACGGCTACGCCCTTGGACAAGATCGTCGCGATCCGCTAGGCGGGGCTCGGGATAATCGGCAGGAGTAGGTAGGAGCCCCTGGCGTCGCCGGTGTGGAGCGTGACCTTGCCGCCGAAGATACCGGGCGGCCGATCACGCTGGTTGGTGTGTGTGAACGGCCCACACCCGCGAGCCGGATAGGGGACCGCCGGTGCTGTGTGGTGCCTGCCTGTGTACTCGTAGTCCTTGCCGCGGACGGTGAGCCCAATCCGGTAGCCGGCCGGGGCCACGACGCAGGTCGGCCAGATCTCGACATCCAGCTCGTAGACCTCGCCCGGCCCGAGCGGTCGGATCTCGTCGTGCGGGTGGTAGGGGCGGTACTTCGCGCTCAGGCGCGGATCCAGCTTGCGGTGCGAGGCTCGCAGCCAACCCTGGCCGACTGGGGTGTGCGGGTCCAGCGCTCCCTGGAAGATGATCTCCTCGCCCTCGGGGTCGAACAGCCGCAGCACCAGGAAGAGGTCGGCGTCGGACGTCGAGGACGAGACGAAGAGTTTCGCGGCGACCGGACCGGTCACCTCGGTCTCGTGCGTCAGCGGCGACGTCGTGAACGTGACACCGTCGCCGAGCGCGGCGTACTCGATCGTGCCGGCCCCCTCGATGCGTCGCCAGCTCAGGCGACGGTCGGCCGCGTCGAGGTGGAGCTTTGTCCACTGCGTGCTGGCCAGCGGCCATTCGTCCGCGTGACGCTCGACGAACCTGTCTACATGGCGCACCTGGAGCTGAACGCGGGGCTGCTTGTCCCAGCCATTGTCGAGCCCCTTCAGGAAATGGTCGAAGAACCGCTTCTGAAGGTCGCGACCGTAGTTCGTGTAGAAATGGGTCCAATGCTCCAGGCCGTGCACTTCGAGCCACTTCTGCGCCGACGATGAGCGGCTGAAGCCCTCGAAGTTGCCGCGTGGGTGGAGGCCCTGGCCGCCCCAGTTGGCGGCTGACAGCAGCGGCACCGTGATCTTCGAGAAGTCGGGCGTCCGGCCGCGGTAGTACTCGTCGTCCAGTGGGTGAGCCAGGACGTCCGCCGCGAGGTCGGCCCGATTCCGGTCCAGTTCCTCGTCCGCCAGGTAGAGCGGCCCGGCCACGGGCTCGCCGTGAATGGGGCTCTTCGGCGCTCGGTTGCCCCGCCCCTGCTGCACGGAGATGACCTGGCGTGGATACCAGTTCGCCGCGAAGTCGCACAGGATACCGCCGTGGCGATGTACCTCGCGGTACCAGTCGGACGCGCCCTCCCAGGGACAGATGGCCGCCAGGTGCGGCGGCTGCAACGCGGCGACTTGCCAGGCGTTCATGGCGTAGTAGGAGATGCCGGACAGCCCGACCTTGCCGTTGCTCCATGGCTGCGTACCAGCCCACTCGATGCAGTGGTAGAGGTCTTTGGTCTCGCGGGGCGACCAGCAGTCGAGGTAGCCTGGCGAGTTGCCGGCCCCGCGCGAATCGACTCGCACGCAGGCGTAGCCGTGTGGCACCCACTTCTCTGGATCGACGACCTCCCAATTCTGATACTTGTTGGTCGAGCCCGCCCTCACGTCCGGATGCTGCTCAGCCATCCGCTGCCACTGAAGCGGGTAACCCTCCTGGAAGGCGAGGCCCTTGGCGTAGGGCCCGTACGACACGATGACCGCATACTGGCCTTGCTCGACCGGGCGGTACACGTCAGCCCGCAGCACGAGCCCGTCGTCCATCGGGATCGGCGCGTCCCAGTCGATCCGCATCCCGTCCGCGCCCAGGCTCCCCCCCGCGACGGGGCTGTGTTCGCTCATCTCCCCTCCCCTGCCCGAACCGCAGTCGCCGCCTTTCCTGACTCTGCCGACCCGGGCTCGCGTCCAGGCCCGGACGGAGCGGGCGTCTAGGCTGGCTCTGCTCGACGATCTCTAGACGCTGCTGCCGAGGGCAGCAGCCGGCCAGGGCCAAGCCGTCCACTCTGGCTGCACGCGACGTAGATAACCCCCTCGGCGGCTGCGCAGTAGGTGCCGCTGGGCGGACCGGCCACGTCGTGCTCGAGCTTGCCCCGTTCGGCGAGCCAGCGCAGAAATAGGATGTGGTTCGGGTCTGGGTCTTGAGGCTCCCGAACGAACATCTGGAGAGTAACGGTCGTACGTTCCGAGCAGTTCCATGGGCCCGAACCCTTGAGACGTCGGTGGCGCAAGGCTGAGTGCCTGTTTCCCAACTAATTCCAATGCAACTGGCGTGCCACGACACTGAGCGCACCCCGATCCAGGTACACTCCCAGGATGGTGCTGTTACATTTGCTCTTCCTGTCCGGAAGCTTGCTGGCACAGACCCTGCGAGGGTTCAGACGGGCTCACAGAGGAGGTTTGGGGGGAGGCTCTCTATGATGACCATTGTGTCTCGCGTAACCATCGAACCGGGCAAGGAGCCCGGATGGGACGCTGCTTTTCGCGAACGACTGGCCGATGCGAAGAAGCAGCCAGGCTGGATCGCCGGGCAGCTGTGCATCCCAGCGGACGCTGTGAACAAGCGCGTCGTCGTCGGGACGTGGGAAACGCGGGCCGACTGGGAGGCCTGGCACGCGACCGAAGCCTTTCAGAGCACACGTGAGCAGATGGAAGGAGTCGAAACAGACAGCCGCGAGGAATGGTGGCACGAGGTCATCGTCGCGGAGCATCGCTAGCACACGCAGCGCGGCGCCGACGATCCCTAGGAGTCGCATCCATCGTTCACACGTCATTCCCAATCTTACGAGAGGCGGGCTGTTCCTTCTCGCTAACGCCGCGCAGGTGCTTCTTGCCTGGCATGTTGCCTGCAATCTCCGTCGAAGTTCGCAAACTCGTTTCTTGAGAAAGGTCGATGCAGATCGCGTGCCAGCCGCCAACGCTGACGTACCGTCTATCAAACCAGCACTGGACTAGAAGGCCCGGCACTGCGTGTGGCAGGCGAGGATCACTGCGGCCCGGTCAACCGCTGGACCTTCTCCAAGAGTTCGTCGATCTCGAAGGGCTTGAACAGGATCTCGCAGCCTTGCTCGTGCAGCCGCGCCTCGACCGCCCGGACTTCGTTCACCGCCGCCGAACAGACCAGGATCGGAATCTTGGCAGTCTCGGGGTCCAGCTTGAGCATGTCCAGCACCTGCCACTCACCCACTCCCACGATGCGCACGTCGAGGATCACGAGGGCTGGCATCGCCTTCTTGACGAACGCGTACGCACGCTGTCCCTCCTGGCAAACCTCGACCCGATACCCTTCCTCCTGGAGGAGGGTCTGGGCGAGCTCCAGGAACTCGGGGTTATCGTTCACGACGACGATCGTGGCCTTCGGGCGGCCGTTTGGCCTGTCACGTTTCGGCGGCATCGGCGCACGCTCCTCCACAAGCGTCTTGGGGATGATCTCGCCTCCCGTCGTCAAGAGGGAAGCGCACGATCAGAGGGAATTGGTGGCGACACTGTACCAGGCCTGACTGGTGCGCTCCAGAGCGGTCCGATGGCCTCGCGGAGCTTCATTCCCGACCGGCGCGACAACCCGCCTCTGCCTGCCCCGCGCGGGGACCCGGCCGCCAGATCCAACCGAATCGGGAGGACAGCAATGCGAGACCGGCGAAACATCCTGAGCACGGCCTGGAGGCCGACCCACGAGCACCGCGCTCAGCTCCGTCTCCAGTCGAAGATCGCACATCGGCCGCGAGGCACGCACCTTGCGCTTATGCTGATCAGACGGGCGCCACGCTCGGCGCCCTGCTCACGAAGGACGGACGTATGCGGGGCAAGCCACGCATGCTGATCGCTGAAGACGACCGGACGATCGCTGCACTCATGCGTGACGTCCTGGAGGAGGACTTCCGAGTCGACACCGCGTCCGACGGCTTGGATGCGATCATGAGGGCGCGCCGCCACCCACCCGACATCGTCCTCATGGACGCCGAGATGCCCAAGATGGACGGCTACCAGGCGTGCCGCGCGCTCCGCCGTCGGCCGGAGACGGCGGCGGTGCCGATCATCTTCGTGACGGCTAAGACGCAGCCAGCAGCCGTCAGCGCGGCGTTTGAAGCTGGGGCCACCGACTACCTGCCCAAACCGTTCAGCATCGCCCAGCTGCGCGCCCGGGCCCATACCTGCGTCATGCGAGGCCTGCACTGATCCTCTCGAGTGCGGCCATATTCGCCGACCTGGGCTAGTGGCACGCACCCTGCATTCTGGGACAGCCGGACGATCCCAATGACCTGTGAAGGAGGCGACGATGCAGCGCGCTGAACGGTCGATTAGAGTCGCCGCACCCGTGTCTGACGTCTACAATTTCTGGCGAGACTTTGAGAACTTCCCGGCCTTCATGGAGCACGTCGAGGCGGTCACGTATCTCGACGTCGATGGGCGTGCCTCCCACTGGAAGCTGAAGGGCCCACTGGGCACCTCGGTGGAGTTCGACGCGAGGATGACGCACGAGGAGCCCAATCGTTCCATCGGGTGGAACTCCACTGGCGGATCTATCGAGACGTCGGGTGAAGTCACCTTCACCGATCTGGCGGATAACACGCAGGTCCACGTCGTGATGCAGTGGGCGGATCCGCCAGGCGGGGCGGTCGGAGAGACTGCGTCGCGCCTGCTGATGGACCCGGAGGGCAGGCTCGAGAAAGACCTCCAGCGGTTCAAGGACATCGTCGAGGGTCGCATCGGGTCCGGCATGCGTCGCTAGATCGCGACTACGTTGCCGAACGCCAAACGACGGTGTTCCTCCGACTCCAGTGGCGAGGTTTCACGAGCGTCTAAAGCGATCTGGGCTTGCTCGCTTCTGGGCCAAGTACTCGGCTGACAGAGCGGATGAGGGGGCCGTCCTGATCGCCTGGCAGGCGCTGTTCTCGCTCTTTCCGCTCCTGCTGGGCCTGCTGGCCATCTTCGGACTCGTGCTGCACGACGATGCCCGCCGCCAGTCGCTGGCGAGCGCCGTCACAACGCTGTTCCCGAGCCAGGTCACCAGCTTGCTCAGCTTCATGGAGGAGACCCGCGCGCTGGGTGGCGTGCTCGGGATCGTCAGCTTGATCGGCCTGCTCTGGAGTGGTTCGGCGTTGTTTGGATCGATGGCGCAGGTCTTCAACCGCTTCTATGGGGCGGCCGATCGCGGCTTCGTCGGCCAGAGGCTGATGGCTTTCACGATGATGGCAGTGTACGTTGTGCTGATCCCGATCTCCCTCCTGGCGGCTGGCATCTCCACGGCCCTGGTCGGGATCTCCGAGCGGGTGTTGTCCTTTCAAGTGCCCGGCTTCGCCCTCGCCCTGGGTTGGCCGGCGTCGCTTGGTTCGGCGATGCTGATGTTTCTGGCGGTGTACCGGGTTGTGCCCAACACGCCACTCGGCTTGGCCGATGTCTGGAAGGGCGCCACGCTGGCTGGTGTGCTGTTCGTTCTGTTGAACCAGGTCTTTCCGCTCTATCTGCGGCTCTTCGGCGGCGGCTTCGAGGCGTACAAGACGCTCGGGCTGCTCTTGCTGCTCATGACCTGGCTGTACTTCCTTGCGCGGATCCTCGTTCTCGGGGCGGAGCTCAACGCCTTTCTCGACGCTCAGGGCCAGAGGCTCGAAGCGACGCCCGCCTAGCCCTCAGCGGAGGCGCGCCGGCTAACCGATCGCAGCCCGACCGACGGCAAACTGATTCTCTGGGCCGGGCTCTCCGCCGGCGTGACGGGCCTGACGCTGGCCGCGGCCCGACGGACCGCGGCCGGCCTCTGGCGGGTGATCATGCGCGAGGAGCCGCCGCCCGCCTGAATCAGCCTACTGGAAGTCCGTGTCGACCCTGGTGGTTTGAGTGCGAACGCCGGTCCGCGTCTCGCCGAGAAGAAGCCAGACGATCTCCGCGAGCACCCAGGCAATCAACGCGTACACGAGGATTGCCACCAGTGAGTGCCATTCCAGCACGCTTCCGTCGA
>Ga0137373_10009344_pt1 | contig 10297 bp, 8 predicted proteins | sample SagtaG_5_FD_104912 | JGI IMG/M metagenome (GOLD analysis project Ga0137373, IMG submission 104912) | Vadose zone soil microbial communities from Sagehorn Ranch, Mendocino, California, USA - Sage1_R_80_16 metaG | ecosystem: Environmental > Terrestrial > Soil > Vadose zone | place: USA: California...
AACCGAAAACCATTTCTCCGTCTTCGGGTCGAATCCCACCAGCTGATTCGGTTGCACGCCAGTCTCAACCAGCCATACGCGATCCTTGTCGTCCGCCGCCATTGCATAAGGCAGTGACCCGGCCCCGGACGGAAGAGCCCATTCCCTGACTTTACTGCTCCGCGGGTCGAACCTCCCCAGCATTCCTCGCGTGTAATCCGCGTACCACAACAAACCGTCTGACGTGGCAGCGATTCGCCGTGGATGCGTCTTCGCATTCGGCAGTGGGTACTCGGTGATCTTCATCGAGCTTCGATCGATCTTCCCGATGCGATTGCTTCCGAACTCGACGAACCAGGGCTCATCCGCACGATCTACTACGATGCCATACGGCAATGCGCGACTCGTCGCGACCTTCTGTAATCGGACCTTTCCCGTTTTCGTATCGAGATGGCCGACGAAGTTTCCCCGCTGAACGGTGAACCAGATGCCGCCCTCGCGATCGAAGACGAGCGTGTGCGGATCACCCGCGGCACGATCCGGCATTGCGTACGTGGTGGCCTTTCCGGTCGCGGGATCCAGACGGCCGATCCGTGCGTTACGGTTTCCTGCGTACCAGATGATACCGGACCGATCCACTATAAGGTTGTGGGGGAAGGTGCCTGCCTCGATCTCGAGCCTGCGAAACTGGCCGGTAACCGGATCGAGGCGACCGATGTAGTTCCCCTCCTGCCCCACGAACCACACCGTGCCCCGACCGTCCACATACGGATCGCGGGGACGCGTTTTGGACCATGGTACCGTCCACTCGGTGATCTCTACCGGGTTGGCGTTCGCGGCAGGGGTGGGATTCGCGCTGGAGCCGGATGCGCGCAACATCAGCATGGGTAACAACGCGACGAAAACACGAAACAAGTTGGAGGCTCGCATAAATTCTCCTGACGTCAGTCGCTCATGACTCAGTGTGCAGGATTAGTGCTCGCATTTCAAGAATAACTGCGGGAGCGTTTTGAGTGGACCGTTTTACCGTTTTGTGTTCTTCCGTTGGTCAGTGCACACCCGACGGTTCAATTGACCGCCTAGGTGTGCACGTGCGGTTAAACGGGAAGACTGAATAACGGAATAACGGTTAACTCATTACGCTCCCGCAGTGCAGAAGTAATCGTCAATACCTAGACCGTCTTTCGTATATTGCGCCATGCGCGTCCTCGTCCTCTCGCTTTACTACGACCCCGACGTCTGCCAGTCGAACGGGCCGATCATCCGCGCGATCTCGGACGATCTCGCTGCGGCCGGCCACCACGTCACCGTCCTTACGTCTTTCCCGCACTACAACCGCGACGAAGTATGGCCCGAGTATAGAGGCCGCTTGTTCGAGCGCGGGAATATTGGCGCCGTTCATGTCATCCGGTCGTACATCCACGTATCCGCGAATCGGTCGACGGCGGCGAGAATTCTCAACTACCTGTCGTTCAATCTTTCCTCAACGATCGCCGGGCTGAGAGCCGGCCGTCACGATGTGATCTTCGCGATGTCGCCGCCGCTCACTATCGGCCTGACCGCGTGGCTTCTCGGAGCGATCTACCGAATTCCGTATTGCTACAACCTGCAGGACATCTGGCCAGACGTGGCGGTCAAGCTGGGAATGCTGCGCGGTCGGCGGACGATCGGCTTCTTCGAGGCAATGGAGAGATTCATCTATCGTCACGCCACTCGCATCTTCGCCATTTCCACGGAGTTCAGGGACTACCTTCTCGGCAAGGGCGTAGAGCCGGAGAAGCTCGAGGTTGTTCCGAACTTCGTGGATACGAAGCGGGTCATTCCATTGAGCCGCGATAATCAGTTTTCGCGAGAGCACGGCTTGACTGGAAAGCTCGTCGTTCTCTATGCAGGGAACGTTGGACTGTCTCAGGGTCTCGAGGTGATACTCGATGCTGCCGAATCACTTCGCTCGGAGACTGCTATCGAGTTCCTGATTGTCGGGGCCGGCGGCCGTCGTGACGAGCTCGCTGCTGCCGCTGGCACGCGTCACATCGACAATGTCCGTTTTCTTCCGCTTCAGCCGGAAGAAGATGTTCCTTCGCTCTATGCATCGGCCGATGTTGCGCTCATTCCGCTGAGGAAAGGAATTGCCGAGAACTCGGTGCCTTCCAAGACGTACACGATCATGGCCGCCGGGCGACCGTACATCGCCGGAGTGGATGAGGGCAGCAATGTGTGGAAGCTCACGCGCGATGTCGGCTGTGGGTTGTGCGTTCCTCCCGAGAATGCTGGTTTTCTCGCCGACTCGATCCGGCGGCTGCAATCCGACCCGGAGATGCGACGGGTGATGGGCGAGCGTGGACGAGCTCATGTCGAGCGAAACTTCTCGCGTTCTGTAGTTACTGCACGTTATCGCGATGCACTCGAATCTGTTGTCGCTGCGCGGGCCGGTGTGACAACCGCCGGGGAGGCAACACCGCTGTCTCGCGAATGACGGCGCCGCGGTCCGCGCCCAAAGCATTCGTAACGGGTGCCACCGGCGCGATCGGCAGCGCACTCACAGAGCGCCTTGCGCGAGATCGTTGGACCGTCAATGCGCTCGCTCGACGCAGCGAGGGTGCCGAACATCTCCGCGGCCTTCCCGGAGTGACGATCGTAACCGGCAACCTCGAAGACACCGACGTTCTTGTCAAAGCCTCGTCCGGCTGCGATGCCGTCTTCCATCTCGCCGCACTCGTCCATGCCGATCCGTCGACTCCAGCGAAAGACTTCACGAGCGTGAACGTGAAGGGAACATGGTCGGTGCTCGATGCCGCGATTCGCGGGGGAGCGAAGCGATTCGTCTTCTTCAGCTCGATCGCAGTGTATCCCGAGACCGATGCGGTGATGGATGAGGATTCCCGCCCGGAGCCGCAGAGCGCCTACGGACAAAGCAAGCTCGACGCGGAGCAGGTCGTCATGAGTCGAGGCGGCGAGATCGAGGTTGTGATTCTTCGCCTTCCGGTTGTGTACGGTCCGCGCGATCGAGGCAACGTGATCAGACTGGTTCGTGCCATTCGGAGCGGACGATTCGCGATCGTTGGCGACGGCTCCAATCTCAAGTCCATGGTTGGAATCGGGAACGTCGTGGACGCGGCACTACTTGCGGCAACACACCCACGAGCCGTCGGCAAGACGTACATCGTTTGCGACGATCGGGATTACACGCAAGCAGAAATTGCGGGCACCATCGCCGAGCTGCTCGGCAGGGAACGAACCTTTTCACGCATCCCGCGCGGACCGATGCTGTTTCTCGGCAGGATCGCCGATCTGATTACCGCTGCAACTCGAGTCAAGCTTCCCATCAATTCGGACAGGATTCGAAAGCTGTCGATGAGTACACGCTTTCGCTGTGACCGCATCAGGAGAGAGCTGGGATTTACGCCGAGGCAGACGCTTCGCGAAGGGCTCGAGGAAGTCGTCGCCTCGCTCCGCGATTAGCTCAGAATCATCCGCCTCGTTTCCCGAGGGTTACGGACACCTCGACACGCTGCGCGCCGCGCATCACGACCATCTTCACCACGTCACCAGGCTTGTGCGAGTACAGCGCGTCACTGTAGCTGTAGATATCCTTGACCGGAACGCCTGCGAGCTCGATGACGACGTCTCCAGCCTTGAGACCCGCCGCCTCCGCGGGACTTCCATCACGAACACCGCTTAGCCGCATGCCGGCAGCGTCGCTGGCGGCCATGTCGGGGATCGTGCCGAGGTACACCTGCGATCCCGAGCGTGCAGATCCCATTCGCGGTGCCGCGCTTTTCTGAAGGGTCAGCCTCCCGGGCCTGTCGGCGATCATGCGGACGATATTCAGCGCCAGACCGATCACCCTCGCTTCACCGCCGGCGTTGATCTTTTCGACGTCGTCAGTGGCGGCGTGGTAGTCCTCGTGCATGTCGGTAAAGAAATGAAGAACTGGAATGTCCTTCGCGTAAAACGACGTCTGGTCTGATGGTCCGAATCCATCACCCATGCTGGTGAGGCGAAAATGAGCGCCAGGCAACGCGTTCGCGCTGTCGAGCACAGCTTCCAATTCCATAGCGCTCCTGGTTCCGTACACCACGAGCTTGTCGTCGCGCAATCGGCCCACCATGTCGAAGTTGAGCATCGTGCCGATGCTCGAAAGCGGAACCGGTGAGTGCTCGACGAACCAGCTGGAACCGAGAAGTCCCAGCTCCTCTCCGCTGAAGTTGACGAACAGCAAGGATCGCTTCGGCGCATGCGCCTTCAGGAGACGCGCAAGCTCCATCACCGCCGCTGTTCCCGACGCGTTGTCGTCAGCACCATTCCGGATGGCGTCCTTCGCCTGCGGATCGGTGGCGAAATCCGCCGACCTGCCAAGATGGTCGAAATGCGCCCCGATGACGACGTACTCTTCGCGCAGAACGGGATCGCGTCCGCGAATGATCGCCACCACGTTCTGCGTCGGCCGCGGCTCGGTACGGCCGAGGTGTACGTCCTGGGCCGGCCGCGCCTCGAATCGTTGCAGATACCCGGGAAATGCAGGCGTCAGGCGGAGTGCTGAGTAGCGACGCGCGATGTACGCCGCGGCGGAGTCGTTTCCAGGTGTGCCCGTGAGCCGGCCTTCGAGTCTGTCGCTCGCCAGGTAGGCAATATCCCGGCGAATCGCTGCCGAGTCGGGATCGCGGCTGGTGCTCACGCCCGTTGCCGGTGCGGCGCGGCCGCTACACGCGTAAACGGCGATCAGTGCAAAAAGTACTCGTCTTTTGGGATCGGTTCGCATGACAGGAAGTGGGAGATGCTTGTCGTATGATAGGTGGTGAACCGCCTTCACGGCACGAAGAGATACTCGTGCGTGCCGGAGGGGAATCTCGTGTCAGGGAGCGCGACAAAGACTTTGCGCTCGTCGCCGGGATGTAGCTTGCAGTCCGGGACGGATCCCGCAGTTATTGGTCCGCTCGTGAGCCGAACCGACACTCCGCATGACGAGCCCCAGTTCGTGCCGACGAGAAATGCCTCGGCGATCGTTGCCTGCTTGTTGCCCGGAGCCGGAAGCGTGATGGGAAGGGGCTGTCCATCGATAGTCACCGCCTTGAGTCTCACGAACACACCGGGGCCTTCGCCGTCGCCGCACGCGCAGAGAGCGACAACCACCAAGGTCAACGCCAACGGCCGAGCTCTGGTCCGCTTCATTGGTTTCGGAAGATCATAGCTCACGCTGATAGTCTAGGACTACGATCGCGACGGGCAAGCGCCGCTGTAATATTCCCGCGATGACCGCCGGCGAGCCCCTCCTTCCGTATCCCGCATTGCCGGTCGCCAGTGCATCAAATCGCTGGCTGGACAAATCGGCCGCCGCCGTCCTGGCGCTTGCACAGATTGCCGTAGTTCTCGTCGCACTTCCCTACAAGGTGTTCGAGCTGGATCGCTACTTCGTACCGAAGGAGCTGATCCTTCATGTAGTCGCCCTCATTCTCGTCGCGATGGTTCTATTCCGGCGGAGAAGTTTTCAGGTCGACCTTACCGACGCGTTGCTTGCGACCTTCATCGGGCTGAGCGCGCTCTCGGCGCTTTTCGCCACGAATCACTGGGTTGCGCACCGAGCGCTCGCCGTGAGCGTTTCGAGCGGTGTCGTGTTCTGGAGTGCGCGGCGGTTGGGAATCGAGACACGACGGCTATTACTCATCGCAACGGCGGCTGCGGCGGTGTGTGCCGCGATCGCGGCGCTGGCACAGGCGTACGGTTATGACACCGAGTATTTCACGCTCAATCGGGCGCCGGGTGGAACACTCGGCAACCGCAATTTCATGGCGCACATCGCGGCGATTGGACTGCCGGCGCTCGTGTGGTCTACGGTGACTGCACGCTCACGCTTAGGCGCATTGCTCGGCAGCGTCGGAGCCGGACTCATTGGCGCCGCTCTCGTTCTGTCGCGGTCGAGAGCGGCATGGCTCGCCGTCGCGCTACTCGCTATCGTCTTGATCGTTCCTGTCTTCGTATCGCGCCGGTACTGGGATCGACAGGAGATCGGTGGCCGATTCCTACGACTGTGTCTGGCGATGCTCATCGGGGCGCTCATCGCCGTCGCTCTGCCGAACCGACTCAACTGGAACAGCGATTCTCCCTATCTCGATTCCGCGCGCGGCGTCGTGGATTTCAGGAAAGGGAGCGGCCGGGGCCGCGTCGCCCAGTACCGCAATACTCTGCGGATGGCAGCGGCGCATCCGTTGCTCGGCGTAGGTCCGGGTAATTGGCCGGTTCGCTACGTGCGTTACGCGCCGACAAACGACAAATCCATTGCCGATGACGGAATGACTGCGAATCCGTGGCCCAGCAGCGACTGGGCCGCATTCGTGTCTGAGCGTGGGTTCGTTGCGACACTCGCATTGCTGGCAACTTTTGCGTCGATCTTCTTCGGCGCATTCCGCGGATGGAGCATACTGCGTGACGGAGACGCGGTGCTGGCGAGGTTGGTGTTGATCGGCACTCTCATCGCCGCGATCGTCGTCAGCGCCTTCGATGCTTCTCTCCTTCTTGCAGCACCCGCTCTGCTCGTATGGACGGTGCTCGGCGCAGCCGCAGGCGTGCGCCGGCGAAGTCGCGAGGTGAGTGTATCTGCACGGACGCGCGCCATTGCGATGCTGGCAACGCTTTCGTTCCTCGCTTTGGCGGTCGCGCGGAGCGCAACGCAGGTGGCCGCGATGGGAGCCGTTGGCCAGGGAGGGCGCACTGCCGGATGGGTTGCGGGGGCGGTGTGGGATCCGGGCAGCTATCGGATCAACATCCGTGTTGCTGAATTGTATTCGCGTCGGCGGCAATGCAGCTCGGCACGTCATTACGCCAAGCGTGCGCTTGGCTTGTTTCCCAGCTCGCCGGCGGCGAAACGTGTGCTCAGGCGGTGCGGAGGCTGATCGCTGACTGAGCGCAGCCGAGAGCGACGATCTATTTGCGATAGGACTTGTCGGGATTAAAACCGGCCTCTAGGTTTCGCGCCGTTCGAGCTCTGCAAGCCACAACCTACGGAAATCCTGATGCTCATTCGCACGATTGCTGGCGTCTGCTCTCTCGCCGTCCTGGCGCATGTCGCCGAGGCGCAGGAGGGATACGAGTTCGAGGTCTACTCGACGCATATCTCGGCTCCGCGTGCAACCACGCTCGAGCTTCACACGAACTTCGTTCAATCCGGACGCCGCGATGTGGACGAAGGAGTTCTGCCGTCGCACCGTGCGCTGCGATCGAGCTTCGAGATCACTCATGGCCTGACTCGGTGGCTCGAGGGAAGCGTTTACTTCACCGGCGCGGTGCAGAAAGGTGATGGGCCTGCATACGTCGGTAACCGCATGCGCCTCACCGCGGTCGCGCCCGCGAGCTGGAATCTTCCAATCGATCTCGGAGTGTCACAGGAGCTCGGCTATGCGCGCGCCGGCTTCGCAGAGGACAGGTGGCGTTACGAGTTGAGCCCGATCATCGGGAAGTCTTTTGGAGCAGTCGCCCTGGTGCTCAACCCGTCTCTCGAGCGGGGGATCGGACATGGCGGCGAGCACGAGCTCGAGCTCGAACCGCGGGGCCGTCTGAGCTACCAATTCGGCGACGACGCCGCGCTTTCGCTCGAATACTACGGGTCGCTCGGCCCCGCCTCGTCAATCGAGCCGAGGCACGAACAGCGTCACCAACTTTTTGCGACGGTGCAGACCGAGCTTTCAAAGCGCTGGGAGGTCGGTTTCGGCGCCGGACACGGTCTTACGCGCGAATCCGATCGCACGGTGTTCTCAACGAAGCTGGAGTATCATCTGGGTCGCTGAGCTCGCGGCTCAGATGTTCGAGCCTTTAAGAGATTGATACCGTATCCGCGAGGTGGGTCTCGTCGGCATCAGACGTGTCGCGGACGCTGTGCCAGAGCCCAAGTGGCTGAAGAGCGTGATGCGAGATGAAGCCGCAGTGCTGGCACACGACCATGATTGCTGGAATCGTCGTCCCTTCACGGCCATCGCGACGTATCGTGGACTGAACGTCGATGCGCACGTACTCGCTCACCGTCCATTGGCTGTCGTTACAGCGGGGACAACTTCCGACCCCGCGCGCCTTGAGCGCGGCGACGATCCGTTTTCGTTCGTTTGCGGAAACTCCCTTGTAGTCGGTCATTGTGCTGTCCCTGTGAAGGATGTTTGATGAAACCTCGCCGCCGGGACTACCAATAGCAAATTGATCAGGCAAACGATCAACTGCTCGGTTGCTGTTGTTGTCTCCCTCGGTGAATGTCGAGTTGCCCTCTTGCTATTGTATTTCGATTCCGTAACGTACCCGTTCTGGCTGCAACGGGTGCGGAGTCTTACACCAGCCCGCACCTTCGCATGTGCCGCTCCGCGCGGCCATACCACGGCGCTACTGGCGACGCCTCCACCGAAGTCCGGGAGGTTTGGATGGCGCGCATCATGGTTCGCGCAACTGCGGCGCGATTGGGGTGGCTCTCACTCAACTGGCGCGGACTCGCGTGGCGAGTCGCCGCCATCGCCGCACTCAGCGCAACAATGCCTCATGCCGGGAACGCGCAGTTTGGCGCTCTCAAGAAGCTGAAGAAAGCGGTCAGCGCGCCCGACAGTGCGAAAGCGTCGGACTCGACCAAAGCACCTGACTCGACAACAGCGGCTGCCGCGGCGAAAGCGAATCCGTCGCGTTTCCAGAAGGCTTTTTCAACCGCAGTGAAGGCGTCGGACAAATTCGAGCAAACCACCGGAGTGTCCGTGAAGGATGCGGCATTGGCCGCGTCGGGCGCAGGCGTCGCGAATCTCGCGGCCAAGAAGATGGGACTCGACCCGACGAGCATTGCGGCCGGCGCGTTAAAGCAGGGCAATGTGGCGGCGCAGCTCAAGGCGACAGCCCTGACTACAGCACAACAGAAGGCGAGCATCGCTGGCCAGCAGAAAGCTGCCGCGGCGCTCGGTGGCCTTCCGGGAAGCGCAGCCATGAAGGCAGCTGCGGCGAACGCGGCCGGCTTGAACGCCGCTGCCCTAAGCGCGGCAGCCTTAAGCGCGGCTGCAGTGAACGCAGCCGCCATGAACGCCGACGCGATGAAGCAGCTCGGCAATTCGGCGAGGATTTCGTCGGAGGCCATCGCGGGGATGCCCGATGCACAGTTGATGCTTGCGTTTCAGCAGTCTATGGCGGACGCCGTCAGGCTCTCGAGCACCGGCGATGCAGGCGCTCGCGCAAGGCTCGAGCGCTGGCAGCAGCTGACAGTCAAATACCAGTCGGACATGATGCAGCTCTCTGCTACGGCGGGGACCGGGGATCTCGGGGCAATCAAGAAAGCTCAGGCGCTCCAGATCGCGATGATCAGGGAGTGGCTGGATGCTTCACCGGGCGCGGTTCACTCAGGCCACCGCTGAAGTAATCGGTAGCGGCCTGCCAGCATAGCAAAGCCCCGACACCTCTTCAGGTGTCGGGGCTTCCTACGTTACGCGGGAAGCTTTACGATCTTCCCCATGAACAGGATCGTCCCCGAGAACCTCTCGCGGATGACGAACACGAACGGACGATCCACCCGCACCAGGACTTTCTGCGGCAGCGATGTCACGCCTATGCCGACGCTCGTTACCGCTGCCGCCTCGGTTCCTTCCTCGTTCACATCGACGAAAGTTTTCTGAATGACCTTCGTGATGAATAGATCTTCTCCGCGCGGAGACATCCGCGAGAAGTCCGCTAGCTGCTCATCAAAGGCGACGCCCATCCCGAGCCCAGTTAGATCCGAGTTCAGCTCGCGGCCCCAGGTCAGCTTGAATTGCGGGAGATACAAGTCCGTCTCCTGATCGTGAAACGATGACTCCAGCGATTTCCAGCTCGCTTCTGTCAGCGACGTGGCGACGGTGTTCACATCCACGCCCTGAGCGGGCAGCACGACTGTCATCGCAAAAGCCGAGTTCCCATAGAGAAGATCGACCGCAGTGAAGGCAGACGTCGCGGCGATTCGCAGAGGCAAGGACTGATGCATCAGCTGCACAGTGGGCGTGCTTCCATCGTAGGCGTGAAACGGTGCCGACGACGTCTCGGACTTGTTGAACTGCTTCTGCCACGATCCCTTGAAGTAGATCGCGTTGATGAGGAACATCACCTCGGCCTGATCGATCTCGTCGAGAATCTTCGGAATCTTCGTATTCGTGCTCTGGTTAACCCATGAGTTGATCGTGGTGAGCGCGGACGGGCTGGCGAAATCGAGTCCCGCCACCTCGGCATCGAAGAAAGTCTTGCTCTCGGTCAGGAACGATGAGTTGAACGGAAATGTCTTCTCGTACCAGATCGAGTTCGCTATTCGGAAGTCGGTGGACTTATCGAGACCGCGGAG
>Ga0137373_10009350_pt1 | contig 10293 bp, 10 predicted proteins | sample SagtaG_5_FD_104912 | JGI IMG/M metagenome (GOLD analysis project Ga0137373, IMG submission 104912) | Vadose zone soil microbial communities from Sagehorn Ranch, Mendocino, California, USA - Sage1_R_80_16 metaG | ecosystem: Environmental > Terrestrial > Soil > Vadose zone | place: USA...
ACCTGAAGCTGGAGCGGGTTCCCCGCAACTGGCCCTCTCCTGCCGCTCTCGACCTGACGACCGGTCGAGTCCAGGACGTGGAGGGAGGAGAGCGCGGGATCGGGCGGCTCGGTGAACGTGATCAGGACCCTCGGCGGGGCGGCCGGAAGGACGGCTCCGCTCGAAGGGCTTGAGGTCTTGACCAGGGCGTGAGCGGCGACAGCCGTGGCGGTCAGGCACACCAGCCCCGCCGCCAGCAAGGCGGCTGTGCCCACCCGTCGCACGAGCATGCGCAGATCAGCTCCGATCGGTGGTGCCCGCCGTGACCTCAGAGCGGGAGGGTGGGACCGTGGCCGGCTTTCGTCGCGTGGTTACCAGCGCGATGCTTCCGACCGCCAGGCCGAGCACCCCGACGACGACCCCCACGATACCGAAGACGCGGGCAGAATTCGCTTCGTCCCTCGCCTTGGAGGCCGTTGCCGCCAGTGCCGTAGCCTGCCGGGCGCTCTCTCGATCAAGACGCTGGCTGATCTGGGCGGGGTTCGGCTCCTTGAGTGGGAACTGGGCGGACGCAGGATCATTCACGTCGTCGAATGTGGACTGCCCGGACGTGAAGGCTTGGTCGAACGTCTGGCCCTTGATGGTCCCGCTGAACTGGAACGAATACGTGCCCGGAGTGGTTGGGATGAACCAGGCACGGTAGTCCCCTGGCTGGCCGTCGCCCCCGAGCTCGAAGTTCGGCTCGATGCTCAGGTCCATGGTCTGGTCGCCGGTCTTGACCGTGACCTTCAGCGTGTCTCCCAGGTCGGTCACGGGCTTCCCGGTGCCCGCATCGGTCAGGATCAGCTGCACGCTGTTCAGATAGCCCGCGTAGGGAGGCTCCTGCCCGAATCCAACCTCAACGTGGTATTTCCCGACCGTGCGCTCCTCGTGGGCGGAGGCCGGGCCGGCCAGGACCACCAGCAGGCCAAGGGTGAGGCCCATCACGGCGGCTCCCACGGTCAGTTTCCTCTTGATCATGATTGAACCTCTCTCTCGGTTCGATCGGGAGGGCCGAGTTCGCGACCCGATCCCAGCCGGTCGGATCCCTGGGGCCTCGGGCGATCGACGCCCGCTGCCTCCACCGAGCTTTCTATCGAGAGGGAGGTCCCCGGAGGCCGAATCCTCCGGCCAACAGCCGGATCTGCCTCGCCTGGACGAGGGGCGGCCGGGAAGTGGCAGGCCTGGAGGCTTGGCGCGGTGGTCGGAGCAGAGCCCAGGCCATTCGGGCGGCTGCCCGGCTGAACCCCAGCAACACGAAGGCCCCGAGGGTGGCCACCAGGAACTGCACGGCGAGCCCCAGGAAGAACATGTGGTGGGAGACCATCTGGCCGACGGGAGCGTGGGCCGCCAGCCGCTCCACGACCTCCATCCCTGTGAAGGCACACACCTGGAGGAAGGTCAGGTGCATGACCAGCCGCGTATACACGAGCCCCCGGTCCCTGCGTTCCTCCGGATCAGTTGGGGCGCGGAAATGACGGAGCGCCACCGCTCCCAGCGCAGAGAGGCCCAGCACGACGGCCAGCTTGACGGCGGTGAGCCAATACGAGTGCCCGGAGTCGAGGAGGATGCGAGCCCGGTACGAAGGGTCCGGCACGGCCACGTCGTACGTGAGCCAGTGGCCAAGCACGACTCCGGCGGCGGCGACGCCGGCTATCGGTAGGCCGCGAAGGACACGCCGTTCACGCATCTTGGTGCATAGGATACGATCCGGCGCCGACAGCGGTTGCCTCAGTGGCCTCTGAGAGGCTTGACCGCCCAGAGCGCATCCAAACGCCCTTGGCCCCCAGACATTCTTGTTCTCGGGCGAGCCACCACACGATAGGTCCGACACGTCGACCGCGGAGGCGTCGAGGGCCATGCGCGTGCCTCGACGTCGCAATGAAGGCTTCGCTGACCACATCAAAGCCACGGTACCGGCCACGTGAGGCGTCTGGCTGAAAGAAGTGACGGGCTCCCCGGGGTCTGCGGCCCGGGGAGCCTGTCGAGCTTTCGGGCGAGGCGATCAGTGCTTGATTGCTACCGCCTTCCCTGCCGGGGCCGCCGATTGCACCGCGGCCAGCGCGTTCAGCCGGCCCTCACCGAATACATTGTTGTCGTCGGTGGTGCCGCCACACTGGGTGGCGCTCACGTCGGTCCCCGAGTTATCGATGATGGTCCGAAGCTGGCTGATGTTCCCCCGCAGCGTGGGGTTCTTGGTGATGACCAGGGCGATGGTCCCCGCCACGTGCGGGCTGGCCATCGACGTGCCGCTGAATAGGGCGTAGCTGTTGATGGGGATGCTGCTGCGCACGTTCACCCCGGGAGCCGAGATGTTCGGCTTGATCTCGTTGCTGAACGGAGAAGGCCCGCGGCTGGAGAACGAGGCGATGGCGTTGTTGATGTCGTAGGCACCGGCCCCATAGCTGTTGATGTAACTCCCGGGAGCGCCCACGGTCCCGCAGGAGGGACCGTTGTTGCCGTTGGCGAACTGCGGGAAGATCCCCGCCGCGACCCACGCGTTCACCGTGGACTGGTAGAAGGTGTCGCCGCCGACGTTGGTCGCCCAGGAGTTGTTCACCACGTCGGGGCGAAGCTCCGGCTTGGGGTTCTGACCGTTCAGATCGGTCGGGGCCAGCATGAACTGCCCCGAGGACAGCAGCGCGAAGCTCGAACAGCTGGTGGTCTCGCACCCCTTGGCGGTCATCCACTGGGCCTTGGGAGCCACCCCGATCTTGTTGGTCCCGTCCCTGCCCACCATGGTCCCCATGGTGTGGGTCCCGTGGTCCACGTTGTCGCACGGCTTGGGCTGGGGGCAGAAGTGGGACGGGTCCCACCAGTTGTAGTTATGGTCGAAGGATCCGTTGTGCAGGTTGCCCCGGTACTGGTTGACCAGGGCGGGGTGGTCGAACTGAACCCCGGTGTCGATGCTGCCCACGACCGAATCCTGCCCCCGGTCGCCGAACTGCCTCCACACCTTGTTGGCCTGGATGTTCTTGATGTTCCACTCCACCCCGTCGACCGACTTGATCCTGGCCGTGCCGGCGATGGGCTGGATGACGTGCCCCTGCCAGTCGGGAACGATCCGTGAGACCTCGGGCCTCGCCGATAGCTCCGCCAGGGTTTGGGCCGTCCCGTTGACCACTCGGATGCCGTTGACGATCCAGAAGGCCTGGTTGGCGACGCCCTCCCGGTTCAGGATGGCCCGAACGGTGCGCTGGCTATCGTCGGCCGTGGACCGCAAGGCATCGAGGACAAAGATTCCCCGAGCAGTCCAGTCGGCGATGGCGAAGGCCGGCCTGAGGTCGGCGCTTCGGGTGAACAGGGCCCAGAACGTTGCCGAGCCCTGGGCCCGGACCTGCTGTGTGACCCGGGCGTCCACCTTCGCGGACGACCGTGGCGCGGGCGACGCCGCCGGAGCCGATGCGATGAGCGCCCCCGACGTGAGGACGACAACCGTCAGCACGACGAGCCGCGCGCTGAGGCCCATGCTGCGTTTCTTCATTCATACCCCTTTCTGCCGTGACCCGCGCTGGCGGCCGGGCACTCACACCGGGCGCGGATCGTCTGGACACTCCGAGCTCCAGGGCGGGGCCCGGCGGCCCAGCATCCTAGGCCAGGGGTGGCCAGTTTGGCCAATCCATTTGGGGGAGGGATCGTACGTCGATCGGACTAGGAGAAGGGCCGTCGATCGGACTAGAAGCGGGGATCTTCGGTGTAGTCGCCGAACACCTGGCGAAGAGCGTCCACAATCTCCCCCTCGGTGCAATCCGCCCGGGCACACTCTACCAACAAGGGAATCAGGTTCTCATCGGTACCGGCCGCCTCTCGGAGGGCGCCGAGGGCCGATCCTGCCCTGGCCCCGTCTCGCTCCGCTCGCATCCGGCGGACCTGCGACACCTGCTGGGCCTCGGTCTCCGGCGGAATGACCAGGATATCGATGTCGCCCTGGCCCGCGTCCACGAACTCGTTGACCCCCACTTTGATCAGCCGCCCCTTCTCGTAGAGCTCCTGCTCGCGGAAGGCGGCATCGGCGATCTCGGACTGGAAGTAGCCTCGCTCGATGCCCGAGAGCATCCCCTCGAGCATCGAGCCGCGGCCCATCTCCTTGATCTTGTCGAAGTACGCCTCGGCGGCGGCCTCCATCCGGTCGGTGAGCGCCTCCACGAAGTACGAGCCGCCCAGCGGGTCGATCACGCCGGCCACACCGGTCTCGTGGGCGATGATCTGCTGGGTGCGCAGGGCGATCTCGGCCGCTCGCTCTGTGGGGAGGGCCAGCACCTCGTCCAGCGCGTTGGTGTGCAGGGACTGCGTGCCACCGAGCACCGCCGCCAGGGCCTCGATGGCGGTGCGCACGATGTTGTTCTCCGGCTGCTGGGCGGTCAGCGAGCACCCCGCAGTCTGGGTGTGGAATCGCAGGCGCCAGCTGACCTCCTCCGTGGCCCCGTAGTGGTGGCGCATCCATCGGGCCCAGATGCGCCTGGCCGCTCGATACTTGGCGATCTCCTCGAAGAAGTCGATGTGGGCGTTGAAGAAGAACGACAGGCCCTGGGCGAAGTGGTCGACGTCCAGACCGCGCTGTTGGCCCAGCTCGACGTAGGAGAATCCGTCGGCCAGGGTGAAGGCGAGCTCCTGCTGCGCCGTGGACCCGGCCTCCCGGATGTGGTAACCGGACACGCTGATCGGGTGGAACTTCGGGATCTCCCGGGCGCAGAACTCGATGAGGTCGCCGATCAGCCGGAGGTGAGGCCGGGGAGGGAAGATCCACTCTTTCTGGGCGATGTACTCCTTGAGGATGTCGGTCTGCAGCGTCCCGTCGAGGCGCTTCCATTCAACGCCCTGCTCCTCCGCGGCGGCCAGGAAGAACGCGAACAGAATGACCGCCGGCCCGCTGATGGTCATCGAGGTGGTGATGCCGTCCAGGGGGATTCCGGCGAACAGCTTCTCGAAGTCCGCAAGCGAGTCGGTGGCCACGCCGCACCGCCCGACCTCACCCTCGGATCTGGGGTCGTCCGAGTCCCGACCCATCAGCGTGGGCATGTCGAAAGCCACCGACAGCCCTCCCTGGCCCTGGGCGAGCAGGAACTTGTACCGGGCGTTCGTCTCCTCGGCGCTTCCGAATCCAGCGAACTGACGCATCGTCCACAGCTGGCCCCGGTACATCGTGTGGTAGACGCCACGGGTCATCGGGTAATGCCCCGGGTAGCCCAGGTCTCGTAGATAGTCAAGCTGCTTGACTGAGTCCGGGGTGTACAGAGGCTCGAGGGGCTCCCCGGACAGCGTCTGGAAGTCGACGTCCCGCTCTCCCGCCTTGCGGTAATGGTCCTGCCACCGCTCCAGCTCGTCCGCTCCGTCCTGCGCCGGCCTCTCAGTCATCGCCCTCCCTCACCACGATCCCGGATCCGCCGCTCACCCTGTCCAGCAGTATCGCAGCAGCCCGGTATGGATCGAGCGTCCGAGCGGTCAGCTCGTTCACCAGCCCACCGCCCTCGTCGGAGGCCAGGCTGGTTTCGGCCTGCTCCCTGAGGCGGAAGGCCACCATGCTCTCCACCTCGTCCACCACCCGGCGATTCCGCTTCCGGTCGAGCTCTCCGGAGGACATCTGGTGCTCTCGGTGCTGCTGGATGGCGTCCCACAGGTCGTTGATTCCCTCTTCTGAGAGGGTCGACGTCTTGATGATCGGGGGGCTCCACGACGGCTTCGGACCCATCCGGAGCATGTTCCGAAGGTCGCGGACGGCGTCGTCCGCTCCCTCCTTGTCGGCCTTGTTCACCACGAACACGTCGGCGATCTCCAGGATCCCCGCCTTGGACACCTGAATCGCGTCCCCCCATCCGGGTGAGACCACCACCAACGTGGTATCGGTGGCGGTGGCCACCTCCACCTCGGCCTGCCCGACCCCGACGGTCTCGACAAGTATGAGGTCCTTGCCGGACGCATCCAGGACTCGGAGCGCCTCGGGGGCGGCCAGGGCCATGCCCCCCAGGTGCCCACGAGTAGCCATCGAGCGGATGAATACCCCCGGGTCGGTGGCATGGGCCTGCATCCGGAGCCGATCGCCCAGCAGGGCTCCCCCCGTGAAAGGCGAGGTCGGATCGATGGCGAGCACGGCCACCGTCTGGCCTCGCTCTCGGGCCGTCCGGACGAGCTGCGCGGCCAGGCTCGATTTGCCGACCCCAGGGGATCCGGTCACGCCCACCGTGTGGGCTCGGCCGGTATGGGGATAGATCGCCTCGCTCAAGGAGGGCAGGTCGGGAGAGGCGTCCTCCACCATCGAGATGGCCCGAGCCACTCCTCGCCGGTCCCCCGCCAGCACCCTCTGAGCGATCTCCTTGGTCTGCACGGCGGGACCGCGTCACACGACCGACTTCAGTGCTGCAGCGAGCGCTCGTTCTGGCGGACCCGCTTGGCCATGGCCTCCAGCAAGTACGTGGCCAGGACCGGCTCACGTTTCAGGACGGCCTCCATGTCTGCGGGACCAAGGATCATCACCCGCATGTCGGTGGCTGCGGTCACGGTGGCGGAGCGGCGCGCCCGGTCCAGCAGGGCCAGTTCCCCGAAGAAGTCCCCCGGTCCGAGGATGGAGAGCTTCCTTCCTCCCATGGTGACTCTGGCTTCTCCCCGGGTGATGACATATAGGTCTCGGTCGTATCCCCCCTCCCTGACCAGGATCTTGCCGGACGAGACGTCCACCTCCGTGGCGGCCTGGATGATGGTGCGGAGGCCCTTTCGGGACAGGCTCTCGAACAGGGGGATGGCCTGGAAGTGCCGGATGACCTCGGATGGGATCCCTCGAGCCAATCTGCGTCCTCCTATCGAACCGACAGGAGCCGGTTGAGGCGAGCCAGCTTGCCCAGATGGCGGAGGAGTCCTTTCACCTTGAGCTGGCGCCTGAGGAGCTTCCGGTTCACCTCTCGGCCTCCCTGGCTCCTGGCATCCGGAAGCCCGAACCTGAGGGGGACATCCGACATGCTCACCAGCGTCTCGGAGTCCGCCTCGATCGTGACGTCTGGCCTGCCCACCACTCCATTTCGAATCAGAACGGCGCCCGGCCTCAACCGGATCGACACGGCGACGTCGACATCGGGAGCGACGATCGCGTAGGTGGCCACCCTCGACAGGAGGGCCTCCCGTTCCGGGTGAGCCTTCAGGTTCGCCTCGATCAGTCCTCCCATCATGGCCGCCATCCCGTTGGGTTCCGGATCGAGGTACTTGACGGGGGCGCTCACGGCTTGAGCACCACCTTGGTGGCCTCCCGGCGGTCGAACAGCTCGTACCCTCGGGCCGCCTCCTCCAACGGCAAGGTGTGGGAGATGATCGGCAACGGGTCGATCTTCCCGGCCTGCACCGCGTCCAGCGCCCGATCCCACCACGCGTGGATCGGGCAGATGCCGGCGAAGCGCAGCTGGAGGGCCCGGGTCCAGTACACGCCCAGGGGGATTTCCACCGACTCGACAACGTACATGCCCACCACGCATACGGTCCCACCCCGGCGGACGACCTCCACAGCGCTCTCGAAGGCGGGGACGCTTCCGACAGCCTCGATCACAACGTCGGCCCCTCTTCCCTCGGTCCGTTGACACACCGCCATCTGAGGATTGAGCTCCTTGACGTTGATGGAAACGGCCCCAACGCGCTCGGCCAGCGCCAGCCGATCGGGTTCCACGTCGAGCACAAGCACCTCCTTGGGGCGGTGGAGCCTTGCAGCCTGCGCGCAGAAGAATCCCACCGGCCCCGCCCCGACCACCGCCACCGTGTCGAGCGGCTGGATTCCCGCGATGGCCGCGCCGTAATACCCCGTGGTCAGGATGTCGCCGAGGAACAGCGCGCGCTCGTCTTCCATGCCATCAGGGATCCGCAGCAGGTTGGTGTCCGCGAACGGCACGAGGACTCTCTCGGCTTGCGCGCCCCCCAGCCCGCCACCGAAGGGCCCGGCCCCCAGGTTCCGGAAGTCCTCGCACAGCGAGGTCTGCCCGTGCCGGCAGAACCAGCAGTGGCCGCACACGATGTCGAACGACACCACCACCCGGTCTCCTGGGGTGAACCGGTCGACCTCCCCCCCGGTCTCCTCGACGACGCCCACGGCCTCGTGGCCGATGGTGTCGCCGGTCAACATGGGTGCCTTGCCGTGGAAGAAGTGGAGGTCGGAACCGCAGATGGCCGTGGAGGTCACCCTGACCACGGCGTCGTGGGCATCAGCGATGGCGGGCTCGGGAACCTCTCCCACGCGGACCGACCGGACGTCCTCGTAGATGACCGCCCTCATGGGCCAACCCCGGATTCCCTCCGCCGACCCGACACCGATTCAGCCGGTCTTCTCGTCCACGAACTCGGTGGGGACGCTGCCGGCCAGGTTGACCAGTTCGTTGGCCGCCTTCACGTACCGCACGATCGTTGGCAGGTCGCCCTTCAACTTCAGCTTCCCCTGCATCATGCCCTTGACCGGATCCAGCTCCTTCTTGATGACCTCTTTCCACCTGGTGTACGGCGCCCGGATGATGAACTTGGCTCGTCCGCCCTCGTCGGCGGGGACCCCGTACTTGCCCCTGCGACACTCGCCGTGCCACAGGTCCAGCCAGGCCCAGATCTCATCGGGGACTCCCTTGTCCGGCTCGGACTCGAACACGTACGAGACGTCGCCCTCCCACGTGGCCGCGGCCTCTTTGTACTCTGCGCTGGCGTTGATTCGATCGACGTAGACGTCCAGCCATTCCTTGCTCGGGAAAATAGGCACTCTGGTGGGCCTCCTTTCAGGCTTCCCTCTTTCCGGCCTGCTCGCCCGCAGTAAACCACGCGTTCCGCCCTCCTTCCACCCGAGAGGGTCAGCGGCGGCTGAGGGCGATCATCAGGTAGCCGATCAGATTGAAGGTGGCGTGGGCAGTGACGGACGCCACCAGGCTCTGACGCTTCTCGTACACGATAGCCAGCCCCAGCCCCACCACGATGAGACCGGGCACCAGCAGGAGGAAGGACACGGCGGAGAAGTGCGCGGCCCCGAAGGCCACCGCGGAGATCGCCGCGGCGGGCCAGAGGGCGAAGCGCCGCCGCAATCCCTTGAACAGGTATCCGCGGAAGAACGTCTCCTCCCCGATGGGCGCGGCCAGAACCACGATTGGTGCGAGCACGACGAGCGCCGCTCCCTGCACGCAGGGAAGCACCTGCTCCGGCTCCCGAGGAGCATGACCGAGGATGGCCGTGCCCACCGCTCGGGTGATGGCGATGACGATCCCTCCCGCCACGACCAGGGCCAGGCCCGTGGCGATTCCCCACAGGAGGTCGCCCCCGGGATGGCCGGGCAGGCCCAGCGCGGCCACCCGCCCCCTGTCGACGTAGTGCAACCACGTCACCGTGGCGATGAAGAACCCGAGCTCGCCGGCCAGCGTGCCCAGGACGAAGCGGGTGCTGCACGAGTTGCTTCCCCCGGCGGGGATGCTCAGCACCAGGGTGATCACCAGGGCGATCAGAAACACCGGGATAGCCTCCACCGCCCGCCACGTTGCCTCGGGCAGTCGTCCTGGTCCCGGCCTCGGCGGCGGTCCCGGCCTGGGGACCTCCCCTTCCCCGGACTCGGGATGATCGGGCCGGGGAGGTGGGGGCAGGCTCATCGAAAAAGTGTCCCAGCTTCCAAGGAACGACAAGAACCCGGCTGTATCATCCGGCTCCCTATCATGCGCCTTGTCACCTACGACCGAGGGGGCGCGCGGCGCCTCGGTGCGTGGGTTGGTAAAACCGTTGTCGACCTCCCGGACGCGGTCGGCCACCCCGCGTTTCCCTCCTCCATGGAATCGCTTGTGGCTCGGGCCGGCGGGACGCTGCTGGAAGCCGCTAGGGCCGCCCTCTCCCAGCCCGGCGTGGAGGAGTTCGCGGTGACCGAACCTCGCCTGGTGGCCCCGATCGTCCCCTCGGCCGTGTGGCACGTCCGATCGGCCCCGGAAGCTTCCCGTCCTCGAGACGACGTGGACATCCTCGATTCGGAGATCGAGGTCGCGGCCATTGTGGGCCGTCCGGGCCGCCGCCACGCTGCTCTCGGCAGCGAGAGCATCTTCGGTTACGCGCTGGTGGACTGGTGGCCGGCCGGGCTGGGACCGAGCATCGTCACCACCGACGAGGTGGATCCGGCCGACTCCCGTCTGATGATCACGGTTGATGGTCACCCGTGGATGACGGCTCGGTTGGATCCAAAGAGTATGTCCGGAGCCATCGCCGCGGCGCGGGCGAGGCAGGTAGTGCTGCCCGGTGCGGCCTTTGTGTTCCCTGCGCTCGCCGTGCCCTTCAGCCGATCCCGCCGCCGCGTTC
>Ga0137373_10009355_pt1 | contig 10288 bp, 9 predicted proteins | sample SagtaG_5_FD_104912 | JGI IMG/M metagenome (GOLD analysis project Ga0137373, IMG submission 104912) | Vadose zone soil microbial communities from Sagehorn Ranch, Mendocino, California, USA - Sage1_R_80_16 metaG | ecosystem: Environmental > Terrestrial > Soil > Vadose zone | place: USA: California...
CACCGCCACACCGTTGCACCGGATCCCGGACCGCCTGGCCGACCTGCATGGTTTTGTTCGGCGCGACCCCGTGGCCGCCACCGACGCCGGGGAAGGCGCTGGTGACAGCGCTGAAGGTGCACTCGGCCCGGGCAGCCGTGGCACAGCTGACGCCCGCAGGCGCAGCCCGGGTACCGTCGCCGGGCAGCTCCTGCGAGGTGGCCGCGCTCGACGACCCGCACTCGAACCCGGCGAGCACGAGCGGCCGTACGACACGCCGCTGCTGTCCGGGGCTGGGCAGGGCGCAGACCGCGCCGCGCGAGAGCGGGACGCGGCGGCCCGCGGCCTTTTGCGCGAGTTGCGCGGCGACGAGCACGCGCCGGGCAAAGATCGCCGCGGCGCTGATCAGGATGGCGGTCCGGGCGCCGCAGAGACCGATCTCCTGGAAGCGCTCGGGTTCGGGTCGGCTCATACTGACAAGCCAGCGGGATCGCGGGGCAGCGGCGGGGGCGCTGGTGCCCCTCAGGCAGGCCCGCGCCGCGGCCGGGCAGAGCAGCTCACGTTGTCCGGATCGGCAGACGGCAGCTACACCCTGCCACCGACCGCGCTGCTCAGGCCAGGAGCGCAGCCGAGAATGCGCACCCGCGCGAACGACGCGGTGGTCGGCGCCCTCACCGAAGTTCTTGACCAGTTCAACGTCGACGCGCAGGTCACGGGCTTCGCCCGGGGCCCCACGGTGACCCGATATGAGATCGAGCTGGGCCCGGCGGTCAAGGTCGAACGGGTCACCGCGCTGTCCAAAAACATCGCGTACGCGGTGAAGAGCGCGGACGTGCGGATCCTGTCCCCGATTCCGGGCAAGTCGGCGATCGGCATTGAGATCCCGAACACCGATAAGGAGATCGTCAGCCTGGGTGATGTGCTGCGCTCTCCGGTCGCGGTCAACGACCATCACCCGATGGTGGTCGGGCTGGGCAAGAACGTCGAGGGCCACACCGTGGTGGCGAACCTTGCGAAGATGCCTCACCTGCTTATAGCCGGGGCCACGGGCAGCGGGAAAAGTGTATGCATCAATGGGTTGATCACTTCGATCCTGACCCGGGCCACCCCCGATGAGGTCCGGGGGATTCTCATCGACCCCAAGCGTGTCGAGCTGTCGATCTACGAGGGGATTCCACACCTGATCACACCGATCATCACGAACCCGAAGCGGGCCGCAGAGGCGCTTGACTGGGTCGTCGGTGAGATGGAGCGGCGGTATGACGACCTCGCCGCGTCCGGTTTCCGGCATCTGGATGACTTCAACAAGGCAATCCGGGCGGGAAAGCTGACCGCGCCACCGGGTAGCGAGCGCACTTACCAGCCATATCCGTACCTGCTCGTCATCGTCGATGAGCTCGCCGACCTGATGATGGTCGCGCCGCGCGACGTGGAAGACTCCGTCGTGCGGATCACTCAGCTTGCGAGGGCGGCAGGTATTCACCTTGTGCTCGCCACCCAGCGGCCCAGCGTGGACGTGGTCACCGGCTTGATCAAGGCCAACGTTCCCTCGCGGCTGGCCTTCGCGACCTCCAGCCTTGCCGACAGCCGGGTGATCCTGGACCAGCCCGGTGCGGAGAAACTGGTCGGGCAGGGAGACGCCCTGTTCCTGCCGATGGGAGCGAGCAAGCCCTTGCGGCTGCAAAACGCCTTCGTGACGGAGAAAGAGATCCGCGAGGTCGTGGCGCACTGCAAGAAGCAGGCGCAGCCCGTTTACCGCGACGACGTGGCTGCTACCACCGGCCGCAAGCGGGAGATCGACGAGGACATTGGTGACGATCTCGAACTGCTGACACAAGCGGCCGAACTCGTCATCAGCACGCAGTTCGGCTCGACCTCCATGCTTCAGCGCAAGCTCCGGGTGGGCTTCGCCAAGGCAGGCCGGTTGATGGACCTGCTCGAGAGCCGCGGGATCGTGGGCCCCAGTGAGGGTTCGAAGGCCCGCGACGTTCTGGTTAAACCAGATGATCTTGTAGATATTCTCACGAGCCTGCGCGGCGAATGATCGTTCGGCATCAGAAACGGTGAGAGGTCGCCGTGCCGGTGATTGCCAGCGGGCGGTGCCGGGTATGAAGATGATCGCTCCGGGGGAGTGATCTATACGGTGGGGATTTCATCTTTTTTGCAGCCGGAGGCGGCTCGCTGGCAGTGGCATGGATGTCTACACTGGGTGGCGGGATCGGGACTCCGGCGATGTAGCGGAGGAATGGCGTGACTATCGGCGATACCCTGGCACGCGCCCGCCGGGAGGCCGGTCTCAGCATTACGCAAGTAAGCCAGCGGACCCGGATCCGTGAAACGGTCATCCGTGGGATCGAGAACGACGACTTCTCACCGTGCGGTGGTGACTTCTACGCGAGGGGTCACATCCGCAGCATCGCGAAGGTCGTCGGCGTCGATCCTGAGCCGCTGATCCAGGACTATGACACGGCGCACCGTGGCCTCAACCAGGTCTCTGCCGCCGAGGTGTTCGAGCCAGCGACACCCATCAAGATACGTGAGCGCCGGGCGCCGAACTGGAGCGCCGCGATGGCGCTCGCGATCCTGGCCGTCATCGGGTACGTGGTATTCCAAGCCTTCAACCCGCCACATCACCTGGGCGCAGCGCGTGATCAGGTCAAGAAGTCGGCTCCGACACCGCCGGCAAAGCCGAGCCCCAGCCAGCACGCGTCCGGCCAGCATCGGCGCTCGGTGGTAGTCCAGCTGGAAGCCAACGAGGATTGCTGGGTCGGAGTTTACGCGGCGAACGGCGTCGAGAAATGGCAGGGCATCGTCCCGGCTGGCTCGTCACGCTCATGGAGCTTTACCCACCACGTTTCGATGAAGATCGGCAATCCCGGTGGCATCGTGCTCACCGTGAATGGGCACCGGGTGGGCTCCCTGGGCAGCCAGGCGGTCACGCTGAACTTCCAGCCCCGGCGAACGGTGTCCGGTTCAACCGGCACTTAGCCTGCTTGAGAATCCGATCCGGCTCGCGTGCGCACGTTAAGGCTGCGTTCCCGCGGTGGAACGGCCGGGTCTCGAATCGCGAAACAGCCCACAGGCGCCGCCTTCCTGGCTGGTGCTTACCGTAGTCTGCCGGTGTGTCATCGAGTCAGCAGGACGCACGAGCACCGAACCGCACCGTCCGGATGGTCACCCTTGGCTGCGCACGCAACGAGGTGGATGCTGAGGAGCTTGCCGCCCGCTTGGAGTCGGCAGGCTGGACGCTGTCCGGTGCGGAACGCGGCAGCGATGACCGCGTCGAGGGTGTCGGTGACGAGGGTGACGACGCCAGCGTGGTGCTGGTCAACACCTGTGGTTTCATCCAGGCCGCCAAGGAGGAATCCATCGGTGAGCTGCTTTCCGCCGCGGAGTCGGGTCGGCCGGTGATCGCGGCTGGATGCCTCGCCGAGAGGTACGGGTCGGAGCTAGCCGAGTCGCTTCCCGAGGTCGAGGTGATCAGCTTCGACGATTATGCGGCGATTGCCGAGCGACTCGACCGAGTGGTCGCCGGGGAACGCAGGCCAGCGCACACACCCCGGGACCGCCGCCGGTACCTGCCGCTCGCTCCGGCTGACCGGCCGCGCGCCACCCGGCGCGCGACGGGGGTGCACATACCCGGGCACGGCTTTCCGGTGGCCGCGCCAGCGAGCGGCAGCCGTTCGGAACCTGCTGACCGTCTCCCGGCCCAGGCGGCCGGGGCTCGCCGCCCCGGACCTGTTGGTGCTGGGGGCCTCGCTCCCGAAACGCTGGCTGTCGGCGCTCCCGCTTCTGGGCCGCGCGTCCTGCGCCGTCGGCTCTCCGGCGGCCTGGCCGCGCCGTTGAAGATCGCGTCTGGTTGCGACCGGCGATGCAGTTTCTGCGCGATTCCCTCGTTTCGTGGGGCGTTCATTTCGCGTGAACCCGAGGACGTCCTGGCCGAGGCTGAGTGGCTTGCCGCCGACGGCGTCCGCGAGCTTGTGCTTGTCAGTGAGAACTCGACGTCGTACGGCAAGGACCTCGGGAATCTCCGGCTCCTTGAGGAACTGCTTCCGGCGCTCGCTGCTGTCCCCGGAATCGTGCGGGTTCGCGTCAGTTACCTCCAGCCGGCTGAGATGCGGCCAAGTCTCGCCGAGGTGATGGCCGCCACTCCAGGCCTAGCACCATATTTCGACCTGTCATTCCAGCATGCAAGCGGGCGTGTGCTCCGGGCGATGCGGCGGTTCGGTGACCGCGAACGGTTTAGCGGATTGCTCGATCAGATCCGCGAACTTTGCCCAAGCGCCGGCGTGCGGTCCAATTTCATCGTCGGCTTTCCCGGCGAAACCATCGCCGACCTCGATGAGCTACGCGCCTTCCTTGAAACGGCCGACCTTGACGGCATTGGCATCTTCGGCTATTCGGACGAGGACGGGACGGGCGCCGCATCCCTACCCGGCAAGGTGAACGACGAGGAGATCGGCGCACGCCTACGGGAGCTGACTGACCTGGCCGAGGAGATGATGGGGCAACGTGCCGAGGAGCGCATCGGCGAGGAGGTGAGCGTCCTGCTCGAGACACAACTGGACGACGGCAGGTTCGAGGGGCGTTCTGCCCATCAGGCTCCCGAGGTTGACGGATGCACGATTGTCGTTGGGGATCTTGGTGCCAAGCCCGGAGATCTTGTGCGGGCGACGGTCCGGGATACCGAAGGCGTGGACCTTGTGGCTGAGGCAGCCGAGATCGTGCCTCCGCGCGGGAAACCTCCTCGTTATGGGATACCTTCCCGCGGGAGACATCCTCGTGACGGGATACCTCCTCGCCCAGCGGGACATTGAACAGGGCTGCGCCCGGCTGGAGCCGGGATCCCCCGGCGGACATCGCTGCCGGGGGCACAAGCGCCACGCCCCCCACTGGCCTGTTCAATGTGGCGAACGGGCTCACTGTGCTGCGGCTGGCGCTCGTCCCGGCCTTCGTGGTGTTCCTCGTCATGGGCGGGACCGCTGCGAGGTCAACCGCCCTGGTTCTCTTCGTTGCCGCCTCCCTTACCGACTGGCTGGACGGCCGTCTTGCGCGCGGACGCGGCATTATCACGGACTTCGGCAAGATCGTGGATCCGATCGCGGACAAGGCGCTGACTGGTTCGGCGCTGATCAGCCTGTCGTTTCTGGGGGAGTTGCCGTGGTGGGTCACCGGTGTGATTCTGTTCCGTGAGGTTGGTGTCACAATCCTGCGGTTCTGGGTTATCCGCCACGGGGTCATCCCGGCCAGCCGCGGGGGCAAGCTAAAGACCTTGCTCCAACTGGTTGCGATCGGCCTGTACATCCTGCCGGTGTCGCTGGGCCTGGCTCGCGAGATCGTCATGGGGGCGGCCCTGGTGGTCACCCTGCTGACTGGCGGTGACTACGTGGTTCGCGCGACCCGGCTGCACCGCGGCGGCGGTCGCGGCGCCCAGAGGGAGAACCATGCCTAAGAGTCTGTTTGAGAACCCCGGTTCGATCAGCGAGCGGGTCATCCGCGCCCGGCCGGCAAGGCCGCAGCCCGAAGGCGTGCCTGGAAGGCACGTCGAGGGCGAGAACGCAGCCAGCCGGGATGCGGGGGCACGCGAGCCGGATCGGGGTTCTCAAACAGACTCTAAGGAACCGGATACCCGGGCGCTGGCCGACCAGGTCCTGACCGTTCTGAAGGGCCGGGGCCAGACACTTGCTGTGGCCGAGTCCCTTACCGGAGGTCTGCTCTGCGCCGCCCTCACGGGAATTCCAGGTGCGTCGGCTGTGTTGCGCGGGGGAGTCGTCGCCTACGCGACTGAACTGAAGGCTTTGCTTCTCGGGGTGCCACGGCCTCTTCTTGACCGCCTCGGTGCGGTGCATCCCGATGTGGCCGTCGCGATGGCGGAGGGAGTGCGGCACCGGCTCGGTGCGGAGTTTTCTGTCGCCACAACGGGGGTGGCAGGCCCAGAAGCCCAGGACGGCCAGGCCGTTGGCACGGTACACGTGGCGGTCGCGGCCGAAGGCGACTCAGTGGTACGGACGCTGGCGCTGCCCGGGGACCGGTCGGAGGTCCGGTGCCGCACGGTCATGGTCTCGCTCGGCTTGCTGCTCGGCAGGCTCAAGGAAGAATTGGACTGACATGGATCCCGCGCCGCGGCCAACAGGCCTGGTCCCGGCACGCGTTTTGGCGCCATGAATCCGGGACCGTGAACCCGGGCCACCGGAAGAACCGTGCTGATTACAGCGTTACCCAAATCATGAACCAGTTCCAGGTGCCTGCCACTGGATCGGCATAGCCAGGTACGGTGGAAGGTATAGCCAGGGATGGAGCGCCAGGGTCTCGGGAAGGGGTGCGACGATGGTACTGCTTCGTCACTTGCTCGGTGACGTGCTACGGCGGCTGCGCCTGCGGCAGGGTCGCACCCTCCGCGAGGTGTCGGCCGACGCACGCGTATCGCTTGGTTACCTGTCGGAGGTCGAGCGGGGCCAGAAGGAGGCCTCGTCCGAGTTGCTCGGGGCCATCTGCTCAGCTCTAGGCGTACCCCTATCTCGGGTTCTTCGGGAAGTGTCGGACGGGTTTGCGCTGGCAGAGCTCCAGAACACGCCGGTACTCCATAGTCCGCCCGAGCCCGCGCTCGCTGGACACCGGCTGTTGCCAGGTGCCGGAGCGGGTCTGGCTGGCTCACGCGAAGCCGTGCTCGAGGGGCCAGTTCCGGCGAGCGAGATACTCGTGAGCCGGCCGCTGCGCCACAACATGATCGGCCGCCAGAACGGCCGCGCCGACCGCGAGGAGTTTGGCGACGGGTCACGCCGGGTGGACGACATCAAGGACATGATCCCCGTCTAGGCTCCCGCCGCGGTGCGTAGAGCCTGCTCGGTTGGATTGACGCTCGGCGCCGCGCCTGTGCCGTGGCATAGGCGCGGCGCGTTTGCGTCGGCCGGGCGCCGCGTAGTTGCGACGGCATGGGCGCGCTGAAGAGCGGTGTTTCCCGCCACACAGGCAGCGCGAACAACCGCGCTTGACACCCTTATCCACGTCTTCGGTCACGAAGGCCTGGCTGCCGTCGATGACGCGATGGTGCGGGCCTTCCCGATGCTCGACAGCTTTGTCGGGGCCCGTCCCTTTCATGCGCTGGTAGCGGGAAGTGCTGGAACATATACAGAGCGTGTTGAGGATGTCGTGAATGGGTAGTAATGGGTGCCGAGGTGTACCCGGAACGGCCCCGCGGTCAGCCCGCCGGGACCGTCGGTGAGCCTGAGGTTGCCGCTCAGGTCCACAGCCCGCCCGCCCGTGTTGGCGACATGGGCTGTGACGGCAGGACGGCCGCTGGGCGCGCGCCTGCCCGTGATCCCGCTGATGATGAAGTTGGTCGGCGGCGGCCCGCCCGGGCCCACAGAGAGGTAGACGGGGACGCGGACCCGGCTCACCTCGTTGATCGCGAAGCGCTTGTCGACCCGGCGATGCGCGACCTCCTGTGCCCAGATGACGCCGTAGCGCTCCCCGGGCGAGGCGTCCCGCGGAACCTTGATCGTGGTGGTCACCACGGCGGTGGAGTGTGGCGACATCGTGAGACGCTGACGGCTCAGCCCTATCCACGTCGTCAGCTCGCTGCGTGTCTGGCCAGCGGCGCCGATGAACGCCCCGTTTCTGATGCCGGCCGCATCCGCGTAGACCGTGACATGAGCGGTCGCCGAGTTCTGGTTCTCCACGAGCACCCTGCGGTGGATGACCGCGCCCGGAGGCAGGTGGTCGATGATGTACCGCAGGCCGCGGGGATTGTCCGCCTCGGACACCGGGACATCGACGAGCCTGATGCCGATCCGCGGCTGCCCTGGCTTTGGCGTTGGGTTCCCTGGTCCGGCGAACGCGCTCGTGGCCTGCGTGGCGACGGCCGCCGCGCTGGTAGCGGGAGCGGCAACTCCAGCTACCAGCAGAACGGCTGCGCTCAACAGTCGGCGCACGATCGTCCTCTTCTTTTCCCTTCCCTCGTAGAAACCAGTCAGCCAGGCGACCGAGTGGGTGATCGTGCCCGAGTAGGTGCCAGTCACCGCCGCGGCAGGCACGGCCACGATTAACGTCGGGTCCCAGGTGGCGGAGTTGTTCCCCTGTTCCGTGTCGCTGAAGGCGGTCCGGGACGTGCTCAGCACCACGGCGTTTTGCCACGGCGGCCTGCCCCGGGGTGAAGGCTCCGGTGCCCGTGGTGCCGGTGGCCGCCCCGGACCAATACCTGACATCGGTATTCGGGATGTCGGGCGCGGTGTTCGAGGTGCTGCTGCTGAAGGCGCTCGAGGAGACGCCTGCTGACCATGCCGCGTCGAGAGCAGCACGGTCGTCGGTCACCGTCATGGAACCGAGAGCGTCGGTCGAGTTGGTGCCTGGTGCCGCGTCGGGAAGGGTGGAGCTTGTCAGGCGTTACTCGAACCGCTCTGACCTGCAAGAACGGCTTGCAATCGCTGCTCGTAGAACGCCTGACAAGGAGCCACAAGACCGAGAGTCGGCCGGAGAAGTCACCTCCAACGACCGACCGCCTCGGGTGTGGAGACTTCGGGATCGGTTGAGCAACGATGGTGTCCAAGACCTGATCGAACGCTACCGTTTTGGAGTGACCATGCGGGAACTGGCCGCTGAATTTAAAATCAGCAAGAGCAGCGTAAAGAAGCTGTTACGTGAGAACGGTATAAGACGAAGATAGTCAGGATTGAGGCCAACTGCTTCGGTTTGTTTGCCCCGGCTCGACTTTTCGAGCTGGGGCTATGACCGGCTTAGGCGACTATGCGTTGTATGCCTGTCTGGGAACGTTTCGACTCTGACTTACCTGGATCTTTCAAGCCTGTCGTTCCGCCTCTGAGTCTTTAGTCCAGCCTCAAAAATGCAAACGCCCGGACCGCGTTCGTGTTATGGCTGAGAGGCATCTTCGCCCGAGAAAACAGTAGCGTCGATAGTGTGGTCATCTATAATATAGCCCGGACCGCTGCTTGGTGCGACGGCATTGATCCTCGGCCTTGAGATGCTTGCGTCCGACGCCGCAGAACGCCTCGACCTCTGGCGGCAGGCCGAACGGGCTGGGCTCTGGACGCCAGCGAGAAACGGACACCACGCCAGGCTCCAGTAACTCAAGTCCGTCGAAGAAACCAGCGATTTTACCTGGGCTGCGCAGCTTGTATGGAGCTGAGCTGCCCTCGTTATAGCGCTGCTGCGCCTCGGCTCGCGCCTGAGTGACGCTGGCACCATCGTTGAGCACTAGATAGCTGCCCGGCGCCAGGGCGTCCAGGAGCCGTTGCACGATCGACCGCGCCTCGTCATCATCGGTGATGTGGCCCATGATTCCTAGGAGCATGAGCCCGATGGGACGGGTGAAGTCCAGTAGCTGCGAAACGGCCGTCAGAATCTTCTCTGGCTCATGTAGGTCGGCATCGATGTAGTCGCATGAGCCCTCACGGCTGCTAGTGAGCAGTGCACGGGCGTGAGCCAGCACCAAGGGGTCATTCTCCACGTAGACGATGCGACAATCTGGGGCCAGGCCTTGAGCAACCTCATGAGTATTGTTGACGGTTGGAAGGCCAGTGCCGATGTCGAGGAATTGGCGGATGCCGACCTCCCCGGCCAGGTGACGAACAGCGCGGGCAAGAAAGTAGCGAGAGTGCCGGGCGATATCGACAATTTCCGGGAACGTCTTGACATACTCGTCACCGGCCTGGCGATCAGCCGGGTAGTTATCCTTGCCACCCAGCCAGTAATTCCAGATCCGGGCCGAGTGCGGGACGCTGGTGTCGATTCCCTCCATGAGATCTTTCTCGGCCTCCCGCCAGGAGAAGGATGATCGGCCAGGGTTGACTTCGTCGCGGCCCCTGACGTGGTCGGCGCCTGTTTAATTTATGGCTCCGGCTTCTTCAGGGTGATTACCGGGTTGGTTCATAGTTGCGTTATTCTCCTGGGCGCTTAGGAAATTTTGGCGTTCCACTCGTCACGCTTGCCTGGTCGGTCGGTCACGAGACACCACACCACTTTCCCATCCGTCTCCTGCGTGAAGTACCAATTCCATTTCTCACTAGTTGTCTCGACAATTAGCAGGCCCCGGCCGGTCTCGGTCTGTGCATTGGGGTCGATACGGACTGGTGACTGAGAACTGGCATCCCAGACCAATATGAGCACCCGTGCCCGGTCGGCCAGAAGCCACAGCCGGACCGGGAATATCCACTCCATGGACTGGGAGGCATTGATCGCATTAGTGATCAATTCTGAAACCAGCAGCTCGACCCGCTCACTGAACGCTGTGAGTACTGGTGAAGTCGCGTAACCGATCAGTGCGTATTCGCCGGTGGTTTTGCCGCTTGGGTCA
>Ga0137373_10009364_pt1 | contig 10283 bp, 11 predicted proteins | sample SagtaG_5_FD_104912 | JGI IMG/M metagenome (GOLD analysis project Ga0137373, IMG submission 104912) | Vadose zone soil microbial communities from Sagehorn Ranch, Mendocino, California, USA - Sage1_R_80_16 metaG | ecosystem: Environmental > Terrestrial > Soil > Vadose zone | place: USA...
AACTACGGGACGTCATCGGGGCTGCCGGACGCAGAGCTCGGCGAGAATCTCAGCATCGATGGCCTCGTGCAGACCGCTGAGGTGTACGCGCGCGCGGCGATGAAGGTGTGCGGGGTTGCATGACTACGGAGGGTGGAATGTCGGAAGAGACGAAGAGGTACGAGGTGATCGTACGCATGCTCGACGCGTTCAACCGCCACGACCTCGATGCCATCATGTCCCTGTTCGTGGACGAATGCGTCTTCGAATCGCCGCGCGGTCCCGATCCGTGGGGTCGCAGATTCGTCGGTTTGGCGGAAGTTCGCGAGGGCCTCGGCGCCCGTTTCAGCGGGATACCGGACGTGCAGTACGGCGACGACAGCCACTTTGTCTCTGGCGAGCGCGGCGCGTCCGAGTGGACGCTCACAGGGACGACAGTCGACGGCGACCGTCTCGAGGTGCGCGGCTGCGATCTTTGGACGTTTCGCGGAAACAAAGTCATCCGCAAGGACTCGTTCTGGAAGATCGTGGAGGCGTGACGCGCTTTCCATGACACAGGACCTCTATGCGCTGCCGCCGGATCTGCCCGTCCCCGAGGACGACGGCGCCTGCGACCACCTGCTCGGCCAGATGCTTCCGCAGCTGACCCTCGAGTCGTCGCAGGGACCCGTCTCGCTGCGCGCGCTCTCGCAGGAGCGGCTCGTCCTCTACGTCTATCCGCGCACGGGACGGCCCGACCAGCCGGTGCCGGCCGGTTGGGACGCGATCCCCGGCGCGCGGGGCTGCACGCCGCAGTCGTGTGCTTTCCGCGACCACGCTGAGAAGGTGGCCGGGCTCGGCGCGCTGGTCGCGGGGCTGTCGGCGCAGACCGTGGACGATCAGATCGAGTTCGCCGAGCGGGAGCAGATTCCGTATCCCGTCATCGCCGATCCGGAGTTGAAGGTGGCCGCAGCGCTGCGCCTGCCGTTGTTTCAGTTCGAGGGCGTGACGCTCTACAAGCGCGTGACGCTCGTCGTCGAGGGTTGCGCGATCGCAAAGGTCTTCTATCCCGTTTTCCCGCCGGACAAGAACGCGGAAGAGGTCGTCGCGTGGCTGGAGGGTAGGTGACCCATATGAAGCTCGTGACGTTCGACGAGGGAAAGGTCGGGCGCGCGGAGGACGGCGTCGTCACGGAGCTCGACATCGGCTCGATGCGCGAGTACTTCGAGCGCGGGGGCGCCGACGACGCGGGGCGCGAGTACGCGCTTGACGACGTGAAGCTGCGCGCGCCGATCATCCCGAAGAAGTTCTTCCACACGGCGGGCAACTACCGCGAGCACGACGAGGAATCGAAGCGCGTCGACTGGTCGCACGAGATCGCCCCGTGGATCGTCTTCTTCCAGAACGTCGACGCGATCGTCGGGCCGGACGAGCCGATCGTCTATCCGGAGCACCTGACGGAGGAGCTCGACTACGAGCTCGAGCTCGCGGTCGTGATCAAGAAGGCCGGCAAGTGGTTTCCGCCGGAGGAGGCGGGCGACTACGTCGGGGGTTATCTCATCTTCAACGACATCACCGCGCGCGACATCCAGCGGCGCGAGATGCGCAGCGGGGTGTTCTCGTTCTGCAAGGCGATCGACACGTTCTGCCCCCTCGGCCCGTGGATCTTGACGCCGGACGAGATCCCCGACCCGCACGACCTGCGTATGGAGCTGCGCGTGAACGGCGAGCCGCGGCAGGTCTCGCATACGGGCAACATGACCCCGACGATCGCCGAGATCCTGTCGCACTACTCCGCCCTCGGGTACAGCCCGGGGGACGTGCTGTCGACGGGCACGGTCAGCGGCGTCGCCGGCTTCAGCGAGGACGCGGCGTCGCTGTACCTGAAGCCCGGCGACGTGATCGAGGCCGAGATCGAGCGGATCGGCGTTCTCCGCAACCCCGTGATCTCGTGGCAGGAAGCGCACGGAGCGCCGGCTCCCGAGCGTGTCCGCTGGTGACGACCGCCCGAGCACACCCCCACCCTGGGTGGGGTGCCTTCCCGCCTCCCTCGTCGATCGACGCTAGCGGATCGTTCGCATCCGGTCCGTGTCGGTTGAGCGACGATTCCGCGCAGTGACGAGCTTCCGCGAGGCGTTCCCGATCCTGTACGTCGCCGACGTCGTACGCGCGGTCTCGTTCTACGAGTCCGTCTTCGGCTTCGAGACGTCCTTCCTCTGGCCCGCCGAGGGTGAGCCGACGTTCGCCTTCCTGCAGCTCGAGCCGTTGGGGATCGCGCTCGCTGCGCGTACGCGCGCGGTGCTCGAGACGAATCCCGACGCCGACTTCGAGCTCTGCATCTACGCGGACGACGCGGATGCGGCTGCCGAGCGGCTGCGGGCCGCCGGCGCGAGCGAGGTGCGTCCGCCGACCGATGAGCCGTGGGGCGAGCGCCGCGCGTACTTCCGCGACCACGACGGGCACCTGCTCCACGTCGCGCAGACGCTGTGAGCTGGAGCCGTGACGAAGCGAAGCTGGCGCGTGTCCGCACGCTGATGGTCGAGGAGGACGTCGACGCGCTCATCGTCCGCGCGCCCGACAACGTGCTCTACCTCTCGAACTTCCTTCCGATGAAGGGCTACGACGTCGTCGTCTTCCCGCGCGAGGGCGAGCAGACGCTCATCTGCCTCGAGCCGTCGCTCGAAGACGCGCAGCGCATGGCCTGGACGGAGGACTTGCGCTTGTTCATGGGTTACGACGAACGCGACCCGCGCCCGCCGGCCGCGCGTGCGCTCGAGCTCGCGGTCAGCGTGTGCCGTGAGCGCGGCTACGAGCGGGTCGGTCTCGAGCTCTCGCAGGGGACGCAGACCGCGGATCGGATGGTCGGCGAGCCGACGACGTATACGGCCGCTTGGTTCGATGCGTTTCCGAACCGCGGCGACGCGGCACCGCTGCTCGCTGAGGCACGAGCGATCAAGACCGAGCAGGAGGTCGAACGCATGCGACTGGCGAACGAGCTAGCCGCGCTGGCGCTCGAGGAGGTGCGAAACAAGATCCGTCCGGGTATGCGCGAGTCCGAGGTCGCGGCAATCTGGGAGGGCGCCGTGCACGCGCAGGGCACCGGCTACCAGGGCAAGGTCGAGAACGCGCGCGGCTACTCGCTCGTCTGGTCGGGTCCGGGCATCAAGACGTTCACCGCGACGAGCGATCGCCCTGTGCAGGAGCACGAGCCGACGCTGTTCGAGATCTGGGTCAGCGCTGACGGATACTGGTGCGACCACACGAAGAACATCTGCCCGGGCGAGCTCGATCCGCGCTACCGCGAGCTCGAGCAGCAATTGCTCGACGTGTACGAGAGCGCCGTCGACCATTGCAGCGACGGCGCCGACCTCCCCGAGCTCGACCGGCTGATCCGCGCCGGCATCGCCGACGCCGGCTACCCCGGCCAGCCGTCGCATCCCGTCGCGCACGGCGTCGGCGCCCGCGCGCACGAGCCGCCGTACGCGCACCAGGCCGGCTCTGGGACGATTCGCAGCGGGATGGTGCTCGCGATCGAGCCGGGGATCTACTGGGAGGGCGGCGGCGGCCTGCGCGTCGAGGACAACTGGCTGATCTCGGAGGGCGCCGCCGAGAAGCTCTGCCCATTTCCCGACGGGATAGTCCGCGCATGACGATCCCGCGCGACAAGCTCTACACGGGGACCCTCAACGAGCGCGCGCTCGAGCCGCAGCCGCGCGGGCCGATCGGGCTCTACGACACGACGCTCCGCGACGGCGAGCAGACCGTCGGGGTCGTGCTGGCGCCGGAGGACAAGCTCGAGATCGCGCGCCTGCTCGACGAGCTCGGGGTCGAGCGCATCGAGGCGGGCTTCCCACGCGTCTCCGAGGACGACGCCCGCGCGATCCGGCTGATCGCGGACGCCGGTCTCGACGCGGAGATCTGGGGCTTCTCGCGCGCGGTGCAGGCCGACGTCGAAGCGCTCGTCGAGCTCGGCATCCGGCATGCGGTGATCGAGTCGCCCGTGTCCGACGTGAAGCTCGCCGCCTACGGCGTCGAGCGCGACGAGATGCTGAAGCGGATTCGCACCGCCGTGTCGTCGGCCGCGGAGAACGGCATCACGGTCGCGTACTTCGCCGTCGACGGCTCTCGCGCCGAGCTCGACTTCCTCCGCCGTGCCTACGAAACGGCCGTCGACGCCGGCGCGAAGGAGGCGGTTGTCGTCGACACCCTCGGCATCGCCACGCCCGAGGCGGCGGCCTACCTCGTCGATCGCGTGACGGGCTGGGTCGACGTGCCCATCCACTGGCACGGCCACAACGACTTCGGGCTCGCCACCGCCGCCGCCGTCGCGTCGGTGCAGGCCGGCGCGACGTGGATCCACGGGACGATCAACGGGATGGGAGAGCGCGCGGGCAACGCGAACTTGGGCGAGGTCGCGCTCGCGCTCGAGGCGCTCTACGGCATCGGGACGAATCTCAAGCTGGAGCGCGTTCGGGAGGTCGGCGAACGCGTGCGCGAGCTTGCCGGCTACGAGTTGGAACCGTGGAAGCCGCTCGTCGGCGAGACGCTCTTCCGCCGCGAATCCGGAGCCGTCGCTTCGCAGTTCCACGACGCGCCGTCGATCGAGCCGTATGCCGCAGACCTCGTCGGGGCCGAGCGCTCGATCGTGCTCGGGAAGAAGTCCGGCCTCGACTCGATCCGGATCAAGTGCGCCGAGCTCGGCCTCGCCGTGCCGCAGGCGAGCCATCCCGCCCTGCTGTCGGCCGTCAAGACCCTGGGCGAGGAGAAGCGGGGGCTCGTGACCGATGAGGAGTTTCGGCAGCTCGCGGCGACGGTCGCACGTTGAAAACGACACGAGACGCGGTTTAAGGTCGCTTCTGTGAGCGCGCGCGCGGCAGACCGGGCGCAGGCGACGCTCGAGGCGGTCGACGTGACCAAGAGCTTCGGCGGCGTCCACGCGCTTCGGGGCGTCACGCTCGATCTCGTCGAGCGCGAGATCGTCGGACTGATCGGACCGAATGGATCGGGCAAGACGACGCTCCTCAACTGCATCGGCGGCGTCTACGCACCGACCTCTGGTCACATCCTGCTCGACGGCGCACCCCTGGGTGGACGCGCGGGGTATCGGATCGCGCGCGCCGGCGTGATTCGCACGTTCCAGAACATTCGGCTATTCGGAAACCTGACGGCGCTGCAGAACGTCGAGATCAGCGCGCTCGCGACGAAGCAGGTCGGCCGGGCCCGCTCTCGCGAGCACGCCGCGGCGCTGTTGGAGGAGCTCGGCATCTCGCAGCTCGCGGAGCGTGACGCGGGCACGCTCTCGTACGGCGATCAGCGCCGACTGGAGATCGCACGCGCGCTCGCCGCCGGCCCGCGCTTCCTGCTGCTGGACGAGCCGGCGGCGGGCATGAACGAGGCGGAGTCGGACGCGGTGCGCGCGCAAGTCCAGCGCGTGCGCTCAGAGCGCGGGTGCGGGGTGCTTGTCGTCGATCACGACTTGCGGCTGATCATGCAGCTCTGCGACCGGATCGACGTTCTCAACGAGGGAGAGGTGATCGCCACGGGAACTCCTGCGGAGGTCCGACGTGACCCCGCCGTCATCGCCGCGTATATCGGCGAGGAAGAGCACGACGAGAGAGGAGACGACGAATGAAGAGTCGCACGTTGAAAGCGCTCGCGGTAGCGGCCGCGCTCGCGCTCGTGGTCCTGGTCGCGTCGGGGTTCCGCGGAGGCGCCGATCGCACCGCGTTGCCGAAGGGCACGATCGCGGTCGGCTTCGGCAACAACCTGACGGGGTTCTTGGCCGTCCACGACCACCTGATCTCGCAGGGCGCGCAGCTCGCAGTCCGGCAGATCAACCTCAGCGGCGGGATCGGCGGTCGAGTCAAGATCAAGCTGCACCTGAAGGACGTCAAGAGCGACCCGGCGACGTCAGTGGAGGTCGCGAACGAGATCATCGGCGAGCACGACAGCGCGATGATCCTGCCGTGCAATACCGACTTCCAGGTCGCGATGGCCGCCGTGGCCAAGGCGCACAACGAGTTCACGCTGTCGCCGTGCAACGCCGACCCCACCGCCTGGCACAAGTTCCCGATCTACTGGCCGGTGGGAGCGGCTGGGAACGCGCAGATGGCGCAGCTCGCGTCAGCCGCACAGAGCGCAGGCTTGACGAAGATCTACGTCCTCGACTCGAACTTCCTCTACATCCACCTGATGGCGAAGTACTTCAAGAAGTCCGCGCCCCTGTACGGGCTGAGGATCATCGGCTCGACGAGCATCCCGTTCGGCGCGACGGGCTTCCCGAGCGACTTCTCCGCATTCGTGGACAGGATCAAGGCCGCGAAGCCGCAGGCCGTGATGACCGGTCTCTTCACGCCGTACGTCGACACGCTGACGAAGCAGCTACGGGGCGCGGGCGTAAAGGTGCCCGTGCTCGGTAGCGACGGCATGGACACCGGACTCGATCTGACGGCGGGTGGCACTGCGGTGAACGGCAACATCTTCACCACCTTCGGCTTCCCTTCTCCGGGCTCCGCGACCGCGAAGTTCTACGACGACTTCAAGAAGCAGTACGGCAAGCGGCCGGACGGCAGCTACGCGGCGCTCGGCTACGAGACGATCAAGGTGCTCGAGGCCGCGGTGCTGCGTGCGAACAGCACGAACCCCGCCAAGATCCAAGCCGCGCTCGCCGCGGGGATGGCGGTCAACGGCGCGCTCGGCGCGATCACGTATCCCGGCCACGGCGAGCACAACCCAACGAACAACGTCGCGGTGATCAAGATCCAGAACCGCAGGTTCACCCTCGTCAAGATCGGCGTGCCCACGAGGGTGCCGGGAATCTGACGACGTGACGGTCGGGGGACGTTCCGTCTCGGGGCCCGTCAAGGGCCCCGAGACGCTCCTCCGCGTGCGCGGACTCGAGGCGCGCTACGGGCCCATCGCCGCGGTCCGTGGCGTGGACCTCGACGTGCACGACGGCGAGATCGTCGCGCTGCTTGGCGCGAACGGCGCCGGGAAGACCTCGACGCTTGCTGCGATCGTCGGGCTGCTGCCGGCGCGGAGCGGTGAGATCCGCTTCGCAGGCGAGGACGTCTCGCGGCTGCCGCCGGAGAAGCTCGTGCGCAAGGGCATCTCGCTTACACCGGAAGGCCGGCGGCTGTTCGCGACGTTGACCGTCGCCGAGAACCTCGCGCTCGGCGGCCGCGGGAACGACGGCGCGCGCGAGCGGCTGCTCGAGCTGTTTCCAGTATTGCGCGACCGGCTGTATGCCCAGGCCGGCTCCCTGTCCGGGGGCGAGCAGCAGCAACTCGCGATCGCGCGTTCGCTGATGTCTCGGCCGCGCCTGCTGCTGCTCGACGAGCCGACGCTCGGCCTCGCGCCGATCCTCGTCGGCGCCGTCTTCGAGCTGGTCGCGCGCCTGCGCGAGGAGGACGGAGTGTCGATCCTGCTCGTCGAGCAGAACGTGCACCGCGCGCTCGACCTCTGTGACCGAGCCTACGTCATGCGCACCGGCCGGATCGAAGCCCACGGAACGCCGGGCGAGCTGCGCGCGCGCGGCGTCGAAGCGGCCTACCTCGGATCTATTTGATGCACGAGCTCGTCCAGAACGCGATCAACGGGGCCTCCCTCGGCTCGACGTATGCGCTGCTCGCGCTCGGGCTCGCTCTCGTCTACTCGATCATGGGGCTGATCAACTTCGCACACGGCGAGCTCTTCACGATCGGCGGCTATACGATGTGGTGGACGCTCAAGCACGGCGTGCCCTGGCCGCTCGTGCTGCTTCTGGTCCCTCTCGTCTGCGCGGTTGCGGCGATGCTGATGGAGCGGATCGCCTTTCGGCCGCTCCGCGGTGCCGGGCTCGTCACGCTGCTGATCACGTCGTTCGCGGTCTCGTACTTCCTGCAGACGGTCTTCCAGATCGGGATCAGCGCGGCGCCCGAAGGGATCGAGCTGCCGGGCTGGGTGAACGACACCGTGCACGTCGGGTCGTACACGATCGCGTCCGTCAAGCTCATCACGACCGGCGTCACGCTCGTTGCGCTGGTCGCCCTCACGCTCTTCCTCCGCCGCACGTTGCTCGGCGTGTCGATGCGTGCGGCTGCGGAGGACTTCCAGACCGTGCGCCTGATGGGCGTCGAGGCAAACCGTGTGGTCGCACTCGCGTTCGGACTGTCGGGTGCGCTCGCGGGAGTCGCGGCGCTGTTGTTCTTCGCGACGACGGCGGCGGTCGATCCACCGACGGGGACGCCGCTCGTGATCAACGCCTTCATTGCGGTCATCCTGGGGGGCCTCGGCAGCCTCTCCGGTGCCGTGCTCGGGGGCTTCGTGCTCGGGTTCGCAGAGGTGCTGTTCGAGGCGCGGCTTCCCGGCTCGACGGCGCAGTTCGCGAACGCGTTCGTCCTGCTCGTGCTCGTCGGCTTGCTCCTCTTGCGCCCCCAGGGGCTATTCGGCCGCGCGGCGGCCCAGTCCTCATGAGGCGGCATTGGATCCTCGAGTCGCTCGGGGGCGCGGCGTTGCTGGCGGGCGCGCTCGCACTCGTCGGGCTGTGGGGTTGGCAGTGGGCGGGTCACGCGACCGAGACGAAGATCGAGCGCTTCTTCATCAACGTGATCCTCGTCGTCGCGCTCCAGGTCTTCTCCGGGAACTCGGGAATCCTCAGCTTCGGCCAGATGGCGTTCGTCGGCGCCGGCGCGTACGCGGCCAGCATCCTCACCGTCGACCCGGCGCTGAAGCCGACCCTCTTGACCGGCTTGCCGCACTTCCTCGCCACGACGCACGTCTCGTTCCTCGAGGCGACGCTGGTCGCCGGCCTCGTTGCAGCCGCCTTCGCGCTCGCAACCGGTTTCGCTGTTCTGCGGCTCGACGGAGCGAGCGCGGTGATCGCCATTCTGGCACTGCTCCTGATCAGCGACGTCGTCTTCGGGGCGTGGATCGGCGTCACGAACGGGCAAGGCGGGCTCTATGCGATCCCCGACGACTCGCGCCTCCACCGCGTGCTGTTCTGCGCGATCGTGGTGGTCGTAGTCGCGCGCCTGTTCAAGGACTCGCGGACGGGCTTGCTGCTCCAGGGCAGCCGCGAAGATGCATTCTCCGCAGCATCGATCGGCGTGCCGGTGCGCGCCTACCGGCTGCGTGCCTGGGTGCTGAGCGGTGCGCTGAGCGGGATCGCGGGCGCGCTGCTCGCGTTCTGGCTCGGGACGATCTCCCCGACGAACTTCTTCCTCGCGCCGACTTTCGCGGTGATCGTGATGCTGATCGTCGGCGGCATGGGGACGGTGAGCGGAGCGGTCGCCGGAGCGGCCCTCGTGACCCTCGTTCAGGACGTCGTGTCGCAGCAGGAGGACCGCAGCGCGAACCTGGGAGTGCTGACGATCCACCGGTTGACCGGGCTGACCCAGCTCGTGCTCGTCGGACTGATCCTGCTCGTGATGTACGTGCGGCGAGAGGGCTTGCTCGGCCGGCGCGAGCTCGACGAGTTGCTTCGACGGAAACGCGTACGATCCGGGGCCGAGTGACGCCGCCCCCCGAATTCGAGACCCTCCGCACGAAGCTCGGCGAGATCCACGATCTCGTCAAGGTCGGCGGCATGCTCAGCTGGGACCAGCAGACGATCATGCCGCCACTCGGAGCAGCCGTGCGCTCGCAGCAGTTGGCGACGCTCGGTCGTCTCGCGCACGAGCTCTTCATCTCGGACGAGATCGGCCGCCTGCTCGAGGAGCTTCGGCCGTACGAGGACGGCTCGGCGTACGACTCTGACGACGCGAGCCTGATCCGGGTGGCTCGCCGCGACTACGACAAGGCCACGCGTGTGCCGCCGGAGCTGACCGCGGAGACGACGCGTGTCGGCTCACTTGCCTTCGGCGCCTGGGTGGAGGCGCGCCGGACCTCCGACTTCGAGAGCTTCCGTCCCTGGCTCGAGCAGATGATCGAGCTCAAGAATCGCTACATCGCGTGCTTCCCGGAGGCTGCCGAGCCGTACGACGCGCTGCTCGACGACTACGAGCCGGAGTTCAAGACGGCGCAGGTACGCACGATCTTCGAGCGGTTGAAGGAGGAGCTGATCCCGCTCGTCGAGGCCGCGGCATCGGGCTCGACCCCGCGCATCGCGGGTCATTTCCCCGCAGCGAAGCAGCGGGCGCTCAGCCTCGAGATCCTGCACCGTTTCGGCTTCGACGAGTCGGCGTGGCGCATCGACGCGGCCCCGCATCCGTTCGCGACCTCCTTGTCCACCACGGACATCCGGGTCACGACGCGCGAGCCGGAGGAGTCGCTCGACGGGCTGTTCGCGGCGATGCACGAATGCGGGCACGGGCTCTATGAGCACGGCGTCGATCCGGCGCTCGAGC
>Ga0137373_10009377_pt1 | contig 10271 bp, 12 predicted proteins | sample SagtaG_5_FD_104912 | JGI IMG/M metagenome (GOLD analysis project Ga0137373, IMG submission 104912) | Vadose zone soil microbial communities from Sagehorn Ranch, Mendocino, California, USA - Sage1_R_80_16 metaG | ecosystem: Environmental > Terrestrial > Soil > Vadose zone | place: USA...
AGCTCGTTCTGAATCCGCTCGAGCCCGGCATCGGCCCAGCCGACGAGCGAGTTGAGCTCGTCGACGTCGCCCATCGCGACCACCAGCGGGTCGGTCTTCGGCACGCGCGAGCCGTCGCCGAGGCTCGTCTCACCTTGGTCGCCCCCGCGCGTGTAGATGCGGGTCAGCCGGACCGGCTCTTCGCGCTTGCGCGCCACGGACGTAGATTAGGGCGATGATCCGACGTGCGAAGGCCGAGGACGTCGAAGCGATCGCAGCCCTCTTCCGGCGCTCGTTCGGGACCCTCACCTTTCTGCCCACATTGCACACGGCGGACGAGGACCGCGCGCACCTTGCCGGAGTCGTCGCGAAGCAGGACGTCTGGGTCGCCGAGGAGGACGCCCGCGTCGTCGGATTCCTCGCCCTCGAAAAGGATCTGGGGACCTTCTTCTACGTCGATCCGGACGCTCACGGGCGCGGCATCGGCAGCGCGCTCTTCGAGCAGGCTCGGCGCGCCCGGCCGGGCGGGTTCAGCTTCTGGGTCTTCCAGAAGAACGACCGGGCACGCTGTTTCTATGAGCGCCGCGGTTGCGTCCCGGTGGAGTTCACCGAGGGCGAGGGCAACGAGGAGAAGGAGCCGGACGTGAGGTACGAGTGGAAACCCAGCAGATAGCTCCGGGCCTTTGGCGCTGGACGGCGCCCCATCCGAACTGGCGCAACTGGCCGGACTGGCCGGACGTCCCTGAAGAGGTCGGCTGCGTCTACTACGAGGCTCCCGACACCGTTGTCCTGATCGACGCGCTGATCCCCGCGGGCGAGGAAGAGGAGTTCCTCGCTCACCTTGACCGCGACGTGGAGCGACTGGGCCTCCCCGTTGCGATCCTGCTGACGGCGGAGTGGCACCGCCGTAGCACCGGCGAGCTGGTCGAGCGCTACGGCGCCGAGATCAACCCGAGCCCGTTGCCGCAGGGAATCGAAGAGATCGCCATTCGGGGCGCCCCCGAGCGCCAGGTGGCGTATTTCATCCGTCCCCACGGCGCCCTCGTCGTGGCGGAGATCTTCGCGGGCGACGGGAAGGGCGGGTTGAAGCTGTGCCCCTCCCCCGCGCTCACGAGCCGAGAGGAGCTCGACGCCTCGCTCGCCGCGATCATGAAGCTCCCCGTCGAGCGGCTGCTCGTCTCCCACGGCGAGCCCGTTCTCTCCGACGGGCGCCGGCGAATGGAGGAGGCGCTAGCCCTGAGCTAGTGCTCGTTCCTGCAGGCCCAGGACCGAGCGGGCGATGACGAGCCGCTGGATCTCGCTCGTGCCCTCGTAGATCTCCGTGATCTTGGCGTCGCGGTAGTAGCGCTCGACCGGAAACTCCTTCGTGTACCCGTAGCCGCCGAAGACCTGGATCGCCTCCCCCGTCTGCCTGCGGGCCATCTCGGAGGCGAACAGCTTCGCCTTCGCGCCTTCCTCCGTGTGGGGAAGCCCCTGCTGCTTCAACCAGGCCGCCCGGTAGGTGAGCAACCGCGCTGCGTCGATCTCGGTCGCCATGTCGGCGAGCTTCCACTGGATCGCCTGGAAGTCCGCGATCCGCTTGCCGAACTGCCTGCGCTCGAGCGCGTAGGCCCTTGCTGCGTCGTAGGCCGCCTGCGCAATCCCGAGCGCCTGGGCGGCGATGCCGATCCGCCCGCCGTCGAGCGTTGCCATCGCGACCCGGAAGCCCTTGCCCTCCTCGTGCAGCATCCGGTCGCCGTCCACGAACGCGGCAACGGCAATCGAGTTGGTCGTCGACGAGTTCAAGCCGAGCTTCTCCTCCCGGCCGGTGACGCGGACATGGTCTGCGTCGAGGATGAACGCGGAGACACCGCGGGCGCCTGGGGTGTCGGGATCGGTGCGGGCGAAGAGGAGAAACGTTCCCGCGTGCTCTGCGGTCGAGATGAACTGCTTCGAGCCCGAGATCCGCCAGCCGTCTCCATCGCGAGTCGCGCTCGTTCGTAGCGAGCCGGCGTCCGAGCCCGATTCGGCCTCAGTCAACGCGAACGCGCCGATCAGCTCGCCGCGGGCGAGCGGCGGGACGAAACGGCTGCGCTGCTCCTCGGTCCCGAAGTTGAGGATCGGCAGGGTCGTCGCGCTCGTGTGCACGGCGACCGTCACGCCGACTCCGGCATCGGCGCGGGAAAGCTCCTCGAGCACGAGGATGTACGAGAGGAAGTCTGCACCGGCGCCCCCGAGCTCCTCCGGAATGCAGACGCCCATCAGGCCGAGCTCGGCCAGCTTGCCGTACAACTCGCGCGGGAACCGGTGCTCCCGGTCCCACTCGGACGCGTGCGGCTCGATCTCGGCCTCGGCGAATTCACGCGCGAGCGCCTGGATCTCGCGGTGTTCGGGCCCGAGCGAGAAGTCCACGGTGGCCGCGAGTATAGAGTCGAGTCGCTGTGCGCCTTGCCGCCGCGATCGCAGTCCTCGCACTGGCCGTGGCCCCAGGCTGCAGGTCGGGCCCGCCCTCTCCCGAGAGCGTCGTCAGGGCCTGGAGTCAGGCTTTGAACACCGGCGACAACGAGGGCGCAGCCGAGCTGTTCGCGCGAGATGCGCAGGTGATCCAGCCGAGCGGCGCGCTGATCCTCCACACCCGCTCCGACGCCTTGGAGTTCAACCAGTCTCTGCCCTGCTCGGGGACGATCGTCGCCGTCTCCGCGAGCGGCGACACGGTCACAGCGACATTCCTCCTCGGCGATCGCCCGACGAGCCCCTGCGACGGTCCGGGGCAGAAGGTCCACGCCGAGTTCGTCGTCCGGAACGGAAAGATCGACCGCTGGGAGCAGCTTTCCTCAGCTCAGGCTCCGGCGGCTCCCACGGTCTGATGGCGGCGGAAACCCTTCCCTGGTCCTGGTACTCCGATCCCGAGCTGCTCGCGGTCGAGCGGAGACGGATCTTCGAGCGCTCGTGGCAGTACGTCGGGCACACGGGCGAAGTGAGCCGCCCCGGTGACCGCACCGCCTCGCATGCCGGGCACGTGCCGGTCGCACTCGTCCGGGACGAGTCGGGCAATCTGCGCGCCTTCCTCAACGTCTGTCGGCACCGCGGCCACGAGGTCGTCTCCGGGACCGGGAACAGGCGCAGCCTTCAGTGCCCGTACCACGCCTGGACGTACAACCTGGATGGGTCGCTCCTGAAGGCTCCCCGCTCGGAGCAGGAGCCCGACTTCGACGCCTCCGAGCTCGGTCTCATTCCCTTGCGCGTCGAGACCTGGGGCCCGCTCGTGTTCGTGAACCCGGACCCGGAGGCCGCGCCGTTGGGAGACGTCCTCGGGCCCGTACCGGAGCTTCTGGCCCAAGGCGGCATCGACCCGGTCGAGCTCAGTTTCCGGCAACGCGTCGAGTACGACGTCGCGGCGAACTGGAAGGTCGTGATCGAGAACTACCTCGAGTGCTACCACTGCCCCACCGCCCACCCCGGCTTCTCGCGCGTCGTCGATGTCGATCCGGCTCGCTATAGGCTCGAGTCCGCCGACTGGTCCGCGAGCCAATTCGGCAGGTCGCGGAACGGCCGGGAACCGGTCAAGGTCGGCCAGTTCCACTTCGTCTGGCCAAACCTCCGCGTGAACGTGTTCCCCGGGCCGCGGAACCTCTCGATCGGCCCGGCACTGCCCGCGGGCACGGATCGGACGAGCGGATTCTTCGACTACTTCTTCGCGGAGGGCACGCCAGACGACGCCGTTGCGGAGCTGATGCGCTTCGACAACGAGGTAACGGCCGAGGACCGGGCCTTGATCGAATCGGTGCAGCGCGGGATGGGCTCAGGGCTCCTCGGCCACGGACGGCTGCTCGCGGGCAGCGAGCACCTGATCCAGCACTTCCAGGGGCTCGTCCGGCGAGAGCTGGCTCAGTAGCTGTAGAAGCCTTGCCCTGACTTTCGCCCGAGCCTTCCGGCCTCGACGTGCTCCCGGAGCAGCGGGCAGGGCGCGTACTTGTCGTCGCCGAGCCCTTCCTGCAGCACTTCCATGATCGCGACGCACGTGTCGAGCCCGATCAGGTCGGCGAGGGCGAGCGGCCCCAGCGGATGCGCGAAGCCGAGCTTTGCGATCGTGTCGATCGCCTCCGCTTCCGCCACCCTGTCGTGCAGCGTCCAGACGGCCTCGTTGATGAACGGCATCAGGATCCGGTTCGAGACGAAGCCGGGAAAGTCGTTGGCCACGGCCGGCGTCTTGCCGAGCTCCCGCGAGAGCTCGGTGATCGCCTCGGCAGTCTCGTCCGAGGTTTCGCGCCCGCGCACGATCTCGACCAGCTGCAGCACGGGGACGGGATTGAAGAAGTGCATCCCGATCACGCGGTCCGGCCGGCCGGTCGCCGCGGCGAGCGAGCTGATGGGGATCGACGACGTGTTGGAGGCCAGGATCGCCTCCGGCGGCAGGAGCGAGTCCGCGCGACGGAAGACTTCTTCCTTGACGGCGGCGTCCTCGACCACCGCCTCGACCATCAGGTCCGCGGGCATGAGGTCGTCGGCGGGCTCGACGCGCGCGAGCACCTCGGCCGGGTCCGGGCCACCCTTCTCCGCCAGCTTCGCGAGGCTCTTGCCCATCGCCTCGAAACTGCGCTCGACGGCCCCCGGAACGGCGTCGTGCAGCCGCACGCGGCGTCCGGACGCCGCCATGACCTGGGCGATCCCGCCGCCCATTTGCCCCGCGCCCACGACGAGGATCTGTTGGAATCTCTGATCTGTGATCAATGCTATGCTTGATATGTGATCAGTGGGGATCTTCTCCGTGAGGCGCGGCTCCGCGCCGGTTTGACGCAGCGACAGCTTGCCAGTCGCGCGCGCACTTCGCAGTCCGCAATCGCGCGCTGGGAGAGTGGCGACGTCGTGCCGAGCTTCGAGCGGTTGCGTGAGCTCGTTCGCGCCTGCGGCCTCGAGCTGACGTTTGGTCTCGCTAACTACGACGACTCCTACGTCGAGTTCATCGAGCGCTATCTCGACCTGCCGCCCGAGGAGCGCATCCAGCAGGCGCTCGAGCTCGCCGGGGTCGTGCGTGAGATTCAGGCCGCAGCCGGATGAACGACCTCTTCAAGGCTCTCTCTGTGCTGGACCGTCACGGAGTTCGTTTCATCGTGATCGGGGCGTTCTCGGCAGTCGCCCAGGGCTATCCGCTGCCGACCGTCGACATCGACATCACGCCGTCCCGAGATCCTGAGAATCTCGAACGGCTGGCGACCGCCCTCACCGAGCTAGGCGCCGAGGTCCGGCTGCCCGGCGGCGAAACACACTCGTTCCCGATCGATGCCCGGTTTATCGGCAATTCCGATTCGTGGACGCTCGCCACCAGCTTCGGCGACGTCGACATTCTCTTCCGGCCGTCCGGGACGAACGGCTATGAGGACTTGCGGCAGGATGCAGTCGAGATGACCCTTCGGGGTACCCCTGTGCTCCTGGCCTCGCTTCGGGACGTGATCCGGATGAAGGAAGCGTCGAACCGCCCGAAGGACCAGGCCCAGCTTCCAGCGCTCCGGCAGACGCTCGAGGTCATCCGTCGCCGCGAGCGGGAAAGCCGCTAGACCTCGAGCAGGATCGCGTCGCCTTGCCCGCCGCCGGAGCAGATCGCAGCGAGCCCCAGGCCGCCGCCGTTCCTCCGCAACTCGTGGATCATCGTCCCGAGGATGCGCGCGCCGGACGCCCCGATCGGGTGGCCGAGCGCGACCGCTCCGCCGTTCACGTTCACGCGCTCCGGATCGGCCCCGAGCATCTTGGCCGAGTTCAGGACGACGGACGAGAAGGCTTCGTTCAACTCCACACGCTCGACGTCTTCGATCGTCTTGCCTGCCTTCTTGAGAGCCTTGGCACCGGCGGCAGCGGGCGTCCTCGCGAGATAGGGAACCTCGTCGGCCACGTAACCCTGCGCCACGATCGTCGCCAGCACCTCGAGACCACGCTTCTTCGCATACCCCTCGCTCGTTACGACGAGCGCGCCCGCGCCGTCGTTGACTCCGGGGGCATTGCCGGCCGTGGTCGTCCCCTCGGGGTCGAAAACGGGCTTCAATTGCGAGAGCTTCTCGTAGGAGGTGTCGCGCCTCGGGCCCTCGTCCACCTTGAGCCCGTCCACCGCGACGATCTCGGGCTCGAAGAGGCCCTCGTCGATCGCCTTGACCGCGCGCTCGTGAGATCGAAGCGCCCAGCGGTCCTGATCTTCCCGGGGGATCCCGAGCTCGCGGGAGACGAACGAGGCCTGCTCGATCATGTGCCGGTTGTCGAGGGTCGAGATCAGCCCATCGTGCGTCATGAGGTCGATGAGGACACCGTCGCCGAGCCTGTAGCCGAAGCGGGCCTTCTTGAGCGCGTAGGGAGCGTTGGACATCGATTCCATCCCGCCGGTGACGATCACGTCGTGGTCGCCGGCGCGGATCATCAGGTCGGCGATCTCGACGGCCCGGATGCTCGAGGCGCAGACCTTGTTGATCGTGTCGGCCGGCACCTCCACCGGGAGCCCCGCACCGATCGCCGCCTGTCGCGCGGGCGCCTGCCCTGCGCCGCCCTGCAGCACCTGGCCCATGATCACGTACTCGACCTCTTCGTTCGCAATTCCGGCCCGGTCGAGGGCGCCGCGGATCGCGATTGCGCCAAGCTCCGTCGCTTCGTGGCCGGCGAGCCCGCCGCCCAGCTTGCCGAAAGGAGTGCGCACAGTAGCGACAATCACTGATCGGGTCACGGAATCAGCGTAGCGTCGCGGTGTGACCGGAGAGCGCGGCAAAGCCGGCGCCCTCCTCTACCAAAGGGGAACCGATGGTTCCCCGTTTGGGATCCTCTCCTTCAACCCTCGAGCTTCTCGCTGCGCTCAAGGTTGTCGTCATCAAGCCAACTTGTTAGGTTAGACGCCGATTTCCGACAACCGAGCGGTCGCGGAGGGGGGAAGCGGCGGAGATGAAGCACTTTTTCGAGAATCATGACCTTTCGACTGCGGAGTGCGGTGAGCTGATCGACGTCACCGACGACGTCCTCGGTGCGGTCGAGAGGAGCGGGGTCGACAACGGCATGGCCCTGGTCTACTCGCCTCACACCACGTGCGCGGTCGTCATCAACGAGCGCGAGAGTGGGTTCATGGAGGACTTCCGAGAGATGCTGGAAGACCTGATCCCAAAGGAAGGCCCCTACTACCGCCACGACGACCTTTCGATTCGCACCGAGGGCCTCGAGGACGACCCTCACGAGTTCCCCAACGGGCACTCTCACTGCCGTGCCGCGCTGATCGGCTCCGCCTCCCAGACCGTTCCGATCATCGACGGCAAGCTCCTGCTCGGCCGGTACCAGAGCATCTTCTTCTGCGAGCTCGACCGTGCGAAGCCTCGGAAGGTGTTCATTCAAGTACTGGGTGAGTAAGTGATGGCCACCCGCGCCGCCGCTCCTACGCAGACGGCGCCGAAGATCTCCGGCCCCACCATGGGAATGCCGGGCACGACCGCCGTTACGGCGAAGGCCGCGCATGAGAACTTTCCGGTGGCGTCCCTCCTCCTCCCCCCCTCGCTGCGGCGGCCGCTCCTCGGCATCTACGGGTTCGCACGCCTGACCGACGACATCGGCGACGAGGCGGAAGGCGATCGCTCCGCGCTCCTCGACTGGCTCGAGTCCGACGTCGGGCGCATGTACGACGGTGAGCCGATCCATCCGCTGCTGCGGCGCCTCGCGCCCTCGGTGCGGGAGCTCGGCCTGCCGAGGCGACCGTTCTTGCGCCTCATCGAGGCGAACCGCCAGGACCAGAAGGTCTCGCGCTACGAGACCTATGCCGACCTCGCCGCGTATTGCGAGCTCTCCGCAAATCCCGTGGGCGAGCTCGTTCTCCATGTGTTCCGTGCCGCGAGCGCAGACCGCGTTCGCCTGTCGGACGCGGTCTGCACAGGGCTCCAGCTCGCCGAGCACTGGCAGGACGTCGGCGAGGACTTTCGCCGTGGCCGCGTCTATTTGCCGCAGGAGGATCTCACCGCCTTCGGCGTTCCCGAAGAGGACCTCGGGGCCGTCTCCCCCAGCGAACGCTTGAGGCGGCTAATGGCATTCGAGGTCGCGCGGGCACGCGGGCTGCTCGAACAGGGTGGTGAGCTCGTGCGCTCGCTCGGCGGTTGGGCACGACTCGCGGTCGCCGGCTACGTCGCCGGCGGTAAAGCAGCTCTCGCCGCGATCGAGCGCAACAGCTTCGAGGTGCTGGGAGAGCCGCCGAAGGCGACTCGCGTTTCCCGGGCAGCCGCGTATGGCCGCGAGCTTGGGGGCTCTCTGTGAAACCGACGGAGTGGGCCTATGCCTACTGCCGCGAGGTCACGCGGAAGGAGGCCGCGAACTTCTACTACGGAATCCGCCTGCTTCCACGCGAGCGGCGTGGGGCGCTCTGCGCGATCTACGCGCTCGCCCGGCGCATCGACGACATCGGCGACGGAACATTTCCGACGGAGGAGAAGCATCGCCGGCTCGAGTGGGAACGTGACCGGCTCGCGTCGATCGGGACGGTCTACGACGATCCCGTCCTCGTCGCCCTGCGCGACGCTTCGTCGCGCTACCCGATTCCGCTGGAAGCGTTCGGCGACCTGATCGACGGCGTCGCGATGGACGTCCGCGGAACGAGCTACGAGACCTTTGCCGACCTGCTTCCCTACTGCAGAAGGGTCGCGGGCTCGATCGGCCGGCTCTCTCTCGGGGTCTTCGAGGCGACCGACCGAGAGTCCGCCTCTGTGCTCGCGGACGACCTGGGCGTCGCCTTCCAGCTCACCAACATCCTGCGCGACGTCCGCGAGGATCTCGCCCGCGGCCGCGTCTACCTGCCCGCGGAGGACATCGAGCGGTTCGGATGCACGCTCGACCCCGACGCCCAGACCGGCCCCCTTCCCGAGCTGATTCGCTTCGAGGCCGACCGGGCCTCGGCCTGGTTCGACGCAGGCCTGCGGCTCCTGCCCTTGCTCGACCGCCAGAGCGCAGCATGTGTCGGAGCGATGGCCGGCATCTACCGGCGGTTGCTCGGGCGGATCGAACGCCGTCCAGAGCTCGTGCTCAGAGGCCGTGTCTCGCTCCCGACGTGGGAGAAGGGCTGGGTCGCCGTCCGGAGCCTGACCGCCGCGACATGAGCACGGTCGTCGTGGTGGGAGGCGGCCTGGCGGGGCTGACGGCCGCTCTCGAGTGTGCGGACGCAGGCGCGGACGTCACGCTGCTCGAGGCGCGCCCGCGGCTGGGGGGTGCGACGTTCTCGATCCGGCGGGACGGCCTCTGGATGGACAACGGCCAGCACGTGTACCTGCGCTGCTGCACGGCCTACCGCCGGCTGCTGGGGCGCCTCGGAGTCGAGGGGGACGCCGTGCTGCAGGACCGCCTGACGATCCCGATCGTCTCGGAGGACGGCAGCGTCTTTCGCCTGCGGCGCAGGAACCTTCCGGCGCCGCTTCATCTCACGGCCGCAATCGCCCGCTTCCCCGACCTCTCCACGTCCGACCGGCTCGGGATAGCGCGCGCCGCCCGCCGCATCTCGCAGCTCGACCTCGGGGATCCCGAGCTCGACAAGCGAACGTTCGGCGACTGGCTGGCCGAGCAGCGCCAGTCACAGGCCACCGTCGAGGCTCTCTGGGACCTCATCACTTTGCCGACCGTGAACCTCCCCGCGAAGGAAGCGTCCCTCGCTCTCGCGGCCAAGGTCTTCCAGACGGGACTGCTGCAGTCCTCCGATTCCGGCGACATCGGCTACGCAAGAGTTCCGCTGCAGCAGCTTCACGGCGACTCGGGACTGCGCGCGCTGGAGGTTGCGGGCGTCACGGTCCGGCTGCGGACGCGGGTCGAGTCGATTGCCCGGGCCGGATCCGCCTTCGAGGTGAGCGCGGACGGCTCGGATCTACGAGCAGACGCCGTCGTCCTTGCCGTTCCCCACGACGAGGCTGCGGAGCTGCTCCCGGACGGCTCGGGACTGGATCCGGACGCCTTCCGAAGCCTCGGCGCCTCCCCCATCCTCAACCTGCACGTCGTCTACGACCGCCGGGTGACCGAGCTTCCGTTCGCCGCGGGCCATCGCAGCCCCGTTCAGTGGGTGTTCGACCGGACTCGATCCGCGGGGGTCGAGGACGGCCAGTGCCTGGCGATCTCGCTCTCGGGAGCAGCGTCCTACATCGGAAAGCGCGTCGACGAGCTGCGCGCCGAGTTCCTTCCTGCGCTCGAGCGCCTGTTCCCTCCCGCACGGTCCGCGCGGGTGGAGTACTTCTTCGTCACGCGCGAGCAGCGGGCGACGTTCCGCCAGGCCCCTGGCACGCGGGCGCTGCGCCCCGGCCCCCGAACGGCTCTTCCGGGTCTCGTCCTCG
>Ga0137373_10009409_pt1 | contig 10247 bp, 10 predicted proteins | sample SagtaG_5_FD_104912 | JGI IMG/M metagenome (GOLD analysis project Ga0137373, IMG submission 104912) | Vadose zone soil microbial communities from Sagehorn Ranch, Mendocino, California, USA - Sage1_R_80_16 metaG | ecosystem: Environmental > Terrestrial > Soil > Vadose zone | place: USA...
TCGCGGTGATGCTGTCGGCCCAGACGACCGACGTGAACGTCAACCGCGTGACCGAGTCGCTGTTCGAGAAGTATCGCGAGCCGGAGGACTATCTCGCCGTACCGCCGGAGGAGCTCGAGCGCGACATCTACGCGACCGGGTTCTTCCGTCAGAAGACGAAGGCGATCCGCGGCACGATGCAGAAGCTGCTCGAGGACTTCGACGGTGCCGTGCCGCGCGACGTCGACGAGCTCGTGCGCCTGCCGGGCGTAGCGCGGAAGACGGCGAACGTCGTCGCCGCCGAGCTGGGAAACGCGCAGGGGATCGTCGTCGACACGCACGTGCGGCGGCTCGCGCAGCGGCTGGGACTGACGAAGGAGGAGGATCCGGTCAAGGTCGAGCGCGATCTGATCAAGCTCGTGCCGCGCGAGCATTGGGCGCTCTTTCCGCACCTGCTGATCTGGCACGGCCGCCGAGTCTGCATCGCGCGCCGCCCGCTCTGCGAGCAGTGCGTGATCAACGATCTTTGTCCTAGCTCGCGGGTGTGAGCGCGACGAGCAGTCCGCCGTCGTGGTCGAGCGCGGGGAAGAGGTCCGCGACGACGGGCTTCTCGAGGCCGGCGCGTGTCCGCAACCGCACGTGCTCGCCGCGGCGCCGCACGCCCCACTCGAGCGCGAGGCCGACGGGGTTCGGCTCCGCCGCGACGATGTCCGTCACCTCTCGGCCGAGCAGGTCCTCCTCGCGGTAGCCGCTCAGCTCGAAGAAGTCCTGCCCCGTCGCGAGCACGCGTCCGTGCTGGTCGCACACGACGAAGCCGGTCGTCGGGCCGGGGTAATAGTCCTCCTGCAGCTCGAAGAGGAAGCCGAAGCCGCAATGCCGACATGCCGGTGCCTGCGTGGAGAACCCTTCGACGCCGTCGACGTCGACGGAGCGCTTCTTGCACTTCGGACAGATGTAGTGGGGCACGCGCCGATGGTAGCGGCGCGCGGCTTAGAGCTCGTCTCAAAATGACGCTTGTGTCGCCCGGGCGCGCTGGGCGGCGCGATGCTACGTCCTCAGTCGCCCCCATATGCCTGCATATGGGGGCTTCCTGCGTCCTTGCCTCGCACTCGCCCATCGCACCCGGGCAACGAAGGCCATTCTGAGACGAGCTCTAAATCCACTTCTTCCAGCGGAAGAACGTGAGCTGTATCACCGTCGTCACGACGATCAATGCCCAGGAGAAGAGATAGCCGAACTGCCAGTGGAGCTCGGGGAAGTGGTGCTGGAAGTTCTGGCCGTAGAGGCCGACGATGAAGGTGGGCAGCAGCAGCAGCGACGCGATCACCGTGAGCGTCTTCATGACCTGGTTCTGGTCGTTCGCGATCTTCGACTGGAGGTAGTCGCGAACGCTCGCGATCAGGTCGCGCGAGAGCTCGAGACCGTCGAATGCGCGCAGGAGCTTGTCGAACGCGGAGTTGAACGCGATCTCGACGTCATGCGGAAAGACCTCTTCGCCGTCCGTCACCTCGACGACGTTGTCGACGACGCGGCGGACCGCGTCGCGCGTCGGGGCGAGCGTGCGCCGGATGTGAAGCAGGTCGTGGCGCAGCTGCGAGATGCGTGCGCGGATCTGCTGAGGCCGCGAGGTTTCGACGACGTCTTCGAGCTCGTCGATCTCCTCGTCGAGGTCGTCGATCAGGTCGAGGTAGCGCTCGGCGATGTCGTCGACGAGCCGGTAGAACATCATCCCGGTCGTGTCGTTCGGACGACAGGCGTCCTTCGCGGGTCGCGGGTCGAACGGCTTCTCGCCGGGCGGCGTTTTCGACACGGTGACGAGGCGGTCGTGGGTGAGCACGACGTCGACCTCCTCGTAGAAGACGCGATTTTCCTCGCGGACTGCGACCGCGACGAGGAAGACGCCGAAGACGTAGGACCCGTGCGCCTGCAGCGTCGGCCGCGGCTCGTCGGCGTGCTGGGCCGGCTTGAGGAGCAAGGCGAGCGCCGCTTCCTGAACGTGCTCGGGAAGTTGCGCCCGCAGCTCTTCAGGAGTCGGATCGATCAGGTCGATCCACTCGGCCACGGCCGGCTACGTGCGCGGAGCCGACTCGGCCGCCATCAGGTGCCCCTCGCGTGCGGCGAGGAAGCGCTCGGCGTCGAGTGCGCCCATACAGCCCGAGCCCGCCGCCGTGACGGCCTGACGGTAGACGTGATCCTGCACGTCGCCGACCGCGAAGATGCCTGGAATGTTCGTCTCGGTGGAGCCGGCGTTCGTAACGAGGTAGCCCGCCTCGTCGTGGTCGAGCCAGTCGAGGAAGAGCTTCGTGTTCGGGTCGTGCCCGATCGCGACGAACAGTCCGTCGGCCTGCAGCTCCCACGTCTCGTCGGTACGCGTGTCGCGCAGCCGCACGCGGTTCATCTTCGCGTCGCCGATCACCTCGTCGACGACCGCGTTCGTGACGAACTCGATCTTGTCGTTCGCCCGCGCGCGGTCGAGCATGATGCTCGACGCCCGGAACTCGTCGCGCCGGTGGACGACCGTGACCTTGCTCGCGAACTTCGTCAGGAAGAGCGCCTCCTCCATCGCGGAGTCGCCGCCGCCGACGACGATCACGTCCTTGTCGCGGTAGAACGCCCCGTCGCACACGGCGCAGTAGGTGACGCCGCGTCCGTGCATCGCCTGCTCCGACGGCAGCCCGAGCTGCCGCGCGGTGGCGCCGGTCGCGACGATCACCGTCTCCGCGGCGTATTCGTCGTCGCCGACGTAGACGCGGAACGGCCGCTCGGAGAAGTCGACGCGGGTGACGTCGTCTGTGACGAACTCCGCGCCGAAGTGCTCCGCCTGCGAGCGGAACTCGTCCATCAGCTTCGGCCCGAGGATCCCGTCGCGGAAACCCGGGTAGTTCTCGACCTCGCTCGTGATCATGAGCTGGCCGCCCCAGGTGAAGCCTTCGATGACGAGCGGCTCGAGGTCGGCGCGCGCGGCGTAGAGCGCCGCGGTGTAGCCGGCGGGGCCGCCGCCGATGATGATCAGTTTTCTCGTCTCGTTCATGTCTCGCTGTATTAAACGAATCAGGGCGGATGGCTGTTCCGGGGAGCCGCCCTCGCCGCCACCTCGTGCCGATCGGCACAGGAATAACCTGGCGCGTTCCGTGGCATTGGACCAGCGATGGCGTTCGTCGTCACGTCGGACCGGCTGCGGCAGCTCGCCGCCTTCAGGGCCGACCGGGGCTGCGCGATCAGCCTCTACCTCGGCTTCTCGCCAATGACCGGCGCCACGATCCCCGACGCCGTCACGAAGGTCAACTCCCTGCTCGACGAGGCCCAGAAGTCGGCCTTCGCGACGCGGGAGGGACTCGGGCACGCCCAGAAAGCCGGACTCCAGAAGGACTTCGAGCGGATCCGCGACTTCCTCGGCAACGACTTCAACCGTGGCGGCGTTCACGGCGTCGCCGTCTTCGCGGACCACCTCGACGGGCTCTGGGACGTCGTGACGGTCCACGAGACCGTGCCGGACCGCGTCTCCGTCGGCCCGGACCTCCACATCGCGCCGCTCGTACCGCTGCTCGGCCGCGGCGACGGCGTCGTCGTCGCGCTCGTCGACCGCGAGCGCGGGGTGTTGCTCGCACTCGACGGCGGCCGCCTCGAGGAGCTCGCGAACCTGACCGAGGAACAGCCCGGGCGCCACGACCAGGGCGGCTGGTCGCAGTCCCGCTACCAGCGGCACATCGAAGAGCTCGTGAGCGAGCACCTGCGCGCGGTCGCCGACGACCTCGACGCGCGCGTGCGGGTGGGCGAGGCGAAGCATGTCGTCGTGGTCGGGCCGGAGGAGGCGCGCGGCGAGTTCCGTGAGCTGCTGTCGCAGGAGACGCGCGACGCGCTGATCGGCGCGACCTCGGGCGAGGGTCACGCGACGACGCAGGAGCTGCTGCAGCTGGCAATGCCGTTCGTCGAGCAGGCGCGCCTCGCCGAGGAAACCGAGCTGCTCGAGCGCTGGCAGGAGGAAGCGGGACGCGAAGGTCGCGCAGCCTCGGGCTGGGCGGAGACGCTCGCCGCAGCGTCCGACGGGCGCGTCGACGTGCTCCTCTTCCAGCAGGGAACGACGAGGCCGGCGTACCAGTGTCCGTCGTGCGGTCGCGTGCAGCTCGACGGCGGCGACTGCCCGCTCGACGGCACGCCGCTCGAGCGGCGCGAGGACGGGGTCGACCTCGCAGTCCGTCAGACGCTCGTGCACGGCGGCACGGTCCGCGCGCTCGCCCGCGAGCGCCGCGAGCTCGGCCCCGTCGAGGGCATCGCTGCGCTATTGCGCTACTAGCATTACGCCGCGTCGGCGCTGGCGCTCGGAAGCTCGAGCACCGTCTGGTCCTCGAGCTCCTCGTGCTCGTCGGTCGCCTGCTCGAGCTTCGTCGCGAACTTGTCGAGCCGCTTGTCCGCCGCCGTGTACCGGACCTGCGCGTGGCCGAGATGCTTCCCCACCAGCTCGAACTCCTCCGTGAACCTGTCGAACTCGTGCTGGAGGTCGGCGACGTACCCCAACACCTCGTGCGCGTGCTGCTCGATCTGCATTCCGCGCATCCCGAGCACGATCACCTGCAGGTACGCGGTGAAGGTGGTCGGCGAGACGGGGAAGACGCGCTTCTCGTGCGCGTACTGGAGCAGCGCGCCGGTCTTCCCGCAGACGAGCTCGTAGTAGACCGCCTCGACCGGGACGTACATGAACGCGAAGTCGTACGTTCCTTCCGCGGGGCGGATGTACTTCGCGCAGATCGCGTCGATGTGACCCTTGACGTCGCGCGCGAACGCCTTCTCGTGGAGCTGCTTCGCGTCGTCGTTCTCGGCCTCGACGATGCGGTTGAAGTTGTCGAGCGGGAACTTCGAGTCGATCGGGATCAGCTGGCCGACACGCACCACGGCGTCGACGATCTCGCCCCCGTCGAAGCGGTACTGCATCGAGAACGCAGACGCCGGCAGCCGGTCGCGCAGGAGGTTTTCGAGCAGCAGCTCGCCGAAGCCGCCGCGCGCCTTCGGCGGGCGCAGCGCCTGCTCGAGTCGCGCGAGGTCCTTCGCGCGCTCGAGCATCTGGCTCGTCGCGTTGCCGACCTCGCCGAGCCGCTCGTGGATCTTCTCAGTCGTCTTCGACGCGCTCTCGAGCCGACGGTCGACCTTCGTGTCGAGCTCGCCGAGCCGCCGGTCCATCGTCTCGACGATCGCCTCCAGCCGCCGGTCGACGTCGGCGCTCCGCGCGCTGAGGTGGGAGCCGAGGTCGCGGCGCAGCGTCCGGACCGCCCAGACCGCGAGGCCGGCGAGGGCGATCAGGACGGGGAGTGCGACGGCGATCCACATCGGGCCGACGCACGCTAGAGATCGGGTCGGACGGACCCGGACCGGGGGCTACGTCTCGCGCTCGGCGTGGTGCTCGGCGGCCCGCTCGCGCTCGCTCTGCGCGAGCTGCTCGTGCCTCGCCGCCTCGTCCTCCGCGCGACCCTCCTTCTCCTGGTGCATGCCTTCGCGCCGAAGCGACGCGTTCCCGGTGACGTCGCCGGCCGCCTTCTTCGTGCGGCCGAGCAGCTTGTCCAGCAGTCCCATGGCTCTCCCTCCTGTGGCTAACGCCCGTGGAGGTTTCCGAAAGGGACCGCAAAAAACGCCAGAGCCGACAAACCTTGCGGTCCATCGGCTCCAGCGAGGGACACCCTACGGCCAACCGACGCGTCGGGTCAAGCGACCCCGCGAGAGAAAAAGCCGCTCCGAGCGGAATTTTCTCCGGCACTTGACACCGCCTGCGGAAAACCCGCATATAAGGAGCGACACCGGGTCCACTCACACCACTCAAGGGGGATATGCATGAAGCGGTTTGCCGGCGTACTCGCGTTCGCCGCCGTCGTCGCCGCAGCGACATCGGCTTCCGCGCTCGCCAGCCATGCGTGGGGCACCTACCACTGGGCGAGGACGGCGAATCCGTTCACGCTCAAGGTCGGCGACAACCTGACCGGCGACTGGCCGGGCCATCTCGCGCAGGCGTCCGCCGACTGGAACCAGTCGACGGTCCTCCAGACGACGATCGTGCCGGGGCAGGCCAGGAACAAGCGATGCCGCCCGACTTCCGGCCGCGTCGAGGTCTGCAACGGCGGCTACGGCTTCAACGGCTGGCTCGGAATCGCGACCATCTGGATCGCGAGCGGCTCGACGCACATCACGCAGGGCACCGTCAAGGTGAACGACAGCTATTTCGCCACCTCGACCTACAACAACCCGAACGAGAAGCAGCACGTGATGTGCCAGGAGATCGGGCACACGTGGGGTCTCAACCACCAGGACGAGTCCGGCGCGCTCTACTACACGTGCATGGACTACTTCTCGAACACGGGCGCGAACGCGACGAACTCGGCAAGCACGACGCCGAACCAGGGCGATTTTGACCAGCTCCTGTGCATCTACGACCCGAATTCCGCCGGCAGGACGCTGACGAGCACGACGAGCGGCATCTCGCACTCGTGCACCGGCACGGGACACCTCGACTCGACGACGACGGTCGGCGCGACTGCGTTCGGCGGCAACGGCGCCGCGGAGCCGCCCGATTGGGCGAATCCCTCGGAGTCGGTGTACGTCGACCACCTGCCGAACGGCGAGACGCAGGTGACGTTCGTCCGCTGGGCGAACCCGATCCACGCCTGGGCCGGGTAGCGACTGGAGTACGACGGGAGCCGGTGACGCCGGCTCCCGTCTCCTCCGCCGATGATCCTCCTCGCGCTCCTCGCAGCCTTCGCGGTCGGGCCGCCGCGGACGCCGCCGCCGCACGTCTCGGGCGTGTCGGTCACGCCGCCGCCGGCCTGGATCGACGACGGCGTTCGCTCGAAATGGCTCGCCTACGGCGGCTACTGCTGGCAGACGCAGTGCGTCGACTTTCTCCCACCTGCGCAGCGGACGCTTCCCGTCGTCGCGGTGCAGCGGGGAACGCGGTTGACCGTGCACTTCCGCTTCAGCGCATCCGACGTGACCGTGCGGGTCGGCACGCGCACAGTCGCGGCCGGGTCCGGATCGACGATCGCCTGGCGCGCGAGATCCGGCGGCATCCTCGACGTCCACGCGCGCGGGCCTGGCGGCTCGGCGTCTTATCTCGCGCGGATCCGCATCGGTTAGGTAGCCTCGCCGCGTGCCGAAGAAGTCCCGCACGCCGCCGCCTCCGCGGCGACCCGTTCAGGCGCCGCAGCGGCGCGGCGACACCACCCGCCGCTCGACGGACGACCGCCGCAAGCTGCTCCTGCTCCTCTTCGCCGGCTCGGGGCTCGTCGCGCTGGCGATCGTGATCGCGGTGATCGTCTTCTCCGGATCCGGCAGCGGCGGCTCGAGCACCACGGGCACGCTCGGCGGCAACGCGGGCGTCGCGTCGGCGATGCGTGCGGCCGGGTGCACCTACGAAGACGTCGCGGGGCCGAAGCCGCCGAAGGGGCAGCAACAGCACATCCAGACGCTCGCCGACAAGGTCGACTGGAACACGTTCCCGCCGGCCGGCGGGCAGCACTACCCGCTCTGGGCAGTCTGGGACTTCTACACCGACCCCGTCGATCCGAAGCAGATCGTTCACAACGAGGAGCACGGCGGCGTGATCCTCTGGTGGGGCGCGAAGGTGCCTGCCTCCGAGGTCGACAGGATGCGCGCGTTCTACGACTCGAGCCCGACCTCGGTCCTCGGCACGCCGCTGCCCGGCGCGATCGACGGCAAAAGCCTCGGCTCGGAGGTCGCGATCACGGCTTGGACGGGCGACCCGTCGACGTACCAGAAGGCCAACTGGGGCTTCGAGCACGTCGCCATCTGCCCGAGGTTCGACGAGCACGCGTTCACGGTCTTCCGCGACGCGTACCGAAGCCATGGACCCGAGGGCACGCCGGAGGAGGCGAACCACCCCGGCGAAGGCCCGAACGGCTAACCGCCGTGGCCTGAGGTGCCGGGGGAGGGAGTCGAACCCTCACGCCCCGCGGAGGGGCAGCTGATTTTAAGTCAGCCGCGTCTCGCCAATTCCGCCACCCCGGCGCGACCACGATAGCGCTCCCTTGACCGTCGCTCGGCGCGCTGAAAGGATCGCTCCTTCTGTCACAAGGGGAGGTCGAGGCTGACGCGCCCGGTCGTCGGGATCACGACGTACGTCACGCCGACGACCTTCGGTGTCTGGGAGGTCGAGTCGGCGCTCGTGCCGGTCGACTACGTCCGTGCCGTCGAGCATGCCGGTGGGAGGCCGCTGCTCGTGCCGCCCTCCGAGAGTGGCGTCGAGGAGACGCTCGACGCGCTCGACGGGCTGATCTTCTCCGGCGGCTCGGACCTCGACCCGGCGCTGTACGGGCAGGAGCCGCATCCGGAGACGCGGGGCGTCGTCGCGGAGCGGGACCGCGCGGAGCTCGAGCTGCTGCAGGCGGCGCTCGCGCGCGACATGCCGGTGCTCGCGATCTGCCGCGGCTCGCAGGTCTTGAACGTCGCGCTCGGCGGGGACCTTGTGCAGCACCTGCCGGAGGTGGTCGGGCACGAGCGTCACAAGCACACGCCGGGCGAGTTCGCCGACCACGACGTCGCGGTCGAGCCGGGAACGCGGCTCGGGGAGATCGTCGGCGCACACGCGCCCGTGAAGTCGCACCATCACCAGGGCTTCGGGCGGCTCGGCCGCGGCCTCCGCCCGGCCGCGCACGCCGACGACGGCGCGGTCGAGGCGGTCGAGGACCCGGAGCGCCGCTTCGCCCTCGGCGTGCTCTGGCATCCCGAGGCCGGAGAGGACATGAAGCTGTTCGAGGCGCTCGTGGAGGAGGCCGCTCGGTACAAGGCCGAGCGGGTTGGCTAAGCCCAGCTGGCTAAGCGGGCTTAGCTAAGCCCGCAGTTACAACTCCGTCGCGTGGTTGAATCGAATTCGTGAGCCGTCTACGTGACGCCCGAGTAGGCGTGCGCCGGCCCGGCCTCCCGTTCGCGAGCGTCCTCGCAGTCTTCGTCGTCGCGGGCACCGGCCTCGCCGTGCTGGCCTCGCGCGTCCGCGACTGGGTGGTGATGACGGACGAAATGCAGTACGCGAAGCTCGCGACGAACATCGGCCAGACGCTTTCGCCGCTGCCGACGTTGCGCGGCGTCCATTTCGCCGCCTACTCGCAGCTCTATCCCGCGCTGATCGCGCCGTTCTACGGGACGATGTCCGCGCCCGGCGCGTTTCGCGCCGCGCACGTCCTCAACGGGATCGTGTTCGCGAGCGCGGCGATTCCCGTCTACCTGCTCGCGCGCCGCGCGCGGCTTGCCGGCTGGTGGTGCGTCGTGTGTGCGGCGCTCTCCGTCGTCGTGCCGTGGAACGTCCAGTCGGCGTTTGTGATGAGCGAGGCCGTCGCGTACCCGGCGTTCGTGTGGGCGGTACTCGCAATCGTGTGGGCGGTGGAGCTGGCGTCGCCGCGTCGCGACGCGATCGCTCTCGCGGCGATCGCGCTCGCGGTGCTCGCGCGAACGCAGTTCCTGTCGCTCGCGCTGGTCTTCATCGTCGCGGCGCTCGTGCGCGACCGTCGTGGACATCGCGTCCTCTGGGTCGCGACCGCAGCCGGCGTGGTCGTCGCGCTCGTCGGCCGCTCGCATGTCCTCGGCAGCTACGCCGAGACCGCGAAGGGATTCCCGTTCCCGTGGCGCGCGTTCGAGCAGGCGGGCGCGCACCTCGACGTCGTCGGCGTCGGGATGGGGTTGCTGCCGTTGCTGATCGGCGGCGCGTGGCTCGTCGCGCATTCGCTACGGCGTGACGCATTCGCCGTCGTCGCGCTGACGGCAGTCGTCGTGCTCACGCTGGAGACGTCGTCGTACGACGCGCGCTTCGGCGGCGGTCTCGCGGACATCCGCAGCCGCTACCTCTTCTATCTCGCGCCGCTGCTGCTCGTCGCGACGGCGTGCGTGCTCGCGGAGCGGCGGCTGCACCAGCTCGAGCTCGCCGGCGTCACCGCGTTCGTCGCCGTCACCGTGCTCGCGCACGGCTTCCCGCGCGTTCCGGGCCTCTACGTCGACGCGCCGGTCGCCGTCCTCAACGACTTCGTCCAGGACTCGGGCGGGCGCTGGTTCGTCGCGCTCGCGGCCCTCGTTGCGGGGTTGGCGCTGCTGATCGTCCGCTGGCCGCCGCGCGTGCTCGCGGTGGTCGTCGTCGCGATCGTCGCCGCGGCGTGCGTCGCGACGTCGGCGACGGCCTGGACGCGGTTGCTGCAGAGCCGCAGCCCGAGCTCGCGCGAGATCTCGGCGGCGCCGACCGTCGTGCTCGACTGGGTCGACGGGGTGCTGCCGCCGGGCGCGCA
>Ga0137373_10009415_pt1 | contig 10241 bp, 15 predicted proteins | sample SagtaG_5_FD_104912 | JGI IMG/M metagenome (GOLD analysis project Ga0137373, IMG submission 104912) | Vadose zone soil microbial communities from Sagehorn Ranch, Mendocino, California, USA - Sage1_R_80_16 metaG | ecosystem: Environmental > Terrestrial > Soil > Vadose zone | place: USA...
CAAGCGCCCCGGCGGCCGGTACAAGACCCGCAAGCCCGGCGAAACAACCCGCCTGACCCCGCTGACCAGGGTCGTCTTCTGGCTGATGCCTATCCCAGTTTTAACTTAATGTCATTGGGCCAGAGGCGGCGACCACCAGGTAGATGTCATCACCGCCGATCTGCCGGGCCAGCTGGGCCTGCTGGCTCCCGGAGATCAGACTGCGGCCGTTGCTGGTAACGCAGACGTGCTGCTGGGCAAGGCAATCCTGCAGCGTGCTGCCGCTGGCATGGGAGGGGAATAGCAAGAGCGCGGCGAGGACGCTCACCCCGAGAGCTAGCAACCTTTTCATGCCGTGGACCTCCTGCCGTGTTAAGGTCCGAGCGACACGGCGTGTAGACATGACCGCATGGGATAAGGCAGCAATAATACCACTATTGTGACTTTGCAATTCTCTGCTTCGCTCCGCAGCCACGCCTCGGGCTCCGCTGCGTCAGCCAGGCCGTCCGGCTAGCCGAGCACAGTCGAACGGGTTCATGAAGCCATGGCCAGTGTCGGGGTAGATCTTGATGGCGGGCGTCCTAGACGACGGACTCGGCTCGTGCCTTGATCCCGCGGAGCATTCTTCGGAGCATGGCGAAGTCGCCGAACTCCATGAGAAGCACGCTCAGCAGTGCCATCAGCGGGTTCCGCCAGTCGTACACGGCGTGGATGCGGGTCACAAGGCGGGTGCCGCCGTCGTCTGTCGCCGTCAGATGCCATGCCCACGTGCTGTCCGGCTTGCTCCACAGCAGCCACTCGTTGAGTTCAAAGGAGTGAACCTTGAACGCTGTGCGGTCCGTGGGGGTGGCTGCGGGAGACATCGGCACCCATTGGCCGACTTCCAGGCGCTGCAAATCGGGCACGATCGTGGTGGCGCTGGGGCGGCCGAGGTTGTCGAGCAGGTCGTTGCTGTAGAACCCGGCGCGCTGGCAGCCGACCTGCACCAGCCACGGCCAGACTGCCTCCGGTTGGGCGTCGATCGTGATCGCCCTCGTCGACCTGTACTGGGCTCGCGGCAGCAACGTATCACCGGGTAGCGATGCGGCGGCCTCGGTCGGTGTGGCACCCCAGTACAGGTGCCATCGCCGGTACAGCGGCGCCGTAAAGAAGGCTGGGATGTCGTGCAGGACATCGCCAAGTTCGTTGACGATCTGCCGCTGGGTTGGCCTTGCAGTATCTGCCATCTCAGCCGCATCCGTTCCGCGTGGCCACTGTGACTACCAGTTCAAGCGTGGCCCTGGCCAGGGGCCGCCAGCCAGAGCCGAAGGTCCTCTTCATCCGGGCCACTTGCGGGCGGACGCTAGCCGGCGGCGGCCCTTATCGAAGTGGATCCTGGCCGTGGCAGTGTGGGTATAACGCGAGCGGCGCTTGCGGCGCGCGGCAGGCAACGCGGGGAACGCGGAGTTGCCGCGGCTGGGCGCGGATGAGGAGGTGGGCACATGCAGGCAGCGGTCGGAGACCGGCTTCACGTGCATGGCAACGTTGTGGGTCATCCGGACCGGACGGGTGAGATCGTCGAGGTCCGCGGAGCGGGCGGGGAGCCGCCCTACCTGGTGCGTTTCGACGACGGTCATACGGGCCTGGTGTTTCCCGGCCCTGACGCGATCATCGAGCACCCGCGCGGGGAAGGCAAGAAGAGGTCGGGAAAGGCTAAGTAGCCCCTGCAGGCTGAAAGACCGGCCCCGTCGACGCGAGGCCGCCGGACTATGCGCCATTGCGTTTTCGTCGCTCGGCGGTCCTGGCTGCCCAGATCGCCTACCTGGACGGCTCGGGCTGTCGGATTTCCGCGGCCCGATCAGCTACCGGCCGGCTTCGCATGCGGATGAATCCCTTCCTGGCCACGCGGCGGACTCCGCCGCGAGGCGAACTGTCCAGCAGGTCCGCTCACAAGCCTGCGCACTGGCCGACGGGTAGGCATCCGTGCTGACCACTGATTCTTCCGGCGCCGAGCCGCACGTGGTGGTTCATGTGAAACGCGCCCCGCCGACGCAGGATGTCGGGGCGCTGGCCGACGAGGCGCGCTGTGGGTGCTCCTCCCGGCACGGCTAGCTAGCCCGGCGCCGGGAGGAGGCAAGGTCAAATATCACCGGAGAACCTGATTACTCCCTGGAGATTCGCTGTACATCATCTGGAGAGTTGGCGAGTATTTGCTGAACGCCCCAGCGGACCGGGTCCCCCACTGGCGTAGCCAATGATCGATGCTCGGCAAGACCCCCGACGCCCTCGAAGACCCAGCCGACCCGGCAACCGGCCAGCTCGTCGAGACCCTCGTCTTCGCCGAACTGCGCCGGCAGCTCACCTATAACGGAGGATCCTCAAGGCGCGCTGCCAGGAGTCATGGGGCGGCCAGGTGCGTTGTGCCAAGGGTTACTTGCAGGACCAGGGCACGTGAGCTACCAGGGCACGTGCCGGTTGATCCACAGCAGCACCGGACCAACGACGGGGCGCTCGTGCCATCCGTGCGACATGACCTTTCCACGGATCGACTCGGCCGTCCCTCTGAGCCGCTTGCGCATCACCGACGCTTTGTAGTCCCTGGCCCTGCGGCCGAGGAAGCCTACGCAGCTGATGCACACGCCGACCTCCGGGTGGCTGCCAAGCCGGACGAGGCCCTCTTCGGAGGTAACCCGGCCGCAGCACCAGCACACACTTTCGCCGGTCTCGCCAACCGCAGTTTCCGTCTCGGCGCTCATCGCTACTCCCGTCTGATGCCCGCGGCTGCTATCGACCCGGCGGCCGGCGCGAGCCCGAAGAGCATGCGAACGGCCGCGGTTCTCGTCCGGTTCCTCTCCGGTCGGTCTAGCAGAGGCATCGGTAGTTGATATGCCCGGGGGCCGATGGGCCGCCCACCCAGTCGTGGCCCTCCCCCCAGGCCATCACCGGCTTGTCGCCACCCCCCCCAGGCCATCACCGGCTTGTCGCCACAATTCGGGTTCAGCTCGATCCGCATGTAGTCGCCGTAGGGGAACAGGAACCCCCGTCGGCCCGGACTGGGACTCGGCCGGCATGTTTGCGGACATCCGCTGCCGGGCGTGGTCCACGTCGCCCCTCCGTCGGCGGAGGTCCGGTACCACACGTTCCACCCGTTCATGTGATTGATCGGGCTGCCGCCAACTACACCGCCCTCGGAGAAGCCCACCACGCCCTGCCTCAGCACATCGGTCTCGGTGAATGACCGCCCGGCGTCGGTTGAAACCGAGATGAAGTGGTTGGTCGCCTGAGAGTAGGCGACGTAGACGTCGCTTCCGGAAACGAGGGTCTTCGGGTGGTCGCAGTTCTTGCAGTCGTGGCTGTTGACCGGCCACGTTTGGCTCCCCGCGTGGCTTACCGTGTTAGAAGATAGATTCGAAATTACCACTATTAACCATGCATACTTAGGGTCAGCACGCCATTGCGCAGGTCTTCGGCGGGAGTTGAGTCCTTCCGGCACCGACGAGCCGGAACCTGTGGCAAAATCCGCATTTGCCCGTTGAAATGAATCGCCGGCCGGGAGATGGGATGCGACGCGGAGATCGAATCGTGAACCGGCACCTGCTGCGGACGGCCACGGCCCTGGTTGGCGCCCTGAGCATATGGCTGGTCATCGTGCCACCTGCTGAGGCCAGCTGGACACCGACCCGCAGCGTCTCCCCCGCCGGGTGGATGGGCCAGGACTCGCCGACGGTAGCAGTCGACCGGCAGGGAGACTCGCTGCTGGTCTGGGCGGCCTGTGACATCAGCATTCCTGGCTGCCTCTTCCAGGTGCAGGCCAGGATCAAGCCCCGCCACGGGGCGATGGGCCCGATCAAGACGCTGTCTCCGCTGGGGGCGGTGACAGCCTGGCCCCAGGTGGCCTCCGACGACAACGGTGACTCGGCCGTGGTCTGGGAGCAGGACAGCCAGGTGATGGGTCGCCGTGTATCGGCCTCGGGCAGGGTCGGCGCTCTGCTGAGGCTGTCACCGCCATCGTCATCCGCGCTCGGGATAAATCCCTCGGTCGTCGTGGCGCCGCACGGTCGTGCGCTGGTGGTGTGGACGGAGATAGAAAACGGTAGCTATTTCGCGCTCGCTCGGTACTTCTTCAAGGACGGGTCGCTCGGCCGCGTCATGACGCTCGGCGCGGGCTCCGCGGATGGGCCCGCCGCTGGTATGGACCGCTTGGGCAGGTCCGTCGTCGCCTGGTCGGGGTCCTACCAGCGGGTGGTCGCGAGGCGGATCCGGCCGGGCCACATATCCCGGCTCCGGGTGATCAAGTCTGCGGCACCCGGCATCGGGTACGGCAGGGTGCTGGTCGGTGACGACCGGGACGGCGACGCCGTGATCAGCTTCCTGCGGTCGATTAACAGCGGTAACGGCGGGCCCGCGCACGTCTGGGCACGGCGCTGGAAGCACACGGGCCGGCTGGGCACCGTGCTGCACATCTCGCCGTCCAAAGAGAACGTGACCTTCTATTCCGCGCTGGCGACGGACCTGCAGGGCGACTCCGTGCTGCTGTGGAGCGAGCGGACCAGCGTGACTCGGACGGTCGTGTTCGGCCGCCGCATTTCCCGTACCGGCCGGCTCGGTCCCATTACCCGCCTGGGCGTAGGCGACCGTCCCGCGGTCGCCGTGGACGACGACGGCAACGGGCTAGCCGTATGGCAGTCACCCGGTCCTCCCTATGACGCGACCAAGGTATTCGCCCGTAAGATCTCCAGATCCGGCGTGTTCCGGCGCAAGGTCCGGCTTTCCTCCGATGGCCGTGTCGTTCGAACCGCCTCCAGCCCGAAGGGACGCTTCTCCGTCATCTGGCAGCAGAGCTCCTACCCCTACCGGATCCACGCACGCTTCGGTCGATGACCACCGAGTAAGTCTGGCCCTGCCTGCACAGCTGCACCGGAGACTGCCTGATCGGGTAATGGGCCCACCGGTCGCAGGCCAAGGCGCCGGTGCCTGGCACAGCACCGGCGCGGCGGCCGCGGGCGTTACTGCTCGAACGCCAGGACGATCTCCGGGAGCTCTTTCGTCACTCCGTTGGTGGTCCAGGTGTCGATCGTCGAATCGGTGTAGATGACCGCTGCCTTTCCGGAGAGCGGATCCTCAGCGACCTCAAACAGGTCGAGCAGCTCCCGGTTGACGTTGTTGACGCACCCCGAGCCTTCCAGGCAGATCGCGCCAACCCGGTTGGGCGTGTTGCTGACCTGCTTGACCGTCCACGCGCCGTTCGAGAACTGGGAGTCGTAGGTGTTCCAGACCGCGGTCGTATCATCGGTCGATGCGGCCGTCGAGCCGTAGTACACGACGTCGACTTTGCCGTTGCGCGCGGCGATCCACGGCATCACGGTCGTCTGGATGGACGACACGGTGACCGCCGGTGACCACGTGACGCCTCCATCGGCGGATTGCGACACCGCGACGCCATGCTGATCCGTCCACACGGTGTAGACCACGTGCGTGATCGGATCGACCGCGAGCGATGGCCAGAAGTTGTTCAGCCTCGTGAACGGCTTGGTATGGAACACGAGCGTGGACGTCCAGTGCCTGCCGCCGTCGGTCGATCGCGACACGTAGATGTTGTTGTAGTTCGCGCTGGTCGCCTTCGTCTGCGGCTCACCCGCCGCGTACGACTCGTATATGACTCCGGTGCCCGGGTCGGCCACGATCGGGCCGATCGAGTTGTTGAACGTGGCGTCGCCGGTGGCCGCACCCTGGCCCGGGATTGGCGATCCGGCTGGCGACCATGTCTTGCCGTCGTCAGTGGAGCGCTTCACGCGGATCAGCGTGCTGTTGCCCGCGTCGTGGTAGGCCAGCCAGGCGTTCGTGCCGGCCGTCGTGATCCACTCACGATCCGCGCCCGCAGTGTCGATGAAAATGTGCGTGCACCCGCTCGGCCCGGTTGTCCCCGCCGGGCACCGGGTGACGTTGACCCCGAGCTGGGCTCCGCCGCCGTTGGGGTTGAGGATCAGGTCGAGGTCGGCGAGCAGGGTCGTGCCCGCCGAGGTGATCTCGACATCCGCGTCCTCATCGCCAAGCGTCCTACGGCCGACACCGACGTTGTTCAGGTCGGTGTCCATGGCGCCGAAGTACGACGGCGTCGCCCCGAAATGACCCTTCCACAGGTTCACCTGGAACGGCAGCCAGGCCAGGCCGTCGACAGCCATGCTTCCGTCCTTGCCGAAGGCGATCGCCGGCTCGCTGTTGCCGGTCGAGTTCGCATTCGGCGCGGTCGTGATACCGGGCAGCTGGAGGGTAGAGATGAGGGGGGGTATTGGTGAATGCGGGGGTGGGAGTCGCCCCTGACGCGATGGCCGGCTGCAGGACAAAGGCGGTAGTAGCGAGTGCGGCCAAGGCTCCCATAAGAGCGTGTCTCGTACGCATCGGGGTTCCTTCATTGATAACCGGCCAGGATCTTCAGGCTACGTTGGTTCCCGGCTTCTGTCTTCAGGCCGTGATCCGCTGGTTGCTCGTGTCTGGCGGGCGTGACGGGCTGTGACGGAGGTAGCGTGTCCCTGTGATCTCTGAGGCTTCCCGCTACGACGGCCATTCCGAGTGGTATGACCCGACCTTCTCGGTCTTTCATCCCCCAGGGAAGAGCTGGCCTTCCTAGCGCAGGCTCTTGGCACCGGTAATGGACAGCTGTGTATCGACCTTGCCTGCGGCACCGGCCTGTGTGCACAGGCCATCGCGGATGCCGGTTACCGCTCAGCGGGATTCGACATCTCCGCTGATCAGCTCCGGTTCGCGCGGCGCAGGCTCGGCGCAGTGGCGCGAGCAGACGCATGCTTCCTGCCGGTGCAGGATGAGTCCGTATCCGTCGTAGTCGGGATGTTCTTTCACACGGACCTAGAGGACTTCGCCGCCGTGGCCCGCCAGGTGGCGCGGTGCCTGCGCCCGCAGGGACGCTTCATTTACGCTGGTCTGCATCCCTGCTTCATCGGCCCCTTTGTCGACCGAACGAACGAGGCCGCGGAGCGCCAGCTGCGTTTCTCTGCTGGCTACGGCAGCGTTGGCTGGGCTAACCGCGCTTCGGGCGATGGCTCTGGACTTGGGGGAAGGGTCGGCTTTCATCACAAGACGCTCGCGAGTTTCTTCGGCGCTATAGCGAACTCGGGTTTGAGTATCCGTGCTGTGCAAGAGTTCGCTAGAGGAGGCGTCGTGCTTCCACGGAACATCGGCGTCGTTGCCGAGAAGTGATGCGCCACTGCTTAAGCCCGGCGGCCACGCCGTGCCCAGCGCATAACGGGATCGCTCAGGTCAGCAAAGAGAAAGTCACGGAGGGTCGGCTTACGGGGCCGGCCTCTTGTTCGCTGTGATCAGAGGTACGGCCCGCCTCCCTCGCCCTCCCTGGCTACCCACTCGACGGCCAGGACACCGGCCGGGTCGAACACGGTCCACCCGTCATCGCGCGAGGTCTCAAGGAGCCCGTCGGGACGGAGCCGCACGCTGAGCAGCGGATGTTTCTCGTCACTAAGGGCCCATCGTGTGCTCAGTCCCTGGAACACGAGCCTGACCTGCCCAGGCTTACCGATCACCGGCTCCAGAAGATCCGTCACTACCTTGCCGTCCACAGCGCCACCTTACTTGCCGGGCCTTTGGCCCGGTCTCCTCGCCGCCATCGCCACCCACTTCCGTGCCTGGCGGAAGGACAACGGCGGCCGGACGCACTTCAGACCTCTCATGAACCGCTACTTTGCCGGAATGGCCAGACGAGGCCGAGGCCGCGTCATGACGGGCCGGGCAGCCAGCCCTGATGTTGCGGGCCAAGGAAGCCGTCCGGCTGGTCCTGGACCGGACCGCCGCAAGCGTTGCCTGTCCTGCCTTATCGGCTTGCGGTATGGCAGGCGACTGCAAGCAGGCTGGTATTCGTCGCCGGCCAGGAACCCGAGGACGGTCAGGGCAACCTGGTCGGTCCCGGTGACCTGGCGGCCCAGGCTCGCCAGGTGTTCGCCAACCTCGGCCATGCTCTCGCTGCTGGCGGTGCCCGCCCTGAGCAGGTGACCAAGATCACGATCTTCGTTGTTCATCACCGGCCCGAGTACTTGCCAGCGATCGAAGAGGCCCGGGTGACACTGTTCGGGGATCACAAGCCAGCCGACACACTGGTGGGAGTGGAGGCGCTGGCCAGGCCCGAGTACCTGATCGAGGTTGACGCGATCGCCGTCATCGACGGCTGACGACGGAACCCGATCAGCATCTCGACCTGGCCGGGCAGCTGGCCAAGGCGATCCACGTCCTTCAGGCTGCCACAGAGAAAAGAGAAGGGTCAAAAAGGCTCAGTGAATACCCGTCAGTGCCAGCGTCGCGAGCGGGAATCGGTCGATCGCGCCAGGATAACCGCGATCTCGCTGACTGAGTCAAGCACTCCTGCAGCTACCTGCATGATGAGGTCATAGGCAGCATCATTAGTGAGAGTGAGCCGGTGCCCGTTGACGCCATAAAACGCGATAAGAGCGCCGAGGGCCAGCCGCTTGTTTCCGTCTACTAAGGCCTGATTTCTAGCCAGCGAATGCAACAGCGCAGCTGCCTTAGCATGCACATCCGGGTAAGCGTCTGAGCCGAAGGCCGTGGCCTGCGGCCTGGCGGCTGCCGACTCCAGCAAGCCGATGTCGCGGATCGCGATCTCACCACCAATAGCGCGCTCGGCGATATACACGAGTTCGGGCAGCGTCAGATAGATCACTGACCGAGCCGCTCCAGCGCCTCGGCGTAACGGGGCAGCTCCTCATTGAGCACCCGATCCAGCAGCTCGGCGCGGCTGTGCCCTTCGACGTACTCCCGAATCGCCTGCCGGGCCACGTCCTGCATGGACCGATGTTCCAGCTCCGCACGCCGGCGCAAGGCGTCAGCCTCAGAATCGGTAAGCCGCAGCGTCATAGCCATAAAGTCATGGTATCACCGTTGATACCGTGATGCTCAAACGGCCAAGCCACCGGGGCCGGTTGACTGGTAAGCGCGGGCGCCCGGCCGGATTGCATGGCAAGCCTTGCTGGGACTCTGCCAGTATCGCGAGGTTCACCTGGAGGTGAGTGATGACCGGACTCGAAGCGGCCTCGTGAAGATCATCAGCCAAGCGCCGGATATGCGGCCTGACCTGGGAGGCCCTGGGCCCCCGAGCAGGACTCGACCTGCGGCCTAGCTTAGGAGATCGTTTCGAGCAACGCCGACCGCGGCGCCTAGTTTCAGGTCCGTGAGGTTGCCTGTGCGGCCAGTTCGGCACGCGTCGTGATAGCGAGCTTGGTGAAGATGTGGGAGAGGTGCACTTTGACAGTGCCGAGGGCGATGAACAACCGCCGGGCAATGGCGTCGTTCCGCAGGCCCTCGGCCACGAGACGGACGACCTCAAGTTCGGTGGGGGTGAGGCTGCCCCACCCGGCTGCGGTCAGCCGCGATGGGGCTGGTCCGAGACGCTGAAGGCAACATCGCCCTGCTCGTTCACCTGTGCATCGAGCGCCTTGTCCCCGAGTACCGCCGCCGCGGTGACCTCGATGAAGACGCGCGCTCCGTCCTCTTCAACCACCTGATCACCAGCCACGGGGCCTTCCACCAGGGCCAGCTGGAACGAGGGTACTCCTTCATCCTGCGTCGTGATGCGCAGGCCTGTTTCCACGGGTAGCTCCGGCTGCGACGTCAGGCTGCGGATCGCAGAGACGGCGCTGTCGGTGAGCGTGAGCATGACCAACTCCTTGCTGTGAGGCGGGCAATGCGGCTTGCCGTACCCACTCTCGGCCGGCCCCAACCAGCCTCGCTCGATATCTTCGCCGGCTGCCTGCGACGCAGCCAGCGGGCCGTCCCTATAGCCGGGCGTGGCCGGAACGGCTCGTGCCAGGCAAACTCGTAATCCCCGCCTGGACATGCCCGCTTACGGGTGGCCAGCCGATCGGCCAGCAGATACTGTTCGCTGGCGGAAGGCTACAGAGCGCGCGGGCACCCTTGTCGCTTTCAATCGGGACTGTCGGTGGCTCAGCATGGAGTGGTCGCCGGCCCGCAGCATGGCTACTGCCTTGGAAGACATCCAGCAGTACCAACAGATCGGCCCGCCTTATACGGACCTCCGGCGCCTCATCGGCCTCAGCATCGGCTGAATTCGCACGGACCGCAGAGTCCGCAGCTGCCCATGTTCCCGTCTCGCGTCATCTCAGCCTCGATCCGCTGATGTCTTTCGGGGTTTACCGACATTTGACCAGGTCACCGCCCTGATCAGCCCTGTCGGCATCTGCACTTACCAGGTGCAGCCCGACTGGGAGGGAAACAGGAGCCTGACC
>Ga0137373_10009420_pt1 | contig 10239 bp, 12 predicted proteins | sample SagtaG_5_FD_104912 | JGI IMG/M metagenome (GOLD analysis project Ga0137373, IMG submission 104912) | Vadose zone soil microbial communities from Sagehorn Ranch, Mendocino, California, USA - Sage1_R_80_16 metaG | ecosystem: Environmental > Terrestrial > Soil > Vadose zone | place: USA...
CCGAGGGCGGCGGCGCTACATGATCATCGTCTTGGGCAGGAACGTCTGCGGATCGAGACCGAATTCCAGTTCGCGAATGGTGTCGCTCTTGCGGCGCTGATCTTCTGCGGAGGAGCGGAGCCTCGTTGAACGGTGCCATCCGTGCCGTCGAACGTCTCGATCGTCGAGAACATCCCCACCTGCTCCTCTTTTTGGTACTTGCCGTCGCAGGTGTGCCACGCTTTGATCGAGCCCTGATATCCCGCCACGTCGATCGTCGCCTCTCGATAAATGGCTTTGACCGCGGCGACCTTCTCGCGACCCCCAACAGCTTTGGCCCAACGGTCGATGGAGCTGTCAGCGGCGTTCGCCGCCGACGCGAAAAGAAAAGCGAAGACAATGAAACGAGCAGACATGGCAATCTCCTTTTGTGCTGAGTGTCAGAAGTCGCGGCGGACGATGTTCGCAACCGCCGCGTAGTAGAAGAGTGCGGATGCAGCCGCGCTGGCGAGCAGGCCTCCCCATGGCACGTGACCAGTCCGGAAGTACGTCTCCGCGCTCATGACGCGATAGAGGCTGAACGCCGGAGCGCGAAGAAGTTTATCGACCAGCGCGAGCGCGAACGCGATCGCAAGCGCGATCAACAGCGGCCTCCACGGATCGTCAAAGATCGTTGAAAGCAGAAAGGCCAGGCTGAAGAAAACCGACACGGCGATGAAAAAACACGCGCTGTGAATCAGCGCGGTTTCTACGCCGTAGCTCTGCCGGATTGCTGGCGAGAGCAGTGGTATGAGAAGCGACGGGGCGAACACAAGCACGAAGAGCTCCGCAAGACCGGTCGCTGCGCGAATGCCGAGGAGTCGCGGGCGAGAGATGGGTAAGGAGAGCGTGAAGATCGCCCCTCCGGAATGCGCCAGCATGCCCGCCGTTCCGAGCAGCACGGCGAACAGGGTCGCCCACTGCGCCAGGTTCTGCCGGAACCAGTTCGACCACACGTACCCGCGATACTCACGCGCCAACTCCACCGACTCACGGATTTGTTGCGCGAAGACTCCACCGACGTTCTGCGGCGCGATCTGCAGCAGCTTCAGGATCTGCGGATACGTCAACACCGTGGCCGCCGCGGAGCACAGCAGTAGCCCGAGGCCGATGAGAAACCTCCAGCGAGTATCCAGCCATGATTTGTACCAGAGCATGTCAGTCCTCCGCGCTCACACTCTCGAGAAAGATCTCTCTCAAGGTGACTGGAACAACATCGACCGACCGGGGCTGGAGCGCGCGCGCCTCCTCGACGATCGCATCGGCTCCTGCGCTCGACAAGACAGTGAGCACGCGCCCTTTGCGCACCACGCGCTCCACACCCGGCGCGCGGAATGTCGTTTGGGGCGCGTCGCCATCGAACACGAATTGAATACGGCGGAAGCTCTCGCGCAGATCGTCGAGCGCACCCGAGATGACAGCGCGGCCGCGATCGATGATCACCACGTGGTCGGCAATCTGATCGACCTCCGCGATTTGATGTGAGGAGAAGAACACGGTCAACTCCTCGCCTCCCCCATGTCTCACCAGCGCCTGCAGCACCTCCTCGGCCATCGCCGGATCGAGTCCTGAAGTCGGCTCGTCGAGGATGAGCAGCTCCGCACCTCGACACAACGCCAGCAGCAGGGCGAGCTTCGTGCGCGTTCCCCGGGAGAGCGTTTTGATTGTCCGCGTCAGCGGCAGCTCGAACTTGCGGAGATATCGCTCTTGAAGATCATCGCGCCAGCGGGGAAACAATGCCGCCGTGAAACGAATGATCTCGTCGACAGTCATGTACGAATAGAGCTCCTTCTCCTCGCTGACGAAAGCCGAGCGGCGGCGGATCTCCAGACTGGCTTGCGGCGAATCGGCAGCGAGACCGAACACGCGAGCCTGTCCGCTCGTCGGCCGGGCCATGCCGAGAAGAATTTTCATCGTCGTCGTTTTGCCCGCGCCGTTGCGGCCGAGGAATCCGCAGATGGAGCCGGCGGGAACGTGGAGGTTCAGCCCACGCAGAGCCTCGACACCGTCGTACGTCTTCCAGAGGTCGATGGTCTCGATGATCAGTCTCTCAGCCACGGCGACGTCCTGTTCTGCTCAATCTGGCAAGCTCCGCTTCGAAGAGTCGTCGGATCTCATCGGCAGTGAGCCCGCGCGCGCGCAACCGCTCGATCGCCGCGGCAACCATCGACTGCGCGCCGCGAAGGGTGTCGGCGAGTTTTCCGGCACGCGCGTTCTCCGACACGAAAGCGCCGGAGCCGTGGCGCAGCTCGATGATGCCTTCGTGCTCGAGCTCACGGTATGCCTTTGCAACAGTGTTCACGTTGATCACCAGCTCCTCCGCAAGGGGACGGATTCCCGGAAGCTGTTCGCCCGGACGTAGAGCCCCCGTTTCAATGGCGTGCTTCACCTGCTCCATCAACTGCAGATAAATCGGAACTCCCGAAGAGGGATTAGGTCGAAAAAGCATGGTTCGTCATTGACGCGTGGCCGTGGCGCGCGAGAAGACGGAGAGCGATCACGCTCGCCACACCGAACGCGACGGCGACGACCGCGGGAACAGGCAGAATTCTGCCGGTCTGACCGACGCCTGCCGCTCCCAATCGGAGGGCGAGGTATCGAAAGGTAAACGTGAGCACGTCACCGGTGACATGAAGAGTCATCGACGGAAGGATCGAGCCGGTGAGCAGCGTCAGAAGCGCGTACAAAACGGCGACGACGAAATAGAACGGCAGAAACGGCAGGATGCGTACCCCGTGCGATAGATGCACGAGGGTGAAGAGAACGCTCGTCGTGGCGATCGCTACGACAGGGCCGTACGCACGCTCGAGCGGAAGCTGCATGTACCCGCGAAATCCGGTCTCCTCTGCGACGCCCGCCACCGCGGAGCCCATCACGATCGCAGCGAAAATCGTCCAGATGGGGAAGCGCGAGATGTCATCCGCCGGCGGAACGATGTGCAGCATTCCTCGCAGCGCGGCGAAGGCCGCCCACACCGAGGCGACACCCAATCCGCCAGCGATCAGCGCGAGACGCCATACGTGCGGAGTCAATGGGAGAGCTCGACGGCGTTCGCTGCGGATCGCCGACAGCCGGCGTGGCGGGCCGTACCCGCCGGCATAGCGCCAATACGCCCAAAGAACGAGCGCCATCACCGCGACGGACCACGGAACCCGCGGGGTGATGCGCAGATTGACGGCTGCGAGCAGCCCCCACACGAGCGTCGGTACGCCGGCGACGATCAGACCGGTGATGACCGCTCGAAGCCAGACCGGGAGTCTCTGCCACATAAGCCCTCCTTCGCACTGTACTACTGAAATATCACAGTAGCAATGTGGCTATACGCGCCGGGGGCGGGAGGGTTTCAGGTCAGCGACTTCGAGTTTATCCCGAGCGCAGCGAGGGATCTCCGGTGGTTCGGCGACAAACGTGATGATGGATTGTGGCTGTGGACGAACGAATCAACGCACTCGCTGAGGGACCGGAGATGCCTCGCTGCGCTCGGCATAAACTGAAAAATCAGTGAGCGTTGACGATCCGCTGAATCAGCGCCGGATCATCCGGAAGAAGGGCCGACTTCGGCAGCCGCGGCGTCAGCTCGCGCCATCCCGGCTCGAGCTGGAACGCTTTCGCGAAGAGCGGCAGCGCCTCGTCGATTCGTTTCATATTTACGAGAGCGACCGCATGCCAGTAGATCATCTCCGCGTACCGGCTTTGCGGAACACCGGGCGTCGATGCGGCGATCTGCTCGGCGGCCGAGTATTCGCGCAGCGCGCCTTCGTTGTCGTTGTGCTCCGTCGCGAGATCGCCCGCGTTCATGTGGTTGTACGCACGCTGCAGCGCCACGAGGCGGCGAAGCTCCTTCAGCGGCTCGGGATGATCGTCGACGCGAAGATTGAAGATTTCGTCGAGCCAGCGTTTGCCGGACGATTTTCCCTTGACCACGATGATTGCCGCGGACTGCTTCCCGCGGATGTCGCCACCGACCGATTGTGCTGCGTCGAGCGCGGCGAGCAACCGATCGGCGAGGTCGCCCTTCGCTTCGCGGTACGCCTTGTCCATCGCCGGCCAGACTCGGTCGTTCGACATGAGATTCGCCTGAACAGCGAAGTCATGGCCAGTGGTGATTGACCCGCCGGCCGATCCGCATTGCACGTACGTCGCGCTGCCGCCCGCACCGGCAATGCCGCCGGCGGCCTGAATGTCGCGCGCCCCGGTAAACGTCGCCACGTTGCCATTTGCGTCGATCATCGCCACCTGCCGCACTTCACAAGCTGCGTCAGCGGCGAGAAGTCCGCGCAAAGCCTCCGGCCCGCTCTTACCGGTGCGGAGAAGATCGAGTCCCAGCTTCCCGTACGAGGGATCGACGAAGCTCTGCGTGGCAATGGCGCCAACGCCCGCCTCCGCCCACGGCACGATCTGACCGACTGCGAACCAGTGCGACTGGACGGCAACGCCGAGGTCTCCCGTTTGAGGATCGCGGGCGACGACTGAGAACGTGTTGACCGGGCGCATTTGCGCGAAAAGCGCAGGAGAGACGAAGAGGAGAAGCGAGACCAGTCTTCGCACGGATCACCTCCGGGCGCGCATCATCTCACGCGAAAACGAGTCGCTGGGATGAGTCGGTCTGGGCAACTATTTTGCGGTGAACTGAAAAACGATCGCCGGCCGAGATCAATGGGCCACGCTGCGGCGGCGGCAGGGTCCTCCGATATTCGCGAACGTCACGCTCGTTCTCGAAAGTGCGGTTAGTGGCTGGGCCACGACGGTGTAGGTGCCGGGCAGACAGTTGGGCGTGCAGGTCACGCTGGCCAGACCGTTCACGTCGGTAACTGCGCAGAGGCTGGAGAGCATACAGGACGGACCGGAGACTCGGTACGCCAAAGTCCACTCGCACGCCTTCCGAAGGCGCGAACGCAAAGGTTGTCTTCGTCCGCGAAGAAGAGAGCGGTGGGAGGCGTTCCCGCCGGCAACGCGCCAGTGTCATCCGGCTTGCTGTATTCGGGGCATTTGCTCTGGCCCATGACGAGGCCGGGCAACGCGATGAGAATCGAAAAACGAACCCACTTTTTAGGTGAGCGCATCGCCTCCCTCCGCCGGATTACTCGAGATGTGCCGGCACGCGCACAAATCCGACCGTCAGAAATGGAGAGCCAATCGGGGTTCCTGCGCCGAGTGGAGCTTCACTGAAGCTTGACCTTCGCCACCACCGCCGCGCACGACCCGATCTTCGCCGTGACCCGGATCGCTTTGCCGGCGGATAGTTTCAGCAGTGACAGCGGTACGCGCGTGACCAGGACGCCGCCGTCATTGGCCGGCTGTGGTCTGGCATCTCCGAGCTCCGATGTATCGATATCCTGGTCTTCCTTCTTGATGTCGACATCGAGCACGTTTGCGAAGACATTCTTGGAACGAATGTTTCCACTGGAGTCCTTGTATTCGAGGGAAACGCTCGTGCCGTACTGCGAGTAGTCGATCGCGTATTCCGAGCCGGTCGCTTCCTTGAACATCCCTTCCTTGACTCCGGTCTTCGCGTTGGAGTCTGTGTCGAGATAGTAGGTTGGAGAGAACGATCCCTCGTAGACGTATTTCTTGGCGCTGGCGGCGCGGTTGACGTTGCCGCCGCCGAGGTAGTACGTCAGCGGCTTCGGGAACGTAGTGGTCACGACCAGCGCGGCTCCGTCGACTGCGAAGTTCGCGTCGATGTTCCCACCGAGCCCAGGACAGGGAATGGCGATGGTCGTTCCCTCTTTGGGCTTCGGCTTGTTCCAAGGCCCGCCGAGAAGGGCCACGATCTCGGCGTGCGCGTTCTCCTTGGCCCTGTCGAGCGCGGTTTTTCCTTCCTTGTCCTTGAGTGCCGGATCGGCCCCTGCGCGGAGCAGCTCCATGACAATCTGACCGTCGCCGTTGTAGCTGGCGCCTTCGAGTGCTGTCCATCCATCGGCATCGCGGCCGTCGAGCGGCTGCCCAGCCTCGAGCACCTGACGGATGCACGATAGATCGCGGCCGTACACTGCCAGAAGGATCGCGCTGAGGCCATTTGGCGCTTTCGCCGGCATCTTGGCCGACGCTTTGATCAGTTGCTCTGACACGCCACCGCGTCCCTTGAAGAGTGCCATCATGAGAGGCGACCATCCCTTCTTCTCGGTGGCGTTGACGTCTGCCTTCGCCTCGATCAGCTCTTTCGCAGCGCTCCACTGGCCTGCGTCAGCAGCGTACATCAGAGCCGTCCACCCGTCGTTGTCGCGGGCATCGACTGTGGCTCCGTTCTCCATGAGCAGTCGTACCATGCCGTCGCGGCCGGCCGACGATGCCACCATCAGGGCTGTCGCTCCTTCGTTGTTGACGGCGTTGACCTGCGCCTTCGCCTTCACCAGCGCTTCGACGATCTTTCGTTCCTTACCGAAGAGGGAGTGAGGCGCGACCAGGATCAGCGGCGTATTCTTCTCTGCGTCGCGCGCATTGGCATCTGCCCCCGCCGCGACTGCCGCAAGGACCCTGTCCTCGTCTCCTGCCGTCGCCGCCTCGAGGAGTTTCGCCGTCGCCTCGGGATTCGGCTTCGCGGCGTCCGCCTCGCCAGCGAATGATGCAAAAAAGAGAAGAAGAGGGATCGCCACGCGACCGCGTTTGTGCATGATTGCCTCCTGGCCGATTGAGCGAAGCGACATTCTAGCAACCGTTCGCATAGACTCTCCCGTCACATCCAGATTTGAATAGGAGGCCTATGAAACTCCGCCGCATCGGAAGTCTCATGCTCACGGTTCTGCTCGCTGCACCGCTCGCGTCCGCAGTCGAGACGGGAAAGGCTGACGGAACGGTGACGATCAATCGCAAGCCGGTCAAATTGAAGTACGCCTTTGCCAAGAAGGAGAAGGATTTTGACAAGAAGGACCGATGGATCGTCATTCTCACCGACCGGGCGGTATCACACTCGCTGTTAGACGACAGCTCGCGCTTCAGCAAGGCAGTGGAGAACGGCGATGTCGTTGCGGCGACGTTCCGCTTCGATCAGGGAAAGAAGCTCGATCAAGCTGAAGTGCGCTCGAAGGCACTGCAGCACAAATCGCTGCCCATCAATGTCTCGCAGATCAAGCTGACCGCACCAGCCTTCAGCGCCGATGCCATCGAGGCCGTCGCCGCCACAACGGAGGAACAGAGCTTCTTCTCCGACGTCGCCACGCTCGATGTGAAGTTCCGGGCTCCCCTCGGTCAGGAGAAATTCGGCGACAACCCCGCCGCGGCGAAAGAGCTGGCAGCTTCCGGGCCGAAGATCAGCGACGGATCAGCGTCCGGAACCCTCGAGGTCGACGGCACTACAGTGAAGCTCGCACATGCGATCGCCCGCACTAAGCGGAATGCCTTCGATGAGAAGAAAAAGGATGTTGTCGTGCTGCTGACGCAGAACCCTGTTTCTGCAGAGATGTTCGTCGACGATGACAAGCTGTTCAGCGCAGCGAGCGATGGGAGCGTGCAGGGACTGCTGGTGACGATCGACTCCGACGAGAAGCCGTATCACCTGCAGGTTCTCAATCCCAAGGCGAGTATGCAGGTGAGCGGGTCGGGTTTCTTCAATTTCGACGCGACGGACTTCAGCGATAAGCACGTGGCCGGGAAGTTCTTCACCACATCGGAGCAGGACTTCATGGGAAAGCACAAGTACACGTACGACGTCACCTTCGCCGCGCCCGTTCAAACGATCGCCGTTGCTTCGGAAGTGACAGTCGATGCCTCGTCGGGAACGAAGCTTCCGGCCGGCGGAGGGGATCCCGGGAAGGCCTATCTGGCCTTCGATAAGGCCTCGCGCGCCGGAAACCTGGCGGAGATGAAGAAATCGGCGTCCACCACGAGGCCCATGCCGGAGATGAGCGCCGAGGAAACGAAGCAGATGATCGAGATGATGAAGTTGATGCGCCCGGCGAAGCTGAAGATCACTGGTGGCTTCGTCAGCGGCGACCACGCCACGCTGAATGTCGAGGGAGAGGACCCCTCGTCCAAGTCAAAAATGCACGGGACGATCGAAATGGCGCGGGAAGGCGGCGGGTGGAAGCTACTCGCGGAGAAGTGGAAGCAGTGATCGGTCGAGCAGCGACCGCGCCTATTTGCAGCACTGCACGTGCACGGTGATGTCGAGAAGCGAGACAAGTCTTCGCACGGATCACCTCCGGGCGCGCATCATCTCACGCGAAAACCACATCCGCCGCCGCTCGTATCTCTGTTAGAAACAGGCAAGCGATGGAGTTCCTCCGCGAAAACGCAGCGCAGATTGCGGCTTGGATGCCGCTCGTGGCCCTCATTGTGACCGTCGCCAGTCTCGCCGCGTCCATGCGCGCTCGAGCTCGTGGCGATCGGAGGCAGTTCCTGTGGCTGAATTTAACGGGCGCCAGCGTCATCGCCCTCATCGTGATGTTCGGTCCGATGTCGCCGCTGTTCTCCTCTGCGCGAACGCTCGACTCGTGGCGTGGCCGCCCTGCTCCTCCGGTTTCGTTTCGAGACCTCTCGACTGGTCGTGATCTGCGCCTCGACGCCCTGCGAGGGCGTGTGGTTCTCGTGAACATCTGGGCCACATGGTGTCCGCCGTGCCGGCAGGAGATGCCGGCGCTCAATCGGCTGCAGAAGAGTTATGCATCACGTGGAGTGGTGGTTTTGACGCTCACCGATGACACGAGCAGCAGAGTCAGGCCGTTTCTCGCGCGTTACGCGGCGGACACCATGAACGGCACCACGTCATTCGATTGGCTGCCGGTGCAGAAGTTCCGGCCATTTGCGTTTGTCGTCGATCGCAATGGAATCGTGCGCAGCTTCTTCTTCGGATCGCAGGAGTACGTGACCTTAGAGAAAACAATCCGCCGTTACCTGTGAGGCTCGATGAATCTTCGGTGTGCGCTCGTTGCGTTGTTCGTCGTCGCCACTCCACTCTTCGGGCAGGTGCCACAGGCGCGGGCGCTCGCGGCCGAAGGGCGCTACGACGAGGCGAAGCGGCTGCTGATGCCGTTGAACAACGATCCCGAGGCGCTGCGCCTGCTCAGCCGGATTGCGATGGCGTATGCGAACGATGAGGAAGCGGCAAACTTGTGCAGGAAGGCCATTGAACTGCAACCGTTGAATGCCGATTACCACTACTGCGCAGGCAATGCGTTGCGGTCGGAGGTGCAGCACGCGAGCATCTTCAGACAGCCGGCGCTTTCAAAAGAGACGCGCGAGGAGCTCATCCGAGCAATCGAGCTCGATCCCAACCATGTGGCAGCACGTTTCGCCTTGCTCGAGTACTACATCTACGCTCCAGCGTTTGCGGGCGGTAGCGAAGAGAAAGCGCTGCAGCAGGCTGCCGAGATCCGGAAGCGCGATGTCGCGACAGGACATCGCGCGTACGCGCGCATCTATTCGCGTCAGAAGAAGCCGGATCTCGCACGGAAGGAATTCATCGATGGCGTGCGTGAGGATCCGAAATCGCCGCGCGCGCACACCGCGCTGGCGACCTTCTATGCGACCGAGGAGAAGAATTTCAAGGCGGCATTCGAAGAGCTGGAGACCGCAATCCGCCTCGACCCTGACTACATGCCCGCCTGGTTCCGGCTTGGACATGCCGCGTCACTCAGTGGAACGAATCTCACGCGCGGTGAAGAGGCACTCAGAAAATACGTTGCGTACCGGCCGAAGGACAACGAACCCACCACCGCCGCAGCTTCGTACTACCTCGGCGTCATTTTCGAGAAGGAGGGAAAAAAGAACGAGGCGCGGCAGAGCTACGCGTCAGCGCTGAAACTGAACCCCGGCTCGAAAGACCTCCAGGATGCGATGAAGCGCGTGCGGTGAAACCCGACCCAGTTCCTGGCGTAATAAAAAATGAAATCCCTGCTGCTTGCTCTCGTCATTACGCACGTCACGGTGATCAACACGACCGGCGGTCCACCGCTACGCGATGCGACACGGCGCTACGACGGAACGGTCGTGGATCCCAATCCTCGCACGATCGGTTCCGGAGCCGATCCGAAAATCGGCTTCGATGGTGAACACTGCTGGGTCGTTTATCGCGCCGGCAGCGCGCCGGCAGCGCGATGGACGCGCCACGTCTCTCGAGTGAGCGCTTCTCGCGCTTTCCCAACTACTTCACCTCCGGAGTGGTGGTCGGGCAACTGGAGTTTTCGATCTTCGATGCCGTCATCAAGAAGTGCAGTTCCGACTTCGGCCACCAATCGCTGCACGAGAAGTTCGTCGCCTTCGCGAACGTCGTCCATACCGCCG
>Ga0137373_10009426_pt1 | contig 10235 bp, 10 predicted proteins | sample SagtaG_5_FD_104912 | JGI IMG/M metagenome (GOLD analysis project Ga0137373, IMG submission 104912) | Vadose zone soil microbial communities from Sagehorn Ranch, Mendocino, California, USA - Sage1_R_80_16 metaG | ecosystem: Environmental > Terrestrial > Soil > Vadose zone | place: USA...
GAAGGAAAGATCCAGGAGATCGAAAGCAGGATCCGGCGGCACGAGGCGGCGCTGCAACGCACCGCGGGAATCGGCCTGGCGCTGGGCATCGTGCTGACGGTGGTGCACCTGGCACTGGACTCGATGAAGGTGATCCATCCATGATGGCGAAAAGAGAATTTGTGCAGCAAGCATACGCGGCGGCGTCGCGCAGTTCGGAGCGCAGCGGCATGCCGGCCATGGTGACCGTTGCCCAGGCGGCGCTGGAGAGCAACTGGGGCAAGTCCAGGCTTTCGCAAGAGGCGCACAACTATTTCGGGATCAAGGCGCACGGCAGCCACGAGCGCATCCGGATGAGCACGCATGAGTGCGAGGCGGGAAAGACGGTGGCGGTGAAGGCGGAGTTCGCGAAATATGGGTCGCTGGCGGACTGCATCGAGTGCCGCGACGCGATCCTGCTGCGAGGCGCGGTTTACGCGGGCGCACGCGAATCGCGTGGAGATGAAGCAGGCTTCATTCGGGAGATGGCGAAGCGCTGGGCCACCGATCCGAGGTATGCGGAGAAATTACAGGCGATGCTGGTTGAGGTGAAAGGGATCCTGGAGAACATCTGACGGACGACAGAGCGAGGCAGTTACAACTCCTGATGCTGGGCTGGCGGCAGACCTTCGGGTCTGCCGCCGTTTTTTTGTGCGCTAGAGCGATTGCCGGGACAGGTATCCTGCTCTCCCACCTTAGCCGCGAAAGCAGCGGCCGGAAGGTGGGGCACCCGCAGGTACAACAGCGAAGTCAACCCCGGTTAGGAAGGGGCACCCGGCATCCCACGTCTGCCAAATTCGGGCAGACGTGGGGCACCACTACTCGATCGGCTGGTTCCAGTTTTCGAGCGCGGACTTGACGACCATCATGAAGCGGTCGGCATCGGCGCCGTCCACTACGCGATGGTCGAAGCCGATGGCCATGGTGAGCATGGAGCGGATGGCGAGTGTGTCGTTGCCTTCCGGATCGGTCACGACCACGGGTTTCTTGACGATTGCCCCGATGTCCAGGATCGCGACCTGCGGTTGATTGATGATGGGCAGCCCGAAGCTGGCGCCGAAGATTCCGGGATTGGTGATGGTGAATGTGCCGCCGGCGACTTCCTCCGGTTTCAACTTCTTGGTGCGCGCCCGCTCGCCCAGATCGTTTAGCGCGCGCTGCAGGCCTACGAAGCTGAGCTCGTCGGCGTGTTTGATGACCGGGACCAGCAATCCCCAATCGAGCGACACGGCGACGCCGATGTTGACATCGCGATGGTAATGGATGTTGTCGCCCTCCACCGAGGAGTTCAGAACAGGCCAGGCGCGCAGTCCCTGGGAGACGGCGCGAATGAAGAACGGCGTGTAGGTGAGCTTGAGTCCGGTGGTTTGCTGGAAGCGGTCCTTGGATTTTTCGCGCAGGCGCACGATTCTCGTCATGTCCACGTCGAAGACGGTGTGCACGTGTGCGCTGGTTCGGCGCGAGGCGATCATGTGCTCGGCAATTTTCTTGCGCATCACGGACATCGGCTCGACGGAGCCAGGCATGCCCCCGGGCTTGGCGGTGTCCGCGGACGAAGGTGCTCCGGCCGCAGGAGTGGGGCCAGGCTGCGCGGGCGGAGCCGGCGTTGTTGCAGGCGCGGACTTCCACCCCAGCGACCCAACTGCGGGCTCGCTGGGGACCCCGGACTTTGCGTGTTCGATCAATGCGAGCATGTCATCCTTAGTGACGCGGCCGCCGGTTCCGCTGCCAGAGATCCGGCGCAGGTCCACATTGTGTTCGGCGGCCAGTTTGCGCACCAGAGGAGAGGTGCGGACGGCCTCGCCGGACGCTGCCTGCGACGCCGGTGCGAGAGCCGGCGGCGGGGCTTTTTCGGGAGCTTCTTTTTCGGGAGCTTCTACGGGAGCTTTCACGGCCGGAGTCTCCGCAGCCGGTTTGAATGGTGCAGCAGCAGGCGCGTCCGCTCCTCCGATCACGGCAACGACGGTGTTGACCTGGACGGTCTTTCCGGTCTCGGCTTTGATCTCGGTCAATACGCCGGAGGCAGGAGCAGGGATCTCCGCGTCCACTTTGTCGGTGGAGATCTCAAAGAGCGGCTCATCGCGGCTGATGTGCTCGCCGACTTTCTTGAGCCACTTGGTTATGGTCCCTTCGAAGATGGATTCGCCCATCTGCGGCATCACCACGTTGACGGCCTCTCCGCCGTCGCCGGGCGGTTTGGCTGCGCCGGTATCCTTGCCCGGCGGTGTGACTGCGTCCTTGCCCGGGATTGCGCCGCCGTGGCTGGACTGCTTATCGGAGCTGCCGCCGGGCGGCGTGGCGGGTCCTGAGTCGTCGATCACAGCGACCACGGTGTTGACCTGCACGGTCTGGCCTACGGCCGCGAGGATCTCCTTCAAAACACCTGCGGATGGCGCGGGAATTTCGGCGTCGACCTTGTCGGTGGAGATTTCAAAGAGCGGCTCGTCGCGATTGATGTGCTCGCCGACTTTCTTGAGCCACTTGGTAATGGTGCCCTCGAAGATGGATTCGCCCATCTGCGGCATGACCACGCTGACGGCTTCTGCGCCTGTGGCGGGCGGCTTGGCGGGCTCGGCGCCTTTGGATGGCGTTGCAGCGGGCGAGCTAGCCTGCTTCGCGGAGCCGCCGCCGGGCGGGGTGGCGGGCGCACCTCCGTCGTCGATGACGGCGACGACGGTGTTGACCTGCACGGTCTGACCGACGTTCGCGCGGATCTCTTTGAGGACACCGGAGGCGGGAGCAGGGATTTCGGCGTCGACCTTGTCCGTGGAGATCTCAAAGAGCGGCTCGTCGCGGGTGATGTGCTCACCGGGCTGCTTGAGCCACTTGGTGATGGTGCCTTCAAAGATCGACTCGCCCATCTGAGGCATTACGACGTCAGTCGGCATGTGGGTCCTTCCGTACGATAGCTGGTATTTCCAAACTCAAGAGGACAACTCACCCCAGCAAGCCAAGTTCAGGCTCGCTGGGGTCCCGCAAAATTATATGCTCGCGCGGCGCGTTGCTTTCCGTACACATTTGCACAGAGTTCCAGACGCCGGATTTGGATTCATGCGCAAAGTTGGATCGAGTCAGTTAGTCGGTATCCGCGTCGCCGGATTCAGTGGCGGGGAACTCAATCGGAGCGTCCAGAATCGCGCGCGCCTTCGCCAAGTCCGACTGCCGCACCTGTAGCGGGATCCCGCCCTCAACCGTCCGGCCCTCATATCGGCTCGAAATGATCGGAGTGAAGCACTCGATGCCTTCTGACTCCAACAGCGCACGCACAACCAGCAACTCGTGCTCGGAGTCGCATTCCCCGAGCATTACCCACTCGGAATCGCCTTCGTAGTGCATGCCCCGGAATTATCGCATGGAGCCAAACCAGCGCTGGTTCGACTGTCAGTGACCCGAATCACAGCCCAAAGTTCGTTCCCAGGTAATATACTTTTCCAATCATGGCCTTCCCTATCAATCGCCAGCGCCGCATGCGCCGCACCGAATCCCTGCGCTCTTTTGTTCGCGAGACCCGGCTGACTCCCGCCGGCTTCGTTTATCCGTTGTTTATCTGTCCGGGCGAAGGCGTGCGAAAGCCCGTGCGCTCGATGCCCGGGGTCTTCAACTTTTCCGTCGATGAGGCGGTGAAGGAGTGCCGCGAGAGCTACGCGCTGGGCGTGCCGGCGATCATTCTGTTCGGGCTGCCCGAAGCCAAGGACGAGGTGGCCAGCGGCGCCTATGCCGAGGACGGCATTGTGCAGCAGGCGGCGAGGGCGATCAAGAAGGCGGTGCCGAACCTGGTGATCATGGGCGACGTCTGTTTGTGCGAGTACATGTCGCACGGCCATTGCGGCGTGGTGAAGAAGGTGAACGGCGGCACGCCGGAGACCGAGTACGAGATTGCCAACGACGTCACGCTCGACCTGCTGGCCAAGACCGCCGTGTCGCAGGCGAAGGCGGGCATCGACATCGTGGCGCCGTCGGACATGATGGACGGCCGCATCGAGGCGCTGCGCACCGCGCTGGACGCGCACGGCTTCGACAACACGCCGATCATGAGCTACGCGGCCAAGTTTGCTAGCGGCTTCTACGGGCCTTTTCGCGAGGCGGCCGACTCGGCGCCGTCGTTCGGCGACCGCCGCAGCTATCAGATGGACCCCGGCAACGCGCGCGAGGCGATGCGCGAGATCGAGCTGGACCTGGAAGAGGGCGCGGACATGATCATGGTGAAGCCGGCGATTGCCTACCTCGACGTGATCGCCGAGGCGCATGCGCGCTATGATGTGCCGCTGGGCGCCTACCAGGTGAGCGGCGAGTACGCCATGATCAAGGCCGCCGCGCAGAACGACTGGATCGACCACGACCGCGTGATGCTGGAGTCGCTGCTGAGCATTCAGCGGGCGGGGGCCAGCATTATCCTGACTTATTTCGCGAAGGATGCGGCGAAGTTGCTGGGGTAGGTTGCGCAACTTAAGTTAATGAGGAGGGCCGCCCGTGGGCGGCCCTGTAAATTGCTCAACTCCGGCAAGTGCAATGGGTGCGAAGCGTGTGGACTGCCTGCTCAAGCCAACAGAAGGTTTGAATAGGCCACTCGTCTAACGGAACTGGTGGGGCACCCGCCCGCGCTACTTGTCCTCCTTCTCGTTCTTGTCCTTCTCTTTCTCTTTCTTTGCTTTGCCGGCATCTCCGAGTAACTCTACTTCCTTACCGGTGTGCGCTTTCACGGCGTCAAAAATATTTTTGTAGTCATTCTTGTCCATACGGAGGACGATACTCTTGGGGGCGTTCTCCTCGTGAAAGTCGATATAGAGCCAGTGGCTTTTCGATTTTGTCATCATGACGACGGCCCCAGCGCCTAGCGACGCTACCATCACAATCGCGCCCTGAGTGACACGGTGTTTCTTGGTGTAGTCATAGGAGAACTTGTCAATCTGGTCATATGGAATCGTTGTGAGGTCACGATCGGCAACACGGACCACAACATTCTTATTGCTGTCGCTGAAGATTAGTCTGGCATTGGCCTGGCTGCCTTTCGCGTCCGCCAACTTTACGTGAAACGCGGTTTCATCAGCTGGGCTGAGAGTGATTACCACGAGGATCATCAGAAAAACAGCGAGAATTCTTTTCATGTTGGCTCCTGGCTACTCAAATCTCACTGCGGATGTGAACATCGACGAACCGTTGAACTTTCGGGATACTCGTTCGCCTTGCCGCGCGGCAAGGCGAGGCTGAGAGTCGATCTTTTGTGGGGGAAAGTCAAGTCCCCAATTAGGAACAGGTTCACCTGCTGGTTTGCGAGCTTTAGCGCGCAAACGCTCGCCGAATTGATCCGTCAGTGATGCGGGGTGTCTCGCCCTGTGCAGCGGCGAACTGCCCCACTCAAGCCAACAGAAGGCTTGAATGGGCGCCGTCGTTGCTCAGTTCACGGCGGCCGGATCAGGCGCCGACCATGGCCGGTCTTATCACCAACTTCTTGTTGACGAACTCTTCGATGCCTAGGGGAGAGAGCTCGCGGCCGTAGCCGGAGCGCTTGATGCCGCCCCAGGGGAGTTCCGGCGCGGTGACGACGGAGGAGTTGAGGAAGACCATGCCGGTCTGGAGGCGCGAGGCGAGGCGTTTGGCGCGTTCGGGGTCGTTGGTGCAGATGGAGCCGCCCAGACCGAAGGGCGAGTCGTTGGCGATGGCCAGCGCCTCGTCTTCGTCTTTGGCGCGGAAGAAGAGCGCGACGGGGCCGAAGAACTCCATGCGGAAGGCGGGGTTTTCCGGCGCGACGCCGGTCAATACCGTCGGCTCGATGAATGCTCCGGGACCAGGCAGGCGGTTGCCGCCCAGCAGGACCTTGGCGCCGTTCTCGATGGCTGTCTTGAGCTGGCCTTCGATCCGGTTCAGTGCGGTTTGCGAGCAGAGCGGGGCGAGCGTGGTGGACTCGTCGGCCGGATCTCCGGGACGGAAACCCGAGAGGAGGCGGACGAACTCGGAGAGGAATTCATCGGCAACGGAATCGATGACGATGAAGCGCTTGGAGGCACCGCAGGCCTGGCCGGCGTTGATCATGCGTCCCTGCACGGCGTGTTTTGCGGCGAGCTTGGGGTCGAAGTCGTCGAGGACGATGAAGGCGTCGCTGCCGCCGAGCTCGAGGATAGTTTTTTTCAGATGCTTGCCGGTCTGCGCGGCCACGGCCTCTCCGGCGCGCTCCGATCCGGTGAGAGCGACGCCCTGCACGCGCGGGTCTTCAATGAGCCTGGCCACCTGCTCGTTGGAGAGGAAGAGGTTGATGTAGGCGCCGTCGGGCGCTCCGGCGTCGACCATGATCTGCTCGAAGGCCAGCGCGCACTGCGGTACTCCCGGGGCGTGCTTCATCAGGAGTGTGTTGCCGGCGGCGAAGTTGGGGCCGACGAAGCGCGTGAGCTGGTAGTAGGGAAAGTTCCACGGCTCGATACCGACGAGAACGCCGATGGGCTCGAACTCGATCCAGGCCTCTCCCAGGGGCGAGTCGAGCGGGCGCGGCTCGAGGAAGCGCGCGGCGTTGTCGGCATAGTACTCGAGGATCTTGGCGCTCAGGCCGACCTCCCAGCGACTCTCCGCGATGCGCTTGCCCATCTCTGCGGTCGCGATCTGGGCCAGGGATTCGCAGCGCTCGATCATGAGAGCCGCGGCCCGCTTCAGGATGGCCGTCCGGTAGGCGAGCGTGCCAAAGGACCGGAAGCGGACATCGGCACGGCCGACCGTATCCATCATCTCCTCGTCCGTGTGCTCGGGGTAGCTTTGCAGCAGCTGCCCGGTGTAAGGATTGACGCTCTTATAGCTCATAAGATCACGCTCCTGATCAGCTTCCTGGATTCGGACTGGTTCGCTTCGGACTGGCCGAGATACCCGGTTGGGCCCACGGGGCGAAAGTGTAGGCCTTACCGGGACGCCAGGAAAGTGATCGCGATCACCTTCGATCAATTCACTCTTCCCGAATTCGGGCAGCTCGCAAACCATCCGCCCTGCACGCCATCTAGTAGACAGCAGGGCAGCGGGAAACGGGGCGGCGGCGGCAACTCTGCGCAGGGGGCAAACTGCCCACTCAAGCCGACAGAAGGCTTGAAGGGGGCACCCGCCCGCCGGCGATAAATTCACGCCGGGCAACACCGAATTCCTGAGACTTCGAAAGCTTGTATCCTTGAGCCATGATCGCCGTCCTTCATCTTGGCCGGTGCGACTATGCAACCGCCCTGCGTCTGCAGGAGAGCCTGGTGGAGCTGCGGCAGCAGGGCCGCATCCCCAATGTGCTGCTCTTTGTCGAGCACCCGCCGGTGATCACGCTGGGGCGCAATGCGCGCGAGGCGAACGTTGTTGCCTCAGCGGAGTTCCTGGCCGAGCGCGGCGTCGAGGTGCACGAGATCAACCGCGGCGGCGACGTGACCTTTCACGGCCCGGGGCAGATTGTGGCCTACCCCATCTTCGACCTGCGGTCCTTTTCTCGCCCCAGCACGCCAACAACAGGCGCGCCGGGGACCCCGCGCCTCGGGGCGGTCTCGTATGTGAGGCTTCTGGAAGAGGTGCTGATGCGCATCTGCGCCCACTACGGGGTGGAGACGCAGCGCATCTGCGGGCTGACAGGGGTATGGACGAAGGCGACCGCGCCTCCACGTTTGAGCGGCCGCGAGATGCGACGCGACTACGCCCCGACGGGTGAAGATCCCGACCTTCGCGGCTCGGTGCCGGATGCGGCGTCGCTGCCTCCCACCTTAGCCGCGCAAAGGCGGCGCGTCGAAGGTGGGGCACCCGGCAAATGTGGGGCGCCCGGCAAATGTGGGGCACCCATGGGCGACGCTCATTGGCCGGAGCGCAAGATTGCCGCCATTGGGGTGCATATTGCGCGCGGGGTTACGTCGCATGGCTTTGCCCTGAACGTCACGACGGACCTCGAGTTCTTCCGGCTCATCGTCCCCTGCGGGCTGGCCCGGCCGGTGACCTCCATTGAATTTGAGACCGGCCTGCGGCCCGCGCTGGACGAGGTGGTGACCGTGGCCTCGCGCAGCTTTGGGGAGCGCTTCGGCTCGCAGATGCTGTGGCTGGAGTCGATCCACGACCTGCTGCGGGAGGACGTTGCGGCTCCGGATCCCTGCGACACCCCGGCCCGCGCTCCAGAGAACGAGCGCCGGGCTGCCTCCGACGATATTCATCTCGCCTAGACGTGGACGGACCCCAGCAAACGGCCATCGCTTGTTTTGTCCTGTTAACCTATTGAATGCGCGCGCGGAATAGGGCAAAATGCCCACTATCACAGTGCCCAAGATTCGTGACATAATCCAGCTCTGAGTACTGCATGCGCACGTAGATCGTAATCCGGGATCGTAACTCCGGGCATTTTGCGGCACTTTACGGGGGAGTCAAACAACGTGTCCGACATACGAACCAGCCGAAGATTTCCAGTACACCTTCCCCTAAAGGTCATAGGCGAGCAGGGAGCGCCGATTGGGCAGACCGAGAACATCAGCGCCGCAGGGGTCTATCTCTGGCTCGATGAAGAGATGGCGGTCGGCTCCTCGGCCGAATTCGAGATCATGATTCCGGGCGAGGTGATTGGCGCGGCCGACGGGGTCCGCCTGCACTGCCAGGCGCGCGTGGTGCGCTGCGACACCAACCGGGAGGATGGCCGCTCCGGGGTGGCCTGTGTCATCGAGCAGTATGAGATTTTGCGCGCCGGTCAAAGCGCCGAAGCCGGAGGCGAATAGATGCTGAAAATCATCCTCGCTGACAATCAGGCAATCTTCCGGGCAGGCATCGCCAAAGTTTTGGCCGTGGAAGACGACATGCGCATTGTGGCGCAGGCCCAGACGGTGGAGCAGGCGATGGTGGCCATCGACAAGTTCCGCGGTTCGGTGATGATCTACGCCTCCGAGTTCCTTCCCGATGCCGAAAAGCTGGCGGCGCAGGCGCGCGAATCGGGGATCCATCTGGTGGTCATCGTGGAGAACAATGAGCAGCCGGACCGCTATTTGCACGCCGGCGTGCTGGGCCTGATCTATCGCTCGGTGGAGAGCTCCGAGCTGCTGCGCTGCGTACGCAAGGTCAGTGCGGGCGAGGTCTATGTGCAGGATGTGCGCTCCATGACCAGCAACTCCGACTCCGACGACTTTGTGGGGGCCCGCGTGCGCGACCGCCTGACGCCGAAGGAGCTGAAGATTGTGGCGCTGATCGTGCAGGGCTTCAAGAACAAGGAGATCGCCACGATGCTCGGCACGACCGAGCAGGTCATCAAGAATTATCTCCGCAATGTGTACGACAAGATCGGCGTTTCCGACCGGCTGGAGCTGGCGCTGTTCACCATTCATCACCGCATCCTGGCCGAGGCCGCGGCGGCGAGCGCGGCGACGATGCGCTCGGCGCAGCCAGCTTCAGGGAGCAGCAGCGGAGTGGCTTAACCGATCGGACAGCTTGAGCATGAGGGTGGGCCAGTGGCCCACCCTTTTTATTTGCGCAGCCGGAGCGCCGCCCCGAAGGCGAGGCCAAGAGCAATCAGAACCGCCGCGGTTTGCATGGGCTTCTCGGTGGCCAGCCGGCGCACGCGCTGTTGAATTCGGGCGAGGAATTCGTACACGACGCCAGAGGGATAGACCAGGGCAAGCCGCTCCTTCAGCCCAGCACGCCGACGCCAGGCGCGCTCGGGACCCCAGTCCTGGGCAGGCAGCTCGGGCCGCTGTAATGAGATGAGGCGGCCGGCGGACTGACGTCGAATTTCGGCGACTGCCTCTTCGATCTCGCGCATCATGCGCGCCGCGATGTCGTCCTGGGGCGGCGGCTGAGCGGATTGGCTCTCGCGGGCTTCTTTTGTGCGGTCAACCCCGGTGCGTTCGAATGCGGTGGGTTCGACTCCATGGCTGTGTTCGGCTGCATGCACCACCTCGAGTCCGTGTCGGGGCTGCCGAGGCGCGGAGCCCAGAGCGCTGTTTGGCTCGGCCGCGCTGGTGACGCGGCCGCCAACCGCGAATCGGGGATGCTGGCTGGAGGGGGCATCGCCCGTGCCGGCAGGCGGCTGGTCCGACGGTGACGCGCGGCCGCCCTGCTGCGCTGCTGTCCACTCGCCGGATTCGCTGGGGAGATCGCCGGGTCTGCTGGCGTCGCCGCCGGGTCTGTCACTATCCATAGATAAACATCGAAGATGCGACGAGCCGGGCAGGAGTTGGCGGAAGCAGCGAAAGGGAGTGGCTCAAGAGCAAAAACCAAAGACCCACATCTGCGGCATTATTCGC
>Ga0137373_10009433_pt1 | contig 10233 bp, 14 predicted proteins | sample SagtaG_5_FD_104912 | JGI IMG/M metagenome (GOLD analysis project Ga0137373, IMG submission 104912) | Vadose zone soil microbial communities from Sagehorn Ranch, Mendocino, California, USA - Sage1_R_80_16 metaG | ecosystem: Environmental > Terrestrial > Soil > Vadose zone | place: USA...
GGAAACACAGTCAGAAACTATACTACTCCGCCAGCGCCCCGCCAGGTCGCAATCATCGCGATATGCCACCTCGCCAAATCCAGCGAAGAAGGATGACCACTCCTGCGAGGCCCGCCAACAGCAGTAGGCCAGAGAGCAACCACGCAAGCTGACCCACGCGCGCCCACAACTCTTGCAGTGCAAGAATCACCATTTTCAGGAATCGGTCTCGGTCGGCGATCATGCCACGTGTTCTGATGGTCGATGTTTTCTGGCGTTGCAGTATCCAACACCGCAGCGCGTGCGAAGTTCTTCGCTCCGGAAGGGTTGCCGGAATACTTCTGGCTCGGGGATGAGGTTTGGCGTCATCGAATGATGTCCGTGGAAAAGTAAACCTCATCTTTCGGATTGCTGCCATCCGGCGCAAACGTGACGAGAGCGGAAAAGCCACTGTGTCCGCCTTCATCCAGGCGTCCCCAACGATAAACGTCCCCTTCCAAGACGGCAGCGTATTGCTCTGCCGTGAATGGGCGTCTCTGGTGCAGACGCTCGCATTCGTCATTCGCCAGCTTTGCCGCAAGAATTGCGGCCTGAGTTGAAGACAGAGTTTGTCGGGACTGCTGCGCGCCAGTCCCGCTGGTCGATGTGGGGAATAACTTCGAGCAACCCGGCGACAGAATGAGGACGGCCATGATGCACCACCACGGTACCCGTGGAAATTTCGGAGTACAACGGTCGCGGTTGTGAGTGCTGGCGTCACTCGACAATCTTCTCGAAGCAGACAAACGGGAGTTCTCGTCGTGGAAAATGCGCTTGGCCAATTCGGTGGTAGCCGCGCTTTTCATACAGTGCCAAAGCTCGCGGATTGCCGGTGTAGGCGTCAAGTCGGATGCACGAGAATCCGCATCACGCTCGGCACGTCGCGAAGGTCTGCTCGTTCAACATGGCCCATCACGTCGATTGAATAGAGCGCGACTGGTGGGTGAAGTGGTGGGAGAACATCAGCCGACACGTCGTCGGTGTCCCGGTCGTTTGGCCCTGTCGGGTAGCGGCGACGAGAACGGGCTGTGAGGACGGTCGCCATCAATATCGCGCCAAGCCGGGGCAACTCACCTCAGGTGCTCCGTGGCTAAACTCACAACGATTTCCTGCCCGCTGCCTTCGCTTTCGCCCAGCGGGCTCTGGCAGTCGCCGCGAGATTGGCACGCGCCTTCGCGCTCATCTTCCTTCCCGGCTTCTTGGCGGGTTTCCCGTTGCGCTTTGCCCACCGGGCCTTTTGCGCAGCAGCCATTCTCGCTCTGACTGCTGCTGACCTTATTCGCCTTCCTCGACGGTTTCCAACCGAGGTCGCGGACGATGGAACGCCGAGAATCTGACTCAGGTCGGTTTCCAATGCCGCAATTTGTTCTTTGATAGCGACAGCCCGGTGAAGTTGCTGGAGTGAGAGGTTTGCCAGTAAGTTAATTGCCATGAGCAGCGGATAGCACGGGACCGTCGCAATGGTCAAGCTAAGGTTGACGAAGAACGGTAAGGGAGGGTGGCTGTTGGCTACTCGTCATGTGGAACGCTGACGACCTGCTCGCGAACTGGACCTCAAACGAGTTCAATGCCCTCCGCGCACTGCCAATTTCGCATCTGCGTTCAGCGGCTCTGGTGGAACTCGCTCGATGGGCTTTGGAAGGCGCACGTGCCGCGTGGCGAGAATCTCGTCTAACATCGACTCCACCTCGATGCCGACGGTCGGCATCGAATAATGCTCAGAAGTAAGGAATCGGTCGGCGCGCATGTGTGCGAGAAACTGCAAGAGTGCATCGTAGAATCCTGCGGCGTTAAGTAATCCAACAGGCTTGACCAGCAATCCGAGCTGTAACCAGGTGAACACTTCGACGACCTCCTCCAACGTGCCAATGCCGCCAGGGAGCGCGATAAACGCATCGGCAAGCTGCTCCATCTGGCTCTTGCGCTCGTGCATCGTATCCACGGCAATCAAGCGAGTCAGTCCACGATGGGCGCGCTCCTCCGCCATCATGGCGCGAGGAATCACGCCGGTAACTTCGCCGCCTGCGGCCAATGCTCCGTCGGCGAGCCGCGCATCCCCCGTCCGCCCGTGCGGGGAGTCGAAACGGCGACCTCTTTCCCAACCTCGCGCCAATTCGACGAACGCACGAAGAGGCTTGGCAGTTTGGTTGAATCCTGAACAATTTTGAACACCTTGGCCTGCGCCCCGGACGGACTCGCTCCAGGGAAGAAAGAAACCAACGCCGCACTCCTTCGCCAAGTCGGCGGGGTTCTCCGCCAACCTGTACTGCTGCCGCGAATACGGGCGCTCTTCGCCCTGTTTGCGACGGCAGCGTTTCATTGGTGCGATTGCGGCGGCCACTGGGTTTGGCGTCGGTCGGTCCGGACCTTCAACCGTGGTGGCATCCCGGTTCACATTCCTGAGCCGGTTTGCCCCGACGTGTGTCGTCACCGTCTGCTGATGGGCGCGCCCGGGCTGCTGTTCTTGGGTAAGCACCGCAAAGACGCGCCACATCACCGCGGCACTTGGCGCGTCCACTGCGCTCTCCCAGCCATAGGGCCGGCGCAAGCGCAACTGCGCCCGTCGTGCCTCATTGGGCGCGCTGGTGGTGGCAACCGGAGAAACGCTCTCGGCTCCCGAGCAGGTAAAAGGCGACGTGCGCGTGTTGGGCGAGTAGCAGGTGCAGACTCCGTCAAGGCGTGGCATCAGTGGACCTAGCTCGTCGCGCAGCGAGGCGAAGATTGGACGCCGCGGGTCGAAAGAAAGCATGGAGAACGTGGCAGCCATACTGATCTGATGGCTCCGGTCTCGTTGCGTTCAAAAAAATCCCAGCGGCCGATAGGACACAAGAGTGGCCAAGGGCGCCCGGTATCGAAGCGCGGTTTCATGACGCTGCTCAAGACCGTGCTCGCTTAACCTCTAGGAGGACGAAGAGTCAGCCTATCGTACGCTCACGCCCCGAGTGCGCCAGCGTCACGTCTTCCACCCGCTCCGAGTCATCCGCCGATGGCTCGATGGACGAGAACCAGTAAGCAACATCACAGCCTACGGCCTCGCGTCGGCTCTTTTCTTTGTCGCGGGGGGAGTATGAGGGTAGCGGACACCCTCATCAGAGCGCGCCAGAACAGCTTCCAGGGGCCAAGTTTTCTGGTAGAGCACCCCGCCCGGCCCCTTTCTGCCAAAAGCCTCGCGTCGTGCCAGCACCGTGCGCTGTGAGCAAGGAGCTGATAAGCACTCAATCCTGCTAAGCCCCTTGTCAGACACTGACGTGGAGTACCAGCGCCACTGCAAAGAAGGTGCAGACGTAGATGGGAGGCCGAGAAAAACCTAATGCGGCCGAACACGAAGGAATGGGCAAAGATCACTTGAAGCTTTCGCGCAATCCTGCTTGGATGCGGCGAAGCTCGAAAAAGGCGGCGGAGCGTCCCGTCGCGCGCAAACAGCATGACGCCAATGAAAGCAGCACTTCTCACCTCGCTTATCCCCCTCATGATTCATGCAGCGCCCACGGTCGCCGCCGATGACATTCGGTCCAAGGACACAGGCCCCAGGAGCGCAACGTTCAGTCGTTTAGAAATCGATCCGGACGCTCGCGTCTACGGCGTCCCTTTCGGCGCCTCGGAAGATGACTTCGTGAAAGCCCACGGCAAACCCGATGGCCACGTACGTCTCAACGAGACGCACACGACGCTGATTTACGGCAGGTCCCACGCGTTCGTGTTCGAGGACGGGAAGCTCGTGGGAGTTCGCATTACGAGCCAAATCCTGGACTGGAAATTGGCGAGCGAGTTTCAAGAGTGGACCCCCTTCGACAACCGTGACTGGCGCTTGAACAGCGGAGTCTTCATGGGGATGAACCTCAAAGAAGTCCGACAGATCCTCGGGGACAAGCTGGCATCGGGTGACTTTGGCCGCCACTACTACACGACCGCCAAGGCTCGGGTGGAACTGGACTTCTCTCATTACACAAACGAGGGCGACGGTGAAGAGGCGTACAAGCTTCATGGAATCTACGTGAGGTATGGCTTGCCCGCGGAAGGTGCGGAGCGTCTTCCCCGCCTCATGCGCGGTCTTGGCTTAGGCAGCAAGAAATTCGGCGGCATTGGCGCGATGCTGAGGATGGACGAGGACTCGGGGGAAGTGGAGATCATGGGGGTGACGCCAGGCTCGCCCGCGGCGAAGGCAGGGCTGCAAAAGGGCCTGTTCATCCGCTCGATTGAGAATCTGCCCACGAAGGGAAAGAAACTGAGCGAGAGCGTGGAAGTGCTGCGAGGCGCAGTGGGTACCAAGGTGACGCTGGAAGTCTTCGATCCGGACAAGAACCAGAATCGGGTGGTCGAGTTGACCCGGGAGGAAATTGTGGTCACTGGAAGCGAATGGCTGGGACGCCAGACGAATATCGCTGTAACCACGGACCAGGTGCTGCGGCTGGAGGCGACCAATGGCGCCCGTGCCGTGATCCAATTCCTAGGCTTTACGTGCGGCGGTTTTGGAAGTGGCGACCGTGAGGATACGGCCACGTACCGCTGGCGTTTCAGAGCCTCCCCGTCAGCAGCGAGCGTAGCGGGCACCAATACGGCGGTGGACAGGTACACGTCGAAGCTGATCGGGTCGAACCGCTTTCAGCGTACCCCCAGGAACAACCCTGAGGACGCCCAGGTCAAGGCGAGCGAAATCGCAGTGCAATGGTCGTACGGGAATACGAACAAGGGATTCATTCGATTCGATCAGTCCACGCTCAAGGCGAGCTTGAATGACCAGAGTGCTTTTGATGGCGGGCCGTGAGGCTGGCGGCTCACACGCCTCACCAATGCGTTCAGTAAAATGCTTGAGAATTTTGAGGCTGCGGTCGCGTTGAACTTCGCATATTAGAACTTCTGCGAGACGCATGGCGCGTTGCGCATGACCCCGACCCAGGTTGGTGGAATCGAAAGCAGCGCGTGGACCGTTGCGAAACTGTTTGGACGCTGTGTCGAATCAGCAGGAATACATCCAACGGTTGAAGCTGACGGTTGAACACCTTCACGAGTTGCTCTGCCGTGCATCGTTCAACCGAGCTTGTCCATGTACAATTCCAGGGGCGAACGTCGGGCAGGGGGGAGTTGAGGTCTTCGAACTTCGGGGTCACCCCAAAGCTGCTAGGTCCTATGCATGGTCACATACCCAAAGCAAAGATGATTCCGGCAAGCGTTTCGTTGCCGTGCTGGAATAACCTACTACGCCTATGCAACACACACTGCAGAAAATGAATCTCGTCTTTTTCAGCATGACCGGAATTACAGCTTTGCTGACCGCCGCTGAGACACTGCAATCAACCGATCACGGCGAAGCTGAGCGGCTAGGCCCGGTCACCGCAAAACTTTATATCGAGCGTGGCGCCGCGGATTGCACGAAACAGGATTGGAAAGAGGGGATCACTAATTTTAGCGAGGCGATACGACTCAACCCTAAGGATCCTTTGCCGTACGATTGGCGTGGGGGAGCCTATTGTGCGATACTCGATTGGAACAAGGCCATTAGCGACTTCACTCAGGCAATACAATTGGCTCCGACGAACGCCAGGGTCTATTTGAACCGTGCGAACGCATATAGGGCGAGACATAATATTGAAAGAGCGATATCTGACCTTACCGAATGCCTGCGGATCAATCCGAAGGACGCCAATGCTCACGCGACGCGCGGAGCTTGTCTGTGCGAGAAGAGGCAGTTCGAAAGAGCGGTTCTTGACTACAAAGAAGCCATCCGGCTAGATCCGAGAAATCCTCTCCCTTACAATGGTATTGGCTGGTTGCGCGCGACTTGCCCGGTGCCAGCGATGCGTGACGGCAACGAAGGGATCGAATTTGCGAAAAAGGCATGCGAACTGACGGCTTGGAGACAATGGCAATACGTCGATACGTTGGCCGCAACATTTGCCGAGTCAGGCGACTTCAAACAGGCGCTCAAATACCAGAAACAGGCCATGGAGATGAACGGAGTGGGCGACAACGAGCGCAAAGTGATGCGGCGTCGGCTGTCGCTCTATGAGGGGCAACAATCTTATCGTGAAGAGTGAGAATGCGCTGATCGAAAATCCTCAAGAATCACCCAAACCTTTTTGGAGAAGAAGCAAGAAAAAGCAAACTTTCACTTTCGAGTTGATTGAACCGGACTTGAAGGGTTGGTGAGCAAATTAGGATATTACCGCCCGGCCGCGGCTCTTGACGGCGAGAGAGTTTCAGGCGACGGCACGGTGCCACCCGAGGTCGGGTGGGCTTCCACGTCGAGAGCCGATAACTCGCCGAGCCGACCAAAACCGCATCAAAGACTTTATGACCTTCCTGGGCATCACGAAGCTGGAGGACTTCCGCATCGTCATCTGGGCGCACGTCCTGGCATTGAGAAAGACGCTTGGAGGTCGGGCGCACCGCGTGTGAAAGATCTGGGCCGCGAGGCAATCGAACTAACCAAGATTGACCAGAATTGCGCCGGCTCCCTTGAACATTCTCGGCAGTGCGCTGTCTACTTCCCAGCATCAGGAACGATTCGCCTAAAACGGTGAGTCTGCCAACCGGGGACGGAGACCAACGGTGGCTTGAGACGGCTTGTTGGCTGTCTCGATGTGTGAGAGCAGAAGTTAGCTCTCGAACAATTTCTCCAGCGGCTTTGAACCCGTCCTGAGCAGGACGGGTTAATTGTTGTCCGCGCCTTCCTCGTGCGTAACGCCAGGACGTAATTATGAACCAGTCACAACTCACGCTGAAGTGGGAGGCGGCACCTTCAGTTCAAGTCCCAATCCGGACCTTGGGTGCCGCTGCTTCGAGCGAAAATCAAGCTCCGACTCCTAACCTGCGGGCCAGGGCAGGGCCTCTCCGACGGGCAACCGAGAGAACGAGGAAGCGCCTCGAACGAACCGCAGTCGCCGGATGGAGGGATGCCCGCAGCCGATGACCTTACTAATAGACATGACAATCCCCATGCGCTCACAATCCGAGGCGCGTTCTCAACGATTTATTTCCACTCTGGGTCAAGAGTGTTTTCAGTTTCGCGGCGTCAACCTCAGACCAGAGCAAACCACACTCCATGCAGGCTAGAAAAGCGTGCTTCTTAATGGGAATATGGCTGCTGCCGCTCAGGACTCGCAGCTCCTTTGGCTGAAAATACTGAAATGTGCCTCCGGCAACCCAATTGAACTGTTTGCCCTCGACAACTTTCGCGCTCTGACACCTGGGACAGGTGACTGCCATAAATGGCAGCCTACGGACCGCAGACGCCGAGAGCAAGAGCGGAGCGCGCGGCGCGCGTCCGAACTGCCGCGACGGTGGAACGGACCAGCGGGTCGGGTGTTGGTTCAGCCCGTGGGCTTGACGCTCACATCCTCGGGCGCGCTCCCATGCGAAAACGTCGTCACGACGGATAGCATCGGCGCAAATGGAGTAAGCAATCTGGTGGCCATTGCCTGCGTCGCCGAAGAAGAGGAGACAGTCGAATGGCATATAAAGCTCCCGAAAGTCAGCGTTGGCTCGGAACGAAAGGTTGTCGGCAACGATGCGTTCGAGCGGCCAGATGAGACCAGGCCCATATTGGCCTCGGACGTCGTCGGACTCGGAAAGAAGCTCCAGCAACTCGGCGGGGAACTCGACCTGCAAGCCGTGCTGGGCAGCGGCAATGGAATCAGGAGTAGCTGGTGAACTGTATGTGCAATTGCGGGAGAGAGACTGGATGAAGGCGCGCCACATGATAGAAATGAGTCGTATCGGTAGTGGCTTGTTTAGCTTCCGTTCCCAGGAGACGCCAGGAAACGTGAAATCTCAGCGACCGCCCGTTGGCAAGCGGGGTGGAGCGCGATGGGGCGTCCGAATTGCCTCCCTGCACCGCGCGGAGGAGCAGAACGGCGGTTCGCTTGCTCGTTACTCGGTTTCATAATCCTTCAATCCACCCAGAAACTTGATAGTTCGGGTTGCCGGATACTCCGGCAAGACACTTGTCTATCCAGTCAATCAACGCCTCTCAACATCAGCGAGTGGCAGAGTCCAAAGTCCCTTGCCCGTCTGTAGCCAATTTTCAGGGATGGTCGGTATTTCAGCCCGCTTTGCCTGAGCGACTCCGGGATTAAGTTGTAGTGACCGCTGGTTCACGAGCGCAACCTCGACCCAAGGCTGTTGCCCGTTAAGCAGATTCTTAAACCAACCAGCATTGGCGATGACTTCGAAATGTGCCCACGAGGAGTCAACGCCGCGTTCGGCCATGCGAGACAGCAGTGCACGGAGAACATCCTTGGGCGCGGGATGTTGTGGTATTCCGCTCGAAATTCTTCGAGTCCGCATGGTGGTCTTTCAGCTAACGAGCAATCTCAACGACCGCCGCCGGGGACGCGCTCCGGCTGCAACAGTCGCGTTGCACTTTTCCCAAACCCTCCGACTGCCCAGCGTGGCGGGCGGTTCGCCGCCAGCGCCTTGGTTACGCATACGTTTACCTTTCTCTCGGCCAATAAAACCTCTGGCGCGTCACGTCAAAATAATTCGTCCGAGTCTCACCGCCCGGAAGCCTCACGGTAACTATGTCGTACACACTCCTGCCAATCCGCCTGGTCTCGTGGGTCGCGTTGGTCCGAAACTCCTCCCACGACTGGCGATACTCAGTCCAAGGTCGCCCTGCCGTCAAAGGCTGCCAGTAGCGGCTATGCGTCCACGACAACTCGTTGGGCACGAGGTATTCCTTGTTGCTTGCATGAATCGCCAGTGCCGTTTCAGGCGACGTTCCATCGGTGCCCTCGATGTTGGGTCGTGAACTGGCCGACTTGCTGTCCAGAGATGCAAGCCACTCTAGAGGTGGACACCACGGCCCACCATGCGGCGAGAGGCAACCAGCCGCGAGAAGAGCGGCCCCAATTAGCAGACTGGTGAAGACGTGACCTTTCACCGGAGCACGGTGCGTATGCCTAACGCAAAGGTCAGCGACGGGGGCCAGCCGCCGATGACGTTCGATTTGGCTCTGAGCGAATCTGCTGGCTCCTGTTCGTTGGACCGACTGGTTCGGCGTCGGGGTCGTCATGTTCTCTTCTTGCTGGCTCGAATTGTGAACCAAATGAGCCAGCCGATAACGCAAGCTGCACCAAAAATGTAGAACCAGCGCGCGCCGAATGTTGCGAACTCTGATGTCGGCATTTGCTTGGCGCCAATGAGTATTGTGTCGTCCCTCAGGAACGGCAACGCCCGAAACTTGAACAGCGTGCCCATAACCAGAGCGCCTACTCCGCCAATCAGCATCGAAAGTGGTGATGTCATTTAGCCCATAGGAGTGCGAACGCCGCCGACCGACGCCAATTCAGCGACCCGGCCCACGAAAAGCGTGGATGGCAACCGGAGCGCGATGGCCGGGTTCGCCAGGGCTCTTGGTACTCCCACATCATCCTCATATCTCACCAGCTCCATCTCCACCGTGAACCATACATCCCAACGGTGTCATCTGCGCGAAATGCTACGTCGAACTCCCACTTGCCGACAAGCAACTCACGTCTCCACCGAACTGCGCCCTTGGTCTGCTCGAATCTGGCGGCGGGCCGTCCGAGCTTGGCGTAAACCTCCTGTCGCTGCATCCCAACCGTAACCACACTCCAACGGCGTGGCGGTCTGGTCACGATAGCCGGAACAACGAGGAGAACCAAAAGAGCAAGAGCGGACAAGATTCTCTTTTTCATGGCGCGTGCGAAGTGGCACTCCAACGACGCAATCTCAGCGACCCGCGACGCTTGTAACCACGGCTCGATGGCCGGGTTCGTTGCCCATGGTTAGGCCACGTCTATCTCATGCTGAATCTCTCTGCCAGTCGTAACGACTACAGGCTGCCCCAACGCCTCGACCATGCTCGGAGGCAAGTGCTGTGTGACGCTGCCACGCGCCACGAGCCGTGGCCGACCGCCAGGAAAGTAGAGTACGACATCGCCCAATGCGAGAACCGATGCCAAGGCGTCCCACAGGCGCTGCATTCCCGGGTCGGTGGCGTGCGGCGTGAGGTCGAGTTCGCATTGGCAACTGGCGTGGCCCGCCCGCGTTCGCCCCATCGATTCTGTTCGGCGCTTCTGTCATTCTGCAATCCAATCAGTCCAAACATAATCCCCACGGACACCACGCCACCGTCCGGGGATGACGCTTCGCCAGGTTGACTTATCTAAACGAATCTTGAGGCGATTCCTCGAATCCTCGCGATACAAACTAACTCCCAGTCTCCAAACTCCTGCTGACGCTGGCGGTGCC